>JAEEGL013972987.1_pt1 | contig 67929 bp, 57 predicted proteins | sample 9134231 | NCBI WGS metagenome assembly JAEEGL01 (sample SAMN16246548, study PRJNA631951) | gut metagenome | biome: gut microbiome; feature: rumen; material: fiber-attached | host: Bos | place: Iran: Karaj | collected 2018-10 | reverse complement strand
ATGGAATACATCTTCGTCGGCGGCGGCGCCGGCATGGCCCCGCTCCGCAGCCACATCATGCACCTGTTCAAGACCCTCAAGACCGGCCGCCAGGTCCGCTTCTTCTATGGCGCCCGCGCCCTGGTCGAGGCCTTCTACCTGGAAGACTTCGCCGAAATCGAGAAGGAGTTCCCGAACTTCCACTTCACCCTGGCCCTGGACCGTCCGGATCCCGCAGCCGACGAGGCCGGCGTCAAGTACACCCCGGGCTTTGTCCACAATGTGATGTACGAGACCTATCTCAAGGACCACGAGGCCCCCGAGGACATCAAGTACTTCATGTGCGGTCCGCCCATGATGGTCAAGTGCGTGAACGAGCTGCTGGACAGCCTCGGTGTCGCACCGGAGAGTATTCTCTACGACAACTTCGGCGGTTAATCCCCGCCCCATCCCTAACAGAAAGCCCGGCTCTCAACGAGTCGGGCTTTCTGTTATTCGTGCAGGTGCCGCAGCACCATCAGGCGGATGCAGTCGGCGACGTGTTTCTCGGAATCGGTCGCCTTCTCGAAGAGTTCCGCCAGGTTCTTGTACTTGGTCATTTCCCTCAGGTCTTCCTCCTCGGTGAAAATATAACCGATATATTCCTCATAGGCATCGTCGGCGGCATGCTCGAGCTCTGCGACCCGGTCACACTGCAGCGAAATGGCCGAGGCCTTGTGATGGATGTCCCAAAGCATCGGAAGCAGGTCCCGGAGCGCGAGCGCCTCGTCCCGGATAATCTGGGACAGGTCCTTGAGCTGGGCGTCAATCTTCTTGGGATGGTAGATCAGCACCGCCTTGGAGGCGTCTTTGATGACATCCAGGCAGTCATCCATGGACATCGCCACCGTCGTCAGGTCGGTCCGGCTGAGTTGGCCGAGCAGGCGTCCCGACAACAGCTCCCGGAACTCGGTCAGGAGCGCATCTCCCTGGACTTCGCAGGTCTTGATTTCTTTCTGGATGCGTTTCCATTCCGCCGCGTCCATGGTGGACAGCATATGGCAAAGGGCCTCGGAAGTCTGGCAGAGAAACGCGGCCTGCTGAGAAAAAATCGGCATCAAATCCCGTTTCGGGTGAAAAAGATGACGAAGTTGACGAATTATTTTCATAAAATAAATTTTACTATCCTCATTTTTTTTGCGACAAACGTCGCAAAAACAGTTAATTTGTCATAAAAACATAAAAAGTTGCAGCCTCCCGGGCAATTTTCGTATGAAAATCCGTCATCTTGACGTAGTTTTGCAGCCGAACAAACGCTACGACGATGATGAGCCGCACACACTACATATCAGGCCGGAATCTCCATTTAGCTATCCTTGCTCCTTCCTTCTGCTCCCGCTTCGGGAACCACATGTCTGTGGTAATCGCGACAGCTCTCCTGTCTCCGGCCTTTTTTTCCTGCCAAAAGGAGGCGTCCCCTCAGGGAACTGAGCCTACGCCCGTGCAAATATATATACTCCGCGCCAAAAAAACAACGCTCCAGGGCCTGGACCTGTTCTTTTTCCATGATGACGCGCTCGCGCTCCTGGACAGTTACCAGCACATCGATGCTCCCGCCCAGGAGCGAGTTCAGGGCATCGCCGGCAGCGGAGCCCACCATCTTGTGGCCTTTTCCAACGTCCCCGCCACCCGCTTTCTATGGAGCGACATCCGTTCCGTTCCAGCTCTCTCTTCCGTAAGCTTCTCGCTGGAAGACGATTCGCCTGCCGCTCCATTTCTATTTGGACAGTGTCCGCTTGAAGAGGGACGATCGCGCCGGTGTACCCTGAGACTGACACCGGCCCTCTGCAAAATCGAACTCTGCTCCCTTTCCTGCGACTTCCGGGGAAAAGCCTATGAAGGCCTTCCGTTTCATCTCGAGCGCATCTTCCTGACCTACGCCAACGAAACGTTCCAGCCCCTTTCGCCGGGGACGGCGATGAGTTACCGGAATCCGGGCTATCTGGCGGAAGCCTCCCTGTTTCAACATCCGGAGATGCTGCTTCGGCCCATCGGACAGGACATCACCGCGACCAGGAGCGAGCTGGAAGAAAGCCTGTACTGCTATCCCAATCCGGCGACGGGCGCCGAGATGGGGCGCATGCCGACACACCTCGTCCTGGAAGGCAGCCTGGACGGACAGCACTGCTATTATCCTATTCCCCTCCCCGCCCTGGAAGCGAATACCCATTACAGCGTACAACTGACTTTGACCCGCCTCGGCTCAACGGATCCGGACATCCCGGTCGAGAGCGGAACCCTCATCCTTGAAAGCGAGACCCAGCCATGGAACCAAGCAGAAAACAGAACCATCTCATTCTGAGCATTTTCCTTCTCGCCTCCTGTACCAGCATGCCCCAGCCGGAGAAAGAGACGGTGACCCTCAGCATCGAACGGCCCTCCACCCGTTCCGCCGACCCGGATGAATACCGGATCAGCGACTGCCAGGTCTGGGTTTTCCATCCGTCCGGGCTGGCGGAAGAACAGCACTACATCTCCCCGCGGGAAAGGGAGGGCGCAACGGGGCCCGTCCGGCTGTCCCTGCGACTGGTCCGGAACATTCCTTACCGAATCTACGCCTGTGCCAACCTGGGATACCGCCTGCCGCTAAGGAGCGAAGAGGAGCTCCGCTCCTTCCGTTTCCATCTCGCCTATCCGGACGAATACTCCCGCGGCATGCCGATGGCCGCGTACCTGGAGGAGGCCCTCCTGAAAGAGGAAACCGAGGTCATCTCCCTCCCGCTGGATCGCCTGATGGGACGCATCGACCTGGTCATCGACCGGGAAGGACTCGACCCGGATGTGCAGCTTACCTTCCGGGAGGCCCGCATCGGCGCCTGTCCCCGTTCCGTCCAGCCTTTCGACAGGAGCCGGGCGGAATCGGCGGAAGGACTCTTTTCCAGCGGTTTTGTCAAAGAAGGAAGTGACTGTGATATCCTCAACCGGGAGATTCGCGGAAGGGAAAGCGGCACGCTCAGCCTCTACCTCCTGGAAAACGACCAGTCCGCAGGACGGGAAGCGCTCTCGTCCTACCTGGAACTGAAAGCGGAATACCTCTCACCGGATTGGGAGACCTCTCCGGGCGAATACCTGATCTACCGCTTCTACCTGGCGGAGAACCATTTCCTGCAGCGGAACACGGTCTATCCCATCACCGTCCGCCTCGAGGGGGACGCCCTCCATGCCGAAGGGTGGAACCTCGACCGGGAAGGTCTCCGGGAGCGCATCCGCTTCGAACTCCACCCCGCCGCGTTCAACACCTGTACGCGTCAGGAACATTACCACATCTGGTGCGACATCTCCCCCTCCCGGACCCCGGTGGAGATCGAGCCGCTCGCCTACGACGAGGATGAGCGCGTCGCCGCCCTGTACGACTACACCCTCGACCCGGACGGCCATGGGCTGACCATCCATCCCCACAAAGGCGGAACGGCGATGGTATATATCAAAGCAGGGCATCCCGTGGACCGGGACACCCTGGCGATGCTGGTGATCGACCCTTAGCGGCCTTTGTACATCTCGTCGTAATATTTCTGGTAGCCTCCGCTGGTCACCTGGTCCATCCAAGCCTGGTTGTCGAGATACCAGCGGACCGTCTTTTCAATCCCCTCTTCGAACTGGAGGGAAGGCTCCCAGCCCAGTTCTTTCTGGAGTTTCGAGGAGTCGATGGCGTAGCGGAGATCATGTCCGGCGCGGTCTGTCACATAGGTAATGAGGTCCATGTCCTCCCCTTCCGGGCGGCCCAACAGGCGGTCGACGGTATGGATAAGGACTTTGATGATATCGATGTTCTTCCACTCGTTGAAGCCGCCGATGTTGTAGGTTTCAGCGATTTTGCCCTGGTGGAAAATCAGGTCGATGGCCCGGGCATGGTCCTCGACATAGAGCCAGTCACGGACATTCTCGCCCTTGCCATAGACCGGGAGCGGCTTGCGATGGCGGATGTTGTTGATAAACAGCGGAATCAGCTTCTCCGGGAACTGGTAGGGGCCATAGTTATTGGAGCAGTTCGTGACGATCGTCGGCAGACCAAAGGTGTCATGGAAGGCACGGACAAAATGGTCGGAAGAAGCCTTGGCGGCGCTGTAGGGGCTGTGCGGCTGGTATTTGAGATCCTCCGTAAAGAACTTTTCCCCGTAAGCGAGATGATGTTCCCCGCTGGAGGCCTTCGTCGTAAACGGCGCTTCTATTCCCTCGGGATGAGTCATTTCGAGGGCGCCATAGACTTCGTCGGTGGAGATGTGGTAAAAACGTTTCCCCTCCCAGTCTCCGTTCCAACAGGCTTTGGCCGCCTGCAGGAGCGAGAGCGTACCCATGACATTGGTCTGGGCGAAGGTGAAGGGATCCTTGATGCTGCGGTCGACATGGGACTCGGCGGCGAGATGGATGACCCCATCCACCTTCTCCTGCTGCATCAGGGCCAGCACACCCTCGAAATCGCAGATATCCATCTTGACGAAGCGGTAGTTCGGCTTGTCCTCGATATCCTTGAGGTTCGCAAGGTTCCCGGCATAAGTCAGCTTGTCCAGGTTGATGATCCGGTAGTCCGGGTACTTGTTCACCATCAGCCGCACCACGTGTGAACCGATGAATCCGGCACCGCCGGTAATGATGATCGAGCGTTTCATAGCAAGTTATGGATGCATTTTTTCAGGGAATCGGTCCAATAAGGGATCTTCAGGCCAAAAGTCTCCTTGATTTTGGTCTTGTCCAGGACCGAGTAAGCGGGGCGGACGACCTTGGAGGGAAATTCGTCCGAATGGCAGGGCTGGATGTCGCAGGCCGTCTGTCCGGCATATTCGGCAATCATCTTGGTGAAGTCATACCAGGAGCAGACCCCTTCGTTGGAGAAATGATAGATGCCGTCGGGGCCGCCCTGGGAGGCGACCGCAAGGATGGCATCGGCAAGGTCCCCTGCATAGGTCGGAGTCCCGACCTGGTCGAATACGACCTTCAGGGAGGGCTTCTCGGCCGTCAGGCGCAGCATGGTCCTGACGAAGTTTTTGCCATATTCGCTGTAGAGCCAGGCCGTCCGGATGATGACATGGCGGACGCCGCTCCGGAGGATGGCCTGTTCGCCATGGAGTTTGGTCAGCCCGTAAACACCGGTCGGCGTCCCTTGCTGGTCCTCCCGGCAAGGCGTGTTGTAGGGCTCCTTGCCGAAGACATAGTCCGTCGAGATATGGATGAGCCTCCCGCCCACCTCCTTCATCACCACGGCGAGGTTCTCCACCGCTTCGGCATTCAGGCGTTCGGCGAGGTCATAGTTGTCTTCCGCCGCATCCACATTGGTGTAGGCGGCACAGTTGATGAGGGTATCGATCCCCTCTTTCCGGACCAGGGCGCGGACTGCTTCCCGGTCTGTAATATCCAGGCATACGGTCTCCACTCCGGGGACTTCCACCACATCCGTAAAGACGGCGGAAACCCGCTGCCGAAGGCTCATCCCGAGCTGCCCGTTGGCTCCAGTTACGAGAATCTTCACAGCGCGTAATAATCTATGGAATAGTCAAACAATCCTTCCGCCCGGGAGAGGGGCAGATGGGCCGTATCCTTGGCCGAGAGGCTGATATCCTGCGGAGGAAGCTGCCAGTCGATGCCCAGCGCCGGATCGTTCCAGGCGATGGCGCCTTCCGCCTCGGGGGCATAGAAGCGGTCGCACTTGTACAGGAAGACGGCCTCTTCGCTCAGCACGGCGAAGCCATGGGCAAAGCCCCGCGGGATAAAGAGCTGGCGCTTGTTCTCGCCCGAAAGTTCCACCGCCACATGCTTTCCAAAGGTCGGAGAGCCCCGGCGGATATCCACCGCCACATCCAGCACCGTCCCTTTCAGCACCCGGACCAGTTTGCTCTGGACATGTTCCCCTTTCTGGAAATGGAGGCCGCGGAGGACCCCGTAATGGCTCCGGCTCTCATTGTCCTGGACAAAGCGGACGGGGCGTACGGCTGCATCGAAGTCCCGCTGTGACCAGGTCTCCATGAAATAGCCCCGGCTGTCCCCGAACACGCGAGGCTCAAGAATGACGACACCGGGGATCTCTGTCTTTACAATTTCCATCATGCAATCTCCACGAGACCGTTTTTCTCACATTCGTCCGCCATACGGAGCAGATACTGTCCATACTGGTTCTTGGCCATGGGGAGGGCCACCCGGCGCAGCTGCTCCGGTGTAATCCAGCCCTTTTCGAGCGCGATGCCTTCCAGGCAGGCGACTTTCAGTCCCTGCCGCTTCTCGATGGTCTCGATATAATTAGTCGCTTCGGTCAGGGAATCGTGTGTCCCGGTATCCAGCCAGGCGAATCCCCGGCCGAGGGTCTGGACTTTCAGTTCACCCGCACGGAGGAATTCCTGGTTGACGGTCGTGATTTCCAGTTCTCCGCGTGCGGAGGGTTTGATGTGCTTCGCCACATCCACGACTTTGTTCGGGTAGAAATACAGGCCGACGACCGCGTAATTGCTCTTCGGCTCCTTGGGCTTCTCTTCGATGCTGAGGCAGTTCCCCTCCTTGTCGAATTCCGCCACGCCGTAGCGCTCGGGATCGCTGACCCAGTAGCCGAAGACCGTGGCCTTGGACTCCTGCTCGGCTGTGCGGACCGCTTCATTCAGAAGCTGGGTAAATCCGGCTCCATGAAAGATGTTGTCCCCGAGCACCAGGCAGGCGCAATCGTCTCCGATGAACTCCTCGCCGATGATGAAGGCCTGGGCCAGGCCGTCCGGCGAAGGCTGCTCGGCGTACTCGAAACGGACGCCATAGTCCGAACCGTCCCCGAGCAGGCGGCGGAAGCCCGGCAGGTCCTGCGGTGTCGAAATAATCAAAATCTCCCGGATGCCGGCCTGGAGCAGGACGGACACCGGATAATAGACCATCGGCTTGTCATAGATGGGCAGAAGCTGCTTGGAAACCCCTTTGGTGATGGGGTAAAGACGGGTTCCGGATCCTCCGGCAAGTACGATTCCTTTCATATGGACAGATTCTTTCTGCAAATATACATCAAATTTTCCCAAATAGCTTTAAAATGAAGCCTTGAATATCTCTCCACAGAAACAGAAGATACTTCCGGTTCGGGTTCCCGTGTTTTCCGCACAGATAATACCAGGACACAAGCGGCGTCACGGAATCCGGCGCAGAAAAAGGTTCCGCTGCGTTGAAAGGTTCCATGTTTTCGTAAAACAGGCTCCGGGAATGGATATAACGGAATCCGTTTTTCTTCTGGAAATAGGTGTAGACCGTGTCGTCACTCTGACAGTCGCGCATCACTTCCTGGTCGATCCGGTCCAGATACTTTCCAAAGAATACGCGCTTGGTCAGGGAGGCGCAGCCACAATGGAAATCTGTCTTGAACGCATGGACCCGGTTCCCGCTGATGGGGTTCCAGGGATGCTGCCGGTGAATGTCCATGAGTTCCTCCAGCATGCCGGAGGGATAGATCCAGTCATCGTCGATCGCAACGACGCATGCCTCTGGATACTTTTTCAGCGTCGGAATCAACTTCTTGTACACTTTGGTATCCGCCACGCGGTTGACCTCGACCCCATGGGCATCAACATACTGCTGGACCTCGGAAGGGATGGGCTCGTCAAAGGCAAGGTTCAGGACCACCTTGTCCGGCGGAAGCGTCTGGGCATAAATGGAATCCAGGACAGCAGGTATGTTACCGATGCGGGGTTTCCAGGTCGTAAGGCTGACAATCAGTTGCTCTTTCATGATTCCAAAATGGTTTTAAATCTCCGACAGATGGTATCGGGATGGAAGGCTTCCAGCAAGTCTTTCCGGTCACTGTAGTCGCACACTGCCTGGAGACGGACCATCGCTTCCAGGATTTCCGCCGCATCGTTCCGGCACTGGGCGATGGACGGGACATCCTTCATGACCTGGGACACAGGAGAATTCGCGCCCGAAATGGCCAGGATGGGGATGTCATACGGCAGGTAACAAACGACCTTGCTGGAGAGGAACACATCGTCGGGGATATCGGCCGCGATATCGATCAGGCAATCCGCCTCGCTGTAGTAGTCGTCGATCCGCTCGGTCGGATCGCAGAAGGCCAGACGGCCCGAGCTCTGCAGGTCCTGGGCGGCTTCACGGTAACCCGGTGCCGTCTCCCCGACAAAGAGAAGCCGCGCATCCGGCCGCTGCCCGAGGAACTTCCGGAACGCCTCCAGCGGCGCATCGATCTTTCTCAGTCCGTACAAACTACCGGCGTACAAGATGTTATAACCCGCATGCTCCCGGCGACGGAAATCCGCCGGAATCAGTCTGTACGGCGTAAAGAGATAATCCCAGCGAGGAATCAGAGCGGGCAGCACCGTTTTCTGGTAGGCCATCATCTGGGGGTTCGAGGAGACAAAACAGTAGGCCTCGGCGCAAAGCTTCCGAAGGCCCCGGCTGATCTGCCGGTGGAGCTCCTCGTCTCCGTCCAGCCAGGGAATCGGCGAAGGCATGCCGTCCACGCTGTAGATGACGTATTTGCGATGAAGGTGCTTCACAACGAGCTGAGCGAGGTTGAGGGCGGGATAATAGCCATTGGAGACCATGCAGATGATGGCGTCGTACTGATAGTCGCACACGTCCCGCTTGTAGCGGCGGAACACCTTCCGGCTCCAGCGAATATCCCGGGGATTGCAGCCGGAACGGCGCCACTTCTTGACAGCCGTCCCCCAGTTTTCCACGCCCCCTTTCAATCTCAGGCAGCGGATGCGTTCCCCCTCGAGCGAGGCATCGATTCCCTGCGCGAGCACCGTGACATAGGAAGAGGCCGCCAAGGAGCGAACCAAGGCCTGGTAGACGATACCGGGGGCCGTCCTTCCCATGTCCGCGGAAATAACCAGATAGTGTTTCCATCCGGGAATGGTCTTCCGCCCATGGTCCAGCGGGATCCTGAGCCCAAACAACCGCAGCACCTTCACGCCGCTGTCCTTTTCGCGGGAAAGGGAAAAGAGGCCTTGGACGAAAGCATCCAGATGGGCCCGGTACCAGAAAATCAGGTTTTCTTTCCGCGTACAGGCATGGAGCGGAACAAGGCGGAGACCGGACGCCGTGTAACAGAAAGAGAGGATCCTTTCATAGACATGGGCCAGGGAGCCGCTGCCGTGGGAGTCCTGCCGTCCCCGGAACCTATCAGGCGTCAAATCCGCCTGAAGGATGCGCCGAAGCGGTTCCATGCGCCCCAGGAACATGGTTCCGGCGCAGAAATGCCGGTCACTCACCGAAAGGCCGAGGCGGGACAATTCTTCGTCCAGGGCTTCATTGTCTTCGGGGAAAGGCCCTTCGGAAGGGACCAGGAAAATCTCGTTGCAGAGGAGCCCGGCGCCGGGGTCCGATTCCAGAAGGGACAGATTCTCCCGGAAACGCCCGTCGCTTTCCAGCAGGGCTTCCACCAGGCGGTCCCGCCAGACACTGCCTTCCAGATTGATTCCTCTCCAGCGGGTCTTCACCAGGGAATCGCTCTTGGTATGGAGTTTCAACACATAATCGTAACGCGCGAAATCGACGGACTGCAGGACAGACACGAACGGCCATACATCATAGCCGGCATTCTCCACGCGGACGAGGCGGGCATCAGGGAAACAGTCCAGGATCTCTTTCCGAGCGGTCTCCGACAGATCAGATGCGGTCACATACAAATCCCACTCACAGCCATTGATATGCCGGAGTTTTTCCAGGAACCAGGGAATCTGGTCCTCATAATAGACATGGAAATGTACCAGAAGTCTTTTCATCGCTTGCCCAGGATTTTCTTTTTGACATACCGCAGGTAACGCCACAGCATCCGCAGCGGATTCCGGCTCAGGAGGATCCGGAGGGAGCCCTCCCCATGGAGACGTTCATAATCCGAAACGACCGCCTGACGAAGCAGGGGGTCCATCCGTTCGACGACCCGGCTCAGCTCGGCGCCCATGTTTCCGCCATGGCGGGTGAAGGAGGCCTTCTTGACAAAGGGAAAACCTCGCCGGAAGAGCCTCAAGGGCTGGTCATAAATGGATTTCCCTTTCAGGGTATAGGGGGCATAAACCGTCGCAGCGTGTTTTTCCAGCTTCCGGGACAAGCCGATTTCGTACAGTTCACAGACGGCGCTCTTGTCCGGGACCGGCCGGATGGAATGGATGAAATGAGCGAACCAGTCCGACAGGAAAACCGACGGGGTCAGGCCGATAAACCAGGACTGGAGATGGGCCCGGCTCCGGGACGGATGCCAGGCCAGGCCGAAGGCGTCCGCGCCGGAGCGCTCCAGTCGGCCGAGTTCGTATCCGAGGTCCGACAGCGGCCCGATGACAGAGTCGTTCAGCAGATAGATGACATCGTATGCCTTGAGATCCACCCCTTCCAGGGCGCGCTTGTACGAGCCGAAATCGTATTCCCCGTGATGCTCCGCCTGCAGCGAGACCACGAGCCCCTTCAATTTTTCCTGCTCCCCGTCCGACAGCGAATGGTCCGCCACGAAACGGATCTCGCCATAGGGTTTGAGGGCCCTCAGATAGTACAGGTCCGTCTCGCTGACCGCCCCCTTCGCATCGTAGGCCGCAAAGAGGAAAAGGCGCCGGAGGGAGGGACGCAGCAGATGATCGGCCATGGAGCCCGGCCGCGGCGAGCGGGCCGAGGGAGACTTGTAATCGGTTTTCTGGAACAGGGCGCCCTGGCAGATTTCCGCAAAGAGCCGCGCATCATAGGGCGTGTCCGCTGCGCTGTGCCAGAGCCGGTGGGTCGGATCCTGCCCATACTGGGGCATCGAGGCAAACAGATCTGCCGCCCGGGAATTGCCCGAGACGGCAAAGCCGAAAAGCAGCTGATGGACAAAATAATCGACCGCTTTGTCCTCATGGGCCCAGTAGGCGAACACCGCCTCCCGCCAGACTTTCAAGAGGTAGGCCCCCTTTGCGCCGCGGATAAAACAGTTCTGGATAAAAGCATAGGCGCCCCGCAGGGTATCGCCGCTGCGATAGACGAAAAAGTCCTGTTCCCAGAGCCACTCGGGCAGCGGAGCGCTCAGGTAATCGGTGGCGTCCATCCAGACGCCGCCGTAGCGGTACAAGAGTTCAATGCGGCAGATGTCCGCGAAATGGGCCGCCTTCATCCGGCCGCTTTTCCATTTCTCCAGAATCGAGGGCGGAAGGGATATCCATTCGAACAGGCTCTTCCCGTCCAGGACGACGACTTCGCAGCACGCATGGCGGCGGATGCTCTCCAGACAAGCCTTCACCAGGGGCGGCGCCTGCGCCTGTCCCTGCATCCAGAGGGTGAAGATGCGGCGGGGCTCATCATGGAGCACCGGGTCGGGGACCAGGTCACAGGCCGCATGCGCATAGGGAGCGAGATACTTGACGGCCGCTTCCCGGATGGCGCGCCCGCGCCGCTGGCGCCGCACCAGGGAAGAGTGCCAGAGTGGGTTGGCAAGATGGCCGTTCATCATCACGGCCAGTGCATATTTGAGACGTCTCGCTTGCATGGCCGTCTATTTTTTAATCAAATAACGTATCATGGCACCCAGGGTGCGGTGCATATTATACACCGGCTTGTCCGTATTGCGCCCGAAGGTGATATGACGGCCGACAATGGATGCATAGCGTTTTCGCGCCGAACGGTATTTTTCCTGCAGACAGGCCAGCGCTTCATAGAAACGCTGCCCGACACTTCCCTGCGAAAAATGATGGCACTCCATCAGCAGGATATGGGACTCAATGCCATAGCGCTCATACGCTCCCACGCAGAAATCCTCGACATAAAGGTCAAAGGCCAGCCGTTCATCGAAGCGGAGACCATAACGGCGGATCAGGGAACTGTGGACCACCAGGCATTGGCAGTCGAACGTGTCCACCCGGCCGCGGAGCCGGACTCCGCGGAAACGGTTTGAGCGGCTGCCGTCTTTGGGACCGTCTACGGTAAAGCCCCGCACTTCCATGAAATCCGAATGAGGGCACTCGATCAGCCACATGCCGATGGGCCCGTACAGGCGGCTTCGGTCCAGGCCCTCCAAAAGGGGCGGCAGGCTGCAGTCCAGCCGCCAGTCTTCATGGCAGAAAACGATCCACCCGTCTTCCTCCTCTCTGTCCAGGAACTGGTTGTAACGGACGGGTACCGGAAGGTTCTCCGTGCGGTTATCCAGCGGAAAGAGCTGGAATCCCTGACAGAACGGATTGTTCCGGATACAGCGGTCATACATCTCGTAATCCCGGACGACCGATACGATATAAACAGGCTCCGTCAGCGGCATTTCAGATAGATTTTCAGGATGAGCTGAGCGCCGAGCCCGACGAAGCGCCCGGCTTTCAGGGGATACGACAAGGCCAGGGAGGCGAGTTCCGGATAGTCTTCGAAGAGGCTCCGGTCCTTGGTCAGGCCGATCCAGGCGGCCCTCAGGATGATTTCATCGTCCACGCCGCGGAGCGGACTGTTCACCTGGCGGGCAAAATGGCGGTAAAAGTCCATCATGTTCCGGGCGCTGCGGCTCCGGCGGAGACGCTGGGCCACGCGCGTCGCCGAAGCGGCGTTGGTCCGGTTGTAATGGTACAGGCCCTCTTTCAGATGGACAATCTTCCGGGCGCGGAAAAGCGCCTGGGTATTGAAGACGATGTCCTCATGCATCGAATAGGAGGGATAATACAGGTCCTCGCAGACGCCACGGCGGTAGAATTTATTCCACACATAGCCGTACGACGCATAGGTGTAGAGGCGTTTCCGGAAAAGATCCGGATCGGCGATGGAAGAATCCTTCTCGCTGTCCAGTTTCCGACGGTGGCCATATTCCTTCCAGAAGTCGAAAACAACGATGTCCGCCCCTGTTTCCTCGGCTATGCACACCAGATGCTCGACAGCCATGGGTTCCAGCCAGTCGTCCGAGTCCACATGGAGGACATACGCGCCCCGGGCAGCCTTCATCCCGCTCTCCCGGGCTTTCGGCAATCCTTCATTGGTCTTCCGGATCAGATGGACCCGCTCCTGGAGGGAAGCCTCCTGCCGGGCAAGGACGGATTCCAGCACCGCGACCGAGCCGTCGGGAGAGCCGTCGTCCACAAAGATAAACTCAATCCGGGGCCAAGTCTGCGCGAACAGACTCTCCGCACAGCGGGAGATGTACTTTTCGACCCCATAGACCGGGACGATGACGGATACCAGCGGACTGTCCATACTACACCAGGTCTTTAAAGCGTTCCGGAATACGGACGACAATTTTCATTTCCAGCATGGCCGGCTTGTTCCAGGCATAGGGCGGACGGCACCAGGACTGCATCCAGCGGGCAAAACGGGTCCACCGGCCGAAATCCCGGGCCTTGCGGCGGGTCACCAGGCGGATGGTCCGGGAGCGCTTGGCGATATGGTGTTCCCAGCCCTGCTCCGCGCGGTCGCCATCCTTGAAACGGGCGACGATGCGGCCGCGGTCGAAATAACCGAAGTGGAGCAAATATAAATCTTTGGCTATATGGAAGTTATGACCCTTCACCCGATGGAATCCGCTGCCCCAGGTCAGGGGACGCGAGAGGATGCTGGTCTTGGTATAACGCGGACCGATCAGTGCATAGTGCCGCTGGTTCAGGAAAGGCCGGTCCAGGGTAATGGCCGGTTCCTCACCCAGCTTCTGTCCGAAATCCAGGCCCAGCGGAGAAAGAGATGATGCAATGGACTGCGCGGACAGGTACTCCGGGAGAGAAAGTCCCAGGGCCGGGTCCACGACGATTATTTCATCCGCATCCGTTCCGATGACGAGGTCATAGCCCTCCCGGAAACGCTCCGCGGCCCGTTCCGACAGAAAATGCAACCGGAGACGGTCATGCTCCACCACATTGTTCCCGACCTTTTCCACCCGGCAGGTATGGGTCCCTTCACAGAAAGAGGGAATCTCCTGGTCTATGCCGTCGAAGTAAATAAACAGATGTTCCTTGCCCAGCTGGGCGCCGTAATACGCTACCCACTTCTGCAGGTAGAAGTCATCATTACGGACCATCGTCAGCGCGGCAATTCTCTTCATAGTTTTCAAAGATACGGATTATTCTCGTAAATAACGCGCCGTCACGGATTTTTTGTCCTTCGCCAAATCCTCCGGCGTTCCTTCGAAGACTACTTCCCCGCCCCGGTCTCCGGCATCCGGTCCGAGGTCGATCACCCAGTCCGCAGAGCGGATGACATCCAGGTTGTGTTCCACGACCAGCACGCTGTGCCCTTTGGCAATCAGGGCATCCAGCGAGCGCAGAAGCTTCTCCACATCGTAGAAATGAAGGCCCGTCGTCGGCTCGTCGAAGATGAAGAGGATATGGTTGTTCCGGGCTTTCTCCTCATTGACCGAGAGGAAATAGGCCAGCTTGATCCGCTGGCTCTCCCCGCCGGACAGGGTGCTGGAACTCTGGCCGAGTTTGATGTAGCCCAGTCCGACATCCACCAGCGGCTGCAATCGGGCGGCGATCCGTCGGGCCGCCTCGTCCGGGCAGGCCGAGAAAAAAGCGATGGCCTCGTCCACGGACATGTCCAGGATGTCATCCACGTTCTTTCCCCGGTAACGGACTTCGAGGATTTCGGGCTTGAAACGCTTTCCGCCGCAGGTCTCACAGACCATGGTCACATCTGCCATGAACTGCATCCCGATCTTGACGAATCCGTCGCCCTGGCACTCCGGACAGCGGCCGCCTTCCTGGTTGAAGGAAAAGTAAGACGGCGTGAAGCCGTTGATGCGGGCATACTGCTGCTCGCTGAGGAGCTTCCGGATGTCGTCATAGACCTTCAGGTAGGTCACGGCATTGGAACGGGAGGACTTCCCGATGGGATTCTGGTCCACATACTCCACGCGGGAAATGCGGTCCAGGTTGCCGCCCAGCCCCCGGAAGGTCCCCGGAACGTCGCCGGTCTCCTCCAGGGTGCGCCGGAGCGCCGGATAGAGGATGTCGCCGACCAGGGAAGACTTGCCGCTGCCGCTGACTCCGCTCACCACGGTCAGCACATGCAGGGGGATGCGGACATCAATGTCTTTCAGATTGTTCTGCATGGCCCCTTTGATCAGGAGGCTGTAACGCCAGGGCCGTTTTTCCCGCAGATAGGGGCGCCGTGCCCCGCTGAGGTACTGAAGCGTCAGCGACCGCTGCTCCTCCCGGGGCGACTGCGCGCCGACGACGCCCTGGAACACCACCTCGCCGCCGTTCACGCCGGCCAGGGGTCCCAGGTCCACCAGCTGGTCCGCCGCCCGGATAATCTCCGGATCGTGTTCCACGACAACCACCGTGTTGCCGATGTCCCTGAGGCGCCGCAGCACGGCAATCAGCCGCTCGGTATCCCGCGGATGCAGGCCGATGGACGGTTCGTCCAGGATGTACATGGACCCGACCAGGGAACTGCCGAGGGCCGTCACCAGATTCACCCGCTGGCTTTCGCCGCCGGAGAGGGTGTTCATGCTCCGGCTGAGCGTCAGATAGCCCAGTCCCACATCCTGGACGCAGCGAAGGCGGTAGCAGATCTCTTCGAGGGTCTTCCCGGCAACGGTCCGTTCATAAGGGGTCAGGGAGATGGTCTCGAAAAAATGCAGTAGCACATCGATGTTCATCTCCAGGAGCTCATGGATGGTCTTTCCCCCGACCTTCACATAGAGCGCTTCCTTTCTCAGCCGGCTCCCCTGGCAGGCATGGCAGGTCGTCCGCCCGCTGTAGCGGCTGAGCATGTATTTGTACTGGATCTTATAACGGTTCGCCTCGACCCATTCGAAGAATTCGTTCAGGCCCACGATGGTCGTTTCGTCCCCCTCGACAGAGCGGGAATCCCAGATGATACGCTTCTGGGCCTCGGTCAGCCGGCACCAGGGCTCGAAAATCGGGATGCCGTATTTTTCGGAATTACGGATGACAAGGTCCTTGAACCAGCTCATCTTTTCACCCCGCCAGCAGGCGATGGCCCCGTCATAGATACTCTTTGTCTTGTCCGGGATGACCAGGTCTTCACTGATGCCGATGATCTTCCCCAGACCGCCGCAGACCGGACAGGCCCCCAGCGGAGAGTTGAAACTGAACAGGTATTCGTCCGGCTCGCGGAACTGAAGGCCATCGCGCTCAAAGCGGGACGAGAAGGTGCTGAGGCGGCCATCTGACCAGAGGGCCATCTTTCCGTCGCCCTTGTCGAAGGCCGTCTGGACGGAAGCGGTCAGCCGCGCACGGAGGTCTTCATCCTCCTCACCCGTCAAGCGGGAGCGGTCCACCAGCAGATACAGCTCCTCGGGAGCCGCTTCCTGCCGCTGCAGGACTTCTTCCATATCCCAGACCTCCCCGGAGGAGACATCGAAAAGCCGGCTGTAGCCTTCCTCCTTGAGCGAAAGGATCACTTCCACCCGGTCGCTGCGCTCCTTCCAACCGATGTCCGAAAGGATGTAGACGGCCTTGGGAGTACCATCGAAGATGGCCGAGAGGACATCCTGGACCGTATGGGCATGGACTTCCTCCCCGCTGACGGGCGAATAAGTCCGGCCAATCCGGGCAAAGAGGACCCGGAGATAGTCGTAGATTTCCGTCGTCGTGGCGACCGTGGAACGCGGGTTCCGGATATTGACTTTCTGCTCGATGGCGATGGCCGGCGGAATGCCTTCGATCTGTTCGACGTCGGGCTTGGACATCCGGCCCAGGAACTGGCGGGCATAGGAAGAGAGGCTTTCCGCGAAACGGCGCTGTCCTTCCGCGAAGAGCGTATCGAAGGCGAGAGAGGATTTTCCGCTGCCGGAAATGCCGGTAATGACCACGAAACGGTTCCGCGGAATCTCCAGTGTAATGTTCTTGAGGTTGTTGACTTTCGCCCCCTTGATGATGATGTTTCCTTCTGTCGGCATCGCTGTCCTATAAGCATACAAAAATACAAAAAAACACTATCTTTGCAAAGCAAAACGCGCACGACATGGTCTATAGACAACTCACGGACGAAGAATTCGCGGACATCCAGGGACGGATTCTCTACGAAGACAACCACTTGCTGGTATTCAACAAGCGGCCCGGCGAAATTGTCCAGGGGGACAAGACCGGGGACGAACCCCTCGCCGAAACCCTGAAGGCCTTCATCGCCCGCCGGGACAGCAAGCCGGGAGGGGTGTTTATGGGCATTCCCCACCGCCTGGACCGCCCTGTGAGCGGGATCGTCCTGCTCGCCAAGACCTCCAAGGCCCTGGAACGGCTGGGGGAAATGTTCCGTAGCGGCGCGGTCCACAAAACCTACTGGGCCCTTTGCTGCCAGAAGCCGGAGCCCCCGGAAGGGACGCTGACCGACCTGCTCGTACGAAACGAGAAACAGAACAAATCCTATGTGTCCAAGGGGCCCGGAGCCAAGGAGGCGCGCCTGCGGTACCGCTACCTCCGGAGTACCGAACGCTACCACCTGGTCGAAGTGGAACTCCTGACCGGACGGCACCACCAGATCCGCTGCCAGCTCTCCCACATCGGCTGCCCGATCAAAGGAGACCTCAAATACGGCGCTCCACGCTCCAACCCCGACGGAGGCATCTGCCTCCATGCCCGGAATATACAGTTCATCCACCCCGTCAAAAAGACCGGGGTGGATGTCACCGCTCCTGTTCCGGAAAACTGGAAAGGAGTAGAAAAGTAAAGCTGCGGGCCGAAGAAAATTATTCTTGTTTTTTCTTCTTCAATCCCTGACGCATCGTGTGGCACCAGTCGCTCGGGTTTTCCCCCAGCACGCTCTTGAATGCCTGGGTGAAGGTGTTCGGTGTACGGAATCCCGACATTTCGGACAGGTCCCTCACCCTAAGCCGCATGTTCTTCCGGAAGGTTTCGGCCGCATACATCACCCGGTAATAGTTGACGTACTGGCGAAAGTTTTTGCCGGAGTAACGGTTGATGGTCTTGGACAGGTACACTTTGTTGGTATAGAGGGTGGCAGCGAGGTCTCCAAGGGCGAAATCCACCACCAGGAAGGGCTTCTTTTCCACCATATATCTGCAACACCGGTCATAGAGAAACTGGTCGATCGCCGTCATCTCAAAGTCGGCAGAGGAGAGCATGTCCATCTCTGACAAGGCGCGTTCCCGCTGGAGACGGCGCCTCCGGATCAGCAGATAAATAATACCAGCCGAGGCAGAGAGGACACAGAGGATCGTCAAAAAGAGTATCATCTGTTGTACAGTGCCCCGGTCCGCAGCTGTACCTTTCTATTTCTTTATCGTATCAAAACCCTTTCCATACACTCCGTTGACCGAAGAGACGGAAAGGAACGCTTTCGGGTCTATCAACTTGATGTGGCGCAGAAGCAGGTTCAGGTCCGTCTTCCGCGTAATCACCATCAGGACGTGGGTCGTCTGCTGGGTAAACCAGCCGCGGCCGTCCAGCACGGTCACCCCCCGGTGGAGGTCACGGGTAATGACATCCGCAATCTCGGCGTACTTCTGGGAAAGGATGAACAGCTGGACGCTCTGCTGCGATCCGGAGAGGTACAGGTCCACGACCTTTCCGTTCACCGTCACGAGAATCAGGCCATACACCACGGTCGTCACCTTGTCGGCGAAAGGCATCAGGTGACGCAGCGGATTCCCTTCCCCGTCCAGCAGCGCCGCTCCGCTCACCGGGTCCAGGTCCTGGACATAAGAAGGGACCAGGAGCGAGGACAGGATGATGAAAAAGTCCAGATACAGCAGCACCTTTCCCGGCGAAACATTCCGGAACTTCGTGTAAATCAACGCGATGATATCCGTCCCGCCGGTCGATCCCCCATTGGAGATGGACATGCCGATCCCGATGCCGGCCATCAGTCCGCCCATCAGCGTGGACATCAGTTTCCCGTTCTGCAGGGCCAGGGTATTGATGATTTCCGGCGGAATCACTTCCGGCAGGATCCTGAGGCCGGCCGAAGCTACGATGATGGCATAGATGGTCTTGGCGCCGAAGGAAGTTCCCAGGATGAAAAACGCCGCAATCAGCAGGATGGCATTCAGGACAAAATAGGAATAACCGATCTGGATGCCGGTGGCATATTGGATGATCGAACTGATACCCGAAACCCCGCCGCCGACCAGGTTGTTCGGCAGCAGGAAGAGGGCCCATCCCGTCACATAGATCAGTACGCCCAGGGTAACCAGCACCCACTCCTTGATGCTCCTCAGGAGGGTCTTTTTACTCAGTGGCATAGGCTATGATGGCTTGACGACGACATTCACGATGCGGCCGGGAACGACGATGACCTTGGCCACCGTACCGCCGGCAAGGTATTTCGCAGTCTGGGCGTCCGAGCGGACCGCCGCCTCCACCTCGGAGGGCGTCAGGGAGGCGCTCACTTCCAGGACAAAGCGGGTCTTTCCGTTGAAGGACACCGGGTACTTCACGCTGTCGTCCACCGTATATTCCGCCTTGTACGCAGGGAAGGAGGCCCATACGACGGAATCCGCATGGCCGAGCTGGTGATACAGTTCTTCCGCCATGTGCGGGGCGAAGGGCGAGAGCAGGATCACGAGGGGCTCCAGCACCGCCCGCTTCGAACAGCCCTGGAGTTCGTTCAAGGCAATCATGAAGGCCGAAATCGTCGTGTTGTAGGAGAAATGCTCGATATCCTCCTGTTCCTTGCCGATCAGCTTGTGGAGCGCCTTCAGCTCGGCTCTGGTCGGCGCTTCGTCCGTCACCAGGAAGGTATCCCGGTCCCAGAACAGGCGCCAGAATTTCTTCAGGAAACGGTTGACCCCGTCGATGCCGTCCGTACTCCAGGGCTTCGCCTGTTCGATCGGACCCAGGAACATCTCATAGAGGCGGAGGGTATCGGCGCCATAGTTATTGCAGATCTCATCCGGATTGACCACATTGAAGAAGGTCTTGGACATCTTCTCGATGGCCCAGCCGCAGACAAATTCCCCGTTTTCCAGGATGAATTCGGCGTCGGCATTCTCCGGAATCCATTTTCTGAAGGCCTCCACGTCCATGCGGTCGTTGCGGACCATCGAGACCGGCACCCGGACGGCGGAGGTCTCATACTGTCCTTTCAGTCCGGCGGAGACATAGGTCTTGGTGCCGGTGATCCGGTAGGCGTAGCTGGTACGGCCCTGGATCATGCCCTGGTTGATCAGTTTGCGGAAGGGCTCGTCCTCGCAGACATAGCCGAGATCGTAGAGGAACTTGTTCCAGAAACGGCTGTAAATCAGGTGCCCCGTCGCATGTTCGGTGCCGCCGACATACAGGTCCACGCTGCGCCAGTACTGATTGGCTTCCGGGCTGACGAGCGCCTTGTCGTTATGCGGATCCATATATCGGAGATAATAGGCACTGGAGCCGGCAAAACCCGGCATCGTGGAGGTCTCCAGCGGATAGCCCTCATAGGTCCAGTCCTTGGCCCGTGCAAGCGGCGGCTGCCCGTCTTCGGTGGGCTTGTACTGGTCGATTTCAGGCAGTTGCAGCGGAAGCGCCTCGAAAGGAACGGGCGTCGCAATCCCATCCTTGAAATAAATCGGGAACGGTTCTCCCCAGAAACGCTGACGGGAGAAGATGGCATCCCGGATACGGTAGTTGACCTTGCGGCGGCCGATGCCCTGTTTCTCGATATAGTCGATGGCCGCGGGAATGGCCTGACGGACCGTCATTCCATTCAGGAAACCGCTGTTGCACATGATGCCTTCCTTGGCATCGAAACTCTCCGTGGACACGTCCGCCCCCTCGATGAGCGGGATGATGGGCAGATTGAATTTCTTCGCGAAGGCATAGTCGCGGCTGTCATGGGCGGGAACGGCCATAATGGCCCCCGTCCCGTAACCGGCGAGCACATATTCCGCAATCCACACCGGCACTTCGGCGCCCGTCAGCGGATTCACGGCATAGGATCCCGAGAACACGCCCGTCACGGCCTTGGCCGCCATCCGTTCGCGCTCGGTCTTTTTCTTGACCTCCGCCAGATAGGCTTCAACGGCCTCTTTCTGCGAAGAAGCTGTCAGTTTTTCCACCCATTCGCTCTCCGGGGCCAGGACCATGAAAGTCACCCCGAACACGGTATCGGCGCGGGTCGTAAAAATCGTCATGTCGTACTCGGCCCCGTCGCAGCGGACTTTGAAGACCATCTCCGCCCCTTCGCTGCGGCCGATCCAGTTGCGCTGCATCTCCTTGAGGGATTCCGTCCAGTCGAGGCGGTCCAGCCCTTCGAGCAGGCGAGCAGCATAAGCGGACACCCTCAGCTGCCACTGGGTCATCTTTTTCTGGAAGACAGGATGGCCGCCCCGCTCGGAGAAGCCGTCCTTCACTTCATCGTTGGCGAGCACCGTCCCGAGGGCCGGGCACCAGTTTACGGTGGATTCGCCCTGATAGGCCAGCCGGTACTGCATCAGGATATCAGCCTTTTCCTTCTCGGAGAAAGCCTTCCACTCCCCTGCCGTGAAAGGACGGACCTCCCCGCAGGCTGCATTCACGGCCGCGGAGCCGCCCTTTTCAAACGCCGCCGTCAATTCCTCGATCGGACGGGCTTTCTGCAGGGCATTGTCGTACCAGGATCCAAACATCTTGAGGAACGCCCACTGGGTCCATTTGAAGTAATCCGGATCCGAGGTGCGAAGCTCCCGGTCCCAGTCGAAGGAGAAGCCGATGCGGTCCAGCTGCTCACGGTATCGGGCCACATTCTCGCGGGTGGTCTTTTCGGGATGCTGGCCGGTCTGGATGGCATACTGCTCCGCCGGCAGGCCGAAGGCGTCATAGCCCATCGGATGGAGGACATTGAAGCCCTTCAGGCGTTTGTAACGGGCAAAAATGTCACTGGCGATATAGCCCAGCGGATGCCCCACATGCAAGCCCGCGCCGCTCGGGTACGGGAACATGTCCAGGACATAGTACTTCTCACGGGAAGGATCCACCTCAGCCTTGTATGTCTTGTTGTCGGCCCACCACTGCTGCCATTTGCGTTCAATCTCGATGAAGTTGTAATCCATATATCTTATTTGATTTTATATCCATTGATACCAAAAGAACCGCCGGAACGTTTGTCCAGCCGGAATTCCACCGGGAGGCTCACAAGCACCTTCACCTTCTTTCCCCGGTGCCGGCCGGGCCGCCATTTCGGAGACGCCGCGATGACGCGGACCGCCTCCTCGTCCAGGGACACATGGACACTGCGGCTCACTTTCACATCCTCCACTTCTCCTTTCTCATTGATGATGAAATCGACGATGACGCGGCCCTGTATCCCGTTTTCGACCGCATACGAAGGGTACCTCAGGTACTGGTAGACCCATTTTTCCAAAAACACAGCCGGATCCGCCGAGGAGAGGAAGGAGGGCTTGAGGTCACAGTCTCCCCAGGCGACGACCGTCCCCGGCGTCTCCGCCTTCGGAACGGGGCGGAACGAGGGCTTCGGCCCGTCGGACAGACGGAGCGTATAACTGAAAACATATTCCAGGCTGCGTTCCATGGCCTCGAAATCGACAATGCTGTAGGTATCCCGCGCCGTCCCGTGCTCGGGATAACGGCCGGAGGTGAGGACCACAGAAGGAATCTCCTTGTCATAGAAGGCCACATGGTCCCCGGGATAGGGCTCTTCCGTCAGGATCTGCGCCTGGACGGGAAGCAGTTCTCCTTTCAGGGCATGGACAACGGCGTTCATGTCCGCATTGGAGGCCGTATAGGCATACAACTGCTTGAAAGCAGGTGCTTCGAGTTCGATCATCGCGTCAATCTGCGCGGCGGGAAAACTCCGGTTCAGGAAGTACCAGGAGCCGGCGAAGCGCTCCTGGGACGCGCCGAAAGCCACGAGGACGATACTGCGGCGGATCTGGAGGCGCGAGGTCGCGAGCTTCCGCCCCAGGGCGAGAAGCATCGCCACGCCGGAGGCATTGCCGGCCGCGCCGTTGTAGATCCGGGGCATGGGGACCCCGTCCACCCGAACCGTGTCCATCCCGAGGTTGTCCAAGCGGGCCCCGACCACAATGAAACGATCTTTGAGATGAGCGTCCCAGCCTTCGACCACACCGACGACATTATGAGAAGTCAGTGTGTCCGCCCCTGCGATGCCGAAGACTTCCCCGCCCCGGGGCGTAATCATCTCCACCCCGGCATCTTCGAGGGCCTTCCAAACATACTCCGCGGCAAGAGCCTCCCCCTCAGAGCCGGCCCTGCGTCCTTCCAGCAGGGCCGACGAGAGGTAGGATACATCCGCTTTCAATTCGCGGACGCAGTCGCTGTCGTAGAGTTCCTCATATCCTTGCCGGTACTGGGCCGGGAGCGGGAGGACGGACAGAGCGAGGAGAAAGATGGCACAGAGGCGTCTCATCACTCATTCACCAGAATCCAACCGTCCTGCGGACAAATGCCCTTACCGCGCAGGGCTCGCAAGGTTTTGAGGGTTTCGTCCAGGCTGTTGGACGGGCAGACCGAGACGGCCATCAGGCCGTTACGGAAGCTGATGATGGTCGCGGTATAACCCGCATCGTTGCAGGCGCGCAGTTTCCTTTCCGCATAGGAGCGGTTGCGGAAGGCGCCGACAACGATGCAGTAACGAGCTTCCAGTTTGGTTGTGAAGAGTCCTCCCAGCTTCGCCGGGTTCAGCATGGTTCCCTTGGTCTGCGAAAGGGAATCCAGCAGATGCTCCTCCAGCCGGGCCAGGGAATCCGCCATCTGCTTTTCGATGCGGCGCATCGAATCCAGACGGGCCAGATGGGCGGCCTGCTGGGCTTCCAGGATGGTGGTCCGCTTGGCTTCCAGCTGAGCGGAGGTCGGCCGTCCGGCCAGGCGACGGACGAAATCGCAGCTCGTCGTAAGGACGGCGACAAGAAAGAGGGCAGCGAGGATGGACTTTTTCATTGGAATCTACTGAGCGATACGGGCGGCCGCATCCTTATAGTACTTCTGGTCCACGAAGACATCCTCCTTGTACGGATTGATGTGACGCTTGCAGGAGACATAGATGATGTAACCGAGGGCAATCGCGTTGGTCACAAGGGCGAGGGCGCTGATGACGGTCATGGCCGTCGGGTTCGCAGCGACGGTGGTCACCGTGGTACCGATTGCGGCCGCTTCGCCGCCGGCCGCCTCGTAGATCTGCTCGATCGTCGCGATGCCTTCCGGATACTGCACCGGCAGGGTCGCCCAGTTAAACTTGAAGAAACCGTCCTTGAAGACTTCCTGGAAGAGCGGGAAGACCTGGGCGAACATGCACCAGATGGCGAGGGTGTTCGCGCGGTTCTGGATCCAGCCGCCACGGTTCCATGCCAGGGCCGCGATGGTCGGGGCGAGGAGCAGGGCGATACCGCAGTACCAGGAGTGCGTCGGCAGGCAGTTGTAGGTGTAGGCGAAGTTCCAGATGTCATAGACCACGATATAGACCCAGGTCATATCCGGCCAGAGCATATCGGTCTTGTCCTTGGAGGAATACACGCTCCACCAGGCGGTCATACAGAAGATGTTCAACAGACCGGCCACACCGTTCATCACATTGTGCCAGCCGCCATAGAGCCACACGCCTTCGCTGGAGAGCCACCAGGAGTTCCAGCCTTTGACGGCCGACTCGAAGTCGGAGACGACGGCAATCAGGATGTTGATGGCGACAATGATGAAGGGGAAGGGTTTGAACCAGTGTTCCTTACCGATACCCCAGCCATACTTGATCATCATGAAGCCGATACAGCCGGTCAGCGCCGCATAGAGTTTGGCATAGTGGAACCAGCCGTTCATGTATAGGTGCGTCTGGTTCTCCAGGGCCCACTGGGCACCGGTGCGGGCACCGATGGCGATGGCGACAAAATAAGCCGTCAGGGCCAGCGGAATGGCAAAGAACATGATGGCACCTCCGGTCTTCGTGCGGCGGGCGAATTCATTCAAGAGAATAAGGCCGACCAAAACGACCAGCAACATTCCCCACTGGGCGAGCGCATGCTCACCATAAACATGGAATAACATACAGTTTTGGGTTATAAATTGGTTTTAGTTAAAGAGTTGACATTCTCTCCACGGCGAGTTCCGCCAGGCGGCGGATCACCGGCTTGTAATCCGGGTTGGAACTCTGGAGGTAGCGGTTGGCGATGGCGCAGCAGACCGTACAGCCGTTGTGGCCGAGGTGGGCGCAAAAACCGGCGAGCGGCGCCGATTCCATCTCGAAGTTGGTGATGCGGTAGGACTTTCCGCCGGTCGAGAAACGGAAACTCTCGATCTTCTCCAGCATGTCGGGCATGGCCAGCGGAATGCGCACCACACGGCCCTGGGGGCCATAGAAACCCGGGGCGGAGATGGTTACACCCTGGACGGTGACGTCTTTCATCAGGTCGATGATCTTGTCCGATGCTTTCACGAAATAAGGGGAAGGAAGGGTCGGATTCCAGTCCATATGCTCCTTGAAAGCCGCCTCTACCTCGGGGATCGTCACTTTCTCCCGGTTTCCGTACCAGTTCATCACGCCGTCAAAACCGACGGAGATGTGGCTCAGGACGTAACTGCCCAGCGGGATGTCCGGATGGAGGGCGCCGGAGGTACCGATCCTCAGGATGTTCAGGCTGCGGTGCTGCGGCTTGACCTCCCGCGTGGCGAAATCCACATTCGCCAGGGCATCCAGTTCGGTCATCACGATGTCGATGTTGTCCGGACCGATGCCGTGCGAAAGGACCGTGATCCGCTTGCCGTTGCGGCTGCCGGTAATGGAGACAAATTCCCGGGAAGCATGCCGGAACTCGATGTTCTCCAGGAACTGGGCGATCATGTCCACGCGGGAAGGGTCCCCGACCATGATCACATTGTCCGCCAGTTCTTCCGGACGGAGATGGATGTGGAAGGCGGAACCGTCAGAGTTGATAATCAGTTCAGATTCGGGTATTCTCATAACTCGGTCATTTCTGTTTCAGAAAGCAAAAATAGCATTTTTTTGCTATCTTTGCAAAAACATTCCAAGTATGTGGCAAAGGATCCAGACTTTATATCTCGCCGTCTCCGCCGTGCTCATGACCGTCCTCCTTTTCGGGGATGCTTTTTCGTATAATGAGGCAGGCGGCATCGAATATGTCCGCTATCTGCAGCTGCAGAAACCCTGGTTCGGGATTCTGCTGGGGATTCTCGCGGCCCTCATCGTTCTCGCCCTGGTCTCCTTCAAAGTCCGCATCCTGCAGATGCGCCTGTCGGTCGTCTCCGCCCTGGTCTCCCTCGGGGCCGAGGCCTGGCTCGGCTATCTGTACTTCACGGCACCCGAAGGCATCGTCTTCCGCTGGACGGCCATTTTCCCCTTCGTCATCGCCGTGCTGAACCTTTTGGCTGCACGCGGCTGCTACCAGGACCAGCTGATGGTCGAGGCAGCCTATCACATCCGCAACCGGCGTCGCCGCTAACTAATAAGCCCGGAAAGCCAGGCAGGCATCATGCCCGCCGAAGCCGAAGGAGTCGGAAAGGCCCAGGGTCAGACGGGCCTTGACGGCCACGTTCGGCGTATAGTCCAGGTCGCATTCGGGGTCCGGCGTGTCCAGGTTGATGGTCGGAGGGCAGATTCCGTCCCGAAGGGCCAGGATGGTCGCAATGGCTTCCGCGGCTCCGGCCGCTCCGAACATATGCCCCGTCATGGACTTCGTCGAGGAAATATGGGCTTTGTAGGCATCTTTTCCGAGGGCCAGCTTGTAAGCCAGGGTCTCGGCGACGTCGTTCAGCCGGGTTCCGGTGCCATGGGCATTGATATAGAGCGTGTCTTTTTTCGGGTCGTAGGAGGCCTCGTCCAGGGCGATGCGGATGGCCTTCGCCTGGGTCGTCCCGTCCGGACGCGGCGCCGTGGAGTGGTAGGCGTCGCAGGTGTTGCCGTAACCGACCACTTCCCCGTAAATCTGCGCACCGCGCGCAAGGGCATGGTCCAGGGATTCAAGAATCAGGACGGCACCGCCGTCACCCATCACGAAGCCTCTCCGGTTGGCATTGAACGGCAGGGAGGCATATTTGGGATCCTCGGCCGTCGTGAGGGTCTTTGCATTGGCGAAACCGGCCACCCCGACGGGCAGCGAAGTAAACTCGGAACCGCCGGCGATGATGGCGTCCGCATAGCCGTGCCGCACCGCCCGGTAGGCTTCCCCGATACAGTGGGAGGACGTCGCACAGGCCGTCACAATATCCAGGCAGGGGCCCTTGGCGCCATGTTTGATGGCGATATGGCCTGCCGCGATATTGGAAATCATGGTCGGAATAAACAGGGGGGAAATCCACTTCCCCGTCGGGTCGTCCGCCAGCTTGGCCGTTTCGCGGACCTGGACTTCAAAGCCGCCGATCCCGCTGCCGACATAGACGCCGAGCCGGTAGGGATCGATGTTCGCTCCCTCCCCTTCCGTCACCAGCGCGGCATCCTTCATCGCCTGCCAGGCCGCGGCCATGGCATACTGTGTAAACATGGCCTGTTTCCGGACAAAGGGCTTGTCCATTCCGAACTGCTCCGGATCGAAATCCTTGACCCGGCCGGCTATCTGGACCGGCATATCTTTCAGATCTTCAATGAGCTCGATTCCGCAGACGCCCGCCTTCAGGTTTTCCCAGAAAGTCGCGACATCATTTCCCACGGAAGAAACGACCCCCATACCGGTCACAACGACACGTTTACTCATAACAGTCAGTTTATAATACTCAATCAGACAAAGATATGAATTTTTTGTCAGATACAAAATTTTGCGTATTTTTGTCCACGCCCAAAACAGGGACATGAAAGTGCAGTTCAGAGAAAACATCCCGTCCTACCTGAGGGAATCCGCCCAACTGAGGACGGCCGTCATCCTGGCGGCCTTGTTTTCGCTGGTGGTGCTCCTGGTGGTGATTCCCTTCTCCCCTGGATCCTGGTTCCGGCTGGGAAACAGCATCTTCTTCGGATATACCGCCCTGTTCGCCGGGGTCTGCATCCTGGTCATGAGCCTGAGCAAACTGACCCTGCACCTGACCCGGAATCTCTTCCCGATGAGCTACTGGCAGTACATCGTCTGGGACCTCGCGGAAATCGCGGTCATTGCCCTGCTCTACACCGTCTTCACCCTCAACATCGCCGCACCGGAGGACCGGGGCTTCTGGGCCATCCTTGCCCGCGCCTTCGTCGTCAGTTTCGTCTGCATCGGCATCCCCTACATCATCGCCGCCATGTTCTACACCATCGACGACCAGATGCGGACGATCCGGCTCATGCGGATGGAGGATGTCGTGTCGGACGAGTCTCCGGACAGAGGAGAGCAGCCAGACCGTTTTACCCTTTTCGACAACAACGGCGCCCTCAAGCTCTCCGTCTCCAGCGCCAACCTCTACTACGTCGAGTCGGACGACAACTACATCAAGGTCTGGTACCTGGACAACCATCTCGAGCTGAAAACCTATATGCTCCGCTGCCGGATGAAGACGGTCGAGGAGAGTTTCGCCGGCTCGTCCCTGATGCGCTGCCACCGCAAATTCATCGTCAACATGGACCATGTCAAGGTCCTGGAAAAGACCTCCCTCGGCTTCCAGCTGACGCTGGACAACGACGCCATCGACCCCATCCCCGTCTCAAAAACCTATGCCCCGAACATCCTCGAAAGGGTCCGGGGCAAGGAAGAATAGGCAGCGTGTACGCTAGCGGTTCGTCACGGGGCGCAGCACCAGGGAGAACTCCCGCGGAGCGGCGGGAATGAGATAGGCCTTAAGCGCTGTCCTGCCCCAGGAATCCACGCCGCCGACGCCCATCTGGACCAGGTCGGCATGGACGTAGGTCTTGCCCTGGGAACGGTCGGGTTCATGGGCCTTTTTCCTTACTTCCAGCGAGTGCTGGGGCGCGCCGTACTGCTGATTGTGGTTCTTTTCCTTGAGGTCTCCCTCCAGGAGCGAAACGTCCAGGTCTTCCAGGCTCAGCGGCAGGGCGGAAGCGGAGAAATCCGCTCCGGAAGAGAGTTCCAGGCCGAATCCACCGTCATCCAGGATCCGCAGCCAGTGGAGGCCGGTATGCGTTCCGGACTCCTGCGTGCGGACATAGCCGTAATGGTACTGGTCCTCCACCCGCTGGCGATAGCGGCCGAGAAGGGCCGCGCTGCGGCGGTCGATGTAATTCTCCCAGGGACCATAGCCGAAGAAATCGAGGTTCGAATAAACGCCTCCCATCGCGAAGCGGACACCGAAGCGGAAGAGCGCCGGCATTTCGGCCAGGGAGCCGCCATCCTCCATCCGTTCGGTGACGCTGACGGTTCCGTCGGCATCGATGCGGTAATGGAGCGAGACAAGGGCGCCGCCGATTTTTTCATAGGCGACCTTCACCACGTAGCTCTCCCCCGAAGCCTCGACGCTGAAATGGTCGAGTGTGAAGGCAGGACGGCGCCAGACAGCACTCTTGAGATGGAGTTTCGCTCCGAGGTCATTCTCCACGAGGGCGCGGTTGAAGCAAGGCTCCAGGGGTGCCTCCAGCAGTTCGCGGCGGTCCAGGGTGTAGGAAGACAGGGCGCCGGTCTTCTTATTGAAGGTAAGGCTCCAGAGGACCGGGCGCTCCCCTGCCGTTCCGGCGGCCTCCACCGTTCCGGACAGTACCAGGTAATGGGCGGATTCCTGGAAAGACATCCTTTCGCCGACTTTCTCCACCAGCGGCGCCCGCTCGTTACGGAGGACAATCTGGTCATAGGCGACCTCTTCCCCGGCCTCCTGCAGCGCCGTGGCATCTTTCAGGAGGTAATGGACATTGAGGGTCACGACCCGGCCGAGTTTTGTAAGGTCCTCCTTCAGACCGAGGTCGAGGGTCGCCGTCTGCTGCGGGGCGACCGAAAGCGTTTCCACGACGCCGGAGCGGACCTTCACCCCGTCCGCTTCCACCTCCCAGACCAGGCGCACATCCTCCAATCCCTTGAAGAAACGTTCATTATAAACCTTCAAGGCGGCGGGAGTCCCGCTCGTCAGGATGTCGCGGTACTGGTAGCGGACCTCGTAGGCATGCGGATGGAGGCTGCGGTCGGCAGCAATGACCCCATTGCAGTTGAAGGAGCCGTCCGAAGGGTCCGAGGGGTCATAATCGCCGCCAAAGGCGAAGATATGGTCCGTTCCGTACTTGGAGGGGTCCACGCGTTTCAACAGGGCCTGGTCCTGGAAATCCCAGATAAAACCGCCCTGGTAGGAAGGGTACTTTCGGATCAGGTCCCAATACTCCTTGAAATTTCCGATGGAATTGCCCATCGCATGGGCATACTCACACTGGATCAGGGGACGGCGGCCGTCCTCCTTGAGGTATTTCTCACATTTTTCCGGGCTCCAGTACATGGGGCAGACGATGTCCGTACAATCGGTCTTCGTACGGATGCAGTTCTCGTACTGGACCGGACGGGAAGGGTCGTACTGCTTGATCCAATTGTAGCAGGAGACGAAATTCGGGCCGCTCCCGGCCTCATTGCCGAGGCTCCAGACGATAACCGAAGGATGGTTGAAATCCCGGTACACCATCCGCTGGTCCCGGATGAGATGGGCGGCGGCGAACTGCGGGTCCTGGGCCAGGGTCTCGCCATCCTTGTAGCCCATGCCGTGGGATTCGATATTTCCTTCGTCCACGACGTAAAGCCCATAGCGGTCGCAAAGGGAGAGCCACTTCGGGTCATCCGGGTAATGGCAGGTTCTCACCGCATTGATATTCAACTGCTTCATGATCCGGATATCCCGGATCATGTCCGCCTCCGACACCACATAACCCTTGTAAGGATCCAGTTCGTGCCGGTCCACGCCCTTGATAAGGATGGGCGCACCGTTCACGAGGAGCTGGGCATTCTTGATTTCGACCGTACGGAAACCGAACGGCACCGAGGCGCTTTCCGCAAGGCCTTTCGCCGTCATGGCTTTCACTTTCAGCGTATAGAGATTCGGCTCCTCGGCGCTCCAACACTTGACGGAAGGCAGCAGGGCCGACCAGGAGAAATTTCCCTTGGCGGGCTGGCCGGAAAACTGCAGGACTTCCTTCCCCTTGTCATCCAGGACCTGCCCCGTCACTTGGGTGATGCCATGGGTCAGGACGGCATCCAGCTCGAATACGCCTTCCGCAGTTCCCCGCACGTGGACATCCTCGATGCGTTCCTTCTCCCGCGTACAGACATACACCCCGCGGGCGATGCCGCTCAGGCGCCAGAAATCCTGGTCCTCCAGGTAGGAGCCGTCACACCAGCGGAACACCTCCAGGGCGATGACATTCAGCCCTTCCCGGACCTGTTTCGTAATATCGAAACGGGCTTCCAGCTTGCTGTCCTCGCTGTAGCCGACCATCTTTCCGTTGACCCAGACCCGCACATTGGACGTGGCACTCCCGATACAGAGGACCACTTGTTTCCCCTTCCAGGAGGGGTCCATATCAAAGATGCGGCGGTACTGCCCGACATAATTCTTCTCCGTGGGCGGATACGGCGGATTGTTCTTGTACTGGTTGCGCCATGCATAGCCGATGTTGACATAGACCGGAGCGCCGAATCCATTGAGTTCCCAAAGTCCGGGAACCGGCATTTCTCCCCAGGAAGCGTCGTTGTAGGTCACGGCCTCGAAGCCTTTCAGACGGCCCTCGATGGTCTCGTTCCCATGGAACTTCCACATCCCGTTCAGGGAGAGGGTCTGCTGCTGGTCGGTGACGAACGTCGCGCGCATCGGGAGGCGGTTCTCCTCAAAATGGTTGGGATCCTGCCAGGGTTCAAGTTTCTTTCCCTGCATGCCGAGCGCAAGGCTGAAGGCAAGGAGGGTCAACAGTACTTTTCTCATATCGTTTTGTGTTATTCGTGTGTGGCGAATCGCTGCCCGGCCAGTTCCTCCCACTTCGTCCCGGGTCGCCCGTAATTGGCGTAGGGATAGATGGAGATCCCGCCGCGCGGGGTAAAGAAGCCGGTCACTTCGATATATTTCGGGTCCATCAGACGGACGAGGTCCTTCATGATGGTATTGACGCAGTCCTCATGGAAGTCCCCGTTCGAACGGAAACTGAACAGATACAGTTTCAGGCTCTTGGACTCGACCATCCGCTGGTCAGGGACATAACTGATGCGGATTTCCGCGAAGTCCGGCTGCCCGGTGATCGGGCAGAGCGTCGTAAATTCCGGGCAGTTGAAACGGACCCAGTAATCATGGTCCTGATGCCGGTTTTCAAAGGTTTCCAGCACCTCGGGCGCATAGGTCTGGCTGTAGTGGGTCGCGTGCCCCAGGGCCTTGAGTTCTTCGGGATTGCGTGCCATATCAATTCTCCTCCCCTGCTTCTTTGAGCCGTTCTGCATTCTCGGCGACCTGGAGCTGGTCGATGCACTCCTGGATGTCGCCGTCCATGAAGACCGGCAGGTTATACATGGACCATCCGATCCGGTGGTCGGTCACCCGGCCCTGCGGGTAGTTGTAGGTCCGGATCTTGGCGGAGCGGTCGCCGGTGGAAACCATCGTCTTGCGCTTGGCGGCGATGCCGTCCAGGTATTTCTGGTGCTCCATGTTATACAGACGGGTCCGGAGTTCTTCCATGGCCCGGTCCAGGTTCTTCAGTTGGGAACGCTCCTCCTGGCACTGGACCACGATGCCCGAAGGGATGTGGGTCAGACGCACGGCGGAATAGGTCGTGTTGACGCCCTGTCCGCCCGGGCCGGAAGCGCAGAAAAGGTCCTTGCGGATATCCGCAGGGTTCAGTTCAATATCGAATTCACCGGCTTCCGGGAAGACGGCCACCGAAGCGGCCGAGGTCTGGATGCGGCCCTGGGTCTCGGTCTGCGGGACCCGCTGGACCCGGTGGACGCCGGATTCGTATTTCATGATTCCGTAGACACCGTCCGTGGAGCTGGAGAGCTTGAACACGATCTGCTTGTAACCGCCGGAGGTCCCGGGAGCCTGGTCCGTCACCTCGACTTTCCATCCCCGGCGTTCGGCGAAATGCTGGTACATACGGAACAGGTCGCCCGCAAAGATGGCCGCCTCGTCACCGCCGGTCCCGCCGCGAATCTCGACCATCGCATTCTTCCCGTCGTCGGGGTCCGCCGGGATGAGCAGCAGTTTGATATTCTGCTCCATCTCGGGGAGTTTCGGTTCGATCTCGGCGATCTCATCCCGCGCCATCTCCTTCAGGTCGTCATCCTTTTCGTTCATCAGGATGTCCTTCGCCTGGGAAAGTTCGTCCATCAGGCGCTTGTATTCCAGTCCGGAGGCGATAATCGGCTGAAGTTCCTTGTAGTCCTTGTTCAGCTGGACAAACTTCTTCATGTCCGCAATCACCTCCGGATCAGCGAGTTGCTGTTCCAGTTTCTGATATTTATCCTGAAGGCTGAGCACCTTCTCCAGTAACGTACTGTCTGCCATACTTTATCTTTGTTTCAATCTGCAAAGATAAGCAAAAAGCATCAGAGCTACAAGAGGCTTTGGGAGAGCGTCCGGAAGTGGGAGCCAAATCGATTGAAGGCGGCCCGCTCCAGCGCTTCCCGGTCATCGGGATGGGCGATGGAAATCAGCAGTCTGGCACGCTCCTGAAGAGACTTCCCGTAGAGATTGACGACGCCCCATTCGGTGACGACCCACTGGACATCGGCCCGGGGCGTGACAACACCGGCACCGGGACGCAGCGTCGGGACAATCTTGGGGGCTCCCTTGGCGGTCCGGGAAGCGAGGGCGATGACGGCTTTGCCGCCTTCGGAAAGCTTGGCTCCGCGGACAAAGTCCAGCTGGCCGCCCGTGCCGGAGTAGATACGCTCCCCGATCGAGTCGGCCGACACCTGGCCGGTCAGGTCGATTTCCGTGGCGGAATTGATGGACACCACCTGCGGATTGCGGGCGATGGTCCAGGGGTCATTGGTATAGGCGATGTCCCGCATGAGGACGGCAGGATTGTGGTCGATGAAATCATACACCGCCTGGGAGCCCAGCAGGAAAGAGGCGACCACCTTGCCCCGGTCGATTCCCTTGCGGGAGCCGTCGATGACTCCGCGGCGGATCAGCTCCAGCGCTCCGTCCGCAAACATTTCCGTATGAAGGCCCAAGTGCTGATGCCCTTCCAGTGCCGAACAGAGCGCATTCGGCAGGGAGCCGATGCCCATCTGGAGGCAGGCGCCGTCGGGAACCAGTTCCGCGCAGAAGGCGCCGATCCTGCGGTCCGTCTCCGAAGGCTCGACATAAGACTTCGTGATCAGCGGCCGGTCATCCCTCACCAGCGCGGTAAAACGCTCCAGGGGAATCAGGTCTCCGTAAGAAAAGGGCACATGCGGATTGACGACGGCGATCCGCTCCCGGGCAACTTCCAGGGCCGCCACGGAACAGTCCACGCTCGTTCCGAGCGAGACCATCCCGTCCACCGGCTCGGACACCTGGACCATGGCCACGTCACAGCGGAGCGCCCCGCTGCGGTACAGTGCCTGAGATTCGCTCAGATGGGCCGGAAGATAATCCGCCCAGCCCGCCTGGACATTTGCGCGGACATTGGGCCCCACGAAAAAGCCCTGGTCGAAAAAGACGCCTGCAAAACGCTCTTCGCTGTAGGGAGCGGGACCTTCCGTATGGAAATGATGGAAATGCAAGTCCTTCAGGCTGCCGGCGCGCCGCACCAGGGCCTCGATGAGGATGTGCGGGACACTGGCGATGCTGCTCAGGTGGATATGGTCCCCGCTGCGAACGGACCGGACCGCCTCGTCAGCCGATATGAAGTTGATTCCTCCCATTTCAAGCCGTAAAGATAGCGATATTCTTTGTATATTTGCAAGATAAAAACTGTTTTTATGCACAGCCGGGAAGAGAAACTGGCGGCATTCGGCCGCCTGCTGGATGTCATGGACGCACTCCGGGAGCAATGCCCCTGGAATGCCGCCCAGACCATGGAAAGCATCCGTCCGCTGACGGAAGAGGAAGTCTATGAACTCAGTGACGCAATCCTCCAGGGAGACCGCGCCGCCACCGCGAAGGAAATCGGCGATCTCCTGTACCATATGGTATTCTACGCGCGTATCGCCCAGGAAGAAGGGGCCTTCGACATCGCCGACTCCCTCCAGAAAGTCGCCGACAAGATGGTGTTCCGCCACCCCCATGTCTTCGGACCGGAGGCCGGAAAAGCGACGACCGCCAAGGAAATCGCCGACACCTGGGAACTCGTGAAAGCCAAGGAAAAAGGCGGCAACAAGACCGTCATGTCCGGCATTCCGAACGCCATGCCTTCCCTGCTGAAAGCCTTGTCCATGCAGGAAAAGGCCCGGGGCTGCGGCTTTGACTGGGAGAAGAAAGAAGATGTCTGGGCCAAGGTGGCGGAAGAGTACCAGGAGGTGGAGCAGGCCACGAAGGAAGACGATCCCGTCCATCTGAAAGAAGAGTTCGGAGACCTTCTTTTTGCCGTCATCAATGCCGCCCGGCTCTATGGGGTGGACCCCGAGGCCGCCCTCAACTTCACCTGCGACAAATTCCGCCGGCGCTTTACCTATCTGGAAGAGCAGACCCTCCGCAAAGGGCGCTCCCTGAAAGAAATGACCCTCGCCGAGATGGATGCCATCTGGGACGAGGGTAAAGCAAAAGGATTGTAGGAATCTTATTTGACCAGGTTCCCCAGGATCGAACGGGTCAGTTCCTTGGTGAGGGTCGACGTCGCCGACCTGGTCGCACGGTTGACGGCTTTTTCCGCCGTACTCTTGGTGCTCTTTGTCTTTTTTCCGGTCACCTTCGCCGTCACTTTGTCCGCCACGGCCGCCGCCGCGACGCCCGTCAGGGCCGTCATCACGGATTTCAGCACCTTGGAAGCGATGCCCCCGCTCTTTTTCTTGGAGGCTTCCTTGGCCGCCTTGGCTTCCTCCTTGGCCTGGATGGCCGCCTGCTTTTCCGCTTCGGCCTGGGCCTCGAGTTCGGCTTTCTGCCGCTCGGCCTCCTCGGTCGCAGCCTGGATCACTTCATAGGCGCTCTCCCGGTCCACCGGATGGTCATAGCGTCCATACAGGCGGGAACGTTTGATGATTTCCTCCCGCTGGGCCTCGGTCACGGCGCCGATCTGGCTCAACGGGAAGAGAATCTTGGCCCGCTCGACGATAGCCGGCGTTCCTTTTTCATCCAGGAAGGACACCAGGGCCTCGCCGGTCCCGAGTTCCAGCAGGGTATCGTAGGTCTTGAAAGCCGGGTTCGGACGGAAGGTGTCCGCCGCCACCTTGACGGCTTTCTGGTCCTGCGGGCTGTAGGCCCTCAGGGCATGCTGGACCCGGTTGCCGAGCTGTCCGAGGATGTTCGCGGGAATGTCCGTCGGGCTCTGGGTGATAAAGTAGATGCCGACGCCCTTGGAGCGGATCAGGCGGATGACCTGCTCGATCTTGTCCGTCAGGGCCTTGGACGTACCCTCGAAGAGCATGTGGGCCTCGTCGAAGAAGAAGACCAGTTTCGGAAGGTCCATATCCCCGACTTCCGGCAGAGTGGCATACAGCTCGGAGAGCAGCCAGAGCAGGAAGGTCGAATAGAGTTTCGGCTGGAGCATGAGCCGGTCGGCGGCGAGCACATTCATGATGCCCTTCCCTCCCTCGCACTGCAGCAGGTCGTAGATATCGAAATCCGGTTCGCCAAAGAACTTCTCCGCACCCTGGTTCTCCAGGGCGAGGAGGGCGCGCTGGATGGCGCCGACAGAGGCCGACGTAACGTTGCCGTACTGGGTCGTGTACTCCGCCGCGTTCTGGCCGACGAAGTTCAGCATGGCCCTGAGGTCCTTCAAGTCGATCAGGAGCAGGCCATTGTCGTCGGCAATCTTGAAGACGATGTTCAGCACGCCGGTCTGCGTCTCATTGAGGTCCATCAGCCGGCCCAGCATGTCCGGGCCCATCCGGGAGATGGTCGAACGCATGGGATGCCCCTGCTCACCATAGACGTCGAAGAAACGGACCGGGCAAGCCTGGAACTGCGGATTCTCGATCCCGAATTCCGGAAGCCGCTTCTCGATAAATCCGGAGAGCCGGCCTGATTGCGAAATGCCGCTGAGGTCGCCTTTCATATCCGCCATGAAGCAGGGAACGCCCGCCTGGCAGAAGGTTTCCGCCAGCACCTGGAGGGTGACGGTCTTTCCGGTTCCGGTCGCACCGGCGATGAGGCCGTGCCGGTTGGCCATTTTGCCGACCAGCGAAATCGGCCCGTTCTCGCTGTGGGCTACATACAGCCCTCTTTCTTTATCTAACATATGATGATTGTTTTTTACGGAATTTCCAAAGATAGAATAAAACGGCGGAAAGTACAAATGTGGAGATGCCGATGGTAAAATTCCACTCCTGCGGGAGCCGGAATCCGATCTTGTCCACCAAGATGAAAGTCGTACAGACCGCTGTCATGAACAGCGCCGGAAGGAGGGTCACGAGATACCACATGCCCCCTTTCCTACGGACCAGATAGATGGTCGCCGTCCAGAGCATGAACACCGAGAGCGTCTGGTTGGACCAGCCGAAATAGCGCCAGATGGTGTTGAATCCATTGGCATCGGCGATATTGTACCAGAGCAGCAGGGCGGAAAGCGCAAACAGCGGAATCGCGATATACAGGCGCTTCACGATGGTCCGCTGCTCCAGACGGGCAAAATCGGCGATGATGAGCCGGGCGCTCCGGAAAGCCGTGTCACCGGAGGTGATCGGCGCCGCGACGACGCCCAGGATGGCCAGAATCCCGCCCAGCAGGCCGAGCCAGGATTCGGAGACCTTCGTCACGACGGTCGGTGCCGCCGCCGAGAGGTCGCTTCCGACCGCAGCCGCCCCGCCGTCGAAGAAGAACCAGGAAGAGACCGCCGCCCAGATCAGGGCGACGAGACCTTCTGTAATCATGGAGCCGTAGAATACCGGCCGTCCCAGTTTCTCATTTTTCAGGCAGCGGGCCATCAGCGGGCTCTGCGTCGCATGGAAGCCGCTGATCGCCCCGCAGGCAATCGTAATGAACAGACAGGGGAAAATGGGCTGGCCGCTCAGGCCGGCCTTTTCGGACCAGCCGCCGAGCCCGTCCCAGAACTCCGGCAGCGAGGGCCACTTGACCACCAGACACACCAGCAGGGCCGCCGCCATGAACAGCAGGGCGACCGCAAAAAGCGGATAGACCCGCCCGATCACTTTGTCTATGGGCAGAAGGGTCGCGACGACATAATAAATAAAGATAATCCCGACCCAGAGCATAATGGAGGCCCGTCCCCCGTCTCCGGCGAGGTCTCCCAGGATCAATGCCGGCGAATAGACGAAGACCGTTCCGACCAACAGCAGAAGGACGATCGAGAACACGAGCATGACCCGCCTGGTTCCCTGCCCCAGGTACTGACCCACCAGTTCCGGAAAACCCGCCCCGCCATGACGCAGCGAAAGCATCCCGCACATATAGTCATGGACCGCACCGGCGAAAATGCAGCCCAGCACAATCCAGAGATAGGAGGCGGGGCCGAATTTCGCGCCCATGATGGCTCCGAAAATGGGGCCGGTCCCGGCGATGTTCAGGAACTGGATCATGAACACCTTCCAACTGGGCATGGCAATGAAATCGACGCCGTCGGCTTTTTCCACGGCCGGGGTCATCCGCTGGGGATCCGGGCCAAAGACACGGTCTACGAAAGCTCCATACAAGAAATAGCCCAGCACCAGGGCCGCAATACTGAGAAGGAACGAGAACATGGCTTATTCAAAAAAGGAAAAATGCACCAGGCCGTAGACCTTCTCCTTCACAAAATGCGGATGCGAACGGAAATCGTACGCATCGCTGTGTTCCAGGATGAAGGTCCGCTCGGGATGCAGCAGGTTCAGATTGAAAACGAGGTCGGGAAGCGTCCCGATCCCTTCCAGGGCATAGGGCGGATCCGCAAAGATGATGTCGAAGCGTTCGTGGCAGATCGGCAGGAAGTCAAAGACATTGTCCCGGACCATCGTCACATTCCCGAGGCCGAGCCGGGCGGCTTCCGTCTTGATGAAAGAGGCATTCTCCCGGGCCATTTCCACCGAGTACACCCTCCGCGCACCCCGGGATGCGAATTCAAAAGCAATGGCGCCGGTCCCTCCGAAGAGGTCCAGCACCTGCAAACCCTCGAATTCATATTCATTGTCCAGGACATTGAACAGCCCCTCGCGGGCGAAATCCGTGGTCGGCCGGGCCTTGTAGCCGGCAGGAGGCTGAATCCGTTTCCCCTTCAGGCGTCCACCGATGATCCTCATAGGCGAATGACCGACTTGAAATAACGATACAGCGACATCTCCGCATCCGCATCGAGCGGTGTACGGAAGGCGATGGTCGAGAGCTCGGGGTTCAGCTGGAGACGCTTCATGGCGAGGAAAATGAAATACTGGGCCGTCGTGAAATCCGGCGCCCGGAAGACATTCGCTAGGGAAAGGCTCCGCCCCTGGGCGATGACCAGGTGGAGATACCCGTCCATGTAGGAAGCGAGAATCTTGTTGTATTCTTCCAGCGAGCCCATCTGCCTGAGCAGGTAGTACATTTCCGGCAGGACCGGGGCCGGGTCGCCCGACGGGGTCAGTACGGTCGCGGCAACGGCACGGGAAAGGGACTCGTCCACGCTGTTGGAAAAAACCAGCACGGAGGACAGCTCCGGAAGACGGACCCAGGAAACCGCGTCTTCTTCCCGAAGGGCCGTCACCCCCTCCAGCAGGCTGCGCGCCGAAGCGTCCGAGAAGAACTGCTCCGGAACCAGGGTACACTTGGGCGTCAGCAGGGAAATATCCACGTGGGAATAGCGGCGCTGGAGCTCGGGGGTCGTAAAAATACGGTCCGCGCTCATCCAGGGCGAGCCATTAAAAGAAAATCCACTCAAGGAGACTTGAATGGATATTCTGTCGGGGGTCGTCAGGCTATTCCCAGTTGCCGGCATTGTTGTTCGGCATCGTAACGGAACCCACCTGCAGGCCGATGTACTTGTTGGATTTCTCCCGCTCGGCATTGAGGTTGACGATCAGCTGGTAGTCCATGCCGCGAAGGAGGGCCTTGTACGGCATACGGGCCTCGAACAGGGGCACCTGGACACCGGAAACGGATTTGATGATGGATTCCATCTCCACCTTGGCGCCGCCCGAGAACGGGATATAGGCCAGGGAGTCCACGACGAAGTCCTCGCGATCGTTGAAGAGGGTATCCTTTACCGCGATCGGGGTCGTGATGTTGAACACCAGGTTCTTTTCTCCGCCGAGATACAGCTGGTAGAGCTGCTCCGGGGTAATCTTGCGGTTCTTCTTCTTGATGGCGGCGGTATTCACCACAGCGAGGGAGTCATCGTTGGAACCGATCTGCATGACAATCTCCATCTTGCCGTCATTGTAGAACTGGATCAGGGAGTCGACCGAAGGCGTATAGCGGTTGTAAACGCCCTTGAAGGCGACCTGAAGGGTACGGATGTCTTTCAGGCGCTGGATGCCGACCTGTTCACGGCGGGCCTGCTCCTTCTTGAATTCGACCGGCTTCGAGACAGAGCGGACGATGAGATACACGAGACCGCAGGCCAGGAGGGCGAGCAGAACCTCAACGATGATTTTAACTGCTTTGTTCATTATTTTAGTGTTTTATCATTTCAAAAACTTCTTGCAAAGTTAAAAAAATGATTTATCAAATGCAATATAATTTGTAACTTTGCACAGCAAAAAGACTTGCCGATGGACCCAATCCGCCAAGATGCGACCCTCCTGCTTGACCGTCTCCTCTCAGGAGCACGGCAGGTCATCGTCGTGGGCCATACCCATCCGGACGGAGACGCCCTCGGCAGCGTCGGTGCCATGACCGCCTACCTGGCGGAAAAACGCGGGCTCACGGTACGGGGCATCTTCCCGGACACCCCGCCCGAAACGCTCCGTTTCCTCTGCCGGGAAGATTTCCTCTATGCCGACGCGCAGCGCGAGGCTTCCCTTCGTTTTATCGGGGGATCCGACCTGGTGATCCTGCAGGACTGCAACAACTTCACCCGGACCGAGGCCCTCGCAGAGAGCCTCCGCGCTTCCCTCGCCACAAAAATCCTCATCGACCATCATCTGAATCCGGACCGGGACGCTTTCCGGCTGGTCTTTTCGACACCGGATGTTTCCTCCGCATCGGAGCTCCTATACTGGATTCTCCTCGATCTGCCGGATGTGGCGGGCGATGCGCGGAACCTTCCGGCGGATTGTCTGGCTTCCCTCATGGCCGGCATGACGACGGACACCAACAACTTCGCCAATTCCGTCTTCCCCTCCACCCTCCAGATGGCGGGCGGGCTGCTCGCTGCCGGCGTGGACCGGGACGGAATCCTGGACCAACTGTACCACAACTACCGGGAGAACCGGGTCCGCGGCATGGGTTATTTCCAAAATGAAGCCCTGCACATTACCGGGCAGGGCGTCGCCTATATGATCGCGACGCGTTCTGTCATCGAACGCTTCGATCTGAGGGAGGGCGAGACCGAAGGGCTGGTCAATGTGCCGCTCAGCATCGGAAAAGTCCGCCTCAGCCTCTTTCTGAAAGAGGACAAGGGGTTTTTCCGGGTCTCCATCCGCTCGAAAAGGGGCACTTCCGCCCAGCAGCTTGCCGTCCGTTATTTCCATGGCGGCGGGCATGAGAACGCCTCCGGCGGACGTCTTTTCTTCCCGGAGGACATCCCCTCCCCCGAGGAGGCCGCCGCATATATTGAACAGGTAAGCAGCGCATTTCTGAATGAATAAATCCACCCGCATACTGACCGTCTGCCTTTTCGTGGGGGCCGCCGCCTGCACGAAACAGGCCGAGCAGAACACCTATGACCGCCAGGAAACGACCATCTCGAATTTCGTGGCGGCCCAGCTCAAGGCCGACCCCAACGCGACCGTCACCTACAACAACGGCTCGGTCCGCATCACCTTGAATGACGTCCTGTACAAGGACCAGGAAGCGGCCGACTCCCTCCGGGACGGCGGGACGGTCTCCTTCTACTATGCCGGTTATACCCTGAGCGGGACCAGCCTCAGTCCTTCCAACCTGTTCGCGACCAACCGGAAGGAATCGGCGACCGCGGCCGGATGGACCCTCTCGGACGAGGATCAGTTCCACATCGAAACCATGGTCCTGGATGATGAAATGCTTCCCGGGCTGAGGAGCGGCCTCGCCGGCGTACAGAACGAAGACGAGTGCATCATCCTCTTTTCGGGAAAATACGGCTTCGGAAACAAGACGCCAGGCACGATTCCTGCAAGGTCAGCCCTGGCTTTCCACGTATGGGTGAAAAGTTTTGACAATGACTGAAGATGAAAAATAAGACACTATATTTGATGGCATCCGTCCTCCTCGTGGCCAGCGGATGCGCCAAGACGGCGGAAACTTCTGACAATCAGGAGGAAAAAGAATTTCTGGAAGACTGGGTCAAGCAGTATCCGGACGCGGTCCTCAGAGACGGCATCTACCTGCTTTCGGAAACGGAAGGCAGCGGCGAGGTGTGGAACGAAAACAACGCCTACGTCTTTTTGAACACCACCATCCGGGACCTGGACGGGACCGTCACCTCCAACAACGACGAAGCGATCGCCAAACAGTTGAAAGGCGACAAATTCGATCCGACCGACTATTATGGCCCGCGGGCCTACACCCTCGGAGCGAATGCCAGTTACGCTGGCTTCGACCGGATTCTCAAAGGCATGAAAGTCGGCGGCACGCGTACCGCCATCGTTCCCGCCTGGCTGATGACCCTTCAGCGCTATGACAGCGAGGACACGTATTTCGCCACGGACACCGAGGCCGAGTCCACCCTCTACACAGTGACCCTACGCGGCCAGGCTGCCGACATCACGGCCTGGGAGAAGGAGCAGCTCCTCGCCTACAACGCCAAGCACCTCGGCAATGTTCCCGGGACCTCCCCCGACACGGAGTCGATCCAGGCCGACCTGTTCTACTTCCTGTCCCACAATCCGGATCCGGACGCCGAGCCGATGCCGTCCGACACCACCGTCAAACTCAATTACACCGGACGTCTGCTAAGTGGCCAGGTCTTCGACACGACGGAGCGGGACAGCGCCCTGGTCCATCACATCGCCGTTGAAGGAAAGAGCTATGAACCCGTCAGCATCACCTGGGGCAGCAAGTGGTCCGACCTCACGATGGGAGGCAGCAGTTCGCTCATCAGCGGCTTCAAGGCCGCCCTCTTCCTGATGCATCCGGGCGAGAAGGCCACCGTCATCTTCGCCTCCAACTACGGTTACAGTTCCTCCGGATCCGGAAGCCGCATCCCGGGATACGCCCCCCTGTGCTTCGACCTGGAAATCCTCCCGGCCGAATGAGTGCAGGAAGCATTCCGACCGAGCTCGGAACCAAGCCCGTCGGCGAGCTGCTGCGGCAGTACGCCGTCCCCGGCATCATTGCAATGACGGCCTCCTCCCTCTACAACATGGTGGACAGCATCTACATCGGACACATCGCCGATGTCGGTTCGCTGGCCATATCGGGCCTTGCCGTCACCTTCCCCCTGATGAACATTTCCACCGCTTTCGGCACCCTGGTCGGTGTCGGTGCGGCCACGATGATTTCCGTCCTCCTCGGACAGAAAAACTATGACGTCGCCAACAAGGTCCTGTCCAATGACGTCACCCTCAACATCCTGACCGGGGTGGTCTTCACCCTGGTGACCCTCCTGTGGATGGACCCGATCCTGCGCTTTTTCGGTGCCAGCGACGCGACCCTCCCCTTTGCACGGGACTATATGACGATCATCGCCCTCGGCAATGCCGTCACTCACCTTTATTTCGGTCTCAACGCCATTGTCCGCTCTTCCGGAAATCCGCGGCTGGCCATGGGCCTGACCCTTTTCACGGTGACCTCCAACGCCATTCTGGACCCCATCTTCATCTACACGCTCGGCCTCGGCATCCAAGGAGCCGCCCTGGCGACGGTGCTCTGCCAGAGCATGGCCCTGGGCTATACGATGTGGTATTTCCTGGACGGACGGCGCTTTCTCCATCTTCCGCGCTCCCGCAAGATGTTCCGGGTGGACTGGAAGATCGCCCGGGACTCGCTCGCCATCGGCATGGGCCCCTTCTTGATGAATCTCGCCAGCTGCGTGGTGGTCCTGTTCATCAACCAGCAACTGGTCAAGTGGGGCGGTGACCTGGCCCTCGGGGCCTACGGCATCGTCAACCGCCTGAGTTTCCTCTTCATCATGATTGTGATGGGCCTCAACCAGGGGATGCAGCCGATTGCGGGGTACAACTTCGGTGCCCGGCAGTATGGCCGCGTCCGGGAAGTTTATATGAAGACTGCCCTCTGGGCCACGGTTGTCTGCACCGCCGGTTTCCTGATTTCGGAACTGCTGCCCGGCCCCGCCGTCGGCATCTTTACCCATGATCCGGAGCTCCATACCCTGGCGGAGAGCGGGTTGAGGATGATGAACCTGGCTTTCCCGATCATCGGATTCCAGATGGTCACGACGAACCTCTTCCAATGTCTCGGGATGGTCCGGAAATCCATCTTCCTGAGCCTGTCCCGGCAACTGCTCTTCCTTCTCCCCTGCATCTATCTCCTCCCCTCGCTCCTGGAGAGCGAGAAAGGGGTCTGGTACAGTTTCCCGATTTCCGACACCATCGCCTCGGTCATCACCGCCCTGATGGCACTCAGCCTCATCCGGAAACTGGGGCGCCTCAAGGACGGGGCGGATCCGTCCATTCTCGGCAGTCAAATTTAACCCACCAGCATGCATACCATCATCAATATCGGCAGAAGTTTCGGCAGCGGCGGCGGCTCAGTCGCCGAGGCCATCGGCGCACGTCTCGGCATTCCGGTCTACGACAATCAGCGGATTTCCCAGTACGCGGAGCAGAACGGCTATTCCAAGAGCCTTTTCGCCAAGGGAGAAGAGCGGCCGAGCCTTTTTTCCTTTTCCAGTTTCTTCGCATCCGGAAGAATGAGTTACGACGATGCCTCCAGCGGCTATGTCAATGACAACCTGCTTTTCAAGATCCAGAGCGAGGTCATCCGCAGCATTGCCGAAAAGGGAGATGCGATTATCATCGGGCGCTGCTCCGACTACATTCTGAGGGACATGCACTGCCTGGACGTCTTTATTTCCGCGCCCATGGACTACCGCATCGGCCGCCTGGCTGAAAACGAACACCTCAGCAAGGAAGACGCCGAGGAGCTGATGCGCCGCAAAGACCGCATCCGGGAGACCTATTACAATTACTACACCTTCGGCGCGTGGGGCGTCGCCTCCAACTACGACCTCTGCGTGGACAGTTCGCTGCTCGGCATCGAAGGGACGGCTGAGTTTATCATTGATTTCGGACGCCGTGCGGGGATCATTCGCTAAACTGCTCGTGGTGCTCTGCCTGAGCATCGCCGCCTGTTCGTCCCGGCCGGGAAAACGGCCCTCGACCATCAACGACCACATCACCAACGAGATGTCCGAGGTCCCGGAACTCAAGCGCATGGACCATGCCGTGGACAGTTTTCTCCAGTTCTGGCTGTTGGAAGGTGCTTCGCTCGCCATCATGCGCAATGATTCGCTCGTCTATGCCAAGGGATACGGCTGGGCGGACAAAGAAGCCGGAGAGCGGATGGGGCCCGGGACGAAACTCCGCCTGGCTTCGGTGTCCAAGCTCCTGACCGCCGCCGGCATCATGCAGCTGGTCCAGGACAGCCTCCTGACCCTCCAGAGCCCGGTTTTCGGGCCGGCCGGCATCCTGTCGGACTATCATTTCAAGGATGACAACTACTGCCTGATCACGGTGGAACACCTGCTCCGGCACCAGGGCGGTTTCTCCGTCCGGGGCGGCGACCCGATGTTCTCCACCCGCAGCATGATGTCCTCCTGGGGGCTCTCGGAGCCGCCGACCGGCGAGCAGATCACCGAGAATCTCCTCAAGCGCAGGGTCTCCTACACCCCGGGCAGCGGCCAGATCTATTCCAATTTCGGCTATCTTCTCCTGTCGCAGTGCATCGAGAAAGTCAGCGGAAAATCCTATGAGGATTATATGCGCGAAGAGGTCTTTGCCAAGGCCGGATGCACGGACTTCCACCTCGCCGGCAATTTCGAGAAGGACCGGCTCCCGGGCGAGAGCAAATATTATGTCCAGGCCGACGACGAGCCGGTGCCCGTCTACCATGGCGGTGCCGACAGCGTGGTCCGCTGCTACGGAGGCAATGACATCCACGCCCTTTCCGGCGCGGGCGCCTGGGTCGGGTCCACGGTCGAACTTGCCCGCTTTATCGCCTCGATCGACGGCCTCCCCGAAGTGGAGGACATCCTGTCGGAAGAAAGCATCTACCAGATGACCTACCGGATTGACGACGCCACCTACCCCCTCGGATGGGTGGACTGCAAGGAGGAGGGAGAATGGACCCGTACCGGCTCGTTCTCAGGAACTTCCGCCCTTATCAAGGTCTATCCGGACGGCGAATGCTGGATCCTCGTCACGAACACTTCCGCCTGGCGGGGCGCCCGTTTCACCAAGAATACGGCCGCCCTGTTCAAAAAACTGAGAGCCCGCTTTTCCAGCAGGCTCCCCAAACAAGACTTGTTTGAAATCTTCTACTAGCTCCCTTACTTGGCGCTGATGACCGCGGAAGCGATCGAATTGAGTTTCACGTCGACCGAATCGGCGCGGGAAGCCAGGATGCAAGGCACCTTCGTTCCGACCAGGAAACCGGCCTGACGGACGTCCTTGGCCAGTTTGGAATTGGTCTTCCAGAAGACATTCGCGCTCTCAATGTTCGGGAAGAGGAGACAGTCGGCGTCGCCTCCCACCGGGCTCTTGAGTTTCTTGATCTCGACGGATTCCTCGTCGATGGCGACATCCAGGGCCAGCGGGCCGTCGCCGATGGCCTTGATCTGGCCGCGGTCGCACATTTTCGCGAGCATGGCGCCCTCGACACAGGCGGGCATCGTGTCCATCATCTGCTCGGAGGCGGCGATAAAGGCAATCTTCGGCATGGCAATCCCGAAACTGCGGGCGACACCGGTCACAAAACCGGCCATCTTCACCTTCTGGCGGAAATCCGGAGCGGGAATTACGGCCATGTCGGTGATGAAAATCAGCTTGTGGTAGTTCGGGTTCTCGATCACGCCCACATGGCTCAGCAGGCCCTTCGGCGGCAGCAGGCCACATTCCTTGTTCAGGATGGCGCGGAGGAACTTGTCGGTGGAGCAAAGGCCCTTCATCAACACATCCCCTTCTCCGTCATGGACCAGCTCAACCGCTTTCGCGACCGCTTTCAGCTCGTCCTTTTCATCGACGATGACGAATTTGGAGATATCAATCTTATAGCTGTCGCACACGCCCTGGATCAGATCCCGGTCACCGACCAGGGTCACCTTGACAAAACCCATGTCCGCAGCAAGGGAAGCGGCTTCGATGGTATGGGAATCTACGCCCCAGGCGGCGATCATGCGTTTGCAGATTTTCTTTTCCTTCAGTTCCTGGAACAGTTCGTTGAAATTGGTAATCATATGCTTATTCTTGGTTATCCTGTACAAGGTGCATCGTATCGCGGGCGATGACCAGTTCTTCGTTCGTGCAGATAAGGGCAGCCTTCACCTTGGAATCCTCCGTGGTGATGAGCGTGTCCTCACCGGAAGCGACATTGGCTTCGTAATCCACCTTCAGGCCGAGGTAGGAGAAATTCTCCAGCACCCGGCGGCGCAGGCGGGAATTGTGCTCGCCGATACCGCCCGTGAAGACAATCAGGTCCACCCCGTTCATCGCAGCCACATAGGAGCCGATGTTCTTGATGATGTCGTAGGTGAATTTCTTGAACACGAGTTTGGCCTTCGGGTCGCCCGCATCCGCCTTTTCATTCAGTTCCCGGGCGTCGGAGGAATACTGCGACAGGCCGAGGAAGCCGGATTTGCGGTTCAGGATGACCGACATCTCATCCGGGGTGACACCGAGCTTGTTCTCGAGATAGATGACGGCATTCGCGTCGATGTTGCCGACGCGCGTGCCCATGATCATGCCTTCCAGCGGAGAGAAGCCCATGGAGGTATCCACGCACTTGCCGCCCTGGATGGCGCAGATGGAACTGCCGGCGCCGAGGTGGCAGGTGATGATCTTCGCCGTCTTGACGTCCAGTCCGGCGAGGCGGGCTCCCACTCCGGCGACGAACTGATGGGAGGTACCGTGCGCGCCGTAGCGGCGGACGCGGTATTTCTCGTAATATTCATACGGCAGGCCGTACATATAGGCGTAGGCGGGCATGGTCTGGTGGAAGGCGGTGTCGAAAGTCACCACCTGGGGAACGCTCGGGAGCACTTCCTGCATGGCATGGATGCCCAGCAGATGGGCCGGATTGTGCAGCGGGGCGAAATCCGAGCAGAAGGCGATTTTCTCGAGGACATCGTCATTCACCAGCACGGAGCCGCTGAAGAAGTCACCTCCCTGGACGATGCGGTGCCCCACCGCTTCGATGTCTTCCAGGGAACGGAGGACGCCCGTCTTGGGGTCCGTCAGGGCCTGCAGGATCAGCTGCATGCCGACCTTGTGGTCCGCGATGGGGACATCCGTCACGATTTTGTCTTTCCCCTTCGGGGCATACTGGAGAATGCCGGCGGGAAGACCGATCTTCTCCGCGATACCCTTGGCGATGACGTCGAACACGTCGTCGTTCTTCATGTCCAGAAGCTGGTACTTGATGGAAGAACTGCCGCAGTTAATTACTAAAATGATCATTTTTATGTCCTTATTTGTGTTTTTTCAATCAATTATGCAAAATTAACAAAATATTCAGTATTTTCGCATATAGATTGAAACGAAATGGACGGGGCGGGCCATATCGAGGCGCTATCACTCTCTTTCACGGTCGGTACAGGAGCAGGGATCCTTCTCTTCTCCCTCCTTCCCGGGCCCATGCCGGGAGCCGCCGCCAGCGCCGTGCTGCTGCTGATGGGGGTTCCGCTCCTGCTGCGGGAGCGCATCTGCCTTTGGACAGAAGGACGGCTACAGTTCCTCCTTCCGCTGCTTTTCCTCGCGACCGGACTGTTCTGCGGAATCACCGCCTCCTTTGAGGGCCTCAGTACCCCTTCCCCGCTCGCCGCCTTGTTCGAAGAGGCCGCCGGGGGCCTCCGGCAGCGGATTGACGCGCTGGGCTTTTCCTCCCCGGAGACCGCCGCCCTCCTGAAAGCCCTCCTGACCGGGGACCGCAGCACGCTTTCCAAAGGCACCGTCGCCGCTTTCCGGGGCAGCGGCGCCTCCCACATCCTGGCGCTGTCCGGACTCCACATCGGAATCATCTATCTGCTGCTGGACCGCCTGACCCGTCCGCTGGGACGCTTCCCCCTGTCCCGCATCCTTCGCTGGAGCCTCGTGGTCCTCGCCTCCGGCTTCTTCACGCTGATGACCGGCGCCGCGCCTTCGATTGTCCGCGCCTTCCTCTTTATCCTGATTCGCGAAAGCCTGCTGCTCTCGGGAAGGTCCGCCCCGGGCGAGCGGGTCCTCTGCCTGGCCCTGTTCTTCCAGCTGGTCCTCTCTCCCCTGTCCATCCGCAGCATCGGCTTCCAGCTGAGCTACCTCGCCGTCGCGGGCATTTTCCTCCTGTACCCCACGCTCGAGAGCTGGTATCCCGCCGGCATCCGCCATGACCCGCTGCGCTGGATCTGGAAAAGCGCGGCCCTGAGTATCTCCTGCCAGGTGACGACCGCACCGCTCGCCTGGTACCGATTCCATGCATTCCCCCGGCATTTCCTGCTGACTAACCTGCTGGCCCTGCCCCTGACCAGTCTCCTGATGGGTCTGAGCCTTCTGACGCTGGCCTGGAGCGCCGTAGCGCCCTGCCCCGGACTCCTCGTCCGGGCCACCGAGGCCGCCGCAACGGCCCTGATTCACTGCCTGGAGATTATCAGCGGGATGTAACGAGCGGAAAGCCGGGAGAGGCCCATTCCTGCATGGTCCCGTCTTCACCGGCACAGATCAGGTAGCCTTCCAGCGACCCGTCCGAAAGAATCAGTTCCCGGGCTCCGGCCTCTCCGATGACCATGCACCAGGTCGCGAGCGCATCCGCCGAAGCCGCATCCGGAGCCACCACCGTTGCGCTCAGCAGACTGTGCGACACGGGATAACCCGTCAAGGGATTGATGGTATGGGCAAATTTCTTCCCGTCCCGGACATAAAACTTCCGGTAATTGCCGGAGGTCACAATACCGGCAGGACCGCCTCCGGAGGACCAGATACCGGAAAGCTCCGCTCCCTTCTCCTGGTTTCCGTCAATGGGCCGGTCCACCCCGACAGACCAGGGCTGTCCCGAAGGATTGCGTCCGTCACAGAAGATTTCCCCGATGTCCACGAGCATGTCCTTGACACCGATCGAATAGAGATAGCGGGCGACGAGGTCGCAGCTGTAGCCCTGGGCAATGGCGTTGTAGTTCAGCCGGGGGTAACCCAGATCGGCAGGGTCCAGATAGCCGTCACGCAGCGGAAGACGCTCCGGAAGATGCTTCATCCCCGAGGAGGCGACCAGGCGGCTGACTTCCTCGTCCGAAGGCATCTCGCCGGAGCGGAAACCGAAGCCCCAGGCATCATAGAGCGGGCCTGCCGCGAAATCCAGCAAACCGCCGGAGCGTTCAAACCAGCGGCGGGAAAGCGCATAGGTCTCGACGAACAGCGTGTTCGGCCGGATCCGCTCGCCGGCATTGAAGCGGGAGAGCAGGGAGCCCTTGTTATAGCCCGAAAGGGTCGTATCAATCAGATGGAGGATGGCCTCGATGCTGTCACGCACCGTTTCCGGCGTCACCGCAGTCCCTTTCAGATGACACTTGACGGTATACGTGCCGCCCTGGGCATAGCCCGAAACCTGGATATAGCGGTCCCGCTCCCGGCAAGAGACCAGCAGCAAAACGAGGATGATCAAAAATGTTTTCCGCATCGTGGCAAAAGATTTGCACAAATTTACAAGATTTTGACGATATTTGCAGAATAGTTTGAACGATATGCACAGAAAGTTTCTCTATATGGCCCTCGCAATCCTTGCTGCCGCCACGCTCGGCTGCAAGAAAGACGAGGATAACACCACCATCAATCCCAGCCTTTACGGGGCTGCTTTCAACATTGTTCCCTTCGGCGCCGTCGGCGAATCCTTCACCCTGACCCCGACGGGAGACATCTATGCCACCGACGGGACCGATATCAAGGAAAGCGAAGTTGGCTATTACTGGATGGTCAATTCCGGCAAGAAGGACACCGTCAACAAGTTCGTCTTCACCCCGGACGCCCTGGGCGACTACACCATCCTCCTTGGTGTCTTCTCCAAAACCGGCGCCTACTACAACGCGACCGCGACCCACACGATTTCCATCATCGACCCTTCGCTCGGCAAGAGCCTGAGCGGAACGGGAATCCTTCCCGACGACGACCATATCACCGACAAGGGCGTGGACTATTACTACAAGACCATCGGCGGGAACCAGTGGTTCCGCAACAACCTGGCCGATCCCGACCTCGGCCTCTACTACTACAATGCCGCCGTGACCGGAGCGGTCCTCGGCAAGTATTACACCTGGGATGAGGCCGTGACCGCCTGCCCGGACGGCTGGTCCCTCCCCTCTGCGGACCAGTGGCAGAGCCTGGTGGACGCCTTCGACGGCGAGGCCGGCGCCCTGATGGCGGACGCCTGGTTCAACGATACCCGGATGTGGAGCTACTGGCCCACTCTCCAGACGGAGCAGGAAAGCGGTTTCGCCGCCCTCTCTTCCGGCTACATCCAGCTCCTGGGGAGCGACCGGAAATTCCAGGGCATCTACCACTACGCCGCATTCTGGACCGGCACCGAATCGAAAGAAGACACGGGCCAGGCCATCTATTACTATCTGAATGAAAATCAGCGCCGTGTCTATTCACACAGCGCCGATAAGAAAAGCATGGCCCTCAGTGTCCGCTGCGTCCGTTAACGCAGGTCGGTGACCACATAACTTGCAGGAAGCGACTTCACGTCCAGCGTGAAGCCGCTTTTTCCTTCTTTGTCAAGGAAGCGGATCCCCGTCAGGACGAAGCGGGCATAGGTATCCGTGTCCAGGGTCAGGGTGACATCCAGGCCGTCCGCGCTGCTGCTGTTGACTTTCAGCCGGTCCATGTACTGGCGGTAAGAGCCGATGAACAGTGCCGGATTGGTGAAGATGTCTTCTTTCTCGACCTTCTCGATGACCACCTCCCCGGCCTCGGCGTCACAGGACCAGCGGGTCTGTCCGTCGGAAATAACTTCCAGTCCCAATCCTTCCAGACGATAGGCATTGTCCTCGACGATCACCTCCCCCCCTGTCACCTCCTGCATCGGTGCACCGTCCTTGGACAGCGAATAGGTATAATGGAAGGAGACACGGTGTCCCGCCACCTTGTCCAGCAGCGGAATTCCTCCGCCGGCAAAGAGCGGAAGCGAGGCGGCGAAGGCCACAAGCAGAGTAAAAAGCGTACGCATACGCTTACTTTTCCATAAAGTGTGCCAGAACTTCTTCGAGTTCGGCGACATCCTTGATCAGGACCTCCCGGGGCTTGGCGCCGTTCTGGGGTCCCACGATGCCCGCCGCTTCCAACTGGTCCATGACCCGGCCGGCCTTGGCATAGCCCATGCCCAGGCGGCGCTGTAGGTCAGAGGTCGAGCCCCGCTGGTTGATGACGATCATCCGGGCCGCTTCCTCGAAACGTTCATCCAGCGCTTTCATGTCCACCAGGCCGCCGGAGCCCTCGTCACCGCCTTCGGAGGGCGGTTCAGGCAGGTAGTAAGGCGTGTTGTAGGACTTCTGGAAGCCCACCTGGTCCCCGACGGCATCGGTCAAGGCGACAATTTCGTCATTGCCGATAAAGGCACACTGGACCCGTTCCATCTCCACGCCGCTGTACAGCAGCATGTCGCCACGGCCGATCAACTTGTCGGCCCCGGGCTGGTCCAGGATGGTCGCTGAGTCGATACGGGATGTAACGCGGAAAGCAATCCGCATCGGGAAGTTCGCCTTGATGAGGCCGGTAATCACATCCACAGTCGGCCGCTGGGTGGCCAGGATGACATGCAGCCCCGCCGCGCGTCCTTTCTGGGCCAGGCGGATGACCGACGTGGTGATGCTGCGGGCCATGCCCTTGGCTTCCGGACCGGCGCCCACGGACATGGTCAGATCCGCATACTCGTCGATGACGACGACGATATAAGGAAGGAAATGGTGCCCTTCATCCGGACGCAGCTTGCGGTCCCGGTATTTGTCGTTGTAGAGCTTGATGTTGTTGACCATCGCCTTGGACAGCAGTTCATAGCGGGCGTCCATTTCCACGCAGAGCGACTGCAGGATGGCCGCGGCGCTCTTGGCGTTCTTGACGATGGCATGGTCCTTCTCATCGTCGGCGCTCGCGGCCGTCGGCAGCACCGCCAGATAGTGCTTGATGAGTTTCGCATAGGAGGAGAACTCCACCATCTTGGGATCGATGAACACGAATTTCAGCTCGGAAGGATGCTTGGAATAGAGCAGGGATGCGACAATCACGTTCAGGCCGACCGACTTGCCCTGCTTGGTCGCACCGGCCACCAGCAGATGCGGGGCGTCCGCCAGGTCGAAGACCTTCACCTGCTGGGAGATCGTGTAACCGATGGCCACCGGCAGTTCCGCCTTGGCCGAGCGGAAAGCCTCGTCGTTCAACAGCTGCTTGAGCGGCACGATGGACGCCTTGTCATTGGCGACCTCGATGCCGACGGAATCGCTGAGGGTCGTGATACGGACCCCCTTGGCATTCAGGGAGATGGCGATGTCGTCCTGGAGCTGTCGGATGGCGGAAATCTTCACCCCGGGAGCCGGGTAGACCTTGTAGAGGGTCACGGTGGGCCCGACGATGGCGGTTACGTCCCGCACCTGGATCTTATAACTCGCCAGGGTCGCCCGGATCTTGTTGTTGTTGCGGCTGAGTTCGTCCTGGGACACTTCGTGACGGGCGGAAAGATAGTCACCCAGCAGGTCCAGGGACGGGAATTTGTATCGCGGCAGGCCGTCCGGCGGATCCAGGCGGTTTTCGATCCGCGGCAGGGGCTTTTTGACCTCCTGGTCCAGCGTATCGTCCGTCACGACATCGAAACTGCCCTCCGCTTCCTCCGGAGCCGTTTCTTCCGGAGTATTCTTCTTCGGGGGCTTCGGTTTCCGCACCATCGGCTCTTTCACCGCTACCGGTACAGGCTCCGGGATCGTCTCCGTTTCCTCCGGTTCCTTTTGGGGCTCTTCCTCCACCGGCAAGGGCTCAGAGAGCGGCGAGGGCTCCGGTTTGACCCCCATCAGCCAGTCTGAAAAACGACGGCTCAGGAAAAAGAGCCAGAGCGCGACGAGGCTAAGGAGAAAGGCCCCTGTCACCCATTCCCCGAAAAGGGAGAGCAACCAAGCGACAAGACCCGCCCCTGCACGGCCGCCCAGACCGCCGGCGAAAAGCGTTTCCCCGCCGAAAAGGATGCTGCCGTAGGCGAGGATCCACGAGCCGAGGAAAGTACCTCCCAAGCATCCCCAGAACCATCTTTTCATGGAATAGGGGCTCTGTGGCCAGAACAGTTTGACCGAAAAGAGAATCAGGACGACAACCAGCGGAAGGGCCGCCAGGCCGAACGACTGGGTCACCAGGAAATGGCCGATGGAAAAACCGCCGGAAGCCGCCGCATTCGCCGCCACACCGCTTCCCGTGGAAAGGCTCTGATCCGCCTTCCAGGTAAAGAGATAGGAAATCACGGAGAGGGTCACCGTCACGGCAAGGACCGCGACGGCGAGTTTCAGGGCGAAAAAAAGTCCGGCCCGGGTTCTTTCATCCAGTTTTTTCATTTTTTCTTGCCCTTGTTCTTGAACGGACGGTTCACCCGGGGTGCGCGGCCGAAATTGAGGTTCATGCCGGGCCGGGCGAAGGAAATATCTGCCGAGAGCTTGGTCAGTTCCATGCCTTCGGGTACCTTCACTTTCCCGTCGGAGAGCCGTTCGATATCCTGGAAAATCGTCGCATCCGCCACCGTGTCCTTGTTCCAGATCAGATACTGCTGGCGCATGTAGATCGCCAGCGAACGGATCATGGCCGTCTTCACCTCCCCGTCTGCCTCGGCGGCAATCAGGTTCAGGATGCTTTCAATGTTGCGTCCATAATGCCGGGCCTTGATGGGACGGGTCTGCAGGGGGATGGGATCCGGACGGCTGCCGATCACTTCCGGCAGCGGGGCTGGGTAAGGCGAATCGATGTCCAGGTCATAACCTGCGATCATGTACAGATGGTCCCAGAGCTTCTGCATGTAATTGTCCTGCTGGTGGACCTGCGGATTGAGGCTTTCCATCACCTTCACGACGGCATAGGCCTGTTCGCTGCGTTTCTTCCGGTCGGGAATCTCCCGGAGCTGTTCGACCATTTTGAGCACGTTCCGGCCGTATTCCGGCATCTGCAACTTTTCTACTTCGGTATTGTAATACAGTTTGATGGTATTTTCGTTGGCTTCCATAGACTCTACTTTTCGTAATGGACAAAGATACGCATAATCAGCGGATTTCCAAAATCTCGTCGGCGGCTCCTTCGCGGATAAACCAAAGATACCCCCTCACTCCGGCGTATCCCATCGCCCGGAAGAGGTCCATATACCCCTTCACCTGCTTCGGATAGGCCCCGGACGGACCGCCGAATTTGTAATCGATGATGTCCACGCTTCCGTCCGGATGAAGGACCACCCGGTCGGGCCGGTGGATGCGCCCGTCGCGGCCGAAGATGCTCTCCTCGTTGAGGATGCGGGAGTCATCGGAAGGGAACCAGCTGCGCGAGGCGACCGAAGCGATTTCCCCGTCCAGGAAGCGGAGGGTGGCATCCCGGTCCGCCGCCTCCATTTCTCCGCTGCGGATGACCCGCTCCACCGCACGCGGCAGGTCGTCTCTCACCCGGATTCCCGCGAGGATGTCGTGCAGGACAAGTCCCCTGCGACGGGCGGAGGAATGGGGACCGACCGTCCCGTCCGGACCGAAATAGTCAAAGGCTTCGGGCGAGAAGCGGAGGCGCCCCCGCTCGTCCACCTTCCAGGAGGGATACGCCGCCTTCCAGGGCCTTTCCGCAGCCGTCTGGCGGTCCATCTTCGAGAAGTCATAGGGCTCTCCCTGATGGGCGGAATGGCTTTTCAGATAGCCGTAGAGGACCTGGGACATGTCTTTCCAATCCTCCGAGCCGTCGTCCGTGACCTTTTTGGGCGGCAGGGCGGAAATCACCTTCAAGCCGTACACGGGCCGGGTCATCGCCACATAGAAGATATTGAAATTGTCCATCATCTGCTCCCGCTGCTCCCGGTGATAGTCCTCGGAGAACAGGGTCTGGTCGGAAGCGGAGCTCAGGCTGACATGGAACAGGCCCTCCCCGTCACCGCTGAGCGGCGTGCCCTCCACGGCCGGATGGCACCAGAGGGAGGAGGCCTTGTACAAGCTCACCTTCTCGGCGAAGGGGAAGATGACGTAGGGAAATTCCAGTCCCTTGGACTTGTGGACGGTCATCACCCGGACAGAGGCGCCCACATCCGGAGAGACAATCTTCGGATCGCTGCTTTCCCAGTCCTTGAGGAAGGCCGAGAGGTCGTTCCCGCCCATGGAAACCCAGTCGGACAGATGGTCCATGAAGGCGCGGATATAGGGAATCTCCGCCTCGAAAACGGCCGGATAGGCCGTCCGGAGGCTACGGAGCAGGTCCTCCGACAGATCCACGAGCGTGTGGGCCCCTTCCGGCAGGTCGATCCGGAGCGTCTGGGCAAGGAAGGAACCTACGCCCGGACGCTCACCCGGTACGGGAGGCTGGACGGCACGGGTCAGGAGCGAAATGAGCCGGCGGACCGTCACGGAGGTCTTCACGAACAGCGAATCGTCCGACACGACGGGAATCTTTTCCGCGACCAGCCTCTGGGCGATGGCCGAACCTTCCGCATTGCCGCGCACCAGGATCGCGATGTCGCCGTAACGGGCGCCCCGCTCCATCACGTCCCGGATGGTCTGGAGAATCTCCTCCATCTGGTCCTCGACGAAGACGACGTCCACGCTGCCGGGTTCCGGATAGCGGAAGTCTTCCTGGACCTTGGGACGGCCGTATAACGGGGCGATGGACGGCTGCCCCAGAAGCCGGTCCAGTTCCTGCGCCGCGTAGGCGAAGAAGTCCCGGTTGAAATCGACGATCTGCCGGCACGTCCGGTAGTTCTTGTCCATGTTCTCGACCTGGTCCTCCGGCACATCCAGCTGTTCCTGGACCCGGGAGGCGAGGAGGTTCCAGTCGGAGCCGCGCCAGCGGTAGATGGCCTGTTTCACATCGCCCACGATCAGGCTGTCATGGCCCCCGGAGAGGGCGTTCTCGACCAGGGGACGGAAATTGTCCCATTGAATCGTGGACGTATCCTGGAACTCATCCAGGAGGAAATGCTCGTAGCGGACGCCCATTTTCTCATAAATGAACGGTGCATCCGTCCCGTCGATGATGCTGCGAAGAAGTGCGTTCGAATCGTCCAGCGACAGGACATTCTTCTCTTTCTGGATCTCGGTCAGGGCCGAGCGGAGTTCGCCGGCCACGCCGAGTCCATACAGCTGTTCACGGATGAGGCGCGCCGTAGAGAATATCCGGTAAGGCTGCCCGAAAAGGGCCGTCAGACGTCCCAGGGGCTCTTCCAGCGAACCTTCCAGCGCCACGCGGAATCCATCCTTGCTCCTAGAGAACCATTTCGAGGAATCCGCCGCATTCGCGAGGAACGAGGGCGTCGGCATCGCCACGGGGTCGCCGTCGCCGAGGTCCCGGTAGGTGTAGATAGCCTTCATGAATCCCCTGTTCGAATCCTCCGGCCGGATATGATGGGCCTCCAGGACGGCGAGCGCGTCCACGGCCGCCTGGCGCACTTCGGCTACATAGCTGCCGGTCAGCGCCTTGATGGACTTTCCGACCTTCCGGAGCCGCTCCTTGGTCCACAAAGCCTTTTCGTCGATGCCCAGCGCACGGACGGCGGAGTCATGGTCTTCGGAGGAGAGGGATTCGGCCATTTCCAGGAGCCGTCCGTCCAGGTTGAAGCGTCCGCCCCGTTCCAGCTCCGTCCTTACACCTTCCGTCAGCCACTCCAGCAGCGTCCGGTCCCCTTCCGTCAGGGCGTCCAGCACCCGGTCCACACTCTCCTGCAGGAGGGCGGGCTTGTCCAAGTCCACCTGGTAGGAGGCGAACTGGCCGATTTCGCGCGAGAAGGCCCGGAGGGTCTGCTGGAAGAACTTGTCGATGGTCGAGACCGCGAAGGCGGAGTAATCATGCAGAATCAAGGCCAGCTGGGTCGCCGCCCGCTGCTTCAGCTGGACGTCCGGCCAGCCGAGCGTTTCCTTGAAATACGCATAATACGGCGACGCCGAAGGACTCTCCGAAAGCAGGTGCAACTCCTTGAGAATCCGGCGTTTCATCTCGTCCGTAGCCTTATTGGTGAAGGTCACGGCGAGGATGTGCCGGTAGGGTGTCGGATCATCCGAAGTCAGCAGCAAACGGATGTATTCCCGGGACAGCCGGTAGGTCTTGCCGGTTCCGGCGGAGGCTTTGAGAAGTCTGATCATCGTCCGCAAATCATTTTAAAGTCACACATCGCGCAGGTTTTCAGATCCTGGGTCCGGTGGAAGGGAACGTCCGGGTCCACCATCTCGTCCAGCACAGCCTTCAGCCGCTCCGTGACCTTCGAGACGAATTCCGCGCTCCGCGGCATGTCCTTCAGGGGGCGGGAAAAGAGCCGGGCCGTCGAATAGATGGAATTGACCATGACAGGGGCGCGCAACGTCTCTTCCTCATCCACCAGCAGGCCATAGACAAAGAGCTGCAGGGCGATTTTCGGCCGTCCGTTGTTGGACTCGCCGAAGAGTTTCGCCACCACGGCCTCCGCATTCTCGTCCGTGATGTTCAAATCGTCGTCTTCCACCTTGCCCGTCTTGTAGTCCACGATCCGCACCTCTCCGCTTCTGAAAGAGTCGATGCGGTCCACGTAGCCATGGAGATGGAAACCGTTGAAATCGCAATACAGATGCTTCTCCAGGCCCAGGATACGGAATCCGGAGCTTCCGCTTTCCTCCAGCAGCCGCTTGTCTTGCTCCAGCGTCCTGACCACATAGTCATAGATGACGCCCTCCAGCACCAGGTTCCGGCCGCTGACCTCGATGGAGTTCATTTCCTCCAGGATATGGCGCCGCACGGCTGCGTGGAGCCCGGCCTTGTCGGCGAGCATCTTCTCCAGCATGGACAAGGTCAGCAGCGGCTTCCCGTCATAGAGTTCGTGCATGGTCCCATGAAAGACGTTCCCCAGCATGCCTGCGTCCAGGGACTCGGCCACCTCGTCTTCCGCCTTCAGGCGCTTGACCTGCTGGTAATAGAATTTCGCCGGGCAGTAGAGGTAACTCTGGAGGGTCGTGGCGGAAAGAAGGCCGCTGCGGATGGAGGCGATGTCCTCTTCCGTCTTCCCGACGGCATTCTCGCCGGGGACGCTCGTCACCACGGCGGCATCCGTCTCGCGGATGAGCGGCAGGTGGAAATGGTATTCGAGCTGCTTGATGAAACGGCTCTCCTCCCCCGAACGCATTCCCTCCGTCCGGCTGTCATACACCAGCCAAACCTTCTCGGCCCGCTGGATCATCCGGTAGAAATAGTAGGCCCACACGGCGTCCTGGAACTCGTAGGTCGGGAGGCCGAACCCCTTTCTCAATTCCGGCGGGATGAAGGAGGAGGAAACGCTCCGGCGCGGGAAGACGCCCTCGTTCGCCGAGAAGATGACCAGATTCCGGAAGTCCAGGGCGCGGGTTTCCAGCGGGCCCATGATCTGGAGTCCTTCCAGGGGTTCTCCCCGGAACGGGACGGAAACCGTGTCCAGCAGGCTGTCCAACAGGCGCAGCCAGGTCTGCGGAAGCACGGCGGCGTCCACGGCGGACAGCACGTTCAGGACCATGTGGTAGCGTTTGGCATAGTCCAGTTCCAGCAGCATGGACGTCTGCTCCCGAAGCTTCCAGCCCACATAGCTCACAATCCGGGACAGGTAGGCGGATAGGGCCCGGTTTCCTTCGGCCGACGCCTCCCCCGGCGCCGTGACCACGGGCGTGAAAATCATCTCCAGCAGCGGTCCGCCCTGCAGGTCCTCCCGGGGAATGTAATACTTCGCCTCGCGTTTCACCCGGGCGACAACCGCTTTCTCCCCCTCCGTCAGCACCTGGGAAAGCAGCGTGGAAGAGAGGATGGCGCCCACCGGGCGGTGATAGAACAGCCAACCGCCCTCATGCGGCCTGAGGCGCAGCTGAAGCGCCGCCACGGCCTTCATCAATGTATAGACGGCCCCGCTCTTGATGGGCAGGCCCATGGTCACGTTGACTTTGTCCACCTCGGGCGGCAGGGAGTTCAGCAGCGGAAGGAGCAGATTCTCATCCGGCAGCACGAAGGCCGTCTCCACGGCTTCGCCCGGGACCCTTTCCTGCAGCAGCTGCGGCGCAAGTTTCACCTCCCCGACGGCAGAAGGAACGCTGATCACATGGACCTCCGGCACCCCGACCGCCTCCAGCGGGAAGGCCTGCGGGAAACTGCGCACATTGTCTTTCATGAAAAGCGAAGACTTGTTCAGCGGATCCCGGATCATCCCGCTGACATAGTCCCATACGAACTCGGCGACACCGGCATCCCGCATCCGGGAAAGGACGCGCTTCTCACAGGCATTCAGGGCGTTCAGCCCCACGAAGACATAGCGCCGCGCCTCCGGGAACGCCCCGCACAGGACGTCCTGGACGCTCATTCCCTCCTGGAGCCGCTCGGCCAGGTCACGGTACACCATGCCCTCATAGGCCATTCCCTTCTCCCGCAGCCGGGTGCGGAATCCCTTGTACAAGGGCATCAGCAGGTTCCAGATCTGCAGGAAACGGCCTTTGACCGTCTCTTCCCCTCCAGGCCGGACCGTCAGGCGGCCGCTGCCGTCGCGGAAATGGGCCACGAAGCGATCGATGGCTTCCCGCTGCGTCGGGGTCAGATAGCTGTAATCGTCCTGGATGTCCTTCAGCTCGGCCACATTCCGGAAAAGGCCCTCCGCATCGACCAGGTACTTGTCCACGTCGTCGAAATCCGAAAGGATCACATCTCCCCAGAAGACAAATTCATCCAGGGGCTCGGCCTGGGGATAGAGCGAATGGTACACCTCGTAGAGAGACAGGATCAGCGTGATGCGGTCTGTCACGTCCACGTCATAGACCCGGTAGAAAAAGTCGTTGACCGTGTACAGCCGGGGCGAAAGGATGGGCGAAGGGCTGTGGGCGGCGACCTCCTCCGAAAGGTATTTCCGGAAGAAAACCATCGACCGGCGGTTCGGGAAAACAAAGACGGTATCCTGTATGTCCGGCCCCCAGTAATGGGCGGCCACTTGTCTGAGAAATGCTTTCATGGATTATTTCAATCGACCAACTAAATATACGGAATATTTTTAATATCTTTGCACGAAACCCAATAAAAAAGGATACTTCAAATGAAAAAGAAATTCAGATGCCTCGTCTGCGGATACGTCTACGAAGGCGAGAACCCGCCGGCAGAATGCCCTGTCTGCCATGTCAAATCCGACAAGTTCGTCGAAATCGAGGATAAGGGAGGCGAGCCCAAATGGGCCTGCGAGCACGAAATCGGTGTCGCCAAAGGCGTAGACCCGGAGGTGCTGGCCGGACTCAGGGAGCATTTTGCCGGAGAGTGTTCCGAGGTCGGCATGTACCTGGCGATGAGCCGGCAGGCAGAACGGGAAGGCTATCCCGAAATCGCCGACGCTTTCAAGCGTTACGCCTTCGAAGAGGCGGACCATGCCGCCCGCATCGCCGAACTGCTCGGGGAGGTCGTCTGGGACACCAAGACCAACCTCAAGAAGCGCTATGAAGCCGAAGCCGGCGCCTGCGAAGGCAAACTGGCCATCGCCAAGAAAGCCAAGGCACTCAACTACGACGCCATCCACGACACCATCCACGAGATGGCCCGGGACGAGGCACGGCACGGAGCCGGTTTCTACGGCCTGTACAAGCGCTATTTCGAGGACAAATAGAGACCCAGGAAGGTGAGGCCTGCATTGAGCGGCAGGATCTCATAACTGAACTGGTAGCCGCCCATCCAGCGCACGGAATTCAGTTGCAGCACCAGGCACACGAGCGGCGCAGCCACGGCAATGAGCGGGACCCAACGGTCCCGCACTTGTTTTTTGGTGAGAATCCCAAAGGCGAACATGCCCAGGAGCGGCCCATAGGTATAACTGGCAATCTTGTAGACCGCATCGATGGCGCTCGTGGAGTTCAAGGCATTGAAAACCAGGATGACAAGGGCCATCAGCGCCGCCATCCCGAGGTGGACCCGACGACGGGTCTTTTCTTCCCGCTTACCGAGGATATCGACGGTGAAAGAGGTCGTCAGCGAGGTCAGGGCGGAGCCGCCGGCGCCATAGGCCGTGCTTACCAGCCCGAGGACAAAAAGGATGCCCACCACAAGCGGCAACCCTCCCCCCGTCGCCACGGCCGGGAAAAGTTTGTCTCCGGTCTCGGCGATCCCGCTCGCGGCGGCATAGCGGTACAGCAGCACGCCCAGGCAGAGAAAAAGGAAGATGACGACCGTCTGAAGGAGGGACGAAAGCAGCAGACTCCGCTTCGCCTCCCCCGAATTCCGGCTCGACAGGGCCCGCTGCATCATGTCCTGGTCCAGTCCGGTCATCGCGAGCACCGTGAACAGCCCGCCCAGGAACTGTTTCCAGAAATACTGCGGATGGAGAACGTCGTCAAAGAAGAAGATGCGGGACATCTCCGAAGCGTGGATACTGCCGACCAGGCCCTTCCCGTCCAGACCGAGGTTCTTTCCGATAAAGACAATCGAAAGAGCCACGGCCACCACCATGCAGAGCGTCTTCAGGACGTCGGTCCAGATGACGGCATGGACCCCGCCCCGGAAGGTATAGGCCAGAACGATGGCCACATTCAGGACCACATTCAGGGCAAAGGGCAGGCCGAGGGGGTCGAAGATCAGCAGCTGCTCGGTCAGGCAGACCAGGAAGAGGCGGACCGAAGCGCCCAGCATCTTGGAGATGAAAAACAGCCAGGCACCGGTGCGGTAACTGCCGAGCCCGAAGCGCTCTTCCAGATACTGGTAGATGGACACCACCTGCAGGCGGTAGTACAGCGGCATCAGGACAAAGGCGATGACCACATAGCCGGCCATGAAGCCCAGGCACATCTGCAGATAGCCCATGCCGCTCACCCCTACCATGCCCGGCACCGAGACAAAGGTCACGCCGGACATGCAGGCGCCGATCATGGCGATGGTGACCAGGAGGGGATGCGACTTCCGCGTACCGTAAAAATCCCCTTTTCCGGAGAGGCGGGATACCAGCAGCATCGCCGCAAAATACAGGGCGATGGTCAATAGAACGGTCCACGGGGTCATAGGCTGTCCCAGAGCTGGTCCATCTCGCGGCGCTCTTTCTTGGTCGGACGGCCCGTCCCGCGTTCACGGGTGACAAAGAAGGTCTCGACCGGGGCATGGAGCCGGGCTTTTTCCTCCTCCGGCGTCAGGTCCTCGACGAAATCCGGAACCAGTTTGGCGCCGACACGGTTTTCCAGCGGACGCAGCACTTTATAGGTATAGGTCACGGGCCCTTTCCGGAGGGTAATCACCTCGCCAGGGGAGACATCGCGGGAGGGCTTGGCGTTCTGCCCGCCCACCTTCACGCGGCCGCCCTTGCAGGCTTCGGTCGCTTCGGTCCGGGTCTTGAATGCGCGGATGGCCCAGAGATATTTATCGATACGGACAGAATCCATCTTATGATACTTGATACAGGGTTTCCAGCAAAAGGGTCCCTTCCGCAGCCGGTTCCAGGGAGAATGCCTCCGTATCCGCGGGGACCAGAATGGTTTCACCGGCCTTGAAAGAGAGCCCATTCCCCTCCCCGTCTTTCAGGCGCGCGGCGCCGGCGGTGCAGCTAAAGAGCCGGAAACTGCTCTCCAGGCCCCCTTCCACATGGACAGCTTCTGTCAGCGCCCATTCATTGACGGTGAAAAGCGGTGTCTTTTCCGCCTGCTGCCAGGCTTTGAAAGAGATCAGGTCGAAGGCCTCTTCGAGATGGATTTCCCTTTCCAGGGAGCCCCAGTCATGAAGCCGGAACCAGAGCTCGGAGGATTCGGCAATTTCCAGCAGTTTCACCCCCTGGGCGGCATGGACCTCGCCGGGACGGATCAGGTAATTCTCCCCCACCTTCGGGCGGACGATGTTCAGCAGGTCCTCCACCCCTCCCTCCTGGCACTTCCGGTAGAACTCTTCCGCACTGACATCCCGCCGGAATCCCAGAAAGAGCCGGGCATCCTTCCCCGCCTCCACGACATGCCAGAGGGCGGTCTTTCCGAAGGCGTCGTAGCGCTGGGCGGCCACTTCGTCATCCGGATTGACATGGAGCGAAGTACGGCCGCGCACCGTCAGGGTCTTGACCATCACCGGGAACTGCGTCCCGAAATACTCGAATGCGGCATCCCCGACCAGCCGGTCCAGGTAGGTCTCCATCAGTTCGCTCAGCGTATTGCCGCCGAGAGGGCCGCTCCCGGCGACCGAATCGATGAAGCCGAGGTCGGCGAGGTCATAGTCCACGCTGCCCCAGGGCCGCTCAACCCGCTGCGAGAGAAAACGCAGGGGCGGGAGTTTTTTCTCCTGCCCCATCGCTTAACGGATCTCGATGGAATAAGGAAGTTGGGCATAGACGCCGGAAGGCATGTTCTCTTCCAGACGCTGCAGCGCGATGCCGATTGCTTCGAACGGCGTACCGGCGAGAATGGACGGCTCATCCGTATGCTTGCCCAGGCTTTCCATGAGTTGTTCGAAGACCGTCAGCGGCTTCGGATAGCAGACGACGCTGTAATCCTCTTCCGCGATCAATCCGGCCAGAGAGGCGGCCTCCGCGATGGCGTCCTTCAAGGTGCCGATCTGGTCCACGAGTTCGTTGGCGAGGGCGTCGCTGCCCACCCAGACACGGCCCTGGGCGAGTTCATCCACCCGGGCCTTGTCGAGGGAGCGACCCTCTGCGACAATCGAGACGAACTGGTCATAAATCCCGTCCACATAGGCCTGCATCGTGGCCGTCTCCTCCTTGTCGAAAGGACGGACCAGCGAATACATGTCGCTGTGCTTGTTGGAGCCGACGGTCACCATATTCACGCCGACCTTGGAGGTCAGGCGGGAGAATTCCGGAATCATGGAGAAGACACCGATGGAGCCGGTCAGGGTCGTCGCATCGGAGAAAATCTTCTGGCAGCCGTTGGAAATCCAATAACCGCCGGAAGCGGCATAATTGCCATAGGAGGCGACGAGCGGCTTCTCGGCTTTCAGCAGGCCCAGGGCCACGCGCATCTTCTCGGAAGCCACGACGCTGCCGCCGGGCGAATTCACGCGGAGCACCACCGCCTTGATGCTTTCATCCTTGCGGATCTTGTCGATCTCGCGGACAAAACGGTCGGCCGCGATTTCCCGGGGTTCATCCCCGTCGACAATGGAACCGTCGGCAAAGAGGACGGCGACCTGCGTCTTGGAAGGCTTGAGGGCTTTCTTGGCTTCGACATAGTCGGCAAACGGAATCAGATGGAGATCTTCGACCTTTTCCACGAGAGCGAGGGTGCAGAGTTTGGCAATCAGCCCTTCATGGTCCAGGAGCTCGTCCACCAGGCCTTCCGCGAGGAAATCCTCCGGAAGATTGAGTTTGAGATTGTCAACCAGTTCGTTCAGTTTATCCGGCTGCAGGCCCCGGGACGCAGCGATGGCCCCGGACACTTCCCGCCAGATTCCGTCGATCATGGCCTGGTTCTGGAGGCGGTTCTCCTCGGAGGGAGCGTTCTTGATATACATCTCACCGGCCGATTTGTACTTGCCGTGACGGATCAGCTGATAGTTGACGCCCACCTTGTCCAGCAGGTCTTTGAGAAAGATCATCCGTCCGCTCACGCCGACCAGCATCGGGTTGCCGCCATGGTAGGAGGTCATGAAGACCTTGTCGGCGACGGAAGCCAGATAATAGGAACCGTTGGAAGGATTCTCCGTATAGGCGACCACCGCCTTCCCGCTCTCGCGGAAATCCGACAGGGCCGTGCGGAACTCTTCGGCGGAAGCGATGCCGGCGGAGAGTCCGTCCGCGCGGAGGAAGAGATATTTGATTCCCGGATCCGCAGCCGCCGTCTGCAGCGCCTTGACGGCATCATACAGCCCGACGGGGGTCTGCATGCTGACCCCGCCCATCCCGAAGGACGGCATCTGCTCCTGGGCCTGTTCCACCAGAACGAAATCCGCCATATTCACATCCAGGACACCTTCACGGGGAAGGACCACTTTGCCGCTGCCGGATGCCGCCATGCTTCCCAGGGAAACCAGGAACATGATCATACCCAGAATCTGAAGAATCAGGATGCCGCAGATGACGGCCAGGGTTGTTTTAACAAAATCTTTCATCGCAATCAGTTCATTTTATGGTTCTAATTTATGGTTCTAATTTGCAAAAATAAGCATTTCCACGAGATTTTGACTAACTTTGCAGGACAGAAAACAGTATTTATGGCACAAAAACCGTCCATCCCCAAAGGGACCCGCGACTTCGGCCAGGAGGAAATGGCCCGTCGGAACTATATTTTCGATACCATCCGGAGCGTTTTCCTGCGTTTCGGCTACCATGAGATTGAAACGCCGGCCATGGAAAACCTCTCCACCCTGCTCGGAAAGTACGGGGACGAAGGCGACAAACTCCTGTTCCGCATCCTGAACTCCGGTGACGCTTTCGCGGGAGTGGATTTTGACCGGCCCCTTCCGCCGCAGGTCTGCGAGAAAGGGCTGCGCTATGACCTGACGGTCCCCTTTGCCCGTTATGTGGTCCAGCACCAGAGCGAGATTTCCTTCCCGTTCAAGCGCTTCCAGATCCAGCCGGTCTGGCGGGCCGACCGTCCCCAGAAGGGACGCTACCGCGAATTCTACCAGTGTGACGTGGACGTGATCGGTTCCCGTTCGCAGGTCAATGAACTGGAACTCGTCCAGATGGTGGACATGGTGTTTTCCGCCCTCGGCATCCGGGTCGGGATCAAGATCAACAACCGGAAGGTCCTGACGGGCTTCGCCGAAATCGCCGGCGCCCCCGACAAGGTGGTGGACATTACCGTCGCCATCGACAAACTGGACAAGATCGGGCTGGAAAAAGTGGAAGAGGAGATGGCCGCCAAGGAAATATCCGCCGAAGGAATCGCCGTCATCCGGGAGATTCTTTCGCTCCAGGGCGGTTTTGCCGAAAAGATGGCGTCCATGCGTTCCCTTTTCCTGGGCGGCAGCGCCTCCGGCATCGTTTCCGAAACCGGCCTGAAGGGCCTGGACGAACTGGATGAACTCTTCTCCCTCATCGAGGCGGGCGGCGTGTCGCAGGCGGTGGAGCTGGATCTCTCCCTCGCCCGCGGACTGAACTATTATACCGGCGCCATTTTCGAAGTCAAGGCGCTGGACTTCCCCATCGGCAGCATCTGCGGCGGCGGCCGCTACGACAACCTCACCGGCATTTTCGGCCTTCCGGACATGTCCGGGGTCGGCATTTCCTTCGGGGCGGACCGCATCTACGACGTTCTCACGGGGCTGGACAAGTTCCCTCCCGCCCTCGGCACGACGACCCGCCTGCTGTTCGCCGTGATGGGCAGTGACGAACTCCGCTATGTTCTCCCACTCTCCGCCGCACTCCGCAAGGAGGGCGTCGCCGTGGAAGTCTATCCCGAAGCCTGCAAGCTCCGCAAACAGTTTGACTATGCCGCCCGCAAGGGCATCCCCTTCATTTCCATCAACGGAAGCGAGGAAATCGCCGCCGGGACCATCAATCTGAAGAACCTCGAAAGCGGCACCCAGATAGCCCTGAAGGCGGATTCCCTGGAAGAAATCCTGGCATTTCTGAAATAAATTTTGTTTTTTCAGAAAAAGTCCTTACCTTTGCAATCCCAAACCGCGGAGTAGAGCAGTCGGTAGCTCGTCGGGCTCATAACCCGGAGGTCGCAGGTTCGAGTCCTGCCTCCGCTACAAAGCTTTGAAAACCAGCCGGAAAGGCTGGTTTTCTGCTTTGTGCGCTCAGGCAGAACCTTTTCCTCCTGAACCAGAAACAGTGCCGAGGTGCTCCTAATGTCCCGAATAGTGGGACGATAGGAGCAAAAACACCCCCTAAACGCGCCCAATGTCCCAGTTTTGGGGACAGT
>JAEEGL016739952.1_pt1 | contig 67971 bp, 53 predicted proteins | sample 9134231 | NCBI WGS metagenome assembly JAEEGL01 (sample SAMN16246548, study PRJNA631951) | gut metagenome | biome: gut microbiome; feature: rumen; material: fiber-attached | host: Bos | place: Iran: Karaj | collected 2018-10 | reverse complement strand
AGTGGCGCTTGCAAAAAAGTAAATGGGCAAGAATGCTCACAAAACAGCGATTGTTTAAGCGTAGCCTGCGACCATGGCTACTGTGTGGCTTCTTCTTGTGGCACTTGTAAACAAGGTAACTCAAGCGGCACTTGCAGCAACACCCCTTCAGGTACCAATAATGGTTGCGGAGCTGGTTACACCTGCGACGGCAGCGGAAATTGCATCAAGACCAACGGGCAAACCTGCTCCTCTGGTTCTGAGTGTTTAAGCGGAATTTGTAATGTCCACTGTTGCGCAAATTCGTGCCCAACCACTTGCACAACAACTAATGGCCACCCGGCAACACAGTCATATACCTGCAATACCAGCGGAAGTTGCGCAGCAGATACAGTGAATGACTGCGGAGCAAACTACTGCTCCGGTGGTTCACTTTACATACGCGGTTGCTCAAACGGAAGCTGCACAACAAGCTCACCGCAAGGTTGCGGAAATTACATTTGCAGCAACGGTGCATGTAAAACCAGTTGTTCCTCCAACAGCGATTGTGCCACCGGCTATAAGTGTAGTAGCGGTACTTGCGTTATTGATGATGGTGCACCCAATGGCACTCCTTGCAGTAACGGTAGCACCTGCAGTAGCGGAATTTGCAGTCAGGACGGTTACTGCTGTGCTACTGTATGTCGCACTTTTGGGGATTGCAAAAGCTGTTCTACAGGAACATGTAAAAATATCAACAACGGTGCTGGAAATTGTGGCTCTGGCTACTGTTGCAAAGACGGAACATGCACAAGTCAAAATGAAACTTTCTGCATGCAACACTTCTAATAAAGCACGGCTACATATAAAACCATATAGTCACTAATATTTTCTGTTTTGCTAATAACTTCATTTTCTGTTTTCGCCATTTGCTCCCTTTGGCCCCTCCCTGCATCGGGGAGGGGCGATTTTCTTAAAAATCCAACAAGTTAAGAGGAGAGGTCAAAAAAAAGCACACAGCGTTCTAGGTGTATTGAACTAAATAATTTGGGTGTCCACCCTCGCAAACAGGAAATAACTAGCTTACAGCATATCCACCGGGTCTATATCCACAATCAGGTGCACGTTTTTTTCCACACACCCATCAATATCGCTAATTATTTTGCCCACATGAGCCCGCTTTTGGCACTTGATAAGCAACTGATAGCGATATTTGCCATTTATGCGAGCTATGGGCGCGGGAGTCGGCCCCAAAATGGTAATGAACCCTGCCGGCAAGTTGGAAGCGGCAATTCGCCTGTTTAAAAGCTCTGCCACTTTTTGCGCGCTCGCGCTGACAGGAGTCTCCTCCTCCCCCTCAAAGCGCAACATAGCCAAATGAGTAAAAGGCGGATAACCAACCTCTTCTCTTATAGCGAGCTCTCTATTCCAAAAAGCGCGGCAATCATGCTTAAGAGCCGCCTTAATAGCAAAATTCTCCGGGTCAAAAGTTTGCACTAAAACCCGCCCCGGCAGCTCACCGCGCCCTGCCCGCCCCGCCACTTGTGTAAGCAGCTGAAAGGTGCGCTCCGCCGCCCGAAAATCGGGAAAGTTGAGCGCGGCATCGGCCTGCACCACTCCCACCAGCGTAACTTTAGGGAAATCGTGCCCCTTGCTCACCATTTGCGTACCAAGCAAAATATCCACCTGCCCAGCCTGAACAGCAGCCAGCACCTCTTCCAGGCGCTGACGGCTGGCCGCGGTATCGCGATCCAAACGGGCCAGGCGGGCCGTAGGAAAAAGGCGCTGAATAGTATCTTCCAGCCGCTCTGTCCCCAGCCCCAGTTTCAAAAGGCGCTCACCTTTACAAGTCGGGCATTTATCCGGCATGGGAATTTCGTAGCCGCAATAGTGACATTTTAAAAGATGGCGCTTTTGATGGAAAGTAAGCCCCACCGCACAATTAGGACAAGTAAAATTATAGCCGCAATCCTGGCAAATAACATAAGGAGCAAAACCGCGGCGATTCAAAAAAATAAGGCTCTGCTCATGGCGCTCCAAATTATCTGCCAGGGCATTAATCAGGGGCTGCGAAAGCTGGCCGTCAACAGCTTTGCCCACCTCACGGCGCATATCAACAGTTTCCACCAGCGGCAGAGTCTGACTGACAGCCCGCCTCAAGAGAGCGAGATAACAATACTTGCCCTGTAAGCTATTGTGGTAACTCTCAAGAGAAGGAGTGGCCGATCCCAAAATAGCCACCGCCTCATTTACCTGCGCTAAAAGGAGCGCCAAATCACGGCCGTTATAGCGCGGCTCCTCACCTTGCTTGTAAGAATAATCGTGCTCTTCATCCACCACCACCATACCAAGATTGGCCATAGGCACAAAAAGAGCACTTCGCGCGCCCACCAGAACATCAAGCTCACCTCTGGCCGCCCGCTCCCAGATAGAAAGCCTGGCTCCGGCCGAAAGTTCGCTGTGCCAAAGCCCGATGCGATCTTCACCGAAACGCAGCATAAAACGCAGGCGCGTTTGCGGGGTAAGAGCTATTTCCGGCACCAAAACCAGCGCCTTTTTACCCTTAGCCAAAACTTCGGCAATGGCCTGCATATATACTTCGGTTTTGCCGGAGCCGGTAACACCGTGGAGCAAAAAAGGACTAAAGCCGCTGTCGATTTTATCAGTAATAGCTTTAAGTACAGATTTTTGTTCATTATTTAGCGGCAGCGGCGCAGCCAGTTCCGCCTCGTTTTTAATGCTTAATTCGGTTTTTCCCTGCTCACTTAAAAGGGCAAAAGCGCACTCCACAAAGCCGCGCTCCTGTAGCCAGTTGACTTTGGCATAAATACCACCGCCGCCAAGAGAGGCCAGAGCCTTTTCCTCATCCTGAGGCAAAGAGCGCCAGAGCTCAATAGCTTTGGGAGCTTTAGTAGCCAGTTGCCAGGCCATTTTCTCAAGCTCTTTTGAGTAAAGAGCCTTCACAGTGCGCACAATACGCGGGCCGCTCTCTTTTGCGTAAAGCACTTCAAGCAGATTTTTGGCGAGCAGGCGCTTTAAAACCGGCTTCAAAAGCGTTAGCGGCTTTTTTAGCTGCCGGCTTAGAGCCAATTGGCTAACGGCGCGGCCCTCTTTCAGTAGCGCTATAACAGCCTCCTCGCTTGAGCCCAGGCGGCATTTCGCGAGGGAATCCGCAAAATTAGCGGCAAGGCGATATTTTTCCTGCCCCTTTTGGTTAGGCGGCAATGAGGAGAGCAAAAGCTCGCCAACCGCCACCTGATAATAAGAAGCGGCCCGCATCAAAAATTGAATATGGCTCGGCGGGAAAGGCGAAAGCGTTTGGGCAATACCTTTTATCTCTTTGATTTCAAAAGAAGAATTTTCCGGAACATCTTTTAAAATTTCTACAACATAGCCTCTTGCACTGCCATTTCCCAGCGGCACAATAAGCGGCGTTCCAACCTGTAATTTATCTGCCAGTTGCGGCGGCACAAGATAAGTAAGGGGCTTTTTAAGGGCTTGTAAAAGAGCCACCTTAACGGCAATTTGGGGCATAAATTTTAATTACCTTGCAGAGTGCTAAAGAAGGTAGCCGGTAAGTTATTATTTTTAGAAGCTTTTTGCACAGTTATAGTAACAAGGTGCTTGCCGTCGCAGCGATAAGTTACTTCAGCCGGGAACCAGTTCCCCACCGTTTGCTCATCATAGCCGCGGAGAAACACTTCATAACTATGCTTTTGGCCATCAAAACCATTAGCTGTAAAGCGGTAATAGGCCGGAATGCCAGTCTCCTTAAAAACCCATAATTGGTTGCTATCTTTTTCTGAAGGCTTGCCGCCAATCATCTGCACAACTTTGCCGTCGTAACGATGATAGGATTGCTTATCCATATTAATATTTAGGCGTTTAATGGCCGCTGCCACAATATTCATACTCTGCTCAACTTTGTCACCGCCGGGGAAAAAGAGCGAAGCTAAAAGATCTTCTTGGGGAAAGAGGGCAAAAACACCACTTGGAGCATTAGTCTTGCGCACCCGCTTTTGTTCCACCAAAAGCGCCGTGGAACCAACTTCTTCGGTTACTGAGAGGCGCATATTCCCGCCGCCGGCAAAATAAAAACGCCCTTCAAGACTCTGTGCCGCCGCTGTATCCTCAAAAAGTGAGAGTTCCAAATCGAGAGTGATGTCTTTAAGAGCCAACTTTTCCCTGTTTCTCAAATACTGCTTTATCAGCGCCGAGGCCGGCAAAATGTAGGCCCCGGCCGTTTCGGCCAGCATAGTAAAAATCAGTAAAGAACCAACAACAAGAAGCGCTTTATTCACTTTCATAGCCACCTCGCCAAAAAGCGCATTTACTCTACAAAAGAGAGGGATAATTGCAAGAATAAACTCACCATACCCGCCTGAATACTTTTGGTTACCATTTTTTTACTTTTAAGAAACTCAACTCTGTGGTAGTAAACTCGCGGTGATTTATAAACTTGTCACCATGGAGTTATCGTGAAAAAATTTAAATTATTTTCGATAGTTGCTTTGCTTTTTATTACTATTACCTCTTGCAAGAACGAAGGTGATGCCGAAAGTTCGCCGGCAATACCGGTGGTTCCCTACCCGGCCGCTGCCGATTCCAACGGCGCTATCAATAAGTCCGGCTTACAACTCTTTTTAGGCCAGCACTTACTCTCAAACCTCAAAACGGTTTTGCTCAACCTGGCCAGCCAATATGCCCCAATGGAGAATATAGGCGGCAAGCCGGCTATTTCCGTAAAATTGCCCGGGGTCAGCCTTGATGCCTCCAGCGATATGCCCATTTCCTTTGCCCTTCGCGATGGTTGCCTGGGTGACAGCACTTCCGATAACGGCCTTACCGATAGTTCGTCCGATGCCTCTTCCGATGCTGCTTCCGATAGCCTGATTGCTTACGGACTCTCTGCAGAAGAATGTGCTACCGATGACAACCCCGACACCATTCCCACGCACACCTCTCGCATTTCTATAAATTTGGAAGATTTGGAAAAATCTCTCAGCATCCGCTTTGTGGAGCCGGATGAAGGCCAAGGCCTGGCGCTTGAAGTAACTATTGATAAATTGCCTATTTCCGCCGATATAGCCGCCTTCTTGGATCTTGGCGATATGCTGGGGCTTTCCGGTGCTTGCCTGATTGGCAACCGCGTAAATACCGATGGCTCAACCGATGCCGCCATAACAATAAACCATGTTGGCGTAAAAGTGGCTCTGGCCTCGCGCGAAGTAGTTGACGGACACAGCCTCTATATCGCTCTCGAAAGACGCGATATTTCTCTTATCGGCCCGGATGTGGATTCTTTCCTCAAATAGCAAGTCACGCCGTGCGATGGCACAAAGGGCCTTTGCTTTGATCCTTATTGTGTGGATCATGATTGTCAGGAGCTCTGTCAAACGGCCGACCTATTAACACAAATACTTGGTAACCTCTCCGGTTTATTAGAAAATTTCCTAATCGATTTAGTAGGTGGTCTTGTTGATCAATATGTCACGCCGCTCTTCTCGCAAATTGGCAATCTTATTCCCTTGCCTCTGGAGACCTCCTTTAACCTGGGCACAGCGCTCGGCAATTTAGGCACTCCCTTTGCCGATCTCTACCTCGGAGTGGATATAGCTGCTTCCGGCATTGAAGCTCTGCCAACGATGCCAGCTTCAAGTGCCGGTATTTCTTTGGATTTTGGTCTCACAACCGATACAGCGTCCTGCATGATGCCTCTCGGCACTGCTCCGGCTTTGCCCCAAGATGCCCCCAAGCCGGAATTTAGCGGCTATCTGGTTAAAGAAGATATAGACGGGCAAACAGCCCGCCCCTATGAACTCGCCATTGCCCTCTCGGAGCGCAATATTCAGCAAGCCTTATGGGCCTTTTTAAACGGCGGTATTGCCTGCATGTCTATTTCATCGGAATCTCTCTCCGAATTGGCCGGCGGCTTTGCTTTAACTTCCGGCCTGCTTTCGTTATTTATCCCGGAGCTCTCTGTTTTAGGCGCCGGAAATAGCCCGCTTTATTTGGAAATTGCTCCTAAAGCCTGGCCGGAAATCACTCTTGGCAACATGGCCGCCGGTGAGCACCTCCTCAATTTATCTATTCCGGCTATCACCATTTCTATTTATATGCTAACTGCGGATCGCCCCCTGCGCCTGGTGGAACTTAGCCTGGAAATCGGCGCCGGCCTCTCCATTTTGCGCACCGCCGATACTCTGACTATCGCCATAGATAAAATAGATTTTGTCACCATAGAAGAAACTTACAATCAGCTCTTTCCCAATAGTAACATAGCGGAATTATTGCCTGAAATACTTGATTCTCTCGGCGGCCAGTTCTTAAATGGCATTACTATACCTTTAGATATAGAAAATATGCTGAACGGACTTATCGCACCTATCGGCTTACAAATGGGTATCGAAGAAATACGCACCGAGCCGGGCACCAAAATTCCCGGCCAGGGCAATTGGCTCACTCTTTATGCCACTGCCTCCGCAGTAGAAAATTCCTCAGCCGAAAGCAGTCATGTTGAAGATGCGGGAACCGAAGAAGCGGGCGCCGGTAAAGCCAGCTTAAAAAGAGCTGCTTATCTCTCCTCAAAAGCGGTGGCCGGTGATATTATTAATGTCACCACTCCCAAGGCCGGCAAAGCTCTCGCCTACCGTCTTGGCAAACAGCCCTGGCATATTTTGCGTTCTAAAAAAGCGCAAAATAGCTGGCAGTTGCCCCTCACTGTTACATCTTTCCCCGGCACTTACCAGGTGGAATTAATGCTCTATGATGAAGCCCCGGGAGCTATTTTGCCTAAGCCGGTGGCCAATTATGAGCTAAAAGCGGAAATTGTCCCAAGGCAGCTTGCCACACAAGATGCCCCGGACGTTATAGCCACCGCCAGCCAGGATAACGCCGCCAAAGAGGATTCCGGTTGTAATGCCGGCGGCGGTACACCGGCTCTATGGTTCCTCTTACTGCTCGCCGCAGCCAGCTTGTGTCGCAAGCTCAAAAAGCGCGGTATTTATTCTCTTTTTGCTCTTCTTGCTCTGGCCGCTGCTTCTTGCAGTTCCAAGCTGCCTGCCACCTCCGAGCCGGCAGATGAAGCCATAAATATGCCGACTATAGGCGGCTACTGCGCCGCTACCGCTAAGCTTAGCCCTCCAATCATTAAAGCTGGCGAAAGCACCACGGTCACCTGCGCCTTAACCGGCGAAAAAACTCCGGCCAATGTAAAATGGCAGGTTATGCTGGATGAAGCTGCGCAGGAATGTGCCGACGGCACCTGTCAGCTCTCACCAAATAAGAGCGGCGATTATACTGTCACTTGTAAAGCCAGCGGCTGTGATGCCGGCAAAGCCAGGCTGACAGTCACTCCCGGCGCAGCCAAAACATTAAAAGTAAAAGCTGCACAAAATAATATTACTGCCGGCGATTACACTACTTTAGAGTGCCTCGCTTATGACGCTTTTGATAATGAAATCTCTATAAATGGTGCCGATGTCAGCTTTATTTTCCCCGACGCCATAATTGCCGATATGGATAAAATAACAGCTCTAAAAGCCGGTGATTATATTCTTAAATGCAGCTATAACGGCCTTGAAAGTGCCGGCGAAACGCTAACTGTAAGTACCGGAAAACCGGCAATTATTGAAACAATTGCCACTCCGGATTCTTTTAGAGCCAGTATAGAGAGCAGCGAACTAAGCTGCCTGGTAAAAGACAGCGCGGGCAATGTTTTAAGCGGCAATGAATGTCAATTTGTTTTTATGCCGTTAAACCCGGCTCAATTAGCTTCCATCAGCTTCACCGGCAACATGCTGACAGCCGAAACTGCTGGAGAAATTATGATTTTTGCTTATATTCCCGGCGGGATAGCCGATAATAGCCCGGCTGTTGTCTCTGTTCTCCCCGGCTTGCCGGTAAAATTAACCTGTGCTTTTAACGAAGTTAACTGTGCCCCTGCCGGGCGCCCGTTAAACATCGGTTGTAAGACTTATGACGAAGTTGGCAACATCACACCCTGGCCATTAAATTATGAAGTAATAAAGCAGGATAACCCCATTGATGGCGACACCGATTATCTCTCTTTCAGCGCTGATAACCTGCCCGTATTTTTGCGCGACGGTCTCTATACAGTAACTGTAACTCCGCTTGATCCCGAGGGTACACTCGATGCCGGTTCCGATTTGGAATACAGCCTCAATGTAATAGTTGATCAAACAGCGCCAATTATAACCACTAATCCCGGAAGCGGCAGCGTAGTCACCAGAGGCAACGATAGCATCTACAATATGGGTATCACAGCCACTATTTCTGAGCCATTAAGCGGCCCGGCCACCCTTATTTTCGACGGCTCTTCCATCACCGCCGACGCCGGTGAAAAGAAAAATCTCTCCAAAACTCAGCAAAGCCGCTTTGGTCTCAATCTTATAAGTGCCAGCGCCGAAGATGCCTGCGGCAATAAGCACTCGCAAACAAGAGCCTATTTAAGAGCCGGCAAGTATTATCCCAAAGCCACCGAAGCCTTACCGGAAGCCCACATCAATAACGGCCTGGGCCTGGTACTTTCACAGGAAATGCTCGATGACGGCAACCGCGGCGTTATCACTAACGGTAAATGCACTGATGAGGAATGTTATGATGATATTGCTTCCATGATTGAAAACATGATTGGCTCGCAACTTGGTCCGATGATTAACACAGCTCTCGATGCCATGGGTGATCCTAATGACCGCTCCGGTTGCGATTCAAGCCCAGACAGCAATTGGCCCACCACAGGCTGGCTCAAACCACGCGGACCATGCGCTAAAAAATCATGCACTTTTTCAAGCGGTTCTTATTCTCCTAGCTCAGGCGACAATGGATTCGGCATACGTAAATCAGGTAATATCTACATAGAATCACTAAAAATCAGTCAGGTTTCAATTATCGATGGCGGTATTCGCTTAAAAGCCTATATCGGTAAAAATGACAGTACTGACAGCCTCAGAGTTCCTCTAAAAATTTATTATGACAACACTTCTTGTGTACTTGGTTTTGCCACCAACACTCACTGGGGTATAGGTGGCAGTGTAATCATGGATAGCCTAGATTTCAGTACTGATTTAAATATCACCATAGTGAATAATAAGCCAAAAGTTACAATAACAAAAACCAATATTGAATTTGATAACTTAAATGTTTCAATTGATCCATCTAGTGACAGTGTAATATCTGGTATTTTAGCCACCATCGGTTCTGGCATAACAAACCTGCTGGTTTCCATCTTCGAGGGGCTAATAGAGGACCTAATCGGTGGTGTTATCAATGATCAAATTCCTCCGCTGCTGGAAGATTTCCTGGCCGGCTTTGTCATCGGTACTTCCTTTGAGTTACCGCCGCCCTTCAGCGTCTCTTTGGCTCTCGATTCTTATATGTCGGATATCTCTTTCAAAGCCGGAAGCAAACCCTACGGCATTATTGGCATGGCTACTCAGTTTTATCCCTCAAATGCCGGCATAACAAGTTCCACCGGCGTACCGGGCCACATGGCCACACCGCCTGCCGAAACTGGCCTTGACAGCGGCATGGCTATTAGACTTTCCGATGATTTCATCAACCAAATTCTCTGGGCTGTCTGGTATGCCGGCGTGCTCAATATGGACCTTGGCGACCTGGTAGCCGCCAGCGGCATTAACGGCCTGGGCCTCAACATGAAAGCCGAATTACCGCCGGTTATCATGCCCGGCAGCAAAAGCGGCGAAATTGAGCTGGGCCTCGGCAATTTGCTTATAAATGCTAATCTCGATATAGGTGCTCTGGCCGGCCAGGCCGGGCTCCCGCCGCTCAAAGTTAAGCTCTATGCTCATGTATTCTTGCCCGGCTCTCTGGCGGTAAATGACGGCGCCTTTGGCTTTAAACTCTCGGAAACTTCCCCGGCCCGCATTATCACCGATGTTTTGGAAGTAAACGGCGACACCGCCAATTTAGAACAATTCTCCGCCCTCTTAAACCGGGTTTTGAGCCAAATTCTGCCCAACCTGCTCTCTTCGGTGCTCACTAATATTCCTCTGCCGGCTATCGATCTCTCGGCCATGGGGCTAACCGGCATACCGGCCGGCACCAACCTCACTATCGAGCTCGAAGATCTCACACGTCCCGGTGAGATTTCCACCCGCATTTCCGGTGGAATTTCCATCAGCACCAATAATGAATAAAGCTGCTTTATCTGGGCTTTCCGCCACCCCGCCTATTGCGCCGGAAATTTGCGCGGCCTACCGGTGCCGTGAGACGACCTGCCAAAAACTGGCCGGGGGCCTCATCAACCAAACATTTCTGCTGACTCCGCCGGGCACCAGGCCGTTTATTCTCCAGCGCCTAAGCCCAATTTTTAAAGCTGCTGTTCTTAACGATATAGAGGCTGTTACCGCTCACTTAAAAGCCCATGGTTTAACAACACCAAAGCTCATAAAAACAGCTGATAATCAGCTTTTTGTCAGCGATAATGAGGGCTTTATTTGGCGGGCACTTACTTATATTCCCGGCCAAACATTTTTAGCGACTCCCACTGCCCTACATGCCGAAAGCGCTGGGAGATTACTTGGTGAGTACCACCGGGTTTTATCTGATTTTAATTATAATTTTCAGCATATACGCGAGCATGTGCATGATAGTCCCTGGCATTTTGGTGAGCTTAAAAAGGTCCTTGGGGCTACACCTGATTTTAGCGGCCTGGCAGATCTAAAAAAACTGGCCGCCGCCATTTTAAAAGAGGAAGATAATCTCCTTGATTTTAAAAAATTTTCTATAGGCACTCTCCACGGAGATCCCAAAATAGCCAACTTTCTCTACCATGAAACCAAGGCCCTCACGATGGTGGATTTGGACACTTTTGCCCGGCGCGCGCTAATCACGGAACTGGCCGATGCCCTGCGCTCTTTTGCCGCCCCGGCCGAAGATGCCGAAAATGCCGCTTTTAAATTTGAATACTGGGAAGCTTTTTTAACCGGCTATGAGCAAAGTAACAAAGATGCTTTGATTCCGCTGAAGCCCTTTCTGCTGCAGGCTGTGCGCACCATTTCCCTGGAACTCGCCGCCCGTTTTGCCAAAGAAGCTTTTATTCCGCAGAATTTCGCTTGGGATAGCAGCAAATTCGCCTCAGCCCATGAGCACAATCTGGCTCGTGCCGCCGGCCAATATAATTTAGCCATGACGCTACAGATTTAGTATATTTTCTGTGGACAAAAGCGCCATAAAAAGTAATATATGGACTCTGTTGGCTCTTGCTCTTAAATGCTGCACCAACTCAGTAAGACACGTTAAATTTGGAGGATATAATGCAGTTATCAAAAGAGATGAAGCGGGTTTTAATAGGTTATGCCGGTTTACTACTTGGTTTTATTATTGTTTTTGCCATCACCGCTTCGATCATCATGAGTGGCATTGATGAGGAATCGGCCATTGAGCAGGCCATTGGTGCCGCCGAATCCATGGGCAGCGCCGGCAGATTTTGGGCCATTGTCGCTATACTCGCCAGCGCTTTTATGGCTTACCGCGCCATTTCTTCCATGGAAAAAGCTCTAAAAAGTGCCCAAGATGAGCTGGCTAAAACCAAAGAAGCCGCAGAAAGCGAAGAAGCTTCACCTGCCGATAACAAAAAAGCTAACGAACTCCGCCAGGCTGTCAGCAAAATAAACGGTCACCTGGAAACAGCCGCCAGCGAAAAAATTGATTATTCAGACCTTAGCGGCACTTTACAAAAAGCTAAAAATACCATTTTCACCGGTGTTGATGCTTTCGACAAAATGGCTAATACCACGCACAGCACATCGGCTGCAGCTATGGAACTTGTCGCCAGTAGCAGCGAGGTAACCGAACATATTCAACAAATGTCCGAAGCCACCGAAGAAACATCCAGCAATATTGAAGAAATGACCTTCACCATCAAAGAAGTGGCCAGAAATATTGATGAACTTTCTGCTCTTTCCGAAGAGACAGCCGCGGCCATGAATCAAATGGATGCTTCCATTCGTCAAGTAGAAAACAACGCCATGGAAACAGCCAAATTAAGCGAAGAAGTCAACAAAGATGCTGATCACGGTGTGGATGCCATCTCGCGCACTATTGCCGGTATCAACCGCATTAAAGAGACTTCCGAATCATCTACCGAGGCCATCAAATCGCTGGAATCCAAAATTGAAGAAATCGGCGCTATTTTGAGCGTTATTGACGAAGTTGCCGAGCAAACCAACCTCCTGGCTCTAAATGCCGCTATTATCGCTGCTCAGGCCGGTGAACATGGCCGCGGTTTTGCCGTTGTCGCCAACGAAATTAAAGATCTGGCCGAGCGTACCGGCAATTCCACTAAAGAAATTGCCGCCCTCATCAAGAGCGTCCAAGACGAAACCAAACATGCCGTCGGCGTTATTGAGCAAGGAACTGTTCATGTTGAACAAGGTGTTACTTTGAGCTACGAAGCCGATAATGCTTTGCGCAAAATTCTGGAGAGTGTCGGCCACTCCATGATCATGATTAAAGGCATTGCCCAAGCTACAGTTGAGCAAACCCAAAGCTCCAAGCAAGTAGCCGAAGCTATCACCAAAATCGCCCAAAATGTCCAACAAATATCCATGGCCACCAATGAGCAGGCCAGAGGCAGTGAGCAATTGGTGCAAGCAGCCAACAAAATGCGCCTTATTTCCGAACATGTTGAGCGCAGTTCCACCGAGCAAAGCAAGGCCTGCCAGGATATCAACAATGCCCTCTTAGAGATGAATCAGGTTATCGGCCACGTTTCGGAATATGCTAAAAACAGCCGTAGCAGTTTTGACCAATTTGAGACAAAGTTCAGCTCTTTTATGAATAACCTTGATTCAGAGAATCAAGAAAAAATGAGCAATCTCAAGCAAATAGTATCTTCCACCCTGTCTAAAGTTGGCTAAAATATTTCGCCTTTTTAATTTCCTACAATTATTATGTTCGGGGTCGGCTTCACAGAAATTGTCGTTATCTTAATAGTGGCACTCATTGTGCTGGGCCCCGAAGAATTGCCCAAAGCAGCAGGCAAAGTAGCACGTTTTATAGCTGATCTCCGGCACACAGAGGCCGAAATAAAACGCGATTTATTGGAAATGCCGCTCGAGAATAACGACAAAACACCGCCCAAAGAGCAAAATAATGGCTGACATAGAAGCAAAAAGCGCGAAAGAAATGCCCTTTACCCAGCATTTACGCGAGCTTAGGTCGGCTTTTATCCGCAGTTTGATTGTGGTTTTTCTGCTTGCCCTCGTCTCCTTTGCCTTTGCCGAGCAAATATATGCCGTTTTGGCTAAGCCTTTAACCACCATCGCCGATGCGCATGGCTTAAAAATGGTGGTTATAAGCCCGCTGGAACAGGCTTTTACCTATATAAAAACCGCCCTCTTTGCGGCTGTTATTTTGGCTCTTCCTTACCTTTTGGGAGAAATCTGGCACTTTGTGGCTCCCGGCCTAAAACAGGGCGAAAAACGCTTTTTATGGCCGGTTATCACCATTGGCACACTGCTCTTTCTGGCCGGTATTACCACCACTTATTTTTTTCTTTTACCCTATACTATGGAGATTATCATCGCCTGGCTGCCGGATAGCATTGAAGCCACTATTTCCATGGAACGCTACTTCTCTATGGCTATTCAGCTTTTGCTCGCCTTTGGCCTGGTTTTTGAAACGCCGCTCATTGTGGCCATGCTCATTATATCGGGCATTATTTCTCCGGAGCGCCTTAGTAAGTGGCGGCGCATATATGTGGTTTTGGCCTTTTTGATTGCCGCTCTTTGCACCCCTGCCGACCCAATAAGCCAAATTGCCATGGCTATTCCGCTCATACTCTTTTTTGAGCTGGGCCTCATTCTAGGAAGGATTTTGAGAAAAGATGGGCCTAAAGGATAAATTAATCCGCCAGCTTGGCGATACTGCTCCGCATAAAAAAGAGCCTGTCGAAACCCCTAAACCAGTAGCAACTTCTTTGCCGGACTCAGCGCCGGTAACCAGCTCAAATGCCGCCAGCGAAAAACGCGCTATCTTAGCTGATTTACAAAAAAAATTACAAAAAATAGCACCAACTGTCATTGGCACTGAGCCCTTTTGTTTTACCATCAACGAGCCACTTGATCCCCCGCAGGAAAGAGAGCCCAAAAATTCTAAAAGCGCCGTATTTGATCCCGAGTCGCTCCCCGGTGCCCATGTGGAAAATAGCGCCGCCGGAGAAGTTTTTTATGTGGATAGTTTTTATGATCTCCCCTATTTACACGGCGATATTCTGCTCACCTCCAGCAGTGCCGCGCTAAATGAACTAACGGCCAATATCGCATGCTTTGCCAAGGATTTGAGCGGCGCACTCTTTTTTGACCTAGAGACGACCGGCCTGGCCGGCGGCACCGGCACTTTGCCGTTCATGATCGGGGCGGGCCGCCTCACGGGCAATTCTTTCCAAATTCGCCAATATTTTGTGCGCACTCCGGCCGGCGAGGCGGCAATGCTGGCCCATTTTATGGCCTTTTTAGGCTCTTCTTCTCTGGTGAGTTTCAACGGCAAAACTTTTGATTTGCCGCTACTTATAAGCCGCCTCATTTTAAACCGCCTCGCCGGAGATTTGGAAAATCGCCCCCATCTGGATTTGATTCACCTTTCCAGGCGCCTTTGGCGTACGCGCCTCAAAGAGTGCAATTTAAAGCGCCTAGAAGAGTGCGTCATGGGTATTAACCGTTCCGATGATGTAGATGGGGGCGAAGTGCCGCAAATATATTTTGATTACCTGCACGGGCGGCCCGCCCCGCTCATGGAGCGCGTATTTTACCATAATAAAATAGATATACTTACTCTGCTCGCGCTCACCACAGCTATAGCCAGGCAAATACGCGCTGCCGCCGCCGGCCAGGCCCAAGCGGAAGACCTTTACAGCTATGGTCGCCATCTGTGCAAAGAGGGCGCCCCGGAAGAAGCGGCTGCAATATTTGCTATGGCCGCCGATAAACGCTTTAAAGATCATGATGTTATGCTCTCTAATCTCACAGAGCTGGCCTTTTGCGTGAAGCGTCTCAAGGGGCGCCCGGCCGCTATTTGCCACTGGCAACGCCTGCTCGAGTTAGCCCCCGGTAACCACTTGGCCATGCTGGAAATATGCAAATATTTAGAGCATGATCTGGCTGATTACAAAGCCGCGCTCATAATGGCCGAAAAGTATGCCTCCCTGCCCTTATCTCACGACGAGCGCGAAGCAATAAGTCACCGTATTCAAAGATTAAATGATAAACTGAGCGGGATTTAAAAAGTCTTAACAGCAGGAATTAAAAAGCGGCTTAATCTTCCAGATTCTTCATAACATTGGCATCGCGATGACCACCCCAGGTACCGCTTATCGGCCTACCGCCACTTTCTTCTATTCTGGCTTTAGCTTTAAAGGTACCATTAACTCGCGAGCCGTCAACCCCCATAGAACCGGCGCGATAATCAGCACTGGGATCTGCTTCGATAGGAGCCTCACATTCCATGTCGGTAATATTGAGATCAAGAGCCATGGTTTTCATTTTTTGCTCAAAAATAGTGGCAGCAGCGCTGGCAGCCGGCTCACATATAGTGGTGGTTACGCTCTTGATATTGGCTTCAAACGGGCAGGCGGCAGCGGCAATCTTACAAGACAATTTGGAAATGCCGGTACCAAGCCCATCGCACATGAGACCACCCAAACTTTCGCGGGTACAAACATCAACTTTACCGCTGGCATCCGCTTTTGATGAACAGAGCATCTCTCTAAAGGATTTGTAGCTGAGAGTGCTGGAAGCGGATACTGTCTGAGCAATCAAATCGAGCATATTTATAATAAGCGCCTGAGTTTCCATCTCGGTTTTACGCCCTTTAAAGAGAACTTTGGCACCATCATTTGTCGGCTCGCCATCATCAATACCATAGATATATTCGCCTTCAAAAGAGTTGTTGTAAACACCGATGCGGATATCAGAATCGCTCCATTCATTCGATACGCGCCCGTCAACACCCACATTAACAGCAGCGCAGTCAGGCCAGTTCGGCGAGTTGCGGCCCATACCCTTGCAAGCCGGCATCGAAGGCAGATAGAGAATCACATTTTCCCATCTTTCACCGGCATAGAGATAAGTACCGGGGCGCTGAACTATCTTACCGTTGAGATTCAAACTCTGCATCGGCTGCGAAACAACCATGGCGCCATTGGCTCGCATATCGTTAAACAGGTTGATAAAATCGCCAAGCACATTGATTAAATTGGTAATCCACGGTGGCACATATTCTTTAACCACACTCTGTATAGCCGATTGGAGAATACCGGCGCCGATAGCGGCTATTATACCATTTCCCAATTGCTCGGTCATTTTGGCAGCCAGCCCCTGGCCGGTAACAAGTTGCAAGAAGGTGATAACCTCGCCAATCGGGCCACCAGGGCCAAAAATACCTAAAATTTCAGTTAAATCCATGTGATATTTGGTGTACCAGGTTCCCTTTACAACCAGAGGGCTATCAGGCAATTCCCATGGAATACAGTAATGCTGCTCGGTATCACATTTGTGCACAGAGGGGCAATCTTCATCTTTTTCACAAGCATAATGGTAAATACAGTAATTGCCGGCTTGCTTGGAAGCAAAACAAACTTGGCCTTTGCAAACTCCTTCGGGAGAGCAATAAGAACCGGCAGCACACTGGTAATCGCCTTCACACGCTGTAGAACCACCATTACCGGCATTACAAGAATCATCACCGGAGCAAGAGACAAATTCACAAACACGATCCTGGCCTTTGGCGCTACACACCAAACCGGCAGGACACGGCGGATTTTCGGCTGTCGGTTTCTCGTGCTCTTCGCAGGGAATAGGCGGCTCACCGCATTTATGGTTAGCCAAGCAAATTTCGCTATAAGAACAATCTTCGTTTACTTCGCAAGCGCCGCTAGTGGAATCGACAATTTCATAAGTTATAGTGTGTGTAGAAAGCTCTTCCACGCCATCCACGCTGACTTTTATCTCATGAATACCTGTAGCCACACCGGTAAAGAAATAAACAGTGGCGAGGCCCTGGGCATTGGTTATTAATTCGGCAGAGAGTTTTACATCTCTTCCGTTTTCAACAGTGCCGTTTTCATCTTTGCTGTCCAAGGTAAACGGATCCGGCCTAAGCCCCATGTGAGCAGAATCCCATTTTTGCTGGCCGTCGATAACATTCAAAGTAACTTTTTCGTTGGCTATGGGGCCGCCGACCTGATTGCGCACATAAACACGAATCATATCGGAACGAGCCATACCCAAACGGCGGGAATTACTGCCTTCTATGACAATATTTTTTTCTACGTCTTTAACTTTTAAAGAGAAGGTAACACCGATATCCTCATTGATGGAAGCACTCACCTGATAATTGGAATTACGCGCTTCCGGAGAGATATTCACCTCCATCATCGTAAAACCATCGCTATCGGTTGTGGTAATACCGCCCTCATCACTCAATTTGAGAAAGGTTTTGGCATTGCCGACAACTTCCCATTTGACAGTCTCATTTTTAGCCGGACCGAGTTCGTCTTCTTCGTAAAGATCGGCATCGGCACCTTCGGGCACACTGCGCATAGCCAGCACGCGCAAAGCGATGGTTGTATCGCGGAAAGCTGCCATACTGGCATTGGAGCTGGAAATATCTCCATCCGAGCTGGCGACTATCAGGCTGAGCACGGGATCCGGCCGATTTTTCTTGGGATCCGGCGGCTTGCAACCGGTAGCCAGCGTTGACAATATCAACATGGCTGTTAAAATTTTAAGCTGTCTCATTTTTTACCTCCTCCGCATAACGGAAAAATCCGCTACTTTAATTATCGCAAAATAGTGCTCACTCGCCACTATTAAAATGCACCAATTTAGCTATAAAGAGCCCCGGTGTCTCTCTACCAGGCAAAATTCTGAGAGAATTTACACATTCAGCATGAAATTGGCTACCACGCCAGGCCGTAAGACCGGGGACAGCCGGAAGCGGGGCCTTAAAAGGAACGCAATGAAGAGAGGGAATTTTTTGCAAAATAGCCGAAAGCTGGGCTTCGTTTTCCTCCGGCGCAAATGAACAAGTACAGTAAACCAGCGTACCACCGGGCTTTAAAGTGCGGCAGGCCGCAGCCAAAATAGCCTTTTGTTTGCCGGCAACTTCATGAATTTTATGCATATTCCAATGGTTATAGGTGCTAGCGTCACCGGCTTTAAAGCGCGCTTCCGATGAACACGGCGCATCCACCAGAACCCGGTCGAAACGGGCCGGCACTTTGCGCCCTAAAAGGCGGGCATCGCTTTGATAAAGAGCCACCTTGGCTCCGGCAGCCTCCACCTGCCCTTTTAGTTTGAAAAAACGCGGGCGCACTGCTTCCACTGCCGCTAACCGACCGCTATTTTGCAAAATATCGGCAATAAGCAGTGTTTTTCCCCCGGGAGCGGCGCAAGTATCCAAAACTTCCATATCCGGCTGCACATCAAGGGCCAAAACCGCTGCCATGCTGGCCAGACTCTGGATATATATTTGCCCGCCTGCGGCCAGATGGTGATGGGTTAGTGCTTCGCGCTCCTCATACGGCAGGGAAAAAGCAAAAGTACCGAGTTTGGGCTCGGGATGAAAGCCGGCCGCGGTAAGCTCGCTTATTACGTCTTTTACAGTGGCTTTAAGGCGATTAACCCGAAACGAGGGCATAGCTCCGTGAGTGAAAAAATCTACCAGCCGCTCATGGTATTCCGGAGGAATTATCTCCTCGATACGTTCCAAAAATTCTTGCGGCAAATCCAAATTTTTCAGCATCAGCTCATGACCCCATAACTTTTTTAGAAAAAAACATCAATTATCTGGTAAAGGGCTTTGACCTTCCCCAAGAAATAGGTATAGGTATTATCGCATCTCTCCAAAAGAGAGACAAGGCCAAACAAACATTCTAGGAGCTGAAAAATGAGTTATTTGGTACCAACAGTTATTGAACAATCAAACCGCGGTGAAAGAGCTTTTGATATTTATTCCCGCTTACTTAAAGATCGCATTGTCTTTATAGGCGAAGAGATAAACGACACCATCGCCAGCCTGGTGGTGGCACAGTTGCTTTTTTTGGAGGCCGAAGATCCGGACAAAGATATCAGCCTCTATATTAATTCCCCGGGTGGCGCCGTAACCGCCGGCATGGCTATTTACGACACCATGCAATATATAAAACCGGATGTTTCCACTCTCTGCCTGGGCCAGGCAGCCAGTATGGGCGCCGTGCTCTTAGCCGGCGGCGCCAAAGGCAAACGCTTTGCCCTGCCCCACTCGCGCATTATGATTCACCAACCGTCGGCCGGTTTTCAGGGCCAGGCCACCGATATTGAAATTCATGCTCAGGAGATCTTGCGCATGAAGAAAATTCTCACCCAAATTCTGGCCGACCATGCCGGCAAAGATGTGGAAAAAGTGCGCCAGGATGCCGAGCGCGATTTCTTTATGAGCGCTATGGAAGCCAAAGAATACGGCCTCGTTGATGAAGTCTTTGCTTCCCGCAAAGGCGAGCCGCCGCGCCATGAAAAAGAGGAAATCACCGGCGAGGAAGATTGATTTAAAAGCGCTTTAAATAGTTACACTCCAACTAAAGGAGCGGCAAGTGGAAGAAATAAAAGAAGAAAAATCGCCTGCTAAAAAGTATCCGCTGGGCCGGGCGATTGTTTACACCGCCTTTGGAACTGTTTGCCTTTTTATGCTCTTTGTCCTCGTGCGCGCTATGGTGGTGGGAGCTTTTTTTGAAGAGCAGCACCAGCTGGAAAACAGAGTTTTGACCCAGGAAGAGCTCATCAAATGTAAAACCGAGCGAGCAGAGCTTTATAAAGACCTGCATCAGCAATTTAGCGAAAAACTGGCTACTCCAAACGACCCGCGCACACTGAAAAAGTTTTGGAAAGACTGGCACCAGGCCTGGCAAAAAAAGCTACATGACCTGGATGCCCGCTGTATTACCGCTAAAACTCCCGGGCAGCAGGAGATGAGCCGCGCGATGGGCGAAGTGGATATCGGATATGAGCTTCTTATGGAAAATTACCAGGATTACCTGCTCTCTGCTCTTTTAAAACTGAAAAAAGCTGAGGCTGTTCAGGCCAAAGAAATTACCGAAGCGCCACTCGCCCCTTAACCTTCCCTATTTTCTCCTAAGCAGGAAAAACGCTCTTTTACCCGATATGCAAAGGCATCCAAAATTGCTGGGTCAACGGGATCACCGTTTAATTGCAGCGAGATAGCTATTAAGCGCTCGGCTTTTTCCACTTCTTTTAAAGCCGCTTCGGCTATTTTGGAAGGCATACATTCCAGCGGCCCTACACTGACCACGCCCAGGACTTCTCCCTTGCGATAATCAAATGTTGGCCCGCCAATGGTGAGGCAGGTTTCGCCGTAAAGCTCATTCGGCATATAGGGAGCGGCAGCCGCAAGAGAATCGGTAACAGCGGTGCGCTCTTCCCAGTGCAATTTTTTAGCCGGAACGGCATATAAGCGGCTGAATATTGTTTTTTGTACCGCGCTGCTTATGCGGGCGGTAAAGGGATTATAAGGAGTTGGCAGGTGGCCCTCGCCGTAGCGACGCCTTTTGGCCCAATCTATGTATTCCATCCACTCGCTGAAAGCCGAAAATTTTACTCTGATGCCGCGCTTTTCCAGCTCTTCAATCACATGGTTATTGGCAAACGGATCGCAGCGCACATATATCTCACCGGTCACGGCCACTGTGGGCAATTTTTTACTAAAATCCTTTATTTCCGCTAGCTTGTCTGCCGTTTCCGCCAAAAGATCGGTAAGGCCGAAAATATTGCCAAATTGCACAGTTGCCAGCGCGTGAACTATATCCGGCGCTTTTTCGCTCTCCATCATGGTGATCAATTTAGCAAAAGCCGCGGAGAATATTTTTTGCGCCGCTCCGGCTTCCTTTTCAACCGGCCGCGTGTGGTAAAGCATATCCCAGAGCAAATCGCCGGTGACAAAACCGGCCAGAATTTTAATGGCCGCTCCGGTACTAAGTCCCTCAAAATAGTTATAATCAGGCGGACTTACAATGCTGATTTTTTGCTTTAAGTTAAGTTTTTCAAAAACAATTTTATCCAGCATATTGTAACAGCCCAGGCGGCAGGGGCCATGAGCCAGCGGCATTAAAAAGGCCAGAAATTCCGCAGAAGGCCCCTTGGCGGCGCGCTCCAATATGCCGCCCAGAGTCAGAATCATCGGCAGGCATTCTTTGCCGGAGGTGTATTTACGCCCCAGCTCCAAAGTTTCGCGAGTCGGCACCGGCAGACACTCAGCTGTAAGCCCTTCCCCGCGGAGACCGGCGGCAGCCACTTCGGCGCTATGCCCCATGCGGGGGATAAGCAGTGTTTTCTTCTGGGTAATGGTAGCGGGCAGAGAAATATTATTTGCCAATATCTCTGTAAAATCGTTAGTTTTTCGCGCTGTGGCGGCTATTCTCTCAGCCTCTTCTTCGGCCTCCACACAGCTTAAAAAGGCCTCAAGCCTGGTTTTAGTGCCGGCATCGCCGCTATGGCCGTCGGTTTCTATAATAACGCAGGGCTTGTTCTCCATAATGTAAGTAAAAAATTGCAAAGTAAAGCTATCCGGCCCGCAGGAATAATTGGAGCAAAAAACGCTATAAACTCCCTTGTGGCGGCGTATTTGGTGGGCTGCTCTAAGCGCCTGCTGGCTATAACCCCAGAAAATATCAGCAAAAACAGGCGTATCATCATTTACCGGATAGCAATCAACCGGTATGGCCAGAGCCCCTTGAGCGCGCAATATATTGGGCACATTGCTGTTAAGTATATTGTTATAAATAGTATAAGAACGGCCAATAACAACCACCGGAATTATGTGCTCTTTAGCCGCATATTCGAGAGCTTTTTGCCCTATTGCCTTACAGGAGGCGTAAAAGCTTTTTTGTTTAACAAGCGCCGCTTTATAGGCCGCTAAAGCCGCTTTTTTATCGGCGCCGAGGCTGGCGGCCAAACGCTCGCAACTATTTATAAACATTGGCGATTCGAGATTGCCGGTACCCATATCGATAACCGGCCGCAATAGAACTGTTTTTTCGCTTGGCGGCAAAGTAAATTTCAAAAGCGCAGCACTGGCCTGGGAAAGCGGACAAGCGGTGGAATAAGGCTCGCTCTCAGCGCGCGGAATATCGCGTAGCATCGGCAGAAAAAGGTAATCCGGCTGCTTTTCCAAAAGAGCAGACATCACGCCGCTATAAAGTTGCAGCGGCGCACAATAGGGAACACTGGCCTCCTCGATGCCGCGTTTTAAGGCTGCCGTATCGCCGGGCGGACTAAGGAGCAAATCAAAACCCAGCTCATAGATAAAAGTTTTAAAAAATGGGTAGAGGTTGCTCAAAATAAATTCGCTGCTCATAGCCACCAGCGGCCGGCCGCGCCTTAAAAATTCACTGTCATCATTTAGGAGCCTAGAGCGCTCTCTAAAGGGATCGGGTGCCAAATCGGGCAACTTGCGCTCTCTGGTGCCGCGGTCATAGAGCGAGCAACTGCCGCCCCAGATAAAGCGCTGCTCTTTATTTTCCAGGAGAATTTTTAATCTGTCTATACGGCAATGGTTGCCCGGCTCACCGCACCCTTTGGTGGAATTACAGATAAAATTATCTTTCAGCACCAGCTTGGCCGAAAGAATCTTTTGCAAATCAAGCGGATTATGCTGCGATCCGGCAAAAGCGCGGCCGGCCAGAATGGCAATGCCCAGGCAGCCGATAACTCCCGGATGCGGCGGCACCACCACTTCACATTCCGTGCGCCTGGCCACAGCGGCGGCCAAAGCTGCAGCGGCAAAGGGCATTCCCTGGCAAAATATGCGCTTGCCAATTGAGCGGTTGCCCTTCACTCTGTTTAAATAATTTTGAATTACCGAATCGTAAAGGCCGCTGATAATCGCCCCGGTATCAAAGCCGTCCGCGATGGCAGCATCTATATTTTCGGCCATAAATACCGAGCAGTGCTGCCCCAAAGAGACAGAAGAAGCAGCTTTAAGAGCAGCTTCATTCATATCGCTAATACTGGCTATACCGGCCAGGCGCACACCCTGCTCTTCCAAAAACGAGCCGGTGCCGGCGCTGCAAGCCTCATTCATGGCGGCATCAAAAATCTGCCCATGATCAAGGCGAATATATTTGGCATCCTGACCACCTATTTCAAAGATGGTATCCACAGCGTCATCATAATAGGAGGCGCCAGTGGCATGCGCGGCTATCTCATTGATAATATATACATATTCTTCGCCGTAAGCGATTTTAAGCAGCGAGCCGACTATCTCCCGACCGGAGCCGGTGACGCCAAAGCCCAGCACTTTTTCGCTCCGGCCGCCGGCTTGCAAAAAGTTTTTTAAAAGGGCTATAGAGGCCCCGAATGGATCACCGTTGGTTGGTAGATATGAGCTCCAAAGCGGCTTTTCCTGTGCTATATCATAGGCCAGAAGTTTGGCGCCGGTTGAACCGATATCAAAGCCCAGCACCAGTTTTTCCTGCTCTAACAGGCCGGGCATGGGGTAATCCAGGCGCTTTACTTTAGCTGTAAATTGGCTTAGCGGCGCCAAAGACCAAAATCCGCTATTCTCCGCCGGTTTGAATAAAGAGCTCACATCCGGCGGCGCTTCATAGCCATGCTTTTGGGCACATAAAGCGGCTCCGAGAGCTTCATAAAATAGTTGATATTCTTCACTTACCGGCAAAAGTGTCATTCCCCGCCCGGCCAACATGGCCGCGAGCGTCTTTTGGATACGCGGCGCTTTGCTCACCCCACCGGCCAAAAGCACCTCTTTGGGCGCCAGGCGCACCTTTACGAGCGCCAGGACATTTTCACACACGGCATCAAAAAGACCGGCCAAAATGCGCTCTTTGCTCTCCCCTTTATTGGCCAAATGGGTCATATCGGTTTTTAGAATAACCGGGCAGCGGCCGGAAAGCTTGGCCGCCTCTTTTACATCGGCCACAAGGCTACTCGCTTCTTCTACACTCAGAGAAAAACGCTCCGTAAGTTGGCGCAAAAAATTGCCCGTTCCCTGCGAACAGCGGCTATTTTCCTGCCAATTTTCCCGGTCTTTATGTATTTCCAAAACACCAAAACCGCGGCTACCGATACTGATAACCGTAACTTCTTCTTTTTGCGGATAAATATGGCGCACACCGGCAGCAAGAGCCACAGAAACCGGCACATTTTGAGTATTGCAAATACGAGCCAGCCGCCCGGTAACAGCCGCTCCGGCAAAAGTGGTATTTTTATGCTCTAAAAACCATTTTTTAAGCACTGTCTGGGGGTTTTTAAAATGCGGAATCAGCTCACATGAAGAAATATTAAGCCGATTATCATCATCCTCATCAAGAATAGCTATTTTAATATTTTCCGCACCTATATCCAGCCCAACAAAGGACTTAACCATCCAAATTCTCCTCAAAAACAGTAGCCTCTGCCAATTCTAACTGCTATACTTACGGCCTTGGTCGTAACTGATAGAGGCCGCATGATGAATACTAATTTCTCCTTTTTAAAGCAATTTAAAAGTTGCCCCAAAACATTTAACGGCTCTTTGGATAAATGCCGCCCGCCGGCGGAAACAGTAGCCCGCATCAAGGAAACTCTGCCTCTTCTTTCGGCCGGCAAACAACTTATATCGGAAAAACGCCAGCCGGTTATAAACGGCAGCTATTCATTTAAAACTTCTTTTGACGGCTTTGCGGCCAGCGGCAAAGGCTTGGAAGAAGCGCAAGCTGAGGCCAGCGGACTTATGGAACTCGCCGAGCGCTTAAGCTGGCTCAATTTTGCCTACCGGGATGCTCCGGGCTACCGCATAGCCAGCTATAACGAGCTATCAGAGGAAAAAGGGCCTCTACTAAGTGCCGATTATTTTTTGGCCAATTTAAAGGATAAAGCGGCTTATGAGCACCTGCTGCCGGAAATTCTCGCCATGCCGCAAAAATGGATAAGTGCTCAAAATTTAACCACAAGCACTCTTGAAGCATATCCTATTACTTGGCACAATATAACTTATACCTCCAACGGCCTGGCCGCCGGCAACCAATTGCCGGAGGCTCTGGTGCAGGGCATTTGCGAAGTAATAGAGCGGGAAAATGTTTGCCGCCTCTTTATGGATGAACGGCCGCCGCGCCGGATAGACCCTGCCTCTATTAACGATACGGATATTTTAAATATTCTGCGCGCCGCGGAAGAAGCCGGCATTAGCCTGACTATTTTAGAAATAGGCGCGAAACTTGGCATACCAACTTTTTGTGTTGCCGGTGTCATTAATAATAACAGCGATTCTATTATTTCCAAGGGAGTTGGCCAGGGCTGCCACTTAAACCCCAAAATGGCGCTCATTCGCGCGCTTTCGGAATATTTTGAGAGCCTTTCCATAAAGAAAAAGGAGTTTGCAGAGTGCGGCACGGCTTTTGAACGCATCGCCGCCTCCCTGCCGCAAAACCACAGCGGCTTTCTCGCCACCTACAACCGCCACATGCTGGAGGCAGCCAAAGAAACTATCTCTTTTGATTCATTAGAAAATAAGGCATCTGGTGATTTCTGCGACGATTTGCTTTACCTGGTTAAAAATCTGGCGGAGGCCGGCTATGAAGTAAGTTATATAGATATAACCCATCCGCTTTTAAAAGTGCCGGTAGTGCGTGTCTTTGTGCCCTTTATGCGCACCATGATCAGCGGAGCCATTTATACTCCCAGCATGGCTATAGCCCAGTGTCTGGCCGAAAACGGCGATTACCAGGCAGCTATAAAGCATTTTTACAGCTTTATCCAGGAAGATCCTGTGCAGCAAAAAATTTACGCCTCGCCGCTGATGATTATGAGCCTCTCCGGTTGCAAGGCGCATCCGGAAAGAATTTTTTCCCATGATTTTCAAGAATATTATATCAAAAGCACCAAATTTAAGGACAAAGCCGCCAAGCTCTTCTCGGCGCTTTCTCCGCTTTTGGAAGCCGAACTTGGTTAAAAACTATTAAGAATGGCCGAAACTTTATGGAGTGCCTTCTGATAGCCCAAAATCGCACGGCTATTTTCCCCACTGTTTTTTTTGAGGTATTCCAGGCGGCTTTGGAGCCCCGCTTCCAATTGTTTCCAGGCATGTAAAACTTGCGGTTTAAGTGCCAAAAAGCGTGGACTGCCCTCTTCTTCTTTTTTCCAGGTAACATAGAGTGCGCCGGCTTGTTTTTCCAGCTGAGCCAGTTTTTTAGTGCTGGGTACAGGCATCGCCCCGCCCGCAACTTTTGGGGCAGAAGCTTTGGGCTTTTGCGCTCTGGCTTGCAGACTAACGCCGGAAATATCTCTGGTGAGCCCGCTGCGCCGCCTCGGAGCGGCTTTTATCACCGAAACAGCCTCTTTGGTGGTGTAGCCGCCCAAAACGGGGAAACGCACTACCTGCACCGCCAGATTGGGATTAGGACCGGCACTTTTAGTCAACTCCTGGCAAAGAGCTATGAGCTCATTTTTTATGGAAAGAGGCAAGCCCTGCGAATAAAAAGCCAAAACTTCGGCTACCGATGGCCAATCGGCTATTTCGCTCACCGCCAAATCCAAGGGATTATCAGGCAGAGAGCTGCCGCCATCATCCAGCATAGCCTCGCTCATCATGCTTTCAAGATCACTAATTTGCCCCTCTAAACTCATGCCATACCTCCAAAACTGTGATCTTAAGCACAAAATCCCGCTGTGTCAAAAAAGTTCCTATTGCCCTAAAGTTCGAGAAGTAGTAATTTGTGGCGTATCCTGTTTCTGTGTTCAACTAACCAGGAGAAATATCATGAAGGAATTTTTAGTTTGTAACCTGTCGATGTTGTTGTTCTTAACCTCAACTGCCATAGCCATGACCCCAAAGGAGATTTACAAAAAAAGCGGCCAGGGCGTAGTACTCATCATGGGCTCTGATGACAACAAGAGCGCCAGTGTCGGTACCGGTTCCATCATTTCTGCCGACGGTCACGTCATCACCAATGCCCATGTTGTTATCAGCGATGAATCCCAAAAGCCATTTAAAACCCTCTATGTCTTTTTAAAACCGGAGCGCATTACCGGCGACAACAAAGTCGATTTGCGCCAGCGTTATCAACTTTCCTGCTCCAACTGGAGTCCCAAAGAGGAGCTGGATCTGGCTCTGTGCAAAATTTTTAACCCCCCGACCAATCTCACCACCATCAATTTTGCCGACCCTGATGCCGTAGAAGTCGGTGACTCGGTGGTAGCCGTCGGTCACCCGGAACAGGGCGGTCTTTGGACTCTCACTACCGGCACAATTTCCACAGTTATTGCCAATTTTAACCGCATCAAAGGCAAAGATGTCTTCCAAACCGAAGCCTCTGTTAACCGCGGCAACTCCGGTGGCCCACTTCTTGATGACAACGCCAACATGGTTGGTATCAACACCATGATCGCCCGCAAATCAGGCGATGGCCTCACCATCACCGATATCAACTTTTCTTTAAAATCATCTGTAGCTGTAAATTGGCTTAACTCTATCGGCACCAAAATAGCTTACGCCACCAAACAGGAACAGGAACAGGCTGCCCAGGCCATGTTAGCCAGTACAGAAGTTAAAAAAGCAGAAAATAAAGCCGTACCAGCTCCGGCAGAAGCTCCCAAAAACGACAAGCCGGCAGAAGTAAAAGTAAAAGATGAACCCAAAACTGCCGCCACCGAAACTCCCAAAGAGCCCGAAGCACCAAAACCGGCTACTGTAGCCCAAGCGGAAGACAAGCCGGCTAAGCCGGCTACTGCTCAGGAAAAACCGCAAATCACCATCACCGTGACTGTCGATAGCAATAAAGACAAACAAAAAGTTTCCCAAAAAATGGAGAATGTCCCCCCGCCGTCAGCAAAAGTTCAGGCTAAAGAACAAGTACGCGGCCAAAAACTAAATCCTGAGCGGGCCAAACCCCATTACGAAACCGAAAAGCGTCCATATACCTTCGATGATCTCATTGCTTCACAAATGAAAGAGATGGAAGATATGATGGATGAAATGCGCGCCAAAATTAAAAAATCAAGAAAGTAAAAAGCCTGTAGGCATATTTATAAAGGAGGTTCTATAATGAAAAAAATGGTTAACTGTGTTCTCCCCGCTCTGCTCTTAGCTTTTGCCCTGCCTGTGGTTTCCTGCGGCGGCGGCAATCGCACCGTACAACGCACTTCGGCCGATGAAGTCACCGATTACAGCGGCCGTTGGAATGATACCGATGCTCGCCTGGTGGCCGAGGAAATGATTAACGATTGTCTCTCCCGCCCCTGGCTGAACAAGTTTAAAGAGGAAGCAGGGCGCGCCCCGGTAGTGCGCGTGCGCCTCGTGAAGAACCGTTCGCGCGAACATATTGATGTCAATGTTTTCACTAAGCAAATTGAGCGCGCTTTGCTCAACAGCGGCGAAATTGAATTCAAAGCCAAAACCGATGAAATCAATCAACTGCGGGCCGAGCAGGAAGAAGGCGCCTCTGGCTTTGTCTCCGATGACAGCGCCCCGGATATCGGCAATGAAGCCGGCGTGGACTTTGTACTCATTGGGCAAATTAATATGATGCTCGATCAATCAGACAATTTGCAAGCCAAAACCTACCAAATCACCATGGAACTGCACAACACCACCACAGCTAAAAAAGCCTGGATTGGTGAAAAAGACATCAAAAAAATTATCAAACAAAAGAAATCTACCTGGTAAATTTAGTCACACAGCGGCGGCCCATAACAGCGCCGTTTGCTGATTCATCCGCCCGTTCCGTCTGCCCGCAATTTATCGCTAACCACATCTATTGAAGCATTTTTGAGCAAAATTCGCTTATTGCGCGAGCTGGCGCCGCTTAGGAGAAGAGCATCGGCGGCGGGAATACCGCAAAGGCCGGCAAGAAAAGAGAGAACCATCTTATTGGCGCGCCCGCTTTCCGGCGGCTCAGTGACTTTTACTTTTAAAAAATCACCGTATAAACCGGCCAAAGTTGTTTTTTTGCTACCGGGCACAACCCAAACAGTAACTACAACACCTTCTTTATGGGGCGACAAAAAAGAGGCGGCCATTTTTTAACCGGCCGAAACTGCCGAACGCGCCATTTGGCCATCAAAGCGCACGTTTTTCGAGGCATTTAAATAAGTGACATTATCATTGCGCCGCGCCTCTTCAGCGAGCTCGTCATTTAGCGCTAAAAGCTTGCTATGGGCGCTGATAATCCCCCTCAGGCTCTCCTGAAATTGCATTTTTTGACGCTTTAAATCGCCCAGCTCTTCGGTAATGGCCACCATGCGTTCATGCGCGTTTTGCAAAATCTTTTCGGCTTTTAGCTCGGCCTCGTTAATGAGAATTTCCGCTTCTCTCTTAGCTTGATCGCGCAATTCGTCAGTGGCTTTTTGGGCGGCCAACATAGTGGCTTTAATAGCCGATTCGCGCTCTTTGTATTGAGTAATTTCGCGGTCGCGCAGAGCTATTTCATCTTTTAAGCGGCGATTTTCGGCGATAATCTCTTCCATTTCCGAGGCTACAAGCTCCAAATATGAGGCCACCTCAACCGGATCAAGGCCGCGAAACTTGCTTTTAAATGATTGTTGTTGCACATCAATCGGCGTGATTTTCATTATCTTCCACCTTTACTGCTGCCACCAACGGGCCGCATTTCTTTGTCCAAATAAGATACTGCCTAGGCGAATCCAAGTCGCCCCGGCGGCAATAGCCAATTCAAAATCGGCGCTCATGCCCATAGAGAGCTCTTTAAAAGAGGCTTTTAAGGGCAATTTTGCAGCCAGTTCGTCGCGCATTTTGGCCAGCGCGGAAAAATAGCCGCTAAGCTCACTTTCAGTGGCCGCAAGGGGTGGCACAGTCATGAGCCCACAAACTTCTATATTGGGGTAGTCCAAAAGTTTGCTAATAAAATCATGCAATTCTTTTGGAGGCACCCCACCCTTTTGCACCTCGCCGCAATTAACTTCCACCAAAACTTTTTTGGCCTCTTTGGCATGGCGACCAAGCTCTTTGGCCGTTTCCAGAGAATCAAGCGAATGGATAAGAGCGCAGTTTTCCAGATATTTGGCCTTGTTGCTCTGCAAATTGCCGATAAAATGCCAGGAAATAGCCTTTTCATCAGCAAGAGCCGCCATCTTAGGGCGCAGTTCCTGCACATAACTCTCACCAAAAGCACTGAGCCCAGCCGAGAGCGCTGCCCGACAAACGGCCGGCGGCATAGTTTTGGTAACAGCCAGAAGATTGACCTCGCAGCGCTGGCGACCACACTTCTGGCAAGCCAGAGTGATGCGCTCTTCCACTGCATAAAGGCGATCTTTTATGACTTTTTCACTTTCCATAACGCTAAATGGCCCCCATTTGCCTGAGCCCGCCTAAAACTTCGGCGAGCGGCAAACCAACAACATTGGAATACGAACCGGAGACTCTGTCAATTAATGTGCCACCAAGCCCCTGGATTCCATAGCCACCGGCCTTGTCAAAAGGCTCACCGCTGGCAATATATTTGGCTATTTCCGCCGCCGAGAGTTTTCTAAAAGAAACTGCCGTACTCTCCACGGCAACCAGGCTTTTATCGCCATGAATAATGGCCCAACCTGTGTGAACCTGATGTGTCTGCCCCGATAGGAGAAGGAGCATTTTTTCTGCTTCAGCGTTGTTTTTTGGTTTTCCCAGCACTTCACTGCCAAAAACAACTGTGGTATCGGCCCCGAGGACAAAATCGGCAGCCGCCGTTTTTTGAGCTACAGCCAACGCCTTGGAATAGGCCAAACGCTTTACATACTCTGTCGGCTCTTCGCCAAAATGATGTTCTTCGTCGATATCCGCCGTTAAAACTTGGAATTTTAAGCAGGCACTCTCAAGTAAAAGACGGCGCCGCGGTGAGGCAGAAGCTAAAATCAGCATATTTCCTCCCAAATCCGGCAGATTATTTAGCTAAAAATTAGTTAATTGCAAAAAATCGGCTATTTTTAATGGACAAAATTCTTCTTATTCCGATAATTGGCGAGAGCGGTGGTGTTTATCACCGAGATGAGGTGGCTGATGTCAGCAATAGGTAGCACAGGTAATATGTTGAATCCCCTTACAAGTGCCAATTACCCCGATCCGGCGGAAAATACGGCTATTCAGCCCGGCGAGCAGCAAATATCCCCCGAAGCTGCCACCGAAAGCGGTGCTAAACCTGCTGATGTTGATACTCTTGACTCCGGTGCTACCTATGGCCAGAGCCTCTTGCTGCGCGGGCCGGCGGCCCCCAAAAAGCCAATCGGTAATCTGCCTCTGCCAAAATACCAAAAGCCGGCCACTCTCAAGGAAACCATCAAGAGTTTGCGTCCCAAGGGCACCATCATTAACGAGAATATTGATAAAGCCGTAAACGACGGGCTGGATAAAGCCGCCGATGCCGCCGAAGATGCCCTTAATGATTTCGCCATTAAAAAACTAAAAGAGCATTTGGAAAAAGGTCTGCCGGAAGTAAAAGCCACCAACATGAGCATGGTTAATGACCATGTTTACGAAAATAAACCGGTAGCTTATACCGATGCCGACGGCAAAATTCATGTAGCCACTTTCAGCAAAAAAGAAGAAGTTGTCGTCACCACCAAAGAAGATGGCACCGAGACCAAGGAGACCAAAACCACTTGGTATGTAAACGAAGGCGGTGAGCAAAAAGAATTAAAAGCCTCCACTTTTAATGCCGCTTTAAAACAAACTTTGCCTGAATCTTCAAAAAATTGCTGGGTTATGAACCAAGACTCTTCCGGTAATGTTTACATTGAAAGAAGAGTGCGCACCGCCGGCGGCGAAAAAATGAAAGGCTTTATCAGCGGCACACAAAAAGATTATTCGCTGGTTAAGCAAACTTTTAAACTCAAAGGCGATGAAGTTATTACTCTAAAAGCCGATGCCGATGAAGAAAAGCTGGCTGTTTCCGCCTCTTCCCAAAAACTGGGCCTCACCTTGGATACGCGCTATAATTTGCCCTCAATAATGGGCTTTGGCGGCAAAATGGGCGACCAAAACGGCGCTATTTGGGCAGCGGCGCGCAAATCAATCGGCGATAATGCGCAGCTCAGCCTGGCTTATGGCTACGCTCCGGAAAATAATGAGCACATGCTGGCTATCGGCGCCAAATGGCATGAAGATGTGGTTTCTTATACTTCTCCGGCCGAGGATTTGAAATTCAATTCATCTATTGACGGCACTCTGTCAACACCGTTTTATTTTGATAATTCCTTTGAATTCAAGGCACTTATGAGAACGCTCATGGACAGCGACGCTGATGTGACCTGGAAAAACAAGTTGGACTGGGATGCCGGCAACGGCCTTTCCCTCTCAGCCGGTTACACTGCCAGTTTTGATGCCGCACACACTGTAGCTAATATTATTTTATCTGGTGGCGGTGATTTTTCGCCGATAATCAACCAATATGCCGAATTTGGTCTTAAGTACAACACCAAAGACCTAAAGCTCTCTGCCAATGCCTATATGCCCATAAGTATTAGCGATACCCGCTATGAGAGAAGTTTCCGCTGGGATGTAAAAGCCGAAGCCGCTCTTAAAAACGGTTGGCAATTGAAAGGCTCCGCTGGTGGGGCTTTTGATTCTGAAAGTGCCATCTTCAATGCCGAGCTTGGCATCAGCAAAAAAGGCGCTTATGGCTTAAACTTCAAAGCTTCGGCTCATACCAATGAATTTGCCAGCGCCACTGTGACCGCTTTCTTCACTTTTTAAGCTCTTTTTTTGTAGACAAAAAAAATTTTCCACCGATAATAAATGCACTTAGCAGGTTTTTACTGCTACGGAGGAGGTTTAGATGTCAGCAATAGGTTCTGCCAATAATACCGTAAACCCGCTTTATACTAATACTTATACCGAGCCGGTAGCAGTTAACGATGCTCCGGCAGCCGATAAAACGGAAGGCACAAAAGAGTCGCAAGCCACAGGAGAACCTGTTGATACTATTGAAAAATCAGCCACTCCGGCCAAAAAGCAATCGGTGGTAATGACTGCCAAAAACAGCCTAGTTGAGCCTAATTATCATAATACTAAAGGTATTATCAGCCAAGGCGCCAAATTCGATGAAACCTGGCATTCTGTAAATACCAGAGGCAAACACATCCAAAGCGACCTGCCGGATAATGCTACTCCGGAAGATTTTCGCAATTGGATTCATAACAATCTCTCTGATGCCTCTGATGTAGCCTCTATCTGGGCTGATAGCTTCACTTATGATTACAGCCACTGCCTTGATGTTTTTGCTTACTCGGTGCTGGAGGCCTTTCAAAGCAAGAAAGGCGTTTGCCGCGAAGATGCCATCACCAAGACCTATATGCTGAATGAACTCGGCTATGAAGCCAAAGCCGTGGCTTATGCCGAGCCCGATTGTTTCCACGTTGTCAGCTTTTACAAAGACAAAGATACCGGCAAATGGAATATTGCCGAATATGGTAAAATTCACGAACTTGGGGCCGATTCTTTTGAAGAAGCGCTAGCTAAAGCCCTCCCCTCTGCCAATAATTTCTGGATTTGGAACAACGCCGAAGCCGATAAGAGCGCTTATGTGGAAAAGCGGGTGCGCACTCACCATGGCGAAGAACTCAAAGGCTTTATCAGCGGCACGCGTGATGGCAGCAAATATTCTATAAATATCGACAACAAAGACGGCAAGCCGGTGTCCTTCGGCTTTGATATTGATAACGAAAAAGCGGCCGGCTCGGTCAGCTTCAACAATATCGGCTTGCAAATTGATGCCCGCTATAATTTGCCAAGCTTGGGAAATTCCGGCATAGGCGGCAATATGGGCGGCCAAAACGGCGCTCTCTGGATTGCCGCGCGCGAATCCTTTAATGACCACTTCCAGCTCAGCCTGGCTTATGGCTATATGCCGCAAATGGGCGTGCGTGATGCCGGCGATTCAGGCAGCACTGCCTCACCGATGCACATGCTGGCTCTGGGCGCCAATTGGAATACCGATATTTATGCCAACTCCTGGAAAGACAATACTCTGCGCTTTAGCTCCACTATGGACGGCACAGTAGCTATTCCCATTTATTTCCACCAGGGCGGCAAGATTGAGTCTCTCGGTATGACTATCATGGACACCGATATAGATGTCACCTCGCACAACCATTTTGAGTGGGATGCCCGCAAAGATTTAACTTTATCTGCCGATTATACCATGAGCGTGGATGTGGCTCACAGTGCAGCTAATTTGCTGATGGGCCGTTTCCAGCAGTGGACACCGCCGGCAATCAACCAATTTGCCGAAATAGGCGCCACCTATCATCGAGATAATTTTGCCCTCTCGGCTAACCTTTACGCGCCGATAACTATTTTTGATACTCGCTATGGCGAGGATTTCCTTTGGAATGTTCAGGGCAAAGTAACTATTAAAGATGATTGGAAATTAACCGGCTCCATAAGCGGCGGCTTCACCTCCGGCAATCCGCTGGTAAACGCCTCAGCCGGGATTTCTTACAAAGACAAGGTCTCCCTCAACTTCGGTGCTTCCGGGCTGGATACTCCCAGTTCACGCTCCTTTAATGTGGGCGTGAAGATCAATTTCTGATTAAAATTTCCAATAATTTTCCGCTAAAAAAGTTACAGCGATACCGCTTCCGCAATGAGCCGCGCTGCCTGCTCCGGCCGGCCGGTAACGTCGATGTGGATGACATTTTTCTCTTTGCGAAACCAGGTGCGCTGGCGGCGCACGAAGGCCCAGTTGGCATTGACGAGAGCCGGTAAAAGCTCCTCTTTTTTGATTTTGCCTTTGAGATAATCGCAAGCCTGGCGATAGGTGAGCGCATTCCACACCCGCCACTCTGGAGAAACCCCGGCCTGCCAGAGATTTTGTATTTCTTCGCGCAGGCCGCTATCTACCATGCCCTGCTCCCGTTTAGTCAGCCGCTCATGCAGCCAGGTGCTCTCGGCATCGAGCATAATCACCGGCGTCCCGGGAAAGGGCTCTTCCTTAAAAGCGTGCTCAGCTCGCCATAGACTCGCCGGCTTGCCGCTTAAGAGCGTTATTTCAATAGAGCGAATTAAGCGCGGGATATTATTGCCGATTATCGTTTCGGCACTTGGCGGATCCAGCTCCATAAGACGGCGACGCAAATAGCCCGGCTCCGCCTTTTCGGCATTTTCCAGCTCGGCGCGCAGGGCCTGGTCGGCCTCCGGAGCCTCGATAATGCCGTGCAATAAAGTGCGCAAAAAGAGGCCGGTGCCGCCAGCAATAATCGGCCATTTACCGCGCGCCAAGATATCTTTTATTACTTTAGCGGCATCTACGGCATATTGGGCGGCATTATACTCGCCGCCGGCCGGCACCAGGTCAATCATGTGGTGGGGAATACCGCGGCGCTCTTCTATAGTGGGCTTGGCACTGCCGATATCCATTTGGGCATAAACCTGCACCGAATCGCAGGTAACCACCTCGCCGTTATATTTTTCGGCTAAATCAATAGCAGCTGCCGTTTTGCCGATGGATGTCGGGCCGACAATAGCAATAACTTTGGGGAGAGCCATTAAAGTCCGGTCGCTCCGGGCAGCTCTTTTACCAGCTTTTCGGTGCCAAAGAGATTAGCTCCGGCCATAGTCCACATGCCTTCCATAGTGCGGCCATCCGGGCTCACTTTGTAAAGCACCAGGCCAAAAAAGCTGCCTTTGCTGTTAGTGTAAGCCACAGCAAAGGTATCGCCATTTAAAAGGCCGGTGCCAAAATTGCTCTCTTCGCCAAGCGTCCAACTAACTTGATAAGTATCATCGGTTTTTTTAATGACCACTTTGCCGGTATATTGGCCATTTTGCCCAGGGGTATTGCCGGTAACCGTGTATGTGCCTACAATATTTCCCTTGAACTCCTTGGCATTTTTCCCGGCTTCGGCCTTGGCAGCAGCAGCGGCTTTGGGGGCGGCAACAGCGCTACCGGCACCCAAAGAAATTGTTAATGCTATGGCTGCCAGCAGAGTAGTTATTTTGTTTTTCATGCGTTTTCTCCTTGGAAAAGCCCACAATTTGGGTAGTATAGCCCATAATTTTGGGGGAATAAAGCCCCTTTTTGAGATTAAAGCGATGCAAGCAGAATGGCTTAATGAAATAAAAAAGCGCGCTGCGGAGTTTTGGACGCCGGAACGTCAGGCCCACCTTTTGGGAGGGCGCCGCCTGCTACTCCACCCCGTGGATGATGCCCCGCTCTGGCGCGCTATGGGGCTCATGCAGGCGCATGGAGAGATGACGCCGGAAAGTATGCGTAAATTTTGGCAAATTTCGCAAATGGTGCGGCTGATTCTCCCCGATTTACAGGCTCTCAATCAAAAATATGCCCAGCCTGTTATTATTGATTGCGGCTGCGGCCGCTCTTATTTATCGCTTCTTTTGGCCTGGTATTACCGCCATTATCTAAAGCACGACGCGCAGATTATCGGCCTGGATTTTAATGAACCGGTGATAAAGCAGTGCCAGAGAAGAGCGGCGCAGCTTGAGCTTTCCGAACTTATAACCTTTAAATGCCAAAAGCTGGAAGAAGCAGAGATTCCGCAAAAAATCAATGTATTACTGGCTCTTCACGCTTGCAATACAGCCACCGATTGGGCTCTTTTTTACGGCATAAAAAATAAAGCGGATTTTATCGCCGCCGCCCCCTGTTGCCAAGCCGAACTGGCTGCTTTTTGGGAGAAAAAGGCCTTGGAAAAAGCCTCAGGCCCGCTGGCTGTATTCATGAATACACCGCACTTAAGGCGCCAAAGTGCCGCTACTTTTACCGATGCCCTGCGCCTTCTTTTGCTGCGCATTAATGGCTACAAAAGCACGGCTATAGAGTTTGTGCCTGAGGAAAATTCTCCTAAAAATACGCTTATTAAGGCTAGTTTTAACGGGGAGCTTGACTTAGAAGCCGAGATGCAATTTAAAAGCCTCAGGGAGCTGGCGGGCTCGCCTTGCTTAACTTTGGAAAAACTCTTGCTACAGGCAGAGATGAATGTTTAATAAATTAGTTTTTTTATTAGTTTTTTTAGCTACTCCGCTTATTGCCGGCTGTGCCCACACGGAGGTGGCGCAAAAAGCGAGAAAACTTGATAATTGCCGGCTCATCAGCGCTAGAGCCGCTTGGCAACAAAATACTTATGAAGCGCAATACAGCGCTTTGCTGGCCACTTGTGATAGCGCAGACTGGCGGCTGCTCTTAAAGGCCGACTGGGGCACTACAGCTGTTGATATAGCCTTTATAAACGGCAAGTTAGCTATCATAACCAAGCCGGCACCATTATCTGGAAAAATTTTGGAGGCTTTAGCGGAGGAGCTGTCACGCCACCTGAGCGCCGCCATTATTCCCGAACAAATTGCCATTAATTTGCCGGAAAATAGCACTCTCTTAGAATTAAATAAACTGAGTGAGCGCCTTTTGCCGGAAGCACAAGCCCAAAATCTTTTTAATCTTTAGAGCATATTATGACTGAATTAGATAATCTCATCGAAAAAGATAAATTAAAAGAGGTGGCGCCCTCTTCATACGAGGCGCTTTTTTCCCTACCTGCTTCAGCCGGGCTTTTTAAAGGGCACTTTCCGCAAAAAGCCATTGTGCCCGGAGTAGTACTTATCGAAGCACTGCGCCAGGCAGCCGCTCTGGCACTTGGTAAAAAAGTTACCATAAAGGGGATAAAGCAGGTAAAATTCAAGAGTTTGGTTTTACCGGACGAAATAGTTATCATCGCTTTTAATATTAAAGATGATGACGGCCTTTACGCCATTAAAGCCACTTTAAAATCTGGGGATGAGCTAAAGGCCAAGATGCAAATAACCCTGGCGGGAGACGAAAATTCTACCAATTAAACAAATTATTGACTATATTGCGCCGGAAATGTGAGCCACTGGCTCCGGGAGCTTTTTATGCAAGAAAGATTACAAAAGATTATAGCCGCTGCGGGGATTTGCTCTCGCCGCGATGCCGAACAACTTATTTTAGACCGGGCGGTAACCGTCAACGGTCAGGTGGTGACTACTTTGGGCACCAAAGCCGATCCCGAGGTAGATATTATTGAACTACGCGGGCATGGGCGCTTAAATTCCGAACAGCAGGTTTATATTCTCATAAATAAGCCGCAAAATGTGGTAACCACAGTGGATGATCCCCTGGGCCGCCGCACAGTGCTGGAGCTTTTGGACATGGTAGCCGGCAAAGGCAAAGGCCCGGCCGACCTGCCCCGCCTTTACCCGGTGGGCCGCCTCGATTTTGACGCCGAAGGGGCGCTCATTCTCACTAACGACGGCGAATTGGCCCACATGCTCATGCATCCGCGCCACAATGTGCCCAAAGTTTATGAGGTGAAAATCAAAGGCCAGGCCACCGAAGAAGAGCTAGATCGCCTGCGCCGCGGAGTACGCCTGCCTGATATGAACGGCGGCCTGGAACCGGCCACTGCCCCCGCCGAGGTGGAAGTAATCAAGCTTGGCAGCAGCAACTCCTGGCTTAGAATTACTATTCATGAGGGGCGGCACCACCAAGTAAAGCGCATGTGCCAGGCTATCGGCCATTTTGTTATTCATCTCATCCGCGTAGCTTATGCCAATCTCACTATAGACGATTTAGAGCCCGGACACTGGCGCCATCTGGCACCGGCCGAGGTAGAAAAGCTCAAGGAAATTGCCAAAAACGGCCTCGCTAAAGGCGGCAAAAGAGCACCAAAGCGCCACTTTACCGCCGCTCCAGGCCAAGAAGCGCGCTCATTCTCCGCTGCGCATAAAAATGGCCCAAGTAGCCAAAGTGAGCATAAGCCGCGCCGCAAAGATGAGCCAAGAAGCGCAAGACAAAGCTCGCATAGCGCCGGCGAAACACCGCGCGGAATGGGCAAACGCCAAGAAGAACGTAGCGGCCGGCGCTCGCAATATGCCAGCCGGCAAAGCCGGGATAACAACAACAGGCGCTCAGATAACAACTCTCGCCGTTCCGCTGGCAGTGCTCGCCGCTCCGGGCCCAATCAAAGGCCAAATCAGCACTCTACCGGCCGGCGCGGAGGCAGATAATTGCCCAAAGCCAAAGTTAAGCTGCTCATCATCGGCCTGGACGGCCTGGATCCGCTCCTCTTGCAAAAATATTTTACGAGTGGCCTTTGCCCGGTGCTGGCAGCTTTTAGGCAAAAAGCGGCTTATACTACCTTTTTACCCACTTTGCCGGCTGTCTCCCCGGCTATCTGGAGCAGTTACTTTACCGGCCTTTTGCCAGCCGAGCATGGCCTTATAGACCTGCTATCGCGCAAAAATAACAGCTACACGCTGACGCCATGCACAGCCCTGGAACGCGGCGTACCAACTATTTTCCAGCAGCTGGCAAATAGAGGCCTTAATGTGGCCGCTCTTGGCTTTCCCGGCACTTACCCGGCCGAAAAGGCACCAACTCTTTCCATGCTTAGCGGTTTTGATGCTCCCTGGACGCAAAGTGCCGGAGAAAATGCTTTTTCATCAAAAGAATTTGCCAATTATATTCACAAATTAGGCGGATGGAATTACAATGTGGTAAATGAGTTTTTGCCTATTGGCAACAGTGCGGCTATGGCGCAAATGCTCCTCTTTAAGCTAAAAAATGATTTAAAGCAAAAAGAGCACATAATTACACATCTTCTGCGGCAAAAAAATTGGGATCTTTTTGCTTTTCATCTGCAAACAGCCGATACAGCTGCCCACCACCTTTGGCACCTTAGCGATCAAAATTCCCCGCTCCATCCGCCCAAAATGCCAGCCGGCGATCATCTAGCGCAAGTATATAAAATGCTTGATAATTTTGTTGCTAAAATTTTAGAACTTGTCGGCCAGGAGACCAAAATTATTATTCTTTCGGACCACGGCATGGGCGGCAGCAACGGCACGGTTTTGCACCTCAATAATCTGCTGGAAAGGGCCGGTCTTTTAAAATATCTACCGGCTAAGGGCGCAAAAATAACGCCGCTGAATCTGGCCGAAAAAGTGCTTAGGAAAATTCCCGAGGCGCTAAAAATCGCCGCTTACGGCCTGGATTTCAATCCCAAATTGCTCTCTGCTGTGGCCTCTTCTTTTACTAAGAGCCCCATAGATTTTAAAAACACCCAAGTTTGGGCCCAGGAGATAGACGCTTCCCCAGCTCTCTTTATAAACCTGGCCGGGCGCGATCCTGTGGGCAGCGTCACGCGCCGGGAGCTACCAAAGTTGCAAGAGCGGCTAAAAGCGCTTTTGGCCGATGTGCGAAATCCTCTAACCGGCCAGCCAGCCTTCTGCCCTCCGATAGCTAAAGAGGAACTTGCCGGCTCCCCTGCCTCCACATGCCCCGATTTTTACCTGCCATATAATATTGATAATGCCGGCTACCGCCTTTCCTGCGCTCCTTCCAGCCCTGGCGGACCGGTTTTCAGCTACAATAAAAGCGCTGCCGGGAAAGGTTTTGGTATGCCCGGCGTCCACCGCGGCGGCGGCATTTGCTGGATATATGATAAAGACATAGCCATAGGCCCCATAGCGCCTATAGCTGCCAGCGATCTTTATAAAAAAATCGGCGAATTACTGGATATTGCCATGGATCCGCCGCAGCGGCAGGAGTTAGCCGGTGCGGCAGCATCAAAAGAGCAGGAAGCTGCTATCACGGCGCAACTAAAAAGATTTGGCTATTTGGGCTAACTAGCGAATTACCTGGCAGACTGGCTAAATAAGAATTATCTTGAGAAAAGTGGGAGAGGCAGAAGGCTATAGTTATTACTTGATCGGTACTTTGATGGATTTAACCGGAACGGCGCTGCCTTCACAGAAGGAGGGGAAGCGCCAGGTGCGCATTTGATTCTTTAAACACTCGGCAAAACCGGTGGAGGCTATATCTGCCGGGCGAACTTGCGGAGAGCTCAGTTTGCCGCTCTTTTCAACGGTAAAGCCAATATCCAGAGTGAAGGCAGAGCTGATTTCGCCGCGCTGTTTGGCCGCCGGCAAACAAGACTTAAGAGCCACAGGCAATTTAGCTTTAACCACGTTTTGAATATCTGCACCTTCAGGCCTTTGTTTATCACAGGAAGCAGCGGCAGGAGCAGGAGCCGGCTTATTCTCTTTAACCGGAGCAGGAGCCGGCTTATTCTCTTTTTCTCTGGTTGCCGGCTTGGGATCTTTTTTGGTCGTTGTCTTGGTAGTTGTCTTAGTGCTTGATTTGTCTTTGGCAGTATCATGCTGTTTGTCGGCGACAGGAGCAGCAGCTTGGGTATCAGCCGGAGCCGGAACGGGCTGAGCAGCCGCCGGCTGAGTCGGAGCTGGCTGAGCCGGCTGGGCAGCAGGTTGAGCCGGAGCCTGAGCCACGGTCTGCGGCGGAGTAGCCGGAGTAGCCGGTTTTTGGGTAGAATTCCAATAAACAAAGCCAACGCCGCCCAAAACAGCCACCAGGAGAACAATAATGACAATCATCAGCCCTTTATTGCCGCCGGAGCTGGGCGGTGGATAGCCGCCGTAATTATTATAAGCCTGAGCCGATTGCGGCTTTTGAGCAAAGGGGTCATTGGCCGGAGCGGCAAAGGGGTCTGCGGCACTGTTACCGGCAGCTGCAGCTGCTTCACCTTCACCGCCGCCCTCACCAAAGAGACCGGCAAGACCGGCAGGAGCCGCCGGTGTAGCTGCGGCCTCAGCCGCCTTTTTCGCTTCTTCCTCGGCGCGTTTTGAGGCTTCAACTTCTTCTTTCACCAAAGAGGCTAAATCAGAAGCGCCAGAAGGTTTCCAATCAACATTGTCACCGCCGGCGGGAGCTGAAAAGCCACTCTCCCACTCACCAGACTGCGCGGCAGCTGCCGGTGCGGCGGCCGCCGGAGCACTTTCGGCACTGGCCTTGGGATGCGGTTTACGAATAACCAGAAAAGCCAGTTCCGGAATCTCGGCCAAGGGCATCCAATCACCCATACCGGCTTTCCAGCACAAGGAATCATCATTTAGTTCCATGGTGTCCCAGTGGGCTTCAAGTTCTTCAATTGTAATGGGGCCAACCTGCTGATTATTAAGCAGAGAAGCATACCATTCACCCGCAGGAGCGGCTTCACTTGCTGCTTCACCGGCATCCGCCTCTGTGGCATCGGTAAAAGAAAGATCATCACCGGCTTCACCGGAAGTCGGCTTAACAATTATGGTGTGCCCGCATTTTTTGCAGGTAATTTTTGCACCGTGCTCGCCAATTTTTTCATCGGCAACTTGATACTGGGCATTGCATTCTTCACATACGACTCTCATTGTTCTAACACCTCTTCATACAGCGTCTTATTGACAAAAACAGCTTATGCGACTAGCCTTTGGCGCACTTTGTCCCTGGTGATTCCAGTGGAGGCCGGAATGCGCACAAACTGCTACTATCTATCCTTATAGAGCAAGGTTTGTCAATTTATTGCTTGTTTTAATTGCTATGAGGTTACAAAAAAATTATGTACCCAAACGATATCGAAGCCCAAAGGCACCCTTTTTCGTACAGTTATGAAGAATTAAAAGATTTTTTAGCTGCCCATGACTTCCCGGCTTACCGCGCCGGTCAGCTTTTTGAATGGTGGTATAAAAAAGGCGTGGCAAGTTATGAAGAAATGCTTAATTTACCAAAGGATATGCGTAAATTATTGGCTGATATTCTGCCTTGTCCCCTCCCCGCTTTTACTCATAAAGAGCAGGCACCTGACGGCACAACAAAATACCAATTTGTAAAGAACCAGCGCGGTTTTGAAGCCGTTTATATCCCGGCGGTGGCCGGTTCAAAAACCAACACCCTGTGCATCTCCTCTCAAAGCGGCTGTCCTTTAGGCTGCCGTTTTTGCTACACTGCTTCACTAGGTGCCGGGCAAAATCTTGAAGTATCTGAATTTATAGGCCAATATTGGGCTATTTGGCGCGATTTAAACTTTCCCAAAACCGCTGCTGAAGGCAAAGTAACCAACATTGTTTTCATGGGCATGGGCGAGCCGATGCTCAATGAAGAAAATGTGCGCCGCGCTGCTTATTTATTTAATGAACAAAAAGGATTAGATATTTCCAGCCGCCGTATTACCATTTCCTCGGCCGGCATTTTACCCGGCATCGAGCGCCTTAGTAATACTCCATTTCAGCTGGCCATTTCGCTAAATGCCTCGTTTGACGAAGAACGTTCGCAAGTTATGCCCATTAACAAGCGCTATCCGCTAAAAGATTTAGTTGCTCTTTTGCGCCGCTATCCCTTGCCTAATCGTCGCCGAATAACTATTGAATATGTTTTGCTAAACGGCGTAAACGACACAGTTCAGGATGCCAGGCGGGTGGCCGATTTATTGCGCGGGATTCCGGTAAAAATCAACCTCATCCGCCTAAATCCGCATGAAGCTACTATCTACCGGCCCTCTACTCCAAAGCAGGTGGAGATTTTTCAGCAAACACTCATGGATGCCGGTTACACCGTGATTGTGCGCCAACCGCGCGGCTTAGAAGCTCATGCCGCCTGCGGGATGCTTGGCGCTTTTGATGATGCGGCAAATTGTCAGGAAGAATAATGCGGCGCAAAAGTGACAGTGCATTTCGTCTTTTTATCAAAAAATTTGAGCGCTTGGGGCGCCGTTTTTTAAGTGGCGCTCTGGCCGCCCTTTTTGGCACCAGGAAAAAATATTCCCAAATTCCGCCAGCGGAAATAAAGCGGGTCCTCATTTTTAAAATTGATGACCGCCTGGGTAATTTTATTTTGCTCTCGCCATTTTTAACTCTTTTGCGCCAAAGGCTGCCACAGGCGGAGATAACCTATTGCGCAGCAGCTAAAATGGTACCGCGCCTGGAAAAACACCCGCTCATTGATAAAGCTTACGGTTTTAGAAAATGGGCTTTTTGGTCGCCCTACGGCTGGCCGCGTATGCTCATGCACCTCAGAAAAGCGCATTTTGACCTGGCTATAGACTGCTCCCACCCCCGGGGTAAATCTTTAACCCATGCCCTGCTCACCCGTTTTGTGGGGGCCAAATATACCATCGGCGTAAGTAAAGAGCCCTTTGACAGCTATTACACCTCGCCGGTAATTATTCCGCCGGAAATAAAGTCTGAAATGCGTGAGTACCCCTGGCTTTTAGCACCAATTGGTGTAAATCCGCAAGAAATACCGGCGCTTAGTTACTATCCAACTATAGATTCAAGCGCAGTATCACCGGATATTGCCGCCTGGCTGAAAAATCCTCCGGGCGTGATTATCAACATGGGCGCCGGCACCAAAGACCGCTTTATAAGCACGGATTTTATTAGCCAACTGGCTGAATTTTTTGAGGAGGAGCAAGAAAAGACATTGCTCACCTGGGGGCCGGCGGAAAAGAGTTTGGCTCTGGCAGCACTGCCAAACGGCAGTCAATATGTGGCTGTTGCTCCGCCCACCAATGTTGATGAGCTCTACTATTTGATGGCCAAAGCAAAATTAATTATTTCCGGCGATACCGGCCCAATGCACCTGGCCATCGCCAGCGGCACGCCCACAATCGGGCTTTTTGTGCGCGGCGATCCGGAGCGCTTTGGCCATAATTATGCACCGCACAAGGTAATAATTCTCAAAAACAGTGAGGAAGATTTGGAAAAAATAAAAAGCCATTATTTGGCATTAGCCCATAATTAACCGAATTAATAAATATTTTTTGCCTATTGGTTTATTTCTTTCTCTGTGATAAGAAGGGGCGGCCCGATTTGTAAAACGGGCAAGTTTACGAGGGAAAATTTATAATGAGTGACGCATTAAACGAAGAAAACTTATCCAAACAGGAGATTGGCGCCCGCGAATACAAGGCCGATCAAATTAAAGTTCTCAAAGGATTAGAGGCAGTTAGAAAACGTCCTGGTATGTACATCGGCGACACCGATGACGGCACCGGCTTGCACCACATGGTCTATGAAGTTGTCGATAACTCCATAGATGAAGCCATTGCCGGTTACTGTACGCAAATAGACGTAACTATTCATAATAATGATTCCGTCACCGTTGAAGATAACGGGCGCGGTATCCCTGTTGATATGCACCCGGAAGAACACAGAAGCGCCGCCGAAGTCATTATGACCGTGCTCCATGCCGGTGGTAAATTCGACCACAGTTCTTATAAAGTTTCCGGTGGCTTACATGGCGTTGGCGTTTCGGTTGTCAATGCTTTAAGCGAGCAGCTCATTCTGGAGATTTATAGAAACGGTAAAGTTTATCGCCAGGAATATTCGCGCGGCGAACCGCTGGCCCCCATTGCCGAGATCGGCACCACCACGCGCACGGGAACCAAAGTCACCTTTAAACCGGACCGCACCGTGTTTGTGCCGCCGGATCAAAAAGGCGATTTTAAATTTGTGCCCGATTACGGCGAGGACGAAGATGATGACGACGCCCCAGCCATAGAAGCTGCCTCTTCCCAAAACGCAGAAGGAGCAGCGGAAGCAGCTACAGGCGCCGACCAGGATGCGGCAGCCGAAACAGCCGAGGAAAAGCTGGAAAAGGTTTCCATAGATAAAATAGATGAAGCCAAAGCCGGCGAAAATGTATTTAAAAGCCGCATACTTATGGGCCGTTTACGTCAACTGGCCTATCTCAATGCCGGTGTAAAAATCACCTTTACCGACGAGCGCGATCCCAACGGCGAAACCGAGGTTTATTGCTTTGAAGGCGGCATTCGCGAATATGTCAAACACATGAACGAAAACCGCACCGTTTTAAATGCCGAACCTATTTATATTTATGAGAAAAATGACGACGGCGTTATTGTCGAAGCCTGCCTCCAATGGAACGACGGCTACAGCTCCGGCATGGAGAATACGCCGGTTTATACCAATAATATCCGCAATAAAGACGGCGGTACCCATTTAACCGGCCTCAGAATGGCTCTCACCAATGTCTTCACCTCCTACATTAAGGAGGCCAAGGAAGATATTAAGGCTAAAGCCACCAAAAAATTTAATGCCAAAAAGAGCGCCGGCAATACTATTGAGATCAAAAATGAAGACGTGCGCGAAGGTTTGGTTTGCGTTTTGAGCGTCAAAATGCCGGATCCAAAATTCAGCTCACAAACTAAAGATAAGCTGATTTCGTCGGAAATTCAAAAGATTGTCTCTGATGTTATTTCTAAAAATCTTGGTGAGTATTTCCACGAGCACCCCGATGTGGCCGCACCGATTATCGAGAAATCCAAAAAAGCGGCCGAAGTGCGTGAGACAGTGCGCAAAGCCCGCGAGCTGGCCCGCGCTCAGCGCAAAAATTACCTTGATGATGCCGATTTACCCGGCAAGCTCACTGATTGTCGCAGTAAAAACCCCGAAGAATGTGAGCTCTTTCTGGTTGAGGGTCTCTCCGCCGGCGGCTCGGCTATCAACGGGCGAAACTCCTATAATCAGGCCGTGTTACCGCTGCGCGGCAAAATTCTCAATGTGGAAAAAGCCCGCATTGATCGCGTACTTACCTCTGCCGAAATCAAGGTGCTGATTAAAGCTATAGGCACCGGGATCGGCACCGAAATAGATGGCATGGACGGCTTTGATATCAGCAAGTTACGCTATAATAAAATAGTTATTATGACCGATGCCGATGTCGATGGCAGCCACATCAGAACCTTACTTTTAACTTTCTTCTTCCGCCAAATGCCGGAGCTCATCAATGCCGGCCATATTTATATTGCTCAGCCGCCGCTCTTTAAGGTGAGTTACGGCACCAAAAAGATAAAATTACCAAACGGCAAAACCAAAGAGGTGGAGGATTGCATCTATTTTAAGGATGAGGCCGAGCGCGACCGTATGCTCTGGCATAAAGCTGCCCACACTTACAACATTCGCGTTCTTGGCACCACAGGCCAGGAATTATATGAAAAAGATGAGTTATTGCAGCTATTTAACACCTACAACAGCATTTCCAGCCGCTTGCAAAAGATGGATCACTTTTTGGATAAGCGCGTTTTGGAAGGCATTCTCTATATCCAGGATAAAGAGCACCAACTGCGCGATATCAGTGAAGAAATGGTAGCGGCTATCAGTGATTATCTGGCCACTTTCTACCCCAACTTGCAAGCTGATTTTAAGATTTCTCAAGATGAAGAGCACAACTGCCTGGAAGCCATGGTTTATCTGGAAGAAGACGGCATCCGCCGCGAGTGCCACATGGGCTACCATTTCTTCCACAGCCCGGAGTTTTCCGATCTTTTGGATTTAAATGAGAATTTACAGGTATTTAAAGATCATGAACTGCGCCTGGAACTGGCCGATGGAGCCAAAGCCAATTTTGCTACAGCCCAGTTTACCCGCATCTCTGATGCTCTCGATTTTGCTGTTTTGCAAGTAACTGCCGCCCAAAAAATTTCGCGCTATAAAGGTCTTGGTGAAATGAGCCCCGAGCAACTCAAAGAAACCACCATGGATCCGGAAAACCGCACCATGTTACAGGTGACCATCGAGGATGCCATTGAGGCCGACCACACCTTCAATTTGCTCATGGGCGATTCGGTTGAACCGCGGCGCGAGTTTATTGAACAAAACGCTAAATTCGTATTAAATTTAGATATTTAACCAGTACATTCAGGATTTTTTATGACCAGTACAATCTTCCTAGGAACCGGCCATTATGTGCCGGAAAAAGTGGTAACCAACGATGAGCTGGCGCCGCTCATTAACTCTTCGGATGAGTGGATAGTTCAGCGCACCGGCATAAAAGAGCGCCATTATGTCGATTGGGAAAATAATCCCATGAGTACCAGCGATTTAGCCGCCAAAGCAACCTTGGCAGCTCTGGAAAGCGCTAATCTCACTCCGGCCGATATAGACCTCATCATCTATGCCACATTAAGTTGTGACCACGCCTTCCCCGGTGATGGCGTTTACTTGCAAGTAAAAGCCGGTTTCCCGGTTGGCACACCCTGCCTGGATATTCGCACCCAATGCACCGGCTTTTTGTATGGCCTTTCCATTGCCGATGCCATGATCAAAAGCGGCACATATAAAAAAGTGCTTCTGGCCTGCTCCGAAGTACAATCCTCCGGCCTCGATTTTAGTGAAGAAGGCCGCGATGTTACACCGCTTTTCGGCGATGGTGCGGCAGCCGTGATTTTAGGCGCCGCCGAAGATTCAGACGGGCGCGGCGTTTTAACCACCACCCTCGGTGCCGATGGCAATTTGGCCGATGTTCTTTGCGTAAAATACCCCGGTTCCATGTATAACCCACGTTTTTCGCAGGATATGTTTAAAGAAGGCGACCGCGGTCGCTATCCGCAAATGAATGGGCGCCTTGTTTTTAAAGAGGCGGTAACCCGTCTGCCAGTGGTTATCAACGAAACTTTGCAAAAAGCCAGCCTCACCATTGATGATGTCACTCTTTTTATTCCTCATCAGGCCAATATCCGGATCAATGAAGCTGTGGCTCAGCGTCTGGCCATTGCCCCGGAAAAGGTGGTGCACAATATTTCCCGCTATGGCAATACTACGGCTGCCTCCATTCCTCTGGCTCTTGATGAAACAGTGCGCGCCGGCAAAATAAAAGCCGGTGATGTTGTGCTTTTTGCCGGATTGGGCGCCGGGCTTACCTGGGGTGCCTCAGTTGTAAGGTGGTAATATTATGCGTATTTATTGTGGTAGTGATCATGCCGGTTTTGAACTTAAAAATCATTTAATGGAGCTCTTAAAGAGTGAGCGCGGCCTCGAAGTAAGCGATAAAGGCACTTACTCCAAGGATTCGTGTGATTATCCCGATTTTGCCCAAGCAGTCGGCGAAGCTGTGGCCAAAGAGCCGGATTCTTTGGGCCTTTTGGTTTGCGGCAGCGGCATTGGTATTTCCATAAGTGCTAATAAAATTAATGGTATAAGAGCTGCGCTTGTCTCAGATCCTTATGCCGCCTCCCTTTCGCGCCTGCATAATAATGCCAATGTTATTTGTTTGGGAGCCCGCCTCACCGGGCCCGACATGGCCTGGGAATGTGTAAAAGCTTTTTTGGATACCGCTTTTGCCGGCGGTCGCCATGAAAAACGCGTTGCCAAAATTGCCGAATTAGAAAAGTTATAAATATTGTATTTCATTGTTTTTATAGAGGTTTTATATGGCCCGCTCACATAAAAAGAGTAAACAGACCGAAGAGGGCATGAGCCTTTCGGCCACTGTTTTTAAAGAACCTGTTTTGCCCCTCTCTTCCACTATTTTAGATGAAAAACTGGCGCAACTCGGTATCTGGGGCAAAGTGCTCACCGCCCTCATAGAATGGCTGCCGGTTATTGCCGTTCTCTTCTTTTATGCCCTCTTAAAATTCTATGGAATGCGTGCCGCCTCTTCAGATGAAAATATCTATTTTTATATGGGTTGGGCCATGGTTGACCACGGCGCAATTCCCTATAGAGATTACTTTTTTGCCCATCCTCCGCTACATGTGCTCATTATGGCTGCCTGGATTGCCCTTTTTGGTTTTCAGGTTGAAACAGCCAAAATGGTACCTTGGATAGCTTTTGTCATCAGCGCTCTTTTCTTCCACCGTCTGCTACGCACCGGTCATGGGCGTATTGCCAGCATTATCGGCATGATTTTATATGTTTTTGCCTATGATGCTCTTAGAGCTTCGGCTCATTTTACCGGCATAAATTGTACTATTATGTTTTTAGTGCCCGGAATGTGGGCAATTTGGAAATATAAAAATGCCCTGGGCGGCGCACTCCTGTCGCTGGGCGCTCTTTGCGGCACTTACCTCATGCCTGCCGGCGGCCTGGGCCTTTTGTGGGTAGCTCTTGGGCGCGGCAAAAAAGCCACCTGGCGCTATTTGGCCGGCCTCGCCATTCCCTACTCTTTAGTCACTATTACCGGCATGATTTTGGCCGGCCCGGCTAATTATCTCAATATGCAATTCCGCTACCATGTTATTAAACCGGAACAGGGCGGCGAATCCTGGAAGCGCTTTTTAGAAATAAATTATGACAATAACTTATTAGCTCTCGCCATGTGGGCCGGCGGGCTCTTTATCATCGCCACTATTTTATATCGCCTTTTCAGCCAGTCTCATTTTACTGCCAGTTCGTTTATAGGCTCTATCCGCGAATGGGCCAAAGCTTCACCGCATCGCGTGCGCGGTATTTATGCTTTGGCCATGGTGCTCATGTATTTAACTTTTTATTTTAATTTAAAGCGCGTTTTTCCCTTCTACTACCTGCTGGTCTTTTCTTCCATGGCCTGGCTTGGAGCCTTTATCATTGAAGAATTTATTTACCAGTTGCGTCTCTGGCGCTTAAACTCTACCCCTTCACCTGTGCGCACTAGCCGCATGATTACCGCCGGCGTAATTATTATAGCCATTTTTAGCGCCTATTGTCTGCGCGATACTTACGGCGATAATTTTAGAGTGCGCCACGCTTCCAAGCGCCCGCAGCGCTATACCTGGTATAATGCTCCTTATTATAGCCAAAGTCTCAATAATTTTATGCGCAAGGTGGCCTGGTATGATATAGCTGAGCCGGGAATAACTTACAACCCGGTAACCAGACTGCTCTGGCATGAGACCTTCTTTATTGACGAAGTATATGATGTGGCTCGCTATATAAAAGAGCGCACCAAGCCGGAGGACCGTCTTTTTGGTGATTCCACCAGTTTGCCACTCATCGCCCTATTGGCCGAGCGCCGCATCATAGATGACTTTGGCGATACCAATATTATGCGCTTTAAATCTAACGTTACAAGCGCCAGAGACACCATTAAACAAATCGACCGGCCGGAACTTGTCTATTTGGTACCGCGACATCAAACGGGATTTTTCCGCGTAAATGATTTTGTAAACTGGGCTAAAGAGAAATTTATTCTGGAGAAACAGGTAAAAGAACGTTATGGCGGTACCTTTATGATTTATCGGCGCCGCCCGGCAGCTCAATAATGGAAGAAGTGCCAAGCGAAGAAGAAATTATCATCGCCACGCGCGATAAAGTAGCCGGGCTGGTCAGGCAGACTTATAGGCCGGATCCGCCACCTTTTATCCCTCAGCAGGACAATCCCCACTCTTCCTACGATAATGATGATTGCATTGATCCTTACGATGATAATAGCGGCTTTTTCGAGAGCGATTTCTTTATCCGCTTGGTGGCCATTTTATTAGCCCTGGGGGCGCTGGGAATTTTGGGCTGGGCTATTTGGTATGCCAAAGTCGGGGCAGGCTGACAATGCCCATATTACAAAGTTTTGATGCTCTGGGTTTTAACTTTTTTAATCACCAAATAGCCACCCCCTGGCTGGATTATTTAATGGTAGTCATAACCGAGCTGGGCAACGGCTGGGCTAGTGGAATAGTCACGCTCTTCCTCTTGCGTCACACTTTTATAAAAGAAAATAAAATTAGCTATATAGGTGCATTTTCCGGGCTGGCTGTCGGCTCTTTGGTTTGCGCTTCATTAAAATATGGGCTGGCCCGCCCGCGACCGGCTACGGCCGATTTTTTGGGCGAACCGGTGCGCCTGGTAAATGAACTCCTCACTAAAAATTCGCTGCCCTCAGGGCACACTTTTACCATCTTTGCCATTACTTCGATTTTGGCTTACTTTCGCCCGCAGCTGGCAATTCCGGCCTATATTGTAGCTTTACTGGTGGCTATTTCCCGCATCTACCTGGCGGCCCACTTTCCTACCGACGTAATTAGCGGGGCATTTCTAGGCTGCGTTTCTATCTATCTGGGCATCTTTGCGGCCAAAAAGATAGCCGCCAAATTGATAAAACCAAAGTCTTAAAGTGCCGCAAGACTGGGACTTGCCAGAAATTTTTCTTCGCTCTGCTTTAATTTTTGCCAAAATGCTTCTATGCGGGCACTCCCCAGGCGTTTGGTATCTTCGTTATACTGAGCGGCTTTTTCGGCTTTAGCAGCCAAATTTGTTTCCGGCTTAAAGCGAAACGGGGCCATAAAAACCTTCGGAGCGCCGTAGCGCTTAACATCATGCTGGGAAAGAAAATAGAAAATAGTTGCAAAATCAGGATTTTGCATACTGGGACAACCGGCTGTAACACAATTGCCATGCAAACAAATAGAACTCCCGGGATTTTTTATATTAATGCTCTTGCTTCTTTGGCGATCTTCGGCACTTGGGTAATCAGTGCAATAAAAAAAGACCGAGCCTTTATTAAAATAATCATCGGCGCCAAGAGTATCTAAATCGCGTTCTAACATATCGGGAGCAATAGGTATGCGCATATACCAATTATTGGAGCTAAAACGCGGATAGAGCGTGTATAGCCCTTCCGGTGTGCGCTCATCTCCCTGGCGCAGCTTGGGCCCCGGAGCAAAATCCATAGCACAAATCGGGAAAGTGGCCAAGCGAACCAGTTTGTCACCTTTTTCTCCGGCCCAAACTTCAAGCTCGCGCTCTTCTTTGTAAATCCTTATGTGCACAGCAGTAATTTTGCCAAGCCTGGCTGCAGCTATCATCCTGGTATAGCTATCACCGTAATTTTGCTGCAAAAAATTTAAAATTTCACCTCTACCGCTTGGCGGTTTGGCTAAAGCACGCTGAGAAGGGAAAAACAAAAAAGGAAAAAGCCCCAAAGTTGCCAACAATCCAGCTTTTAACTTTATGCGCTGCATTTTGTGCTCACTGGCAAAAAAAGAGGCGCAGAACTTTCGCTCCGCGCCTCTTTTCGTAAAGATATATATGCGCAAAAAAAGATTAACGCTTGCTGTATTGGAAGCGACGGCGCGCACCACGGCGGCCATATTTTTTACGTTCAACTTCACGCGCATCGCGAGTTAAGAAACCGGCCCGTTTAAGAGTGCTGCGGAGTTCCGGATCCATCTCGCAAAGAGCTCTGGAAATACCATGACGGATAGCACCGGCTTGGCCAGAGAGACCGCCACCGCAAACATTGACTTTAATATCAACTTTGCCGGTCTTTTCGGTGAGCTCCAAGGGTTGCATCATGATCATTTTCGAGGTTTCACGCCCAAAGTAGTTGTCCACCGGGCGGTTATTAATAGTAACGGTGCCTTCACCAGGAAGCAACCAAACACGGGCAATAGCCTCTTTGCGGCGGCCAGTACCATACCATTTCTTATCTTCGGCCATTATTTTTCCCTCCAGCCTAATATAAGTTATTATAATTTAATAAGTTCCGGTTTTTGAGCGGAATGGGGATGCTCAGCAGTGCCATATACTTTCAGTTTGCTGAATACCTGGCGGCTGAGTGTTGTCTTGGGCAACATACCCTTAACGGCCTCTTCGATGAGGCGCTCCGGATGCTGGGCAAGTTGCACACCGGCGGGAATGGCTTTTTGGTGGCCAAGGTAACCGCTGTGGGTGTAATACATTTTCTTGGTTAATTTCCGGCCAGTCAGGCGGACTTTGCTCGCATTGATAACGACGACAAAATCACCATTATCCATGCTGGGAGAATAACTGGCTTTGTTCTTTCCTCTTAAGATCTTTACAACTTCTGTTGCCAGGCGACCAAGAACCATATCCTGAGCGTCAATCAGATACCAGCGAGGATTCTCTTCTTTACGGAACTCTGTTTTCATTACTTCACCTTTTCGCCAGATCGCTACTGGCCCTAAATAACTCGGTTGCTCTTAGCGGAAAGCACCTTACTTGTCAAGATGCTTTTTGACATATTTTCGATTTTTAACCGGCTAGCCACCCGGCCGCCTGCCAAAAGCGTGCGCAGTATGCATGATAATCAAAAAAATGTCAAGCAGTTATTTTAAGATACTTCCTTTTCTCTGCGGTATTAAATATAGTCCCCCTGCCCTGCTGTCTATTATTGGGCAAATAGTAAGGTGATTTATGGATAGTGCTAATTGTTTTGCAGCCACCGGAATCGGCATGGAAGATTTGGCGGCCGCCGAGTTAAAAAATCTTGGAATTTTAAACAGTAAAGTTACTCAGGCCGGTATCTCATTCACAGCCAGTTGGGAAGAAGCTCTAAAAGCGCTGCTCTGGCTGAGGACGCCCAGTCGCCTGCTTTGGGAGCTATATAAATTTGCGGCGGTAACAACCGATGACCTCTATGCCGCCGCCAGGGCTTTTCCCTGGGAAAATCATCTCGATGCCAAGGCCACTTTTGCTATTTCGGTCAGCGAGCACAAATCAAAAATAGAACACACACAATATGCTCTTTATCGCTTAAAAGATGCCATAGTCGATCGCTTGCAGGAGGTGACCGGCAGCCGCCCCAGTATTGACCGCGATAATCCCGGCCTGGCCCTGCATCTCCACTTGGGCCACGAAAATATGACTATAAGCATTGACCTCTCGGCAGGCTCACTGCACCGGCGCGGTTTGCGCGCGGGACAACACGAAGCGCCGCTCAAAGAAAATCTGGCGGCGGCTATATTGCTGCGTGCCGCCTGGCCTACTTTGGCGGAAAAAGGCTATAATTTTGTCGATCCGCTCTGCGGCGGCGGCACTTTAGTCTTTGAAGCGGCTATGATGGCCGCCAATATCGCTCCGGGGCTCTATCGCCCAAATATTGGCTTTAGAGATTGGAAAAAAGCCGATTTAAAATGGTGGGAAGAGCTGAAAGCCGCCGCGCATGGTGAGCAAAAAGAGCTGAAAATAAAGCTGTTTGGCTCCGATAGTGACGAAAAAGCCATTCTCATGGCCAAAAAAAGTGCAGCCATCCTTTCTCTTGGAGAAGCTATAAGTTTTGCCGCTATTCCGCTGGAAAAAGTATTGGCTAAAAACTTATATGCCAACGAATTGGCTCTCATGGCCACTAACCCGCCCTACGGCCGCCGCTTGGGCCGCGATATTAATCTTAGGGAATTATATAAAAATATTGGTCTTTTGCTCACCAAACGGCCAAATTGGAATGGGGCGATAATCACCGAAGAAGAAGAGCTTGGCCATGCCATCGGCATTAGCGCCAGCAAGAAAAATCGCCTCTATAACGGCCCCAATCCCTGTCTGCTGCTGCACTTTTTAGCCGGCGGCCGGCAGGAGGCCAAGGAACGCCACAGTCTGGGAACAGCGCCCAAAGCGCTCACCAAAGGCGCAGAAATGGTGGCCAACAGATTAAGCAAAAATCTTAAAGAACTCAAGCGCTGGAGCCAAAAAGAAGGCGTTACTTCTTATCGCCTATATGATGCTGATATGCCGGAATACGCCGCCGCCATAGATTATTACGAGGAAAAAGACGCTGTTGTTTGGGAATACGCCGCGCCTAAAAGCGTGGACGAAAAAGCCGCCGAGCGCCGTTTTAATGAGCTCATTGCCGCTCTCAAAGAGGCAACCTCTTTGGATGAAGCCCACATTCACATAAAGAAAAGGCGCAAAGTGCGCGGCGGTGCGGCCGGGTTAAAAGAACGGCACGGAGAAGCGGAAAATTATGTGCAAATCTATGAAAGCCCAGCAAAATTATTAGTAAATTTTGACGACTATCTCGATACAGGTATCTTTTTGGACCATCGCCTGGTGCGCCGCAAAGTGCGCGAGCTGGCCGCCGGCCGCCGCTTTATCAACCTCTTTTGTTACACTGCCTCGGCCACCGTCATGGCGGCTCTCTCTGGGGCTAAACATTCTGTTTCTGTTGATACTTCGGCAACTTATCTGCGCTGGGCGCGTAAAAATTTAAATCTCAATCTCATTGACCCAAAGCATCATGAACTAATTCGCGCCGATGTGATGAGCTGGCTGGATGAAGATAAAACTATCGCCGATGTTATCCTGATAGACGCTCCCACTTTTTCCAACTCCAAAAGCCGCGAGACAACTTTTGATGTGGAGCGCGACCATGTAACTCTTATCACCAAAGCCTATAACCACCTGGCACCCGGCGGGACAATTATTTTTTCTTGTAATTACAAAGGTTTTTCTTTTAATGAGGCGGAGGTCAAAGCTTTGGGGCTAAGTGTTAGAGAGATTTCTGCCGAAACCGTGCCCTTTGACTTTCGGCGTCATAAAGACATTCACCGCGCTTTTTTGCTAAAAGACGAGGATAACTGATGAGCATTATTCCCCGCGTTGGTCTGGGTAGCGACTTGCACCGCCTGGTACCCGGGCGCGATTTAATCTTACTGGGCATTAAAATTCCTTCAAAGGTTGGTCTTCTTGGTCATAGCGATGCCGATGTGGCCACGCATGCCCTAATAGATGCACTAATTGGCGCAGCGGCGGCCGGCGATATCGGCGAATGGTTTCCTGATAGCGACCCGGCCTATAAAGATGCCAATTCCATCAAGTTACTGCAAATAACCTGGGACAAATTGCGGGCTATGGGCTACGAAATCGGCAATATAGATATAGTCATCACTGCGGAGAAGCCCAAGCTCTCACCTTATAAAGCAGCCATGAGCCAAAATATCGCTAAGGTGCTGAATATTGCCGCTAATCAGGTTAATGTCAAAGCCAAAACCAACGAGGGCCTAGGCTATTTGGGGCGCATGGAAGGCATAGCCGCCGAGGCCGTGGTTTTACTCACTAAGGACTGCCATGAATAGCGCTCCCAAAGCCATCATCACCGAACTCGGTGCCGTATGCTGGTTTCATTACCATGAGCTTGATTCCACACAAACAAGAGCTCGCGAGTTATTAAATAATACCGCCGGCTCTTTTATTGTCACCGCCGCCACGCAAAAACTTGGCCATGGGCGCAGTGAGCACACTTGGGAAAGCCCCGAAGGCAACCTCTATTTAACTGCAGCCTGGCAATATAACGATCTGGCGCCTCTCAGCCTCATTGAACTGGCCGTGCTTACGGCTCTTTATTTAAGTGCTGCCTATAATCTGGATATAAAGCTTAAATGGCCCAATGATATTGTGGTAAATGAGCAAAAGCTTTCCGGCATGATTGGTGAGCTGACATACAAAAATGAGCTGCCTTACGCACTTTTGGGTATTGGCATAAATATCAACCGCGAGCCGCTAGGCCCGGTGCGCTACAAAGCCACTTCACTGCAACGGCTCTTAGGTAAATATCTTGATATTAATGACTTTCGCTATAATTTTTGCCACTATTTAGCCCAAAATCTCCCCCACAAGAGCAACGCTCCCCTGCTTAGGGAGCGCTACCTCGCCCTCTCGGCTACTATTGGCCAAAATGTCAGCTTTATGTGCGGAGATGAAGAAATCACCGGCGAGGCCAAAACTATTGATGATAATTTTAGCCTGGTGGTGAAAACAAATGCGGGAGAGGTACGTTCATTCAGCAGCGGTGACTGCCGACACCTTAGAAAAGCGGAATAAATTACTTCTCTTCGTCGGCAACACATTCGCTGCGCCAGAGACAACCTTCTTCATCACAGTTATCTTTGGCACCTTCGCATTGGAAGCAGGGAAAGTTACCTTCTGCCTCTTGCACTTTGCGGATGAGGTCGGCTTTTTTCACCCCAACCACTTTGCTGATTCCCAATTTTTTTCCCATTGCTTGTACTTCTTTTAAGTTTGGCATTTTGTATCTCCTAATTTTTAATAATGTTAAGTAACAATGGAGTTTGTTAAACTTACGGCCAATTTTTTAACACATAGCAACACTTCTGGCAAGAGGGAAAATCGCTTTTCGCACTCTTTTCCGTCACTTTAGCCACTTATCGGCTTTTCTCTCTACCAAAAATCAGCTATAAGTCGCCGCGAGGAGGCGGAAAAAGCCCATGAATTATGAAATAGAAAGAATGCCGGAAGCCGGTGAAACTGTGGTTGTGGGAATGTCCGGTGGCGTTGATTCCACGCTCACTGCCTTAATGCTGGCCAAAAAAGGTTGCCGGGTTATCGGCGCCACCATGGCTCTCTGGGATGGCAGCCTGCCGGAGCTCAAAAATACCAAGAAGACGCGCGAATCCTGCTTTGGGCCCGGTGAAGAAGAAAATATCGCCGCTTGTGAAAAGTTTTGTACGGAACACAATATAGAATATCATGTGATAGACGTCAAAGAGGCATATAAGCGCGATATTCTTGAATATTTTAAAACTGAATATAGGAACGGCCGCACGCCGAATCCCTGTATTCGCTGCAATATGCTCATAAAATTCGGCGCACTGCTTAACGGGCTAAATAATCTTGGCATTAATTATGATTATTTTTGCACCGGCCATTATGCCAAAATTGTCCGCCCGAGTAGCGGGCTTTTTGGTAGTGATATTCGCCCTTGCATGGTTGCCGGAGCAGCCGATGTTTCCAAAGATCAAACCTATTTTCTTTACCGTATTCCATCTGCCACACTCCAAAAAGTGCGCTTTCCCCTGGCCACAATGAAAAAGGAAGAGGTTATTGCTCTGGCCCGCGAAGCCGGCCTTGAAGCCGCCGATCGCGAAGAAAGCCAGGATTTCATCGGCGAAGAATATTTTGATTTACTCTTTGCCGATCGCCCTTCCGTCCCCGGAGATATTATCGACCTCGACGGCCATGTTTTGGGGCATCATCGCGGCATAGAGCATTACACTATCGGGCAGCGGCGCGGCCTGGGTGTAGCGGTGCGTTACCCCGTTTATGTACACTCCATAGATGCCAAAAATAACGTCATCGTCCTGGCTCCAAGTGAGGCCCTGAATTCTCCGGAACTCATTGCCGATGATTTTGTCTGGCCCGGTGGTGTGGAACCCAATGGCAGCTTTGAGGCTATGGTAAAAATCCGCCTAGCCAGCCGCCCGGCTGCCGCCCTAGTGGAGCGCTACACTCCGGCCACACCGGAGGAAGCCGCTAAATACAAAGGCACTGCCTGGAAAATCACCTTCAAAGAGCCGCAGCGGGCCATCGCCCCCGGGCAATCTGCAGTATTATATAATGACGGGGTGATTGTTGGCGGCGGCGTAATTAGCGAAGTGCCAAAAAATCGCGCTTAATCATTTTTTTAATTGAGCTTGCTCTCTTCTTCTTCCTTGGTTACTTCACCGATAAGCGTTTCATGGTAGGCGTTTATAATATCACTATTACTGATAATTGCCTTAAATTGTTCATGATTATGGGCTGATACCACAATCAGTTCATCCAGATGCCCGGCCGACATTTTGGAAACAGCAGTATAAAGGTCGTTATTAGGAGTAACAAAAACCGGGCGGCGAGCCAAGTCGCTGGCCACTAAAAGATGCTCAAGCTCATGGTGCCCTATCGACATACGCAGCTCTTTATCATCAACCACGCCAATGAGTTCATTGTTTTCATCCAAAACCGGGAAGCTGTGATAAGGCTGATTGCTCAAGAGCTGGCTCATCTGGAGGAGCGGCGTATTTTCCTTAACTACGGGAAAATCTTCCGGTTTTTTGTCGCCCAAAAGCTGAGCCACGGGGATTTTATGCAAAACGGCTTTTAACATTTCACCAATATGCACCGGGGCCTCAAAGCGGTTTGGCAGCTGTGAGCTGTAAATAGTGAGACGCTTAGTTAAAAGATACCCCATAAAACACACCAGCATGGCGGGCACCAAAAGATGGTAATTCCCTGTCATCTCACTCACCAGAATAATAGTAGAAATAGGCGTATTGGCTGTAGCGGAGAAAAAGCCGGCCATGCCCACAATAGCAAAAGCGCCGGGGCTGAGATTCATATCGGGGAATAAAAGCGCCAGCAGCATCCCGGTGGCTCCGCCCAAAGATCCGCCAATAACCATTGCCGGGCCGAATACACCGCCGCTTCCGCCGCTACCAATAGTGAGGCCCGTGGAAAATATCTTTAAAACCGCAACACTTAGGAGCAGAAAGAGGCTGGCCTGGCCGGAAAATATTTGTTGCAAGACACCGTAGCTGGTGCCAAGTGTTTCGGGCAATAAGAGGCCAATGCACCCAATTAAAAGGCCTCCGATAACCGGCTTTAAAAAAAGAGGCATGGTGCTGTTTTTAAAAAAGCGACAAATAGATTCAAAAGTTTTTACATAAAAAATAGCCCCAAAAGAGACAACGACAGCCAAAATAAGATAAGGCAACAGCTCAAGCGGGTTAGTAAAAGTATAATTACCTGTAAGAAAAAGCGGATCCCAACCAAAGCAGCTGGCAAAGGTGGCATAGGCCACAGTGGAGCTGATAACAGCCGGAATTATAACTTCAAATTCCAAATCCAGCTCGCGGTAAAAAACCTCGGCGGCGAAAAGAGCTCCGGCCAGCGGCGCATGGAAGATGGCACCAACACCGGCACTCATACCGGCAGCCATCAGAATCCGCCGCTCATTGGGGGTGAGTTTTAGCCAACTGGCCAGCATAGAGCCGAACCCGGCGCCTATTTGGGTAATCGGCCCTTCAGCACCGGCCGATCCGCCGCTACCAATGGTCACGGCGGCCGTTATGGCTTTGATTATAGGCACCCGCTTGCGCACAAAACCGCCATGGTGGTGATAAGCGGCAATAGCGGCATCGGTGCCGTGCCCGGCCGTCTCCGGGGCAAAAAAGCGGCAGACATAAGTGCTAAAAAGGCCGCCGATAATGGGCAAAAAGAGAATAACCCAGGGACGAAACGGCACGCCGGGAGCAGTAAAAATGGCTTTTTCAAAAGCCGGCCCGCCGGGGTGCCAACCGCCAAGCTGCTCTAAAAAGAGATAGCGACTCACATCCAGCATAAGATGAAAAGCAATAGAGCCGAGACCGGCCATGAGCCCCACAATGGCGCAAAGGCCAATAAGGCGCCAAGTGCCAAGGGATGAGGATTTAGCTATGCGTTTTAAAATATGCGGTAATTTTCTAAGACGTTTTTTCATAATAAAAACTAAACTTTAGCGGGGCCTATCGGTGGGCCAAAAACCTTCACAAAGGAAGGACGCAAACTGCGGCGCCTTTTAGCACAATTTCGCGCAATTTGGCAAGCATTATTTTTGGCTTTTCCGAGCCGATTAGGGCATACCATTCCCCGGCACAGGCTTAAAAAAACAAACGCTTCGACAATTATAGTTCTGACAGTTTCGGATTTTATGCCATTTTCTGGTCTTCTACCAAGTTCGAGAAAGAAGATAGTCTCGAGTGGTACTATACCTTGGAATTAGAGCACGTTTACTATCCCGACCTTGGTTACTTTCGCAATTGCGACCCCGCCGATCCTAACCACAAAAGTGGCTGGTTTTCGGTACGTTGCGTAAGAGACTAACCATCAGCACATAAAATCGCTTGCTTTAAGGGCCGAACCCAAAGATCCCGTTTCCCGTTTCACCTTTCACTACAGTAGCTATCTGCAGTGAAAATCAAATCTGAAATCAGCGTACAAGTGGTTCACCTGTCTGAATTTATGATGTAGACTGGCTAAATAGTAATTGCAGTTTTATAAAACAATCCTTTGGTTCACTCACTGATAATCGCGGTGGCATAAATGTCACTTATAAGACTATAAAAATCGGTAATAAAGAGTGGCTGGCAGAAAATCTACGCTATGCCAATGGCACTAAGGGAACTGATTACTTTTCTGCCGATGGTAACAGTGAATATGATGATGAATATGGCTATTCATATACATGGGATGCGGCGCAAACAGCCTGTCCAAGTAACTGGCGTTTACCGAGCAAAGAAGATTTTGAAGAATTGCTGAAAATAGCTGGATTTTTTAAAAGAAGTGAATCAACATTTCTAGCTCTCATAGCAAATAGCCCAGCTTGGATTAATTACCCCTATCAAGGCGGTGATGATTTTGGCTTTGGCGCCCTACCCGCTGGCGGCTACTACGGCGACAATTACCAAAATTTAGGTTACGACGCCTACTTCTGGTCGTCCACGGAGTACAGTAGCTCCGATACATACGCCCTGTGCTTAGACAATGACTATGCGTACGCAAACTGCTACTGCGGCAAGGATTGCGCCTTATTCGTGCGTTGCGTCAGGGACTAAACCTCACCCCCTAGCCCCCTCTCCATTTTTGTAAATAGAGAGGGGGAACATATTGAATATATATGGATATTTTGCAAATTATGATTTACTATTATTGGTAATATTAAGCAAGATAGTGGCGCAGTTAAGCCATTCTCGCAGCCGCCATATTTTCTCCTTGACATCTATATATAGACGTGCTACCCTTCCTTTGTTTTTGTTTGTCTTTTAAGGGTAGGTGCATGAAGTTCAGTTCAGTTGCTTTATTTGATCTTAGCACATATTCAAGTTTTAAACAATCCATAAATTCAAAATTTTCTAATAATTTTGCACCAATAGAGGTGTATTATACACTAAGGAGAAATTAAATGAGAAAGTACCTGATGACGATGTTGTTTGCCGCCACAATGATTTCCGCGGCCCCACTTCATGCAGAAGAAGACGACGTTGCCGCTGATGCCAACGTTAGCACCGAAAGCAGTTCCGGCGCCGAGAACACGGCTGCTGCTTCTGACAGCAACTTATTTTTAAAGAATAGTGCCAAGCAGCGCCGGCCTTTAAATTTGGACATCATTGGTGGTATAACCTACGGTGGAACGCTATATACCGGTTTGCGCTTCGGTATCCCGATTGTACCCAAGGGCTTTTCCCCCTTAAATGACAGTTTTGATCTGGAAATCGCCTCCTATGCCAATTTCAATATGCCCTATCAGGCTTTTGGAGGGGTCCTTGATAATCCTTACATGGTAGATGCTTTAATCGGTTTTCGTTACTCCTTTTATCCCACGGATAAATGCACTCTTTACATCCGCTCTCTTTTTGGCGTTGGTATTCTTCCGTATATTGGTGGTGTGGTCTTTTCTTTTGATATAAGCGTTGGCGCTTACTGGAACTTTTCAAAATATGTCGGCATGAATTTTGATATTGGCTATCCGGGTGTCACTCTTGGCTTCACCTTCAAATTCGGTAATCTCAGCAAAGAATAAGTGCCAAAACATTAATAGTTTCAGCATTAACATCTATCTCCGCAAGCTTCTCGCCGCTATTTTTACCGCCCTCACCACGACAAGTACTGGATTTTATTAGCATCTCGCCCCTCTCCATTTTCCCTCACCCCGACAAGTAGTGGATTTTATTAGCTTCTTGCCCCTCTCCATTTTTTCCTTCCCTCACCCCGACAAGTAGTGGATTTTATTAGCTTCTTGCCCCTCTCCATTTTTACAAATAGAGAGGGGCTCCTCTGGAAGGCATTTTTTTACATGGCGTGATACCAGCTAGTTATTACAAAAAAGTAATTCCAAAGTGGCAAAAAACCTGCTAGGGTTCCGGCTCAGTTTGGCATGGCTGGTCCGCGATGGGTTAGCTGGCAACATTAATTTTGTTAGATGGAGCTAAATCAATGAATCTGTTCACCCCAAGCAAGCAAGCAAGCAAGCAAGCAAGCAAGCAAGCAAGCAAGCAAGCAAGCAAGCAAGCAAGCAAGCAATTATGAAAAGCCAAATTCTGTAAGTCAAGAGTTTTTTTCAAGAAATTTAAGCAATTATTCCAGAAAATTTGAGCTTAAAAATTGCGCTGCTAGCGCGAGCGAGGTGGCGTGATGAAGGAATATAGCTACCAGCAAAAGCGCAATATTGCCTTCAGCAACCAAGCAATTCCAAAAGAAAAATGGGATAAATTTGAACAGACATTTAGACAGGTCTGGAATCAATATGACGAGAAAAGTGATAACGAAGAACAGATAAAAAACCTGGGACAAAAACTCTTTGAAACTCTCTACCAAGATCACCTTTTTCAGTTAAATAAAGAACGCATGGATTTGTACATCGCACAAGATGATAAGCAGCGTATTTTATTTGAGTTTAAGACAGTTCGCAACACCAATGAAATGGTCACCAAAGAAGAGCTTAATAAAAAAGCTCTCTGTGAAATACTACTCTATTTTTGCCAGCAGTATTTTAACAAACAGCAGGATCGCATTAAGCAGCTCATTATTTCTAACTGGGAAGAATGGTTTATCTTTGATGCAACAGAAATTCTAAGATTCATCAAAGAGGACAAGGAATTCAGGAAAGACTTTGAAGATTTTAATTGCGGCCGAACTACCGACCAAACAAGCGATTATTTTTATAAAAAAATAGCTCCGCCTTTTATAGAACGCATAAAGGAGCAACTCAGCTTTACTTACTGTAATCTAAAGGATATTTACAATAGTTACGGGCCAGAGAATCAAAACGACCTCATAGCACTATATCACTATTTTTCGCCGGAAACACTTCTCGATAAACCATTTAAGAATGATAACAACAGCCTGGATGAGGATTTTTACGCCGAGCTCCTCTACATAATGGGCCTAAAGCAAGTAAAAGACGGGCAAAAAAAGCTCATCAAATTCAACTATGAGCTGGAAAATTCGCTATGGAAGCAGGCGCTTTCGGCTCTGGACGATTTTGAAGAACTGAGAGACGAGCAAAAGCGAGAAGAGGTTGCGCTTAGCCTGGTACTAACTTGGGTCAACCGCCTACTATTCATAAAATTGGTAGAAGCACAACAGCTAACTTACCATAATCACGATAAAAACTACCAGTTTTTTACCAGTAAAAGTGTTGATAGTTTTAGAAAACTAAACGACCTTTTCTTTAAAGTTTTAGGGCAAAAAGAGAATCGTGACGCCGGTTATGAGAATGTGCCGTATCTCAATAGCTCGCTTTTTGAAAAATCACAGGAAGAGCTAAAATACCACGTAAGCATCCAAAGCATTTGCAACGAAGATATAACTCTCTATCAAAAAAGCGTTTTGCGGAAGAATAACGCTGAAAATGTTCCGCCACAAATAAAGCTTTTAGATTACATCATGGCTTTTTTGGATGCCTACAACTTTGCCAGCGAGAAGAAAGAGGATATCGCCAGCGATAACAAAACGCTCATTAATGCCTCGGTCATGGGTCTCATTTTTGAGCGCATAAACGGCTATAAAGATGGATCTTTCTTCACTCCCGGCTTTATAACTTCTTATATGGCCAAAGAGGCGATTGATCGGGCGGTAGTTAGCAAATTCAATGAGCAATACAAGTGGAAAGCTAAAGATATTGAAGAGTTGCGAGTAAGACTCAATCGGCACTTAGATGGTGATGGTGCCACAGATTTAAAAGAGGCTCTTGAAGCGGCAAATAGCGTTTTCAATTCGCTGAAAATCTGTGACCCGGCTGTTGGTTCCGGCCACTTTTTAGTCTCTGTTTTAAATAGAATGCTCTATTTAAAATCCTACCTTGGCCTGCTCTGCGATAGCGCAGGAAATTTCATTTCCAAGAGAGAGCTGAAAATAGAAATCGACGGCGATGAACTCATAATGCTCGATGAAAAAAACCAACAAATAACTTATCGCATCGAAAGCGATGGGAAGCCAAACAGCACATTACAGCGCTTCCAAGAGACTATCTTTAAAGAAAAGCTAACTATCATTGAAAACTGCCTCTTTGGCGTGGATATAAACCCCAACAGTGTTTATATCTGCCGCTTGCGCCTCTGGATTGAGCTACTAAAAAACGCCTATTACACCAAAGAAAGCAGCTATAAGGAGCTGGAAACATTACCGAATATTGATATAAATATTAAATGCGGCAACAGCCTTATAAGCAAATATAGCGTGGAAGTTGGAAACTCGATTTTGCAAAAAGGCAATCCGCAAAAAACAGCTGATATTATTAAAGATTACAAGGCGGCAGTTAAAAAATACAAGAATGAGAACAACAAAGAGAATAAAAAAGAAGTCAACAAACAAATTGAGCGCTTAAAAGGTGAAATTCACCAAACAGCACAGCTTGACCTCTTTGACGAAGAGCATAACAAACGCGTTTTTACCGATGATATTTATAAAAACTCATTTGAGTGGATGATCGAGTTTCCGGAACTTTTGGATAATAATGGTAAATTTCTGGGATTTGATGTAGTGATTGGAAATCCTCCATATATTAAAGAATATGCAAACAGGTCCGCTTTTAATGGTTTTAGAGAATTAAGTCCATACTATATTGGCAAAATGGATTTATGGTACGGTTTTGCCTGTCAAGGAATAGATTTAACCCACAAAAATGGTTTGCTTTGCTTCATAGCTCAAAATAATTGGACAACAAGCGCTGGTGCAAAACTTATGCGTATAAAGGTTATTGAGGATACAAAAATCAAGCAACTGGTCGATTTTAATACCTATATGATTTTTGAAAACGCTGACATCCAAACAATGATAATGCTTTTTGAGCGCAACAATAAAGAGGATGGATACTTCTTTGATCATAGAGTATTACTAGCTGATTCAGTAAAAGAAGATATGTTTGCACTGCTTGAAAAGCGAAGTGCCCCAAAAACAAAATATTCGAATCCAGAAATAATACGAGGAAACTTTCAGGAAAAACTTCTAACATTTAGTGATAACGAATCTATTTTTGACAAAATAGCGAATGACAAAATATATCTTACTGAAGATGAAGTTGCACAAGGAATTGTACCAAATCCTGATGTCGTAAATTCTCGCAATATCAAACTTTTAAGAAATTCGTCTGCAGAAATTGGTGAAGGCGTATTTATTGTAGATGAGAACAAATTTATTAACCTAGATTCTGCCGAAAAAAAATATATAAAACCGCTATACGAGCCTTATCAAATGGAACGTTATTTTCTCAATGAACATAATGATAAATGTATTCTCTATATAACAAAATCAAATTGGAAAGACGATGCTCCGAATCTCAAAAATCACTTAATGAAATATAAAGAAATAATGGAGCAACGGCGAGAAAATCGAATTGGAAGAATCGAATATTATCATTTGCATTGGGCTCGTGATGAAAAATTCTTTAAAAATGGGGCAAAAATATTATCGGTTAGAAAATGTATTGTACCAACATTTGTTTATTGTGAATCTGCAACTTACGTTATGATGGCAGTGAATGTCATTCAGACATCACGCTGGAATATGAAATTTCTTACAGGACTTCTCAACTCAAAACTTGTTGCTTTCTGGCTGAAAAACAAAGGGAAAATGCAAGGAAAAAACTATCAAGTTGACAAAGAACCATTGCTTGCCATTCCTCTTCCCAAAGTTGTTCCAGAAATCACAGAAAAAAATATCATCAACATTGTTGACCAAATTCTCGCCGCCAAGAAAGCCGACCCCAAAGCTGACACCTCCGCACTTGAGCAGGAGATAGACCGGCTGGTTTATGCGCTCTACGGGCTGACAGAGGAGGAGATCGCCACCATCGAAGGCAAATAACCACCCCGCCAGAGCTCATGATACTTTAGAAACACATATAAATTCACATAGATGAGCCCTCTCTATTTGTAAAAATGGAGAGGGGCGAGATGCTAATAATTTTCGGTACTTGTCGGGGTGAGGGCCCCTGGCAAATAAATGCCCTGCTCTATCAACTCTACGCCCTAACCCCCGAAGAGGTCGCCACCATCGAAGGCAAATAGCCACCAAGCCCAGGCCGGGCAGCCGCCCCACCGCACCACTGCCATTAGAGCCTGTTTTTCACATGGGGCCCCTCTCTATTTGTAAAAATGGAGAGGGGCATATATAATTGAATTTACATATATTTTGTGAGGTGATGGATAACTAAAGTAGCGGAGGTTTTCCCCGAAAAAGAAAAAAAGAGTAAAGTCAAGAACTAGTGTCGCATAAAAACGGGCAGCGCCGCATGCTAACCAAAAGTCTATTTTTCCTGCATCGCCCCGTGAGAGAGCAATTAGACCAGGCCACCAGCCAGCAAATAGCCCTTCCCCGCCCCGCCGCTCTCTGCTATACTGCGCCGCCGAAGGAGCTCTTATGAGAGAAACCAAAGCTAAAATTACTCAACACGAAATAATCCTGTATCAAACAGATGAAGCGAATGTAAGTATTTCCGTTTTTTTTAAAGATGAGACCTTCTGGCTAACGCAGCGGGCTATGGCAGAACTGTTTGCTGTTAATCCGCAGGCAATTACCCGGCATCTTAGTAATATATTTGAGGAAGGTGAGCTGGAGAAGGAGACAACTTGTTCCAAAATGGAACAAGTTCAACAAGAGGGCTCGCGAACCGTTAAACGCCTGCTTGATTTTTATAGTCTTGACGCCATTATTGCCGTTGGCTACCGGGTGAATTCCAAAAAAGCCACCCGTTTTCGCCAATGGGCGACGCGCACCTTAAAGGAGTACATTACCAAGGGCTTTGTTCTAAACGATGAGCTTCTTAAAAACGGTCGCTCATTCGGGCGGGATTATTTTGATGAATTGCTGGAACGGATCCGCGAGATCCGGGCCAGTGAGCGGCGGGCCTATCAAAAAATTACTGATATTTTTGAACAGTGCAGCTATGATTACGATAAAAATAGCGATATCACCCGGGATTTTTATGCTTTT
>JAEEGL017156420.1_pt1 | contig 67993 bp, 55 predicted proteins | sample 9134231 | NCBI WGS metagenome assembly JAEEGL01 (sample SAMN16246548, study PRJNA631951) | gut metagenome | biome: gut microbiome; feature: rumen; material: fiber-attached | host: Bos | place: Iran: Karaj | collected 2018-10 | reverse complement strand
TCTTACTTTTTCGAGAAATTCGACACGCCTTCTTTCAGGAATTCGACGAATTTGTTGACATCACGCGAGTAAGAATAGTTGTTCTTGGTCAGCACATTGCCGTCGGCATCGATGATGACGTAGTAGGGCTGGGCAATCTGGTTGAATTTGCTGCGCTGGAAGTGTAGGTTCTTGCGTCCCAAGGTCTTGAGCACGCGCCCTTTGTCGTCGGTGACGTAGTCCTCCTCGGCAAGGTCGATGTCGTTCATATCGCAGTAGAGGGCGCACATCACGTACTCCTCGTTCAGGATTTTCTTAGCGTTGGGGTCGGCCCATACATATTGCTCCATCTCGCGGCAGTTGTTGCAGTTGCGGCCGGTGAAGTCGATGAAGATGGGCTTGCCCTGCTCTTTAGCGTAGGCTTTTGCCTCCTCTATGTCGTAGAAGCCTTGGAATCCGCTGGGCATATGCAGGCGGTCGGCATACTTGCGGTTGGCGGGCAGGGCGTCGTACATCACGGTGTTCTCATCCGTGGCACCGGCAACGGTGACGTTCTTGGTCGATTCGTAAATGGAGCGTTCAAGGTTGAAATCCTGCGTGTCCATAGGCGGCAGGAAGCCTGAGATGCCGTTGAGCGGCGCGCCCCACATACCGGGAATCATATAGACCACAAAACTGAAGCAAGCAATGGAGAGGAAAAGGCGGATAACGCCTATGTGCTGCACCTCCTCGTCGCCTTTGAATTTGAGCTTTCCGAGCAGATAGAAGCCTGTCATTGCGAATATTACAATCCACAGCGCCAGATAGACCTCGCGGTCGAGCAGTCGCCACGTCCAGTACTGGTCGGCCATCGAGAGGAACTTGAGACCGAAGGCCAGTTCGAGGAAAGCGAAGACGATCTTGACGGTGTTGAGCCAGCCGCCCGACTTCATATTCTTCAGCATCGACGGGAAGAAAGCCAGGAAGGTGAACGGCAGCGCGAAGCCAATACCGAAGCCAAGCATCGACACCAAGCCGATCCAGCGGTTGGTGGTGGAGGTGGTAAACTCGACAAGGGCGGCGCCGATGATGGGACCGGTGCAGGAGAAGGAGACCAGCACGGTGGTCAAAGCTATGAAGAACGGTGCCAGCAGGCCGCCTTTGTCGGCTTGTGCATCGCTGGCGTTGACCCACTTCTCGGGCATCTTAATCTCGAAGAGACCAAAGAACGAGAGGGCGAAAACAAAGAATATTACAAAGAATATCAGGTTCGGGATGCCGTGCGTGCCGATGAAGTTGAGCGCCGTGGGACCGAAGAACAGCGACAGAAGGCCGCCGATGACAGCAAAGATAAACACTATCGAAAGGCCGAAGAACCAAGCCTGGCGGCGGTTCTTGCGCTTGTTGTCGCTGCTGTGCATAAAGAAGTTGACGGTCATCGGTATCATAGGGAACACACAGGGCGTGAACATCGTGACGATACCTGCCAGCAAGGCTCCGAAGAACAAGCCAAGCAAAGACTTACCCTTCTCGGGTTCTTCATCCTCGGGCTTGGCGGCGGCAACCTCGGCTGCGGGAGCCGAAGACTCCTCGTTGACCGTCGGTTCTGCTGCAGCAGTGTCGACACTCTCCGCCATTTCCGCCTCAGTCTCCTCGACAGCAGGCATTGTCGATGCCGGCACCTTGAATGAGAACGGCACATCGTCGGGAGCTATGCAGCTGCCGTCGTTGCAGAGCTGGTAGTACATCGAGCCCTTGACCTCGAAAGCCTTGTCAGTATTGCGTTTGATTTTCTGACGGAAGGTCACCTTGCCGCTGAACGAGCGCACGGTGCATTTGAAAATGTCGTCAAACTCGTCGTGCGATTTGGGCTCGGCAACGCCGCCTACGCGCTTGTAGTTGGCATTGTCTTCAAAAGTATACTCCGACGGTATCGGACCGTTGGGATCGGACTTCTGAGAATAAATGTGCCATCCATCGTCGAGTTTCAGCTGAAATTGGAGTTCCACCTCGCTGGACGACAACTCTTTGACATTGAAGTTCCAATGGGCAGGATTGACCTGTGCAAATGCCGCAGAGAACGCCACAAGGCATACGGCAAACAACAAACTTTTGATTGTATGTCTCATTTTATTAATAATTTACACTGTTATATTAGCGAAAAAACAAAATGCAAAGTTACATTTTTTTTCCATAAAATGCCGTGCTGCAAAAAAAAATATAGAAAAAATTCTCAATTAAATATTTTTTTTTACCTTTGCATCATAAAACGGGATAGCCGAAAACCGCATAGAGTAGGCATAACAATCACTAAACAAAAAAGTTACAATGAAAAAAGTATTTTTAGCATTAGCCGTTATCGCTACCGTAGCTTGCTTCAGCAGCTGCAACAAGACCTGCACCTGCAAAACTTTCGTCGCTGGCGTTGCCACCGAGTCCGAAGTTTCGCTTGACGACCTGAAGAAGGACAACGAGAACATCAAGAAATGCAGCGATGTCAACACCGTTGTTGAGGTTATGGGTGTCAAAGCTGGTATGGTTTGCGAATAATCAGTACAGACTATCCTTTACAAAGCCGCTCACAAGTGAGCGGCTTTTTTTGTTGCCGTCCGCCAAACAAAAGGTGCCGGCCACACAAGACATCACACCACTGAGAACCAGTCTATTACACCATTTCACATTTCACCGTGTTCCACAAGTCACTTTTATGAACAAAAGCCGTTCTTTCGATATACATTCCCTGGCATATGTACAGTACTTGTACAGTATATGTACAGTATATGTACGCTTCGGAAGCGTACATATACTGTACAAGTACTGTACACATATACTGTACATATGCCAGGGTTGGTATAAGCTATGCACCCTTTTTACACCGTAACGAACACCGTGAAACACCAGCAGCCGAAACATACTGATTATTAGACTTGAACACAAATATGTTGTTTTTGCTCCACGTTTGCAAAACAGCATACAGCCAGGAAAAAAACGGAAGTACGGGAATGGATTTCCTCTGGAACAAAAGCAGCGGCACGAACCCGCGCTATTATTTTAGGTTGAACAACAGTTTCTTCTCGCCTTTGGCGGTACGGATAAACAGTGTATAGTTGCTTTTTGGCATACGGCTGATGGTGATTTTAGCCTCGTTTTTGTACTGCGGGATGGTGCGTATGCTCTCGCCCTTGGCATTGACAAACTCCACCTCGGCCACGGGGCTTTCCATCGTTATGGTGATGTAGCCCTGGTCGAGATAAGGGTTTACGACAACACGTTCGCTTGATGTGCCCTCGGCCACAATTGCCGTCGACACGGTGAAATCCTGTCCAAAGCGGGCACCCGTGACGGTCGTCAGCTTGCGGCTGGCAGGCTCGACCGTAAGTCCGTCGCCTTGTGGAGCCAGCGTCACAGTGGCATTGGTCGGCAGCTCAAGATAGTAGTCGCCATTGGCATCGGTCGTTGCCTCGACACCGTCGCAGGCAACAGTTATGCCCTGCACCGGACGGCCCTTGTCGTCGACCACGCGGCCCATTACAGGTTGGGCACTGAAGCGTGTAAGGCCGTTCAGGCTGCTGCCAAACCACTTGCTGCCCTGTCCGTCGACCATCACACGGCGGTGAATGTCGTTGGGAATAACGGTCTCTTTCGGCTTGTAAACGTGCCATTTGTCTTTGCCATCGAAAAGAACGATGCCTTTGTCGGTAGCCATCCAAACAGCCCCCGAGGGGTCGAATGCCAAATCGTTGATTTGGTTACAAGGAAGAGGACTGTTGTCGGTGTTCCACACAGTCCACCCACTTTCGTCCAAACGTGCCAATCCTCCAAGGGTGGCTATCCATTTGACGTTTTCCTTGTCGATGATAATGGCCGGCACAATGTTGTCGGGCAGCTGCGAGTTCTTTTTGGTGTACGATGTCCATCGGCGGTCGTCGTAGACCGACAGACCGTCGTTGGTGCCAATCCATTTGCGGTTGGCGCGGTCCACAGCCACGCAGAGAATGAAGTCGCTGAGCAGTTCCGAGTCGGTAGAAGTGAACTTGGTCCACTCGCGGCCGTCGTATCGCACCAAGCCGCCCAGCGTCACGCCAATCCATTTCACATCGTTGCGATCGATGGCTATTTTGGAAATGAACTTCATCTGCAGCTTCTTCATCTGCTCTTTGTGCTCGGTCCACCGCGAGCCGTCGAACTCGATGACGCCGTAGTCGTCGGTACCTATCCATAGCATATTGCCGGCATCGACAGTCAAGCAGTTGACATACTGCCCTTTAAGTTTCTCGTTGAACATTGCAAAATCGGTCCACGTCTTGCCCGTGAGGCGCGCCATACCCAGCTCGGTGCCGAACCATTTGTTGTTCTTCTTGTCCGACGCCATAGCCAACACCGAGTTGCCGAGCTCGGAATTCTGCATAGTGAAGCGCGTCCAGTTCTGGCCTTGGCAAACGGAGAGCGGAGAACGGAATACGGAGAGCAGCAAAACAACAATGAGGATCTTATATGTCTTGTTCATTGGATTTATTCGTGTATTAGGTTAAAATCAATGTTGACGTTAAGAAATAGTTATGTCTTATGTTTTTCTTTTTTTGCAGCGGGGAAAAGGATGTTGTTCAGAATCAGTCGATAGCCTGGCGAGTTGGGGTATAAAGACAAGTCGGTGGGCTTGTCGCCCACAAAGTGGCGGTAGTCCTCGGGGTCGTGGCCGCCAAGGAAAGTCCAGGTGCCTTTGCCATACTCACCGTGCAGATAGCGCACTTCGCCCAACTCTTTGTTCTCGGCCATTATTAGGGCGCTGCTCTTAACCGTCTCGCGGCGAAAAGCGGTGGTCTGTCCCATAAAGCCGTGGATGATGCGCGTGTGGTTCTGTGTCAGCATCGTGGGCACCCAGTCCCACTTGGCAGAGAACTCGAACAGGGTGAAGAAATCGTTTTTTTCGTTGACCTGCCGCTGACGACTGCGGTCGTCGATGTCGATGGTCGACACTTCATATTCCGACGGATTGGTGCTTATGCGGAAGTCCTTGAAGGCAAAACATTTCGAAAAGTCAAGCAACTGCTGGGCGTTGGGCTGCATAGGGTCGCCGTCGAACATCACGTCGCATATGTCGACATTCTCGGCAGCCAAGGCAATGTCGTAGCTGTCGGGTGCCGAGCACATAGCAAAAAGGAATCCGCCCCCCATAACGAAATCGCGGATTTTGTGGCACACGGCCAGTTTCAGTTGACTGACCTTCTGAAAACCCAGTTTGTGGGCGCGGGCTTCCTGGTCGCGCACATCCTCGATGTACCACTGCGCGTTGCGGTAGTTGCCCCAAAACTTGCCATACTGGCCCGTAAAGTCCTCGTGGTGCAGGTGCAGCCAGTCGTAGGTGGGCAGTATGCCGGCCATAACCTCCTCGTCATAGACGACATCATAGGGTATTTCGGCATAGGTCATCACCAGCGTCACCGCGTCGTCCCACGGCAGCTTGGTCTTGGGCGAATAGACGGCAATCTTGGGTGCCTTCTGCAGGCGCACAGCGTCCATATTTACCGACGCGTCGGCAATCTCGGACAAGATAGCCGTAGACTGGCCGTCGGCGATAACCTCGACGCTGACACCGCGCAGACGTGCCTCACGCTCAATGACATCGGCATACTTCATCATAAACGAACCGCCGCGGTAGTTGAGCAGCCAGGTCACCTCCACATCGCGCTGCAGGGCATAGTAGGCTATGCCGTAGGCCTTCAGGTGGTTACGCTGCGTCTCGTCCATAGGCACAAGCAGATAGGTGGCGCGTGCCGTGGGCACCGCCACCATAAGCAGCAGAATGAATATTATGTTCAGGAGTCTTTTCATCGTCCGTTTCGAGCTATAAAGTTATGTGATAACTCAAAAACGGATGTTTTATTGTGTCATTTCTTTACGATTCGTTGCACAGTTGAACCAGACAACGTTGTCACACGTACAAAATACATTCCGTTGGGCAGATTAGAGATATCAAAAGTTCCCTTCGTAAAGGATTTTAGTGTGCGGCCTCCAACATCCATAATGTCCACCTTCTGCAGACCTTCGGCACGGACAGTAAGATTGCCCTTTGTCGGGATGGGGAAAAATTCAACCTCGTTCTTGCTTACAGGCTCTTCGATGTCCACGTGCGCACAGGGCCAGGGTATAAGATGGGTGCCGCCTGTTTGGTAGGCGTAAACAGCTTCTATGTAGTTCTGACCGTATTGGTTGCGAACCCAGTAGTTGATGAAGCGGTCGGTGCCGCCACCCGGGTGCCAAACCGAATAAACGTCTTTGGGTGCCACGCGGATGTCCACCGAGTCGAGGGTGCCGCTTTCAAGGCGTGCCGTGCCAAACACATAGCCGTTGACCGATTCGAGGCTTAGGTAGGCTCCGTTGCTCCAGCCGCTGCCGCGCGTGCTCTCCATCACCACGGTTAGCGTGCACATCTCATCCTCGCTCAGGCTGGCCTGTGCTATCTTGGCCCGCGCCTCCTCGTTGCCCTGCCTGAAGATGATGTGCCCCACACGCTCGTTGCCGTCGTTGTTCTCGCTTACGTTAAAGCGCAGCCATCCGGCGTGGCCGGGCGAGGGCTGCTCGAATTCAATCCAGTCGACATCGCAGCTAACCGTCCACGCAATGTCGTTTGTCTCGTTCGAACAGTACAGCAGCGAATCTGTGCCGGCAGCTTGGCCGAAGCTGAACATAGTGTCACTGACGCGCAAGGCATAGTCGGGCACTGCACCGAAAAGGGCCGCGTTCTGAAGGTTGAAGGTGTAGGTCACGTTGCCGCCTATGCCGCCTATGCCGGGGCTTATGGAATCGACTGTGAAGAAGCCGTCGCCGACACCGTTCCACCCGAAGTTGAAGTGCAGATACTGGCGGCTGTCGTAGCCGTCGCACACAAATCCGTGTCCGCCCTGCTCGGCGGCGCCGGTGTAGAGTATCGGGTGACGCAGGTTGAGCTCGTTGATAAGCATTGTGCGCCAAGCCTCGTTCGAGTAGTAGTCTTTGTTCCTCACCTGCATATCGCGTCTGTAGTGGAAAAAGTTTTTCAGAGCGTTGTCGATGCTCGCAAAGCCGTCATATCCGACCAGCCCCAGTGCCGCGCTGCCGCCCGATTCAGCCGTGCCGTAGTCCATATCGAGGCTCACGCCGCAATGGTACATAAGCGTGGCCACAGCCTTGATCTGGTCGGTGGTGGCGTAGTAGCTCGGATCATCTGGCATATTGTCCCAGTCGTATAGGGTATGCCCGAAGTCGGCCGTCTGCGCGACGCCCACACGCGGTGGAACGTAGGTGTTGCTGCCCTCGCCAAAGGCGGGGTAGTTCCAGAACTTCATAAGCTGCGCCTGCGCTGTGGCGGCGCATCCTGTCACCGTGCCCCACGGACAAAGTGCGTTGTAGGGGTAGTCCTGGTCCCAAAGCGTTGTCAGCAGCGGTGCCACGGTGTCGCTCTTGGCTGGTGCCACCACGATGCCCGCCGTCAGGCGCTGCCATTCATCGGCATCGGCAGGGTAGGCCGGCACCTTGTCGCCGCTCGCCTGGCGGTAGCTCCGCACGGCGTCGATCTGAAGCTGGTAGCCACCCAGCCATTGCTGCAAGGCCACAGGCATATTGGCAGGGTCGAGCCTGCCCGAGGGCGAGTAGCCGAGAATAGGTTTCACCTCGTCGTCGGCAGCCACCATAACCCATCCTCCTTCGGGACAGGCAAAAAGGTAGATGCCACTGTATTGCCACTCTACTGGCTGCGCTTCGAGCACAGCCCCTTTGCGGACGTTGACCGCGCCCGACCAGAAGGTCTGAGCCACCGTCACCGCCTTTTGCGGAGTGACGGGGTCGGCCAATGCGCTGCCGGCAACGGCCATCGCCGCTGCCAGCAATATGGTTGATGTCAGTCTTGCCATTTTCTTAACGTATTCGTGTAAAAACAATTATATCGGTCCCCATTATTGCGGCCATCTCGTCGTCGTCGAAGTCGACGGTTATCGTCTCGGCTTGCTTGTCGTATACGGTTTTGATGTCGTACGATGTCGTCTGGCCAGTTTGCTCGTTGGTATACGACTGGGTCAAGAGTAGATTCGACCCATCGAAAGTATAGCTGAACTCCTCGGTCTCCGATTGATGCTGCGGCGGGTAGCCGGGTATTGCGGGAACCGTGATGTTGATGTCCATAAACAACTCGCCTTTGGTCAGCTCGGTGAAGTCAAGCATCGACAGCAGGTCGATATGCATCGTAACGCCTTGATATGCAAAGTCGTTCTCTAAATTTGCCTCCCACGTTGTGCCCACCAGTTCCGAACTGTTCTGCGGTTGCTGCGGTGGTTGTTCTGGCAGTGTCGGTTCGTCGTCTTTGCATCCTGACAAAGTGACCGCTGCGGCCACTAAAAACATAGCTAAAAGCTTTTTTGCGTGTTTCATAGAAATGTAAAAAATTAGTGTTTGTATAACTATATATCGTACAAGACCCCACAAATCTTACAATCAGAATGAAATTTTATCGTTCCCTATTCGCATCCGGAGTTGGTAAGTAAAAGTATTGGAAGAGAAACGGTTGCGATTTAGGCTTGAAATAATGCGAAAAAATACTGCCGTTTTTTACTCATTTCCGCAAAAATTCATATCTTTGCAATCGCTTTCGTTCGTGTTGCAATCGCGTAACTTACAGACGTTGAGCCGTTAAGCGGATGTGGCGTAATTGGTAGCCGCGCTAGACTTAGGATCTAGTTCCTCACGGAGTGGGGGTTCGAGTCCCCCCATCCGCACAAAAAACCGAAACAACATCTCCTTTTTTGGAATGTTGTTTTTTCATATCATCATAACTATGAGCATCTCCGAATTTCTAATCAAATGGCGTGCTGTGCCGATGGGCATTGCCTTGGTTTCGTTTGGGTTGGTTTGCTCCGATACGTTTTCCGAAACAGGCATTTTCAGGTCGGCAACACCTGTTATCGTGCTGATAGTGACAAGTTTTGTTACATTGCCTCTGTGTTGCTTCATTCTTTTACTGCAGCTGACTGACAGCCAAGACAAACGTCCCCGGCTTTTTGTCGTAATCCTTCGTGCAATTGCGCTTGGCGTGCTGATACTGGTTTGGGTTTCGCTGCTGGTGCCGATGTTTCTGCTGGTCTGTGCGTGAAAATGGACGGTAATAGTTTTCAACATCGGTTGTGGGGAAAAAAAATGCAACGCCACGCTGCGGTAGTCATTATTTTTGTATTTTTGCATTCGAAAAACGTCGCCTTCGCGGGGTTTTGTACTTGATTAACACATCTTTGAACTGTATTTCTCAATATGGAAGAGTATAATATTACGCCTGTGGCTAACGACTATGACGAGAGTAGTATTGTGCACCTTGAAGATATGGAGCACATTCGCCTGCGCCCCGGTATGTACATCGGCAAGCTGGGCGACGGCTCGAGCCACGACGACGGCATATATGTGCTTATAAAAGAAGTCATCGACAATGCCATCGACGAATTCACATCGGGATTCGGCAAGCGCATCAACGTCAAAATAGACTTTGGCGAACGTCGTGTCAGCATACGCGACTTCGGCCGCGGCATACCGCTGGGCAGCATCGTCGACGCTGTCAGCAAGCTCAACACCGGTGCCAAGTACGACAGCAAGGTCTTCCAGAAGTCGGTGGGCTTGAACGGTGTGGGTACCAAGGCTGTCAACGCACTGAGTTCATATTTCAAAGTGATGGCCGTCCGCGACGGGCAATGCCGAATAGCTGAATTCAGCGAAGGCAAGCTGACCAACGATAGCGGCATAATGGCCTGCGGCGAAGAGAACGGCACACTGGTAGAGTTTACACCAGACAACAAACTATTTGGCAACTACCACTTTGTCAACGACTACGTGGAACGTCGCATCTGGAACTATGCCTACCTCAACAAAGGCTTGACACTATACTACAATGACCGCCGCTACTACTCCAAGAACGGTCTGCTCGACCTGCTGGAACAGAATCTGCAGAGCGAGGCGCTCTACCCCATTGTCCACATCAAGGAGGGCGATTTCGAAGCCGCCTTCACACACATCAACGGTCAAAGCAACGACTACTACTTCTCGTTCGTCAACGGTCAACACACCACCGAAGGCGGCACCCATCAGAGTGCCTTCCGCGAAGCCTACGCCCGCGTGGTCAAAGACTTCATCAAAAAAGACTATGCCCCTGAAGTCATCCGTGGCGGACTTGTTTGCGCACTATGTGTTCGCATTCAGGAACCCGTGTTCGAAGCACAGACCAAGACCAAACTAGGTTCGACACACCTGGCTCCCAACAAAGCCGACGGCACCAACGATTCGCCACTGCTGAAGACTTACGTGCACGACATCCTCAAACGCCACCTCGACAACTATCTGCACATCCACAACGACACCGCCGAGGCCCTTCTGGCCAAAATCAACGCCAACGAGAAGGAACGCAAAGAAATCGCAGGCATCAAGAAAGTGGCCCGCGAAGCCGGCAAGAAAGCAAATCTCAACAACCGCAAGCTGCGCGACTGCCACATACACTACAACAGCAACAACGCCCGCCGGCTTGAGACCACCATCTTCATCACCGAGGGCGACTCGGCCAGCGGAAGCATCACCAAAAGCCGCGATGTCGCCACACAGGCAGTCTTCAGCCTGCGCGGCAAACCCAAAAACATAATGAAGATCAGCAAGGTTGATGTATACAAAAACGAAGAACTCAACCTGTTGCACAATGCCCTTGACATTGACGACGGCATCGAGAACCTCCGATACAACAATGTCGTCATCGCCACCGATGCCGATGTCGACGGTATGCACATACGCCTGCTGCTGCTTACCTTCTTCCTGCGTTTCTATCCCGAACTCATCTCGTCGGGCCACGTCTACATCCTTCAGACTCCGCTTTTCCGAGTGCGCAACAAAAAAGAGACACACTACTGCTACACCGACGAAGAGCGCATCGAAGCCATCAAAAAGACCTCCAATGCAGAAATTACCCGCTTCAAAGGTCTTGGAGAAATTTCGCCCGACGAATTCAAAAACTTCATCGGCAAAGATATGCGTCTCGACCCCGTGCTGCTTCACAAAGACTTCGACACCAAGGGCGTCCTCAACTTCTATATGGGCGACAACACCCTTGAAAGACGCGAGTTCATAATGGAGAACCTGCGCGTCGAGGACGACGAAAGCATCGTCGTGGCATAGACACCGACACGACATCAAAACTACGGAAAATAGTTTTTCAAAAAAAAATTTTGCCCATTTACGGAAACTTCATATACTTGCACAAAATTTTTCGGCAATGATAGACCACAGAAATCGCAAGAAAAAACTGATTATCAGCTACAAAAATCTAACCGAAGATATTCGGGAACTATTCAAAGAAACCTATCCTGACGGCTATAAGGACTTCCTGCAAAAGACAATCAAACCCAATGGAGAGCCTATTTTCGTCGTTCCGCTCGAGACCGACGACACCTCTTATATGATAAAATTCGACGTCGTCATCGACACCGGCCTTGTCGAAGAAGACCTTGACAAAGACCTCTATGGCGACGACAGCGAGAACGAGAGCGACTTCGCTCCCATCTCAGAAGCCATAGACAAAGAAGAAGGCAACAACCACGCCGTTGGCAAAATGCGCCACGGTGCCCTTGAAGAAATACTCGACGGCATACCCGACAGCAAGGCAGAATTCGAAATCGCCAGCGCCGATATCGCCGCCGAACTGGGCGACCAATCCGACGACGAGCCCGATGCATATCTCGACAACGATGACCACGAAGTGGACGACGACGATATAGAACCCGACGACGACGAACTGCTCGACATCGAAGCCCTGCTCGAAGAGGCCGATTCCGGCGAAGGCATTCTTCGCGAAGAGAATCCGCCGGAAGAAAAACGCGGTCGCAAAAAGAAAAACGAAAGCAACGAAGTAAAAGCCGTCAAGGCCGTCCGTGAAGAGGTGCAGGAAGCTCGCAAAACCTCGAAAAAAGAAACCAAGGCAAAGAGCGAGACCAAGACCAAGAGCGAACCCAAAGCCAAAGCAGAGCCAAAGCCCAAAACGACAGCAGCAAAACCCGCTAAAACAGTAAAAACAAAAGCCGAGGCCACACCTGCAAAGCCCGCCAGAACAACAGCAAAGGCAACAACCAAAAGCGCCGCAAAACCGGCCGAAAAGAAAACAACCAAGAAGAAATAATTGTCCAGAATCAATGTGAATCGGGGTGCCCCCAAAGGACACCCTGATTTTTTTTTTAATTAATACAACGGAGGACAACCGCAAAAGCTATTTCTCATAAAAGTGCATCTCAGTAAGGTACTGAAACACCGGCTCGGTAAGCATATACCGCGGCGGATGGCCATCGGCAATCTGACGACGGATATAGCTCGACGAAATGTCCATCATCGGCACATCGACCAGGTGCACATTGGGGTGGTTGGCAAGGTCGTCAGGCTGGCTGCCAGGGCGCGGATAGACATAAAGACTGTAGTTTTCAATAATATACTCATAGTTTCGCCAGCGGCGGAAGTTCTCAAGGTTGTCACCACCCATAATGATTGAAAAACGTTTGTCCGGGTACTTTTCGCCAAGATAAGCCAGCGTAACAACCGTATACGATGGTATTGGCAGGTGCATCTCGACATCGCAGGCCCGCATACGGTAGTTATCGTCAATGGCCACGCGCACCATCTGCAAACGATGGTGGTCGGCAAGCAAGGTGCTGCGCTCTTTCAGCGGATTCTGAGGCGATACCACAAACCAAACCTCGTCCATATCAGTCAACTCGAGCATCGAATTGGCAACAATCAGATGTCCGACGTGAATCGGGTTGAACGAACCGAAAAAAAGACCGATATGCTTCACGGGGTTATAGGGGGAGTAAAGGTTTTAGGGTTTTAGGGAAGCAAGGTTTAAGGGTTGGAAGGATGGAAGGTTTTAAAGATTGGAAGTGGCTTACAAGTTGATAGGGTTAAAGGCAGGGAACCCCTTTTAATCTTTTAAGCAACCGCAGGAAGCGTCCCTTTTTAACCTTTCAAGCGGAGCAAACCCTTTTTAGCCTTTCAAGCGAAGCGAACCCTCTTATAATCAATAGTACTTGTACTTCGAAACGATACCTATGTGGCGCAGTTTGTTGCCACGGAAGGTGTAAATCTGACCCACCTCGCCGGCACCGCTAATGACCTTAAGCACAGCAATGTCGGCGACATACGATTTTGGGAAACGCTTGAAAATCACCTTAAAAACATCCTCCTTCGACATACCTGCGTGGACACCGTTTTCAAGCACGACCTCGGGGTCAGTGATGCGTCCTGCAACCATCTCGACACGACCCGTGGTGATGCTGCGATACATATCGAGGTAGCTATCGTCAAGTCGACGCAACGTATTGACCGACACCGACATAGAGTCGTAAAAGTTTTTATATCCCGACTCGCGGTACCATTGCAGTTGCGTGTTGGTGATATACTGTTCTATGTTTTCCCATTTGCCGATGGGGTAAATCACATAGTCTGCCAGTGAATAGACAATCATCGTATCAGCCAAAACCTTGATATCCTTAACCATATACTCCGGTTTGGCATAAGTCATCATACGCATAGCCTTGGCGCGCGAGCTGACCTCCTGGGCCTGCACCGAAAGCACCGTAAGAGCCATTGCCACTATCAGAAAAAATTTCTTCATTTTTGCAAAAATTGTTATCCCAAAAACGCAAAAAGAACACAAATATTTTGCAAAAACAAAAATAAATCTGACTGTATGGCGATTTTTAGCTGCTATAATTTGACTTTTAGGATTTTAACACCAAAAATAATACCTACAACAAGAAAACACACTATCCCAAACAACCCTGTCATATGTACAGTATTTGTACAGTATATGTACAGTATTTGTACGCTTCTGAAGCGTACAAATACTGTACATATACTGTACAAATACTGTACATATGACAGGGCAAATATTATAAACACCTGGTTTTCAATACTAATTTTCACACACTATTTCCGATGCCGATAATGGACATCGGGAGAGGGTGAACCATTACGCATCATAATTCATTATAATGTTTCACATTGTTCCTTTGCGATTTGTTTTGGCGGGGTATTGCAAAAAAAGTGCTATCTTTGCATCGTGAAGTGTCCAATGTCATTTCAAGCAACAATCATAAAACAAACAACTTAAAACCACATACCACAAAAACCACACGCCACACAATGGACTACGCAAACATCATAGCAACCCAGCTTAATCTCGGTGTACGCCAAGTAGAGAAAACCATCGAGCTGATCGATGCCGGTGCCACAGTTCCCTTCATAGCCCGCTACCGCAAAGAGATGACGGGCAACCTCAACGAGGTGCAGATTGCCGCCATCCGCGACCTTTTGCTGAAGCTGAAAGAGGTGGACAAACGCCGTGCCGCCATCTTGCAAAGCATTGAAGAACAAGGCAAGATGACTTCCGAACTGCGCACCGCCATCGAGCAGGCGCAGTCGATGACCGAGCTTGAGGACCTTTACCTACCCTACAAGCCCAAACGCAAGACGCGTGCCTCGATGGCCGTCGAACGCGGCCTGCAACCACTGGCCGACGCCATACTGAAACAGTACAAGTGCAGTGTAGAGCAGCTGGCAACGCCGTTTGTCGACGAGAGCAAAGGCGTGGCCAGCGTCGACGAAGCCCTTGCCGGTGCCCGCGACATCATTGCCGAGCGCGTCAGCGAGGACATCGCCGCCCGCAACAAGATGCGCAACTTGTTCCGACGCAGTGCTGTGCTGACGTCCAAAGTGGTGAAAGCCAAAGAGGAAGAGGCCGGCAAATTCCAGTCGTGGTTCGATTGGAAAGAAAACGCTATGCGCGCACCGTCGCACCGCGTTTTGGCTATGTTTCGCGGTGAAAGCGAGGGCTTTCTGCGTGTCAAAATAGCACCCGAAGACGACGAACCAGCCATCGAGACCCTTGAGCGCCAGTTTGTCCGCGGCAACTACGAGTCATCGCAGCAGGTGGCCGAGGCAGTACGCGACGGCTACAAACGCCTGCTGGCACCTTCGATAGAGACAGAATACTACAACCTTTTGAAAGAGCGCGCCGACCGCGAAGCCATCAAGGTTTTTGCCGAGAACCTGCGCCAGTTGCTGCTGGCATCGCCGCTGGGCCAGAAACGCACCCTGGCCATAGACCCTGGCTTCCGCACAGGCTGCAAGGTGGTGTGCCTCGATGCCCAAGGGCAACTGATTCACAACGAGACCATTTATCCATTCACTTCAGTGCGTGAAGAACGTGCAGCCGTATCCAAACTCGAAGCCCTGGTCGAAGCCTTCAAAATAGAAGCCATAGCTATCGGCAACGGCACCGCAGGGCGCGAGACCGAAGAGGTTGTGAAACGTTGCCGCTTCAAGACGAAAGTCATTGCCGTGATGGTCAGCGAGAGCGGTGCCTCGGTATACAGTGCCAGCGACGCCGCCCGCGCCGAATTTCCGGACTATGACGTCACCGTTCGCGGCGCAGTAAGCATAGGACGCCGTTTGATGGACCCCCTCAGCGAGCTGGTGAAAATCGACCCCAAGAGCATCGGCGTGGGCCAGTACCAGCACGACGTTGACCAATCAATGCTTCAGCACAGCCTTGAGGACGTAGTGGTAAGCTGCGTCAACAGCGTAGGCGTGGAACTGAACACCGCCAGCCGCGAGCTTCTGTCATATGTCAGCGGCATCGGTCCTGCACTGGCGTCGAAAATCGTCGACTACCGCAATCGCAAGGGTGCTTTCCACAACCGCCACGAACTGATGCAGGTGGAACGCCTCGGCGATAAAGCCTTCGAACAGTGTGCCGGATTCCTGCGTGTGCGCGAAAGCGACAATCCGCTGGATCGCAGCGCGGTGCACCCCGAGCGCTATGCCCTTGTGGAGCGTATGGCAAAGGGCGTAGGTGCCACGGTTGAGCAACTGATGAAGGACAAGGAGCTACGTTCAAAAATCGACATCAACCAGTTTGTCAGCGACGACTGCGGTCTGCCGACATTGCAGGACATTATGCGCGAACTGGACAAGCCCGGTCTTGATCCGCGCGCCAAATTCGAAGTCTTCGAGTTCGACAAGAATGTAACCCGAATAGAAGACCTGCGCGAAGGGATGGTGCTTCCAGGCATAGTCACCAACATCACTGCCTTCGGTGCCTTTGTCGATGTCGGTGTGCATCAGGACGGTCTCGTCCATATCTCGCAGATGGCCAACCGCCGTGTCAACGACCCCAACGAGGTGGTGCACCTACATCAACACGTACAGGTCAAGGTGCTGGAAGTCGACTTGCATCGCCATCGTATTTCACTGAGTATGAAAATATAGCAAAATAGCATAACTAGTTCCCAATCATCGATTAATGATTACGCGTCAACAAACTTTATGAAGATGCTTTTAAGATTTCTTCCCATAATACTGATTCTTGTCGAACTTCTGGTATATGTCGGCTGGCACGTTTGGGCGGTGCTGCCACTGCCACATTGGGCCAAGTGGACACTAGTCGGCGTCGGGCTGGTATGTTTCGCTCTGGAATTCGTCGGCTTTACACCGCTTATGAACCGCCTGCCACTGGGATTGGCATCGTCAGCATACAACATTGGCAACAAAACGCTTATCATACTTTTCTATTTGACAATGGCATTCCTTCTGCTTGACCTCGGACGACTGGTGCATCTGGTTCCGCGGACGATGCTTCACGACAGCCTGCCGACAAGCATAGGAATGACAATGCTGATGACAGTCATTTTCGTATGCGCAGGCATACACTACCGCCACAAAGAGCGTGTCGCCATCGACCTCGACAGCGGTGGCCGCATCGAGAAGCCGCTGACACTGGTGATGGCATCCGACCTGCACATAGGCTACCACAACCGTCGCAGCGATTTGGCCAAATGGGTCGACTTAATCAACGCAGAAAAGCCTGATATGGTTCTTATTGCCGGCGACATTATCGACTACAGTTTCCGGCCAGTGATTGAGGAAAATATGGCTGCCGAATTCCGCCGCATCGAGGCCCCGGTATACGCCTGTCTGGGCAACCACGAATACATCGCCGGCGAACCCGATGCCGAGAAATTTTATCGCGAAGCGGGCATCAACCTACTGATTGACAGCAGCGTCACTACGAACGGCATCACCATCATAGGGCGCGACGACCGCAGCAACAAGCGTCGCAAAATGCTGAAAGACTTCAACATCGACAATTCCACTTTCACCATCCTCCTCGACCATCAGCCCTACCACCTCGAAGAGGCCGAGCAGAACGGCATTGACTTTCAACTGAGCGGACACACCCACCGAGGCCAGGTGTGGCCCTTGTCGTGGGTGACCGACGCCCTCTACGAATGCTCGTGGGGCAGCCACCACCGGGGCGCAACGCAATATTATGTCAGTTCGGGTATGGGCATCTGGGGCGCCAAGTTCCGCATCGGCACCCAGTCGGAATACGTAGTCGCAAAACTAAAATAGCGGAAAACGGAAAGCGGAGAACTGAGAACGGAGAACTGAGAACTGAAAACTGAGAACTGAAAACTGAAAACTGAAAACGGAGAACATATCAACATAAAACATACCTACAATGATACACTCTTGTCCTGAACTGATGGAAAAGATAGAGCAGATGGGTTTTCTGCCACTGCTGGACAGTTGTGTCGCCGGCTTTTCGGCCGACGCAATGGTATCGTCGAATTGTCGCTACCACATATTGGACGACGGCGGCTGGGAGTGGCCGCTGTGGCAGTGGAAAGGCCCGGCCGTTACCGAGGGGCATTTTGCATACGGCAAGTTCTTCGACAGCAAGGCAGGGTTTGTCAGCCAAGAGTGGTGGCCCGACCTCTGCAACTGGCGACGCTGCCAGCATCCGATGCCCGCAGAGGATTCTATAGAGGGCACCATCCTGGCCGTGCTGCAGACCAATGGCAGTATGATTACACGCGATTTGCGCGCCGCCTGCGGCTTCACAGGTCCGAAGATGCGCAGCCGATTCGACTCTTATGTCACACGCCTTCAGATGGCTTGCCGCATTGTAACAGAGGATTTTGTATATCCACGTGACCGGCACGGCAACCAATACGGCTGGGGCTGGTCGCTGCTAACCACACCCGAAAGCCTTTACGGCCGCGAAGCCTGCCACTGTCTGCGCACGCCGGAAGAAAGCCGGCAGCGAATTGCAGAGCACCTTAGTGCCATTCTGCCCAGCGCGACAGACAAACAAATTGAAAAGCTGGTAGGATGATTACTTGCTGCGCAATGTGATGAAGGGGATGAGTATTTCCTCCATAGATATGCCGCCGTGCTGGAAGGTGTTCATATAGTACTGCACATACTGGTTGTAATTGTTGGGATAGGCAAAAAAGTCACCACTGCGAGCAAATATGTAGGGTGACGTTATGTAGCGTTTTGGGAGGAAGATTTTGCGCGGTTCCTTAACCTCAAACACCTGCTTGGGGTTGTAGTCGAGCAAGCGTCCCTGCTTGTAGCGCAGGTTGACAGAGATATCGCGATCGCCCTTTACACGCACAGGATTGTCGATGCGTACCGACCCGTGGTCGGTTGTGATGACGACATTGACATCTTGTTCGGAAAGGAATTTTATGACCTCTAACAACGGAGAATGCTCGACCCAAGAGCGTGTCACCGAGCGGTAGGCGCGCTCGTCGCTGGCCAACTCGCGGACAATGTTACTGTCGGTGCGGGCGTGCGAAAGCATATCTATGAAGTTGTAAATAATGATGTTAAGCTTGTTCTGCATCAGGTTAGGCAGACTGTCGACAAGTTTGCGACCATATTGAGCATTTAGAATCTTGTTGTAACTCTGCTTAATATTGAATCCGTGCCGCTTGAGGTTCTCAGCCATAAGTTCCGACTCAAACTGGTTCTTGAAGCCTTCTTCATCTTCGTTGACCCAATATTTTGGATATTTGCTTTCGATTTCCGCAGGCATAAGTCCTGAAAACATACTGTTGCGGGCGAACTGCGTAGTTGTAGGAATGATACTGTAATAGATGTCGTCGCGTTCCACACGCAGATACTGCTCGACTATGGGTTGGATGTACTTCCACTGGTCGTAGCGGAAATTATCGATGACAATCATAAAGGTAGGCCTGTCATCCTGCAACAATGGGAATAGGCGGTCGCGCACAACGGTTGGCGACATCATAGGTTTTTCCGAGTTACCATTGAGCCAATCTATGTAATTACGTTCATAGAAGCGACAGAAAAGCTGGTCGGCTTCGCCCTTCTGCGAACGGAATATTTCGTGGATGTTTTCGTCTTCAGTGTTGGCCAGTTCAAGGTCCCAGTAAACAAGTTTCTTGTATAATTCGATCCATTCCTCAGCATCGAGACGGTCAGAAAGCTGCATACTAATGTTGCGAAACTGCTGCTGATAGGAAAAAGTGGATTTCTCGCTGACCAGGCGACGTGCCTCGGTGTGTTTTTTTACCGAAAGCAAGATCTGGTTGGGATTGACCGGCTTGATAAGATAGTCCGATATCTTACCGCCAAGAGCCTCGTTCATAATGTGTTCCTCTTCACTTTTAGTAATCATTATCACTGGCAACTGAGGATAGTGTCGTTTTATTTCCGAAAGAGTGTCAAGTCCACTGATGCCAGGCATATTTTCGTCGAGAAAAACCAGGTCAATGTTGCCGTCGGCTAGTTCGTCGAGGGCTTCAGAACCCGATGTAACAGGGATGACTTTGTATCCTTTGTCTTCAAGAAAGAGGATATGGGGCTTGAGGAGATCGATTTCATCGTCGGCCCATAAAATGCGTATCTGGTCCATTGGAGAGAATTTTGAGGTTTAAAGTATAAGGGGTTAATGGTTTAAAGTATGAGGTGTTATGGGTTTTAATGGCTATTGTAGACTTATGTATAACGCAGTTTTATTTTTTTTCGTATATTTGGATTTTTGTAGCAGTATACGACAAAAAGTTTATATCTTTGATACCGAAAAAGATAGAAGAATAAATGTTGTTGACAGAGATATACAAAAAATCTAAACTAACCGCAGAACTATGCGCAAAACTGATTCCCAACCAGGCTCGCATACACGTAAACGGCCTGACGGGAAGTCTGCCACCCGTTGTAGGTGCAACGCTGGCGCAATGCCTGCCGCAAAGCAATCTGGTTTTCATAGTCGGTTCGAAAGAGGATGCCTACTATCTGCAGAACGATCTCGAGACGCTGCTATGTACCAGAAACAATTCAGACGACAACGACAACAATGGCTGTGCGGTAATGCTGTTCCCCACCACCTACCGACGCCCCTACCAGACCGAAGAGACCGACAACGCCAACGTGCTTATGCGTTCAGAAGTCGTCAAGCAACTCAATGCCGGCCGCCGTATGGTTATGGTAAGCTATCCTGAAGCTTTGGCAGAGAAAGTCATTTCGTCGAAGACATTGACAAAAAACACCTTGCAGATTTTCAAAGGTGGCAAACTAGATATGGACTTTGTCATCGACGTACTGCAGGAATATGCTTTCGAACGAGTAGACTTCGTTGTCCAGCCCGGGCAATACGCAGTGCGTGGCGGCATAATAGACGTTTTCTCCTTTGCCAACGAAAACCCGTTCCGCATAGAGTTCTTCGATGACTGTGTCGACTCGCTGCGCAGCTTTGACCCCGTCACACAACTGTCAATACGCCACTACGACCAAATAACCATCATTCCCGACCTCGAGAGTCAGCACAACGGAAGTGTTTCAATCGACGAAAAGGTAAACATTCTGCAGTACTTCGGCAGCGAAGACATAGTGTGGGCCTACGGACTGATGTACGTCAGCGAGACAATAGAAAAATGCTATGCCTCAGCTGTTAACGAACACAAGAAGATTGCCGCCGAAAAAGAACAGGGTATCGTAAGACTTCAAAATGCCAAACCGGAAGATCTTTATTCTTCCGCCAACGAGTTCCTAAAAGCACTGTTGCGATGCAAGATCATAGAAAGCGGCAACTCGTTTTTCTTCAACAACGCCGTCAATATAGAGGCACATAGCGAACCACAACCTACATTCAATAAACAATTCGAGTTGCTGAAACAATCGCTGTCGACCTATAACGAACGTGGTTTCCAAATGTACATCAGCGTCAGCAGCGAACAACAGCACAAGCGTCTCGACAAGATATTCATCGAAAGCCAGATGGAAGAAATAGCCGCAGGCATAACCTACCTCGACTATTCACTGCGCAGGGGTTTCATAGACCACGACGAACACCTACTATGCTACACCGACCACGAGATATTTGAACGCTACCACAAATACACCGTCCACGATATGAGCCAGAACCGGGAAGCTCTGACACTGAAAGAGCTGTTTGAGCTCAAGCCTGGCGACTTTGTAACACATATTGACTACGGTGTTGGGCGTTTCGCCGGCCTCGAAAAAATAGAGACGGGAGGCAAACAGCAAGAAGTCATACGGTTGGTTTACAAGAACAATGACACACTGTACATAAGCATCCACGGACTTCACAAGATAAGCCGCTACGTAGGCAAGGAAGGCGTCGCCCCAACTTTGAACAGGCTTGGCAGCAACACCTGGCAGGTACTGAAACAAAAGACTAAAAAACAGGTAAAGGACATTGCCAAAGACCTGATACAGCTCTATGCCAAACGAAAAGCCACAAAAGGCTTTGCCTTCAGCGCCGACAGTTACCTGCAGAACGAGCTCGAGGCTTCGTTTATGTATGAAGACACACCCGACCAGCTCAAAGCCACACTCGATGTAAAGAACGATATGGAATCCGCAGCACCGATGGACCGACTGGTGTGTGGCGACGTTGGTTTCGGCAAGACCGAAGTGGCCATTCGCGCCGCCTTTAAAGCCGTATGCGACTCGAAACAGGTAGCCATACTCGTTCCGTCGACAATCCTTGCGTTCCAACATTATAACACTTTCACAGAACGACTGAAAGGGTTGCCTGTGAACATCGACTACCTAAACCGATTCCGCACTACAAAAGAAAAAAATCAGATTGTCCGCGACCTCGAGAACGGCAAACTGGATATTATCATAGGTACACACGCCATTACCAACAGTAAACTGAAATTCAAAGACCTTGGACTGCTCATCATCGACGAAGAACAGAAATTCGGTGTCAGTGTCAAAGAAAAACTGAAACAGGCACGCACCAATGTTGACGTTCTGACCCTCACCGCAACGCCAATTCCACGCACACTCCAATTCTCACTGATGGGAGCACGCGACCTGAGTGTAATTCAAACCCCACCACCCAACCGTCAACCTATACAAACCGAACTGTCACCATTTAGCGAAGAACTAATTCGTGATGCAATAAGTTTTGAACTGTCGCGCGACGGACAGGTCTTCTTCATCAGCAACCGTGTCGAAAACCTGCCCGAAATGGCTGGCCTTGTCAGCCGCCTGGTTCCCGATGCACGTGTAGCAATAGCCCACGGTCAAATGGATGGGAAACAGGTGGAAGAAACAATGATGCGCTTCATAGAAGGCGAAATCGACATCCTGGTATCAACTGCCATCATCGAAAACGGGCTCGACATACCAAACGCAAACACAATGATTATCAATAATGCACAGCAGTTCGGCCTCAGCGACCTCCATCAGATGCGCGGACGCGTGGGACGCAGCAATCGCAAAGCCTTCTGCTATATGCTCATACCCTCGTTCAGCATACTCACCGACGAGGCACAGAAACGCTTGCGTGCCATCGAAGAATTTGCCGCTGTCGGCAGTGGTTTCAACATAGCTATGCGCGACCTCGACATTCGCGGAGCCGGCAACATACTCGGTGCCGAACAAAGCGGATTCATCAGTGAGATAGGCTACGATATGTACCACAAAATCCTCAATGAAGCCATCGAGGAGCTTAAAGAGACCGATTTTCACGACCTTTTCTATGGCAACAACAGCCAGCAATCAGCAAATGCCAATCAGCCTTTCGTCAAGGAATGCGTTATTGAGACAGACCTTGAAGTGCTAATACCCGACGACTACGTCTCGAACATCAGCGAGCGACTGCAGCTATACAAAGAGCTCAACGACCTCAGCGCCGACGCCGATTTGGACCGTTACCGCGAACGGCTCATAGACCGCTTCGGGCCCATACCGCCTGCCACACAGGAACTTGTAAAAACCATCACCCTGCGTCGCAAGGCAAAGGAGTTCGGCATAGAAAAACTGGTACTCAAACAAGAAAAAATGGTCTGCTATTTTTCAACAAACCAAGACAATCCCTTCTATAAGTCGGAAAACTTCACCAGACTCATAAAATACGCCCAAGACCATCCTCGCAGCGTACATCTGCGCGAGACAGTCGACAGGCTTTCACTCGTCTGCGACAACGTAGAAAACATCCACAACGCCATAGAAAAACTCGACATACTTATCAACGCATAATATCCGCCGTTGAGGACAGAAATGTTAAAATTATACATTTTAATATTTTTTAGTATCTTTGCATATTGGCAAATATGTGTTGTTGGTATGTATTTCCACATAAAGCACATAAATACCAATATGTTAGAAACATAGTAAGCATACAATATGGAAATAGAAATAACACGATTATTCGATCTGCTGGACCACCTTGTCGTCAACCATCCCAAGGACGACATCCTTGCCGGGAAAGTCAACGGAGAATGGGTGCGCTACAGTTCGCACGACTATTACAAATACGCTCACTTTATGGCCTACGGCCTAATGGAACTCGGCATACAGCCTGGAGACAGAGTCATTACAATTTCGAACAACTGCCCCGAGTGGAACTTTATTGATATGGCTTTGGCTTTAACCGGCGCCATTCACGTACCAGTCTACCCCACCCTGTCGGTCGAGAACTATGTTCACATTTTCAAACACAGCGGTGCAAAACTGCTTCTGGTGAGCAGCAACCTGCTGCTACGTCGCATACTGCCTGCAGTGCAACAGTTGGAAACACCTCCAGACATCTACACTCTGGCTGCCATTGAAGGCTATCCTCGCACACTGGAAATACTCAAGATGGGTATCGCCAGTCGTGAGAAACACCTTGCCGAACTTGAAAAACGCAAAGAGCAAGCCAAACCCGACGACTGGCTGACGCTGATTTATACCAGCGGCACAACAGGCGATCCCAAAGGCGTGATGCTGTCGCATCGCAATATTTGCAGTAACTTTTTGGCACACAGCAAAGTCAACCCAATGACACCCGAATACCGTGTGCTCTCGTTCCTGCCGCTCAATCACGTCTTTGAGCGTTCAATGAACTACCATTTCCAATATCTTGGATGTAGCATCTATTACGCTGAAAGTATGGGAACCCTACAGAGAGATATGCTGGAGATAGGCTGCGGCGGGTTCTGTGCCGTACCACGCGTTCTTGAAATGTTTTACGACAAGCTGTATGCTGCCGGGAAAGACTTTCCTGCCATCAAGAAATACATATACTTCCGCGCTTTCAGGCACGGTATGCGCTTTGACAACGGAATCATCAAGAAAGTTTCAATCTGGTATCAGCTGATGCACCGTTTCTATGACCGTATGGTCTACCGCCACTGGCGCGAGAAATTCGGCGGCAAACGGATGATCATCATTAGCGGCGGCAGTAGCATACCAGAACGTCTTGTACGTCTGTTCAGCGCTGCAGGAATGAATATCTATGAGGGCTATGGGCTCAGTGAAACATCTCCTGTCATCGCTGTAAACAACCCCGTTGACGGCTACGTACGCTTCGGCACAGTAGGTCCACAGCTCAGTGGTACTGAACTCAAAATCGCCGAAGACGGCGAAATTCTCACGCGCGGACCGCACGTTATGATGGGCTACTACAAAGATCCAGACTACACCAAACAGGTCATAGACGAAGAAGGATGGTTCCATACCGGTGACATAGGCAAGATTGTCGCCAACCGATACCTCAAAATCACCGACCGTAAAAAAGACATCTTCAAACTGTCGGCAGGCAAATACGTAGCACCACAAGTTATTGAAAACAAACTTCGTGAGTCAGAATACATTGATCAAGTGATGGTCATTGGCGAACACCAGAAGATAGCCGCGGCAATCATATCGCCCAACTTCAACACCCTGCACTATTGGGCATTGAAACATCATCTGCACTACCGCGACAACACACAGCTCATCAACCTGCCTGAAGTAAACAAAAAAATGCAGGAAATCATCGACATATACAACAAAGAGTTCGCACCGCACGAGCAGATCAAAAAGTTCCGACTGGTCAGCGAAGAGTGGACCACCACCAACGGTCTGCTTTCTCCCACACTCAAACTGCGCCGCAACCTGCTGCAAGACAAATACAAAGACGTTATCGTCGACATTTTCGGCAAGCAGGACGACACGAAATCAGGACTTTTCTCCTCGTTCCGCACCATTGAACTGCCTGCTATCAAGCTTCCCTTCAAAGGAAATTAATACCACCTAAACGCAACGTCTTCAAGTGGTTATACAATCAATCGAAAGATACAAACAAAAAAAATTTGTTCACACAGCGAAAAAGTAGTACTTTTGCAGCCGTTTTTAAGTGAATTTATGGATTGTCCTATGGTGTAATGGTAGCACATCAGATTTTGGTTCTGCTTGTCTAGGTTCGAATCCTGGTAGGACAACAAAAAAGCTCTCACAACGGAGGGCTTTTTTTTGTCACGGTCTCTGCATTTCTTACAGCTTCTATTATAACCACGTTAAGACGATTCATACGAGGTTTTCTTGCGACACGTTTACGACTTTTGGCAAGTTACTCAATGACACTTTAACTGAAGTACAGCGGTGTTGCAAACAGGAATTTGCCGATTGTGGCTTTTTTATGTATATTTGCATTTTTATACAGCATAAGAAAAAAAACAACCAAAAATCTGAAAAACATTAACATAAACCACATATCCCCACCAAAAAAACACCAGAATCTATGAAGAAATTCTTTTTGATTGTTACACTTTTGACTTTTGCATTGAGTTCCAATGCTCAATGGTTTGACTTTTCAAACAACTATGACCGCTATGGTGTCGGTTTTCATCTGGGTATGGCTGGATTGAACAGCGAATACCACGACCTTGGAACTGGTGTTAGCATAAACGTGATGGGCTTTTATCTTGATTTCCTGCAAGGTGGCCCTGCCCACAAACACGACATTCACGTAACCAATACACTCTACAATGACTCGGTGGCGTTCCATATCAACGCTGGTTACCAAATTCCTGTGTTGAAATGGCTTCGTATTATGCCTATGGTGGGCTATTGCCAGACCAATGCCGGCTTGACTGATGCAACAACAGTCAATGTGGATGTCAACGAAAACACTACAAGCATCTTTCACGACTATGATGTAACTTCCGGCACCCGCAAGCACCACTTCAACTTCGGTGCAGGACTGTTTATCAAGCCGATTCGATGGATTGAAATATATGCCATCGGTTCACGCTATGCTATCTATGGCGGCATAAGCATCAACCTTGATTCTTTTATAGGCATCGAATAGTTTCATTGCCTGATTGAAAACCGATATAATTTGAGAAACATTGAGAAAAAACGTATATATTGAAACCTACGGCTGCCAGATGAACCTTGCTGACAGCGAAATTGTAGGTGCTGTTCTAATAAAAGACGGCTACAGCATTTGCCGCGACATCAACGATGCAGACTATGTCCTTATAAATACCTGCGCTATACGCGAAAATGCCGAGCAACGCATACGCAAACGTTTGCGAGAGTTAAAAGCTTTACAGAAACAGCGCCAATGGGTAAAAATAGGCATTCTTGGATGTATGGCCGAGCGATTGCAGCGTCAGTTAATGGAAGAGGAAGAAAATGTGTCATTCATTGTCGGCCCCGATGCATATCGCAAACTGCCTGAAATGTTGTCACACATCACCGAAGATGAAAAAATGGCAGAAACAATGCTAAGCGACATTGAGACCTATGCCGACATTGAGCCCATTCGCTACGATACCAACGGCATTACAGCCTATATCAGCATTATGCGTGGATGCCAGAACTATTGCGCATACTGCGTAGTGCCGTACACTCGCGGCCGCGAACGCAGCCGCGATCCACAGACAATAGTCGCAGAGGCAAAGAATCTGTTCGATAAAGGGTATCGCGAAGTGACTTTGCTGGGTCAGAATGTGAACAGTTATCGTTGGCGTTCGGACAATAACGAAGTAGGATTCCCTGAACTAATGACGATGGTTGCCGAAGTAAGCCCTCTACTGCGTGTTCGCTTTGCCACTTCGCATCCCAAGGATCTGAGCGACGAACTCCTGCAGGTGATGGCACGCTACGACAATATCTGCAAGTGCATACATCTACCCGTACAGTCGGGCAGCGAACGGATGCTAAAACTAATGAACCGACGCTATACGCCGGAATGGTACCTGAACCGCATAGAGGCAATACGTCACTATCTGCCCACCTGCAGCATTACAACCGACGTTATTGCAGGTTTCTGCTCCGAGACCGAGGAGGACCATCGTGCGACTCTAGAGATGTTCCGAAAGGTTAGATACGACTACGCCTATATGTTCAAATTCTCGATGCGCCCCAATACTTTCGCAGCAAAGCATATGCAAGACGATGTGCCCGACGATGTCAAAACACGCCGTCTAGAAGAAATCATTGCTATACAGGGTGAGATTGCGCTGGAAAACAACCAAAAAGAGATCGGTAAAGTGTTTGAAGTGTTAATTGAAGGTATCTCGCACCGTTCAGAACAACAACTCTTTGGCCGCAACAGTCAGAATAAGGTTATTGTCTTTGAACGAGGCAACCTGCACCCCGGCCAATATGCCAATGTGCGGGTGACACGTTGCACATCGGCAACACTTATTGGCGAAGTCGTGGGCAATAAATAAAGTGTTTTCGCGTTACCATAACATAAAACCATTTGAACCATATCTTTTAACCTCGATAATTCTCCAACTCCCAATATGTCCAAAGAAAGCTTTTTAAAGAATCACCCGTGGGTGCTGCACGCCTTGACAGCTATCGGTATTTCACTGCTCATTATAATTGTAGTCTTCATTATTTTGAAACACTATGGCCGAGTGGGACAGGAATATCCTACACCCTATGTCGTCGGTTCTTATGTCGACGATTTGAGCGATGACGACGGTTTAGAGCTGCAATATGTCATCATTGATTCCATATACCAGCAGGGCAAACGCGGCGGATACATCCTGCGCCAAGATCCCGATTCGGGAGCGATGATAAAAACAGGACGCAAAATATACCTTACAGTCACCTCTTTTGTGCCCGACAATGCCATTGTTCCTGATTTGCGCTCATTATCGGTACGACACGCTATCTCACAGCTCGAAAATGTTGGTCTCCACGGCGGAAGGCTTGAATTTGTCGACGATCCTCACCACGTAGTACTTCAGCAGAAATACAAGGGTCGCACTGTTAACGAAGGGCGGCGTCTTGAGAAAGGAGCTATGGTTGACCTTGTTGTGGGTCGTGGCAACGGTTCAGCCCAAAGTATTGTTCCTTATTTGGTCGGTATGTCGCCTACCAAGGCACGACGTAGCATTCTTTCGGCTTCGCTAAATGTCGGCGTTGAGCACTATGACGGCATCACCGATATGAGCCACGCAATTGTCTATAAACAATTGCCAGAATATAGTGGTCGAACAGGGGCTGACTATGGTAGCCACGTTGAATTGTGGTACTGCGACAAATCTGTAGTTGCAATGGAAGAATTGGAACGTATGAAGCAGCGTCAAATAGAGGATTCGATACGAGCCCTGTATGAACAGGGTGACAACAACGTTCGCTCAACTGATCCTTACGGATTGACTGGCTTGGATGAATTTTAACACCTTATACATAGATAAAAATTGAGGACAAAAGCGCTTCACATATTACTGTTTATAATTCTCACCCTCCCGGCAGAATGCCAGGAGTTACTTGCACCGTTATCCGCATTTGCGAGGCCATCCCTAGCCAAAAACACTGACACAATTGTGACAGAGCTACCTTTTTTCGACGATTTTGCCGAATATGAAGGACTGCCAGATTCAAAACGGTGGCTTACATTCCAAGCATTTGTCAACAAGGACTATGCACCTCAAGCTCCGACAGTAGGCATCGTCACTCTTGACGCTCTCGATGCAAACGGAAATCTTTACCACCAAGCGTCATCCAATCTTTTTGCCGCCGATACTCTTGCATCACAGATTGTGCGACTTGATTCATTGACTGGTACATATCAACGCAAACTTCAACCATCAGACTCCATTTACTTTAGTTTTTTCTATCTTCCCGGAGGCTGGTACGGCAATCCGTGGGAACTGGTTGGCGATGCACCATCCAACGAAGACTCACTTTTTTTGGAGTTCTACGATGCCACTGAGAAAAAATGGGATATAGTGTGGGCTACGGCAGGCTACAATGCAGATACAACTGGCAACACGGCACTATGGCCGTGGCGCTTTGTCAACATCTGCATCAACGACACACGCTATTTTACAAAACAATTCCAGTTCCGATTTCGTAACTACGCAAGCCTTGACCCTAACCCCAAAAGCGGCATTGCAGGCAACTGCGACCAATGGAATATCGACTATGTTTATTTGAATACTAACCGCACAGTTGGAGACTCGTTGTTTCGCGACATAGCCTTTGTAGACAAAGCTCCGTCGATGCTGAAAGAATATCAAGCAATGCCAGCTCGACAATTCACGTCCACAGATATGGCCACGGAACTGAATGTCAAAATTGTGAACCGATATGGCCAGACTTTGGCTTCCAACTATTCATACACCGTTTACGACAATAACGGGCAGAAGATAGCACAGTACGATGGCGGATATGAAAATATCGTTGCCTTCTTCCCAAACGGACGCTATCAAGATATGGCCGTACACAGCAATCCCCCTATCAATTTTGCATACCCAGCATCAACCAATTCCACAACATACGAGATAGTACACATTGTTAGGGAAGGCGTTGGCGGTGACAGTCACAATAGCAATGATACAATCAGATTCCATCAGATTTTTGAAGACTTTTACGCTTACGACGACGGCATCGCCGAAAACGGTTACGGATTGACTGCCACTGGAAACAAAATGTGGCTTGCTTATCGCTTCGACATCAAAGTACCAGACACCCTTTCTGCTGTAGACATCTGCTACAACCGCACACGTAACAATGAAAACGAAGGTATTCAATTCCAACTATGTGTATGGCAAAGCGAAAATGGCAAACCGTCGACATTAATATATAAGGATCCCGAAAAAATGACACCTCAATTCGGTGATCGAAACGCCTTCCACCGCTACCGTCTGTCTCAACCTTTAGTTGCAAACGACACTATTTTCATCGGATTCGAGCAACTGTCGAACGATTATATCAATCTTGGTTTCGACCGCAGCACCGACTCCAGATGTTATACATATTACCGCACAGGTAATGAATGGATGCAAAGCATATTGAGCGGATCGGTAATGATGCGACCAGTTTTCGGAACATTTGCATTGATGGGCATTCCACAGAACAGCAATACGACAGAAATAACACTTTATCCCAACCCTGCTTCAGAACAAGTAAACGTACGTTTCAATACAGAATGCAGAAATGCCATTATGTCGCTATACGACATTCAGGGGCGAAAGATATGGGAACGTCCGATATGCAAAACATTTGACGTGGACAGTCTCCCTGAAGGACTTTATCTAATACGAATCTGTGATACAACAGAAGGCTTGCAAACGACAAAAAAAATAATCATCAAACGATAACTATGAGCAACATAAGCGAGGAACAGGGCATAAAAAATGGCACCGACAACGAAGAGCAAGAACTATACGAGAATTATCGTTTCACTGTCGACAAAGGCCAAGAGACTATGCGTCTTGACAAATATCTGCAAATGCGCATAGAGGGTGTTTCGCGCACAAAAGTTCAGGCTGCAGCAAAAGCATCGTGCGTTTTGGTCAACGACAAGCCAGCCAAATCCAACTACAAAATAAAACCTCTCGACATTATCAGCGTCCTTCTTCCAACGCCTCCTCGCGAACTGGAAATTCTACCCGAGAACATTCCTTTCAACATCGCATACGAAGACGATGACGTACTGGTTATCGACAAAGAAGCAGGTATGGTGGTTCATCCAGGCTATGGCAATTTCACAGGCACCCTGCTCAACGCACTTGCTTACTACTTTGACGGCAAAAAAGACAAAAACGGAAACCAGATAACCCCCTACCTTGTTCACCGCATTGACAAGGACACCTCCGGACTGCTTTTAATTGCCAAAAACGAAGAAGCACAAATAATGCTTGCAAAACAATTTTTTGATCACACTACTGAAAGAAAATACAATGCCCTAGTTTGGGGAGACTTTATAGAAGACAGCGGAACGGTGGTTGGCAATCTGGCACGCTCAACAAAAGACCGCCGTGTAATGGCTGTATATGATGACCCTGAGATAGGCAAACACGCTATAACTCATTGGACTGTCCTTGAACGCTTTGGCTATGTCACTCTTGTCGAATGCGTGCTTGAAACAGGCCGCACACATCAAATCCGCGCACACCTCAAACACATTGGTCATCCACTCTTCAACGATGCAATGTACGGCGGAGACCAGATTCTTAAAGGCACTACTTTCTCAAAATACAAACAATTTGTAAACAACTGCTTCCAGTTGCTACCACGTCAAGCATTGCACGCTATGACATTAGGATTTGAACATCCAACAACACATCAAAGAATGCACTTTGAATCGCCATTACCAAATGACATTGCCACCGTACTGGACAAATGGCGTAGGTATTCTGCCTCATCCAAAGAGATGATATAGCATTCCATCCTTATTATACATTAACCACGGAATCAGTACTCCCACATATCTTGACTGATGTCAAGCAATTCCGACTCAATTCGCTCTGACTCCCATATAGCTTCCGTTCCCGTAAGATAATCGAGAATTGATCGATTAAAACGGTTGGAATAACGCGTCACATAACTGTTGAACATTCTGTTTATGAATATGTAATCCCAAGACGGCTGGTTGGCTATATTTTGCTGCCACGTAGCCTCGTTGCGAACCATCAAACGTCGTACCTGTGGTGACTGCATAGGTATCCAAAACACTTCGGCTGTGCCTATATAGTCCAAATCGCCATCGTGTTCCTTGAATAATTCCTTGGTAAGGCATAGCCCCAGTATCCGTATGTTCTGTTCAGTGACCTGCTTGTCGATATACCACGACTCCTTGAGCCTGATTTGAAGCATCTCCTCGGAGTTGAACTCTTTCGGAACGAGGACAGTTTTGTACTCATAGTTTTCATCGTCATCAACAATTTCAAGGATTATCGTATCTGCCTTTGTAAACCGTTCGACAAACAGTTCATTATCAAGAGGAATTTTCAACTCGTCATCTTCATAAATGGGTATCTCGCCAGCGACAACAGCGTCCCATATCACATAAGCGAAATTACGGCGTCCTTCCACACCTTTGCGTTCTACTGGAAAATAGAAAAAATGATTAAATTTCTCGCGCAAATCAATTGTTCGCCACACCATCTGTTCCCACACTACATCATTTTCACGAAGGAACGGGAAGGCAAATGCTTCGCGCTCATTGGCTATATGTCGTTTGTAGAAATGAGACTGTTCCCCCTCAAGCGTCTGAGCTGAAAGAGAAAGAATGCCAATTATATAGGCTAAAAGGATTATATATTTACGGATTGCTACTGTCATAAAAGAGAATTGAGAGCCAAGAATCGCAACAATTCCTGACTCTCAATCCATATTAATCTTGCAAATTGCTGCAAGTCAAATAATCTGCATTAAAACCGGATCTTAGTACTCCCACATATCAGACTCGATGTCAAAAATTTCCTCCTCAATTGCCTGCGACTCAAGTATGGCATCAGTACCGGTGAGATAAGCAGAAATTGGACGATTCATCACATTCGACTCACGATAGCAAAAACTATCAAAATAGCGCTCTACGAAGATATCGTCATAGGATCGTTCTGCGTGCGAATTGTGTTCGTCGTATGCAAGCACCTTGACAAGGGCATTGCGGACACGCATATCGTCCATAGGGACCCAAAACATTTCAACATTGTCGCACACACGTTCGCCATCACGGTCTTTGCAGTAGTTATAAACTAAAGTAAGGCCTGTTATACGCACCTTCTGACGGGTGTCTTGCTTGTCAATGTACCAGTATTCTTTAAGGCGTGCCGAATAGACTTCTTCAGGCTTGAACTCTTCTGTAATGAGTGTATCGCGACCCTCAGTTTCGTCACCCCATTCGTCGTATTCTGCGATATGGAAGTTATAGCTGCGAGTCAACTGGCTCATCATCTCTTCATAAGTGAAGGGAGTTGTCAAGTCATCCTCTTTAAAGACCTCAATATCTCCGTTTTTCAGAGCATCCATAATAGCCGTAGTAAGGCTTACACGTCCCTGAGTATTGCGGGTAGGATCTATGGGAAAGTAGAAAAACTGATTGAATTTCTCGCGGAAATCAATAGTTCTCCATACAGCGTGTTCCCATACCACATCACTTTCACGAAGGAAAGCATACGGCATAGCAACACGACCTTTGACCTGATCCTTCTTGTAGAAGTCATTGAAATTATGATCTTCTTCAGCATCGATGATGCTCTGAGCATTGGCCGAAAAAGCACCAGCCATAAAGAAGAACAGTCCTAAGCAAAACAATAATTTCTTCATTGTATAAAAATTTTATGTTACTTCAAACGTAGAGTACAATCAAGCGAATGAGTTGCTCCATCAGGAGTCTTAACAGTCACATCAGTGATATATATCTTTTGACCGCGTTTCGCGTTGTTGATTCGACTGATCATTTCAGGAGTCAAACGATTGCCTGTACCATTAAGGTCAAGGGCACCAGAGCCTTGAACATTAAATGTGAAAGTATTGATCTTCAGAGCAGGAATCTGGAAATCGAAATCTTCCATCGAAGCACGTAGCACTGGATTAGCAGTAATCTCTGCCTTCGACACCTGGTCACCGCTCTTGAAACTACCTATACGCAACGATGGTTTCGGAATACGTTTGATACGTATTTCTTTAGAACCCATATTCTTGGTCTGCCCCTCAATCTTTGCACTGACATTCAAAGTCATTTTGCCAATCTTTGTAGGCTTGATGATATAATTGCCTTCGCCAGCATCTTTTACTATAGTCGCATTACCAGTAGTGATTGACGGAATTACATCTTTCGAAGCAACACCAGGCACACCTATCGAAACAGGATTGTCAATACCCGCATAGACAACGTTCATCTTAACAAGTTCAGTAACAGCCACCGGAGCAGCCACAAAGTAACTCTCATCAAACGGATACTCTTTCTCCTCGCCATCCTTGACCATATATACAACACCGTGAACCTTACGCTCACCAGGAGCAGCAGCGCCAGCAGTATAAGTGATGGAACCATCAGGACCACTCTTGTACTCTGCTCCATTAATAATAGCACGAAATTCACGTTTCGAGTCATATGCGCCAACATTAACCTTCATTTCATATTTGCCTCCCTGGATAACATAGCTCGAAGTGGGACGGCAGATAGCGGCAATCTGGTCAAACTTGAAGTCATCTTTACCAATCATACCGAACAGCTTCTTGATAGCGTCATATTCAGCATTCATCAGTTCCGATTTCATACGCGAAAGACACACAATATCAGCAACCGAAATGGCTCCGTCAAAATTATACTCCTCCCAACTCACCATACGTCCAGCGTGTGAACTCCAGAATTCACTCTCAACGTCCATACCAAAATTGACATCAACAGTATCGTGAGTAATATTCGTGTCTTGGAAAACAGCGGCAACTTTCTCTTTATATGCAATAATGGCATTCTTGATATCAATAGCCTTTCCTTTACCTTCGTCATAGAAGAAATGCGTACCCATATCTGTGTTATCCTTCTTGTCAACGATAGTCAAGCCACCAAGGTCAATGGCAACTTTTGCACTGTCAAGCAAGAAATTGCCATTAGCGTCACGAAGAGGTATTTTCCTCTTGATAGTCTTGCCTTCCGAATGGTTCACCACCATAGCCTCTTTCTGCATATAACAAAGGAAACCGAAACGTCCCTCGTCAATGAGGTTCTTCAGCGAATCAGTGTAATCCTTAATAGTCATAGCTGCCTCATAGTACTTGACAGTCTTCACGGAGTCAACTGCCATAGCTTGGTCAAAAAGACCATATGCTTCCGCAATCTGTGTCTCAATATTTTTGTTCGACTCGTTCATAGCATCGCCCACCGTGACGAATCCGTTGAGAATCTCGACAGATACGTTCAGTGCCAGCAGGGCGGTGTACACGAGGTACATCATTGCAATCATTTTTTGCCTCGGGGTCTCCGGGCAATTTGTAGCACCCATATTCTATCTTATTATTTGTTCTACCATAATTGTTGAATAATCCAATGCGTCGTTCAGATTGCAAACTCAGATGCGGGTCTGCATAGCTGCCAGCATATTGCCATAGACATTGTTGAGCTCGGCAACTTTTCTGGTAAGCGCATCCACCTGCTCTTTGTATTTCAACACGCCTTCTGCAGACTCAGCAAAGTTGGCAACCATACTCTGCATACGTTCCTGAACCTCCTTGGTAGCCTCAAGCTGCATAGAAGAGTTCTGCATCTGGATTTCATACATTGCATTGATAGAAGAAAGACTTGATGCCATCTTTTTAAGTTCATCGACATACGAAGTGTCGCCAGCGCGCAAAGTCTGTGCCGTTTCTTGATAGATTGCAGACAGGCTGGTAACAGCAGCAGTGGCGTCCTTAAGACTCTCTGAATATGTCGAAGACAACTCATAATCGTGATTAATGGATTCAGCAGTGCGTTTGTATGCAGCCGACAAATCACCAGCAGCCTCTGCGGCAACATCCATATTGGTGACAAATTTGTCCGTAGCGGCCACAGCAGTAGACATACTGCTCATCGAATTGGCAGTATCGGCAAGGCTTTCCATTCCACGGCCCAAACGTTCCACCAAATCCGGACCAATCTTAGCCTCGGCCAGCATCTTGTCGAGCTCTTCAGTAACGCTGCCTGATTTTTTCTGGTCGGGGTTGACGATATCATCACCTTTCATACCTGCAAGTTCCGGATACACAAGACTCCAGTCCCATTCTATATGAAGAGGTTCAAAAGCTGAAAGAAAGAAGATAAGAGCCTCAGTACCCATACCTAAAATCAGCATAGGAACAGCGCCCGGCCAGTGGTTGATTTTGAACAGAGCTCCAATAATAACGGCCGATGCGCCCCATCCATACAGTTTGCTCATAAAGTTTTTGTAACCTTTACTCCGAACAAGGTTGTCAATTTTGCTCATAACTTTAATTTTTAAATTATGTTTACTTATTTTTATGTATTTTATTTCTTATTATACACCATCACACTCTCATTACTTTGCGACATTCGATGCCGACTTTAGGTTATCGCCCTTAACACGACCCAAATAAGGTTGTACACAGCGGAAACCGATATACGACTTGGCGGTATCCTGATATTCAAACGAGCGAGTCTGAACCTGGATAAAATACTTCTGATCTTTCCAAGAACCTCCGCGGATAACTTTGCGTTTCATAGCAGGTGTCGAGTTGTCGTTTGCACTATAATTGTAATAGGGCGACAAAGCATTGGCAACGACATAGGTCGGGTTATCATATGCATCAAGACACCATTCCGACACATTGCCAGACATATCATACAGACCATAGTCATTGGGAGCATAGTGACCGACCATTAACGTCTTAACGCCACCATCGTCATCATAGGCACCCTTCAAAGGCTCATAATTGGCTAGGAAACATCCATTAGGGTTACGCACATATGGGCCGCCCCAAGGATAGCTCTCGCCTGCAATTCCACCACGAGCTGCAAATTCCCATTCAGCCTCGGTAGGCAGACGAAAGTCGTTCATCTGGGTATAGTCAATCGACTCCAAATATTGATTCAGGTAGTTGGAACGCCACACACAGAAAGCCTTGGCCTGTACCCAGCTGATACCCACAACAGGATAATTGTCATATGCTGGTGAAGTGAAGTACTGGCGAGTAAAGTCCTCATTCATACTATATGTATAATCGTGTACCCAGCAAAGCGTATCGGGATAAATGTTCACAACTTCACGTTTGATGAGTGAAGAACGGTTGTTCAATCCCTTAGGACGTGGAGCAAACATAGTTCCCTTGTATTCATCCTTGACAGCCGTCGAGCTCTCTTTCTTTGCAGCTTCGGCATAATCAATCCAATAATACTCATAATTCAATTTAGCAGGATCAATAGTACGGCGACGATAAAAACGATCCTTCTCCGGCAGGTAAAGATCTTCCAAAGCCTCACGAGTCTCCTGCTCCGTCCAACGGATTTTCTCCTTCTTGTTCAGAATGGCAGGTTCAAGCGGTTCACCATATTCATCCTCTTCAATCAGGAAACCTTCAATACCAGCCTCACCAAGCATACGGCGGGCAACGGAATCGATGACCCAGTTTACAAACTGGCGATATTCGTTGTTGGTTATTTCAGTCTCATCCATAAAATATGAACTGACCTGCATAGTGCGAGGCTGTGGCGGTGTACCGTAGGTGACATTCTGGGTACCAGCACCCATACTGAAGTTGCCTTGGTTAATGAACACCATACCCTTGAGGTCAATATCCTCAAAAATAGGACGGTTCTGAACGCCTACAAGTTCGCCTTTGTCCGACGAGCCACAGCTCCACATTAAAACTACTCCTGAGAGTACGAGAAACAACTTTTTCATATAAATAATGTTATTTTAATTTCTAATATAAAAATAGCAAATTACGCTTCTTTTCTGTTCTTTTACGGATGTTGGATTAAAAAGTTTCGTTTTTCTAAAAGTTTTACAACAAGTAACGTGTGTTCTGATAAACCGATGGTAACTTGGGAGGAACAACAATCTTGAAGCAGTATCTGATGTATGCCTCAAGCGAGCCGAAACTAAATCCCGATTTATAAACACCCAGTTTACTGGTTGTCAAATCATAAGCCAGGCCAATCTTCATCTTGTCCCAGTTCACACCACCTAGAAAAGTGACAGCATCCTGCAATCGATAGCTGACACCGCCCCAAAATAAGTTCTGATACTCCAGCAGACAGGACAGGTCAAACTGGAAAACAGAAAAATTAGCGGTACGAGCCAAAGCAGATGGTTTGAGTCGGAACGAAGGGTTAGAAGGAATGACATATTCATATCCTCCAAGCAGATAAAGAACTCTGCTGGTCTCAAAATTAAGTTCGTCGCTGTGGGTACCAAGAAAATTCTTCAATGAAAAGCCCAAATAGTAAGAGCCTGGCACCTGGTAGTAAACGCCCAACGAAGCGTCAATCAAGAAATCACTTACCTCTTTATTGTTCAATGCCGGGTCAGAAGTCGACGTAGGAATATCATTTGGATTACCTGTCAAATCGTTATATCCAAACAGTCCGGCAGAACGCGTGATGCTATAGAAATTGCCCTCAATACCTGCCGACAGGTTACCAGGGCCCCAATAGATACTGAAAGCATAGTCAAACGAACCGCTAACGGTTGAGTTGTAGCCGATCTTGTCGGCAAAAAGCGTAAAACCAAGACCACCGTGGAGAATCTTAACAGGAGAGTCAAACGAAAAAAGATAGTCTGTTGGCAGCGAACCAGATTCACCACCAGGAACGGGGGCATCAAGTCGGAGTCCAAGCCACTGACCGCGATACATAATTGAACCGCACATTGATCCTGAGCTACCAGCATAGGCAGGGTTCACGGCCAAACGGTTGAACATATATTGCGAAAATTGAACTTCCTGTTGAGAATGACCAACGTATGAAAATCCCAATATCAAAAGCAAAATTGATATGTTTTTTTTGATTCCGATTTTCATATTGACAAAATAGTTAATATATTATAAAAATTTTATTTTCAATACTATGCAATTACAAATACCTTGTTTGGACACGCCAAAGCAAAGTACTTTTTGACTTGCAAAGATAACAAGAATAATCTATTTATGTGCTTTTTTTCTAAAAAAAATATAAAAAAATAATTTATTTTATTGATTATCAACAAATAAAAATAACTATTTTGCTTCTACGATTTTTATGTCCGGAAAAAGGGCATCAAGCTCTTTTTTCACAAGCTCCGCTTTAATGTATGTTGTCGAGATTTCTAACACCGCTGAAATCTTGCGTCCAAAATCGTTCTGACGGTACTCAACCTGGTCTTGATAGAATATCGGAAGGCGTTCTATTCGCCGTCTTGCCTCATCACGACCTCGGCAACGAAAAAGTTCAAGGTCATATAGCTTTCTTGCATCAAACTTTGTTTCTGAATCAAGAAGTGCAAGATAGCTGCGGAAGGCACCTTTTTCAAGTACTTCCAGTATCTGATCTTGATGTTCCCAAATGTCATAGCAACGAGGCGGCAGTACCTCAACCGTGACCATATGTGAAGAGACACCAATCTGGCGAGCAGCTTTCTTACTGAGATCCAAGACATTACTTCGCGGGCATCTGTCATTGATTCGGACTATAACCTGTTTACCATTCTTCTCATTAGTCACCAGTAGCAACGTGCCAAACTTCAGTGTACGATGTGCTGCAGTGTAACGCTCCTGACTAAAAATCTCTCCGCTACTTGTCTTGCGGCCTACAAACTTGTCACTATAGTAAGTTCCACGCATAGTATACGACACAGTGGTATCGGTCGACGAAACCGTCTGCGCACCGACGGTCGGCATCGTTGCCGTAAACACAATGGCTAGAAATATACTATACAAAAACTTGCTTAACATACATCACCAAGCTAAAGCGTCTTTGTCAAACCATTTGCCCTGCAGTCGCAATGTTTGCTCTATAACATCTCGCACACAACCCATACCACCGCCCAGATGCGAGATATAATGAGCTATACCTTTGATTTCCTCGGCGGCGTCTGCAGGACAGGCAGCAACAGCACAGTTTTTCATTATCTCATAGTCGGGTATATCGTCACCCATACAAAGCACCTGCGACACCGCTAAATCGTTTTCCTCAAGGAATCGCCGATATGTTTCCAGTTTGCTTGCACAACCCGTGTATATCCTTGTCACTCCAAGTGATTCCATTCTATTGTTGATGCTCAGCGATGTGGCTCCGGAAATAACAGCTATGATGTATCCCTTTTTCACAGCGTACTGTATGGCATAGCCGTCCTTTATATTGCCACATCTAACTGTTTCTCGGTCGGCATACATCCAGACATTGCCGTCCGTCATAACACCGTCAAAATCGAATACAAATGCTTTAATATCGTGTAATTTGCTTTTATAATTCATAGTCCATATTTTTTCAAAAATCAACTCTGTATTTTCTGGCGGCATCAGCATAGGTCAGAACACGTTCAAAAACGCCTCTCCATCCCTGCCATCCAAAATCCTCGCAAAGACTTTGATTGTGCCATAGCATCGACAATCTGCCGCCAACAGCCTTCAGTTCATCAACAAGCTGTTTATAAGCCGTTTCTGCCGTCTCAAGACCACACTTTTTATAATAATAAAACGTTGAATCCATAGCAGCAAACGGATGGATTGTTAGCGCTGTCTCACAGTCGCTCTCAAGGTCAAAGAAAGGATATGGACTGCCTGTGCCGGCGCGAAAACCTGGTTCTTCGGCATAACCCATTGTATAATCATGCAATATGCCGTTTTCAATAAGCGCATCGTAAGATTTAGGTAGCGCCAGGCGCAGGAAATGGTAGCGATTGCGTTTCGTCTGCCTATGCAGCAGGCGAGCAAGCCGTTCACTTTCAATGTCTATAAGTTTCGGATCATCGAATGACGCATATGAAGCGTGCAATCCCATTTTGGCATAATCGCTCAAGTGTTGCAGCAATTGACGAAACTCATTGTTTTGGTATGAGATAGGCTTATCGAAAACATTGTAGTCAGCCATCAGCGGAAAGAATTTCAGCTTTATGCCCTGAAAATGGCTGTGAACATCAATGATATAGTCAAAGCTGTCGAATGGGTCCTGTTCCTTACCAAAAATCACACGCAGTCGCTTGCGAATCTCACCACGGCTATCATTCGACACCAGGTCACGCCCGATACCTGTCAACGTACGAAGCATACCCTTGTGTTTATAGCAATAGGCAGCATCAATGTCTACAGTGTCCTCAACATCGAAGAGACGAGGCGATATAACAAGTTCTGGGTAGCGCAGTTTTAGTCTTGCGGCCAACATCAACGCCCAGCGGTCGACAACTGCAGTTGTAAGAAAATTCTCTTTGTATGCCAGACTCTCCGCCGCAGGGAAACGTCCGTGCACATCTGTGATGTGCGGCAAATACTCCTCGTAGCGCGACAAGCAGAAAAAAACCGACGCGAAGATGTCGAATGGAAATTCGCTTTCAGCATTGTAAACAGGATAGAGTGCTGGCACATTCTCGTATTTAAAACACTTTGTCGACTGGTCTTCTATAGTAGTCTGAAACAGCAGGTCACACGAGCGGACAAAAAAAGCGTTGCCCACTTTCTGGCGTCCGTAACACAACTTCGGTCCCTCGAAACGATCAAAAACATCCGCATCAGCGGTGATCTCAAACTCCGTTTTGAGAATATGACGGAACAACACATTCAGGGTATATCCCAGACGGTTTGTCATTCGTGGTATATGGACAAGCAACATAATATATATTTTGCTTCAAATTGAAAATGCAAAGATACGAACTTTTTTTGAAACAGAGCGAAAACATCTTATAAAACATATAAAAAAAACATCTGTTCATCGTCTAAAAAGAAGTATCGCTTTTATGATTCTGCTCCGATCAGGAGTAAACGGCATCTAAAATCGTATAAAAAAATTCCTGCAGCGTGTCAGATTTAGGTGAAAAAATGTGTATTATTATTAGAGAACATAATCGAACGAGTATGAGAAATAGAATGATCTTTTTTCTGGCGACATCGCTTCTGGCGACGACAGCAATGCAGGCGCAGGATGTGATTTCCCTTCGCGGTCGAGTGACGTCGAAAGGCAAGGGTGTGCCCTATACAACGCTACAGCTGCAAGGCACATCCATCGGCGTTGCTTGCAACGACAATGGCGACTATGAGATGAAACTGCCAGTCAACTGCAAAAGCGACACCATTATCATCCGTTCAATAGGACATCTCAGCCTCAAGACCACTGTCGATCATCTACAGAAAAACGGCAACATTCATCTCAAAGCGCAGGCGATTGAACTCAAGACTGTTATTGTGACTGACTACAGTTCCGCGCGTCACCTTTTAAATGAAGTCGTGGCTCACATTGGACGCAACTATCACCAACGCACATCTTGGTCAACATTCTTCTACCGCGACTGGCGCACCGTAGACGGCGAGCTGTACCTTTTCGACGAGGCCGTGATGAGTGTGCGTCGATGCCCCTATTCGCGTTATGCCGACAAGCGGGGCTACCGACTCGACCCTGCCCAGCGCGAGATGGAGAGCAACCTCAAGACCCTGCTGCGCCACCGACTTGTGGTGTACGACCGCGAACTGCTCGAAAGCAAGATCGACAAGCCGCAAGGTTGCGACCAGATGCTTGCCTATGCCGACGACGAGGACTTTTTCGACCCCGTTGCCACACCGCAGGCCAGCTATGCCCTCGCAAGCCGGTTGCTCAAAGAGCACAGTTTCGAGTCGCTGAAAGAGTTCTCGGCTGACGGTGAACACTATTATCTTGTGCGTTCTGTCGGTCCTTGCCGCACCCCCAAGGACCGCGTCGGATACGAATATACTATCCGCAAGCGTGACCTGGCCATTGTGCGCCTCGTCACCACAAAGCAGCCCGTCCGCCACAAAGCGCCGCAAAACGCTTGGGTCAACGTCTACTTCTCCTCGATGTATGTCGAGGCCGACTCGTCGGTGTGGACCTACGATGTTCGCGACGGACACTACACTTTGACACGCTACTACAACTCCAAGTCATACCGTCTCGAGTCGAAAGGCCGCGGAAATGACGACAAGGTGCAGCGCTGGCGACAATGTCGCGACTGGATCATCACCGACTTCTCGCTCACCTCCCCGGACTCAAAGGAGCAACCCATAGCGGTAATTCCGCAGACACTGGCCGGAGCCTTTGGCAGCAGCGACTACAGTTCCGACTTCTGGGGCCGCTACAACTACATACCCATCGACAAACTTCCCTTAAGCCTTCTAAATAAAAAATTCAACAGACAATGAAAAAAACAGTTTTAATTCTTTGGGCATTCTTTCTGCCACTACTGTCCGCGGCGCAGGACGACAGCGTCTGGGTTGAAGGCATCGTGACCGACGCCGTCACCGAAAAGCCCGAATCGGTCTGCGAAGTGCAGTTATTTCAGGAAAACGAAGTCAAAGCCATTGCCTTCTGCGACGAGGAGGGTCGCTACACCATCGGCTGGATGCCCCCAGGCACATACTCAATGTCGGTCATTTCAAAAGGCACCACGCTCTACTGCGCAGAGCTGTCCATTATGGAAGATGCCATTCTGAATATCGCTCTGGTGCACGACTCTCTGCTGACACGCACACTTGCACCCGTCGTAGTGGCAGAGAAAAAACACGGCCTCGGAGAACGTCTTATAACAAGTCCCGACGACTATCGTCTGTGGAACTTCAACGGCACTGATGTACTCTGGGACATAGGCCCCGCAAGTTCCTCTTGCGGCAACAGCAAGGGTGAATCCGATTATTTTTCCAATCCAGGTAAACTTTGCGGTTGGAGACCTCGGTGGCTCGACGCTCCATTTACAAAACAGGTCAAGCATAAAAAGGAAGGCAAGAAGAAGGAAACGGATGAAAAAACAGAATGAAATACATTATTTAGAAAAAAAATCGTACCTTTGCAAAACCAATCTGCTTTTTCTGAACGACAATGACAGAGCGAAACAGTGCATACACCAACCTGCTGATGCGCCACCGCGGAATGCTGTGGCGTATGTGCTGGAAGCACGCCGGCAACGACCGCGACCGCTGCCAGGATTTGATGCAGGAAGTGTCAATCGCACTGTGGGAAAACTTCGACAAAATGCGTCCAAACACGACACCAAAGCAGGAACAAGCCTGGGTGTATTGGCAGGCTCGCTCGGTATTTTACCAGATTGAACGGCGGCACTCGTTGTCGACAACACCGATTGCAGAAAACATTGCCGACAACATCGCCGAAGAAGAGACGCAGCACCGCAAAGAACTCATAGACGAGCTTTTGTCGACTCTCAATCCCGAAGAACAGCGAATGGTAAGGATGTATCTGGATGGTTACCCCAGCGACGAGATAGGCAAAAGCATAGGCGTAAGCCGTGACACTGTCTACAAACGTATGCAACGCATAGTAAACAAACTTAAGAAACTAGCCTTGCTACTTTTTGCGCTTTTGTTCACATCCGCCATTGCCGTCACTGTGGTGCCAGGATGGAGAAAGTTATTCCTCAACAACTGGGAGACAAAAGAAACCGTCACAGACACCAATGCCGTGGCAACGCCTGCAAAGACTTCGCCGACAACGAGTCCACAAGACTCCATAGTGCCCGAAATCACCGTGGACCAAATAGCCCGTCCCGAACCCGTGACATTGGAGGAAATGCCGCCTCTGAACATAATTGAATCATTGGAAATACCTGCTTTGTCGCCACAGACGTCGCAAAAACCGAACCCGAAGATTTCAATTGTCGGCACACATCTTTTCATATCAGGTGCCGAGTGGGAGTTTGTGAGGGTTTATGATAACCGAGGACGACTCATTGCTGCACAGACGGCAAGCGACTTATGCATAATAGACCTTTTCCCGAAAGGATCAAGGTATTCCCCATTTATTCAATATGTATTTGTTGTACAAATAGGCGACCGACCAGCGGTGGCAATACACATTTGATAGCCTATTTATCGGTCACCCATAATCCTTTTGAGAATCACAAACAAATATCTATGGCAACGCTGTCCTGCACGACACAGACTTTTGTCTCGACACCCAGCGGCAGAGCGCAGTTGTCAATGCCTATATGCCCAAAACGGCATCCAAAAGCCACCGGGTAGTCGTATTCCGCCACAGCATCGGCCACGATTTGCTCGGCACTGCGGCCAAAAGGCACGGCGTTGTCGTGCATATCGCTCATAGCACCTACCAAAAGGCCTTTCAAATTAGCCAACTTTCCGGCACGCTTCAAAGCCATAATCATTCGGTCTATGTGATAAAGATACTCATCCAAATCTTCAATAATTAATATTTTGTTATCAGTATCAATATCCGATGCCGATCCCAAAAGGCTATAAAGTATCGACAAATTGCCACCAGTCAGTACACCACGGCATTCACCCGTGCGGTTTGAGACGTCGCTAAATCTGTTTTTAAAGTCGTAATGCAAACGGCCTTCGAAAAGCATATGATGTAGGCTTTCCACGGCAGGGCAGTTCCATTCCGCACAGCTGGACGGTATGTTGACCGGCATAATGGCGTGCAGCGTGGGAATCCCGAAATTACGTGCTATGTGGCTATGCAGCACAGTTACGTCACTGTAACCCACAATCCATTTGGGGCAATGCACAAAACCGCTGAAATCAAGTCTGTCAATGATTCTCACAGTGCCGTAGCCGCCACGGGCACAAAACACGGCTTTTATTTCCGGATTGTCGAGCAGGTTCTGCATCAGCGCAGCACGATGGCTGTCGCCGCCGGCAAACTGGTTGTCGGAGGCATAAAAACCTTCTGGTACAACCACTTGCAAGCCCCACGATTCGAGTAATTGTATGGCAGATTCCATCTCCACCGGCGTCACTTTGCGTGCCGTAGCCACCAGAGCAACCTTGTCGCCACATCTCAGTTTATCCATAGCTGTGTTTTTATTTCATTAACGCTCCCCGGACAAAAATATTGCACATTTTATATTTGCATAATTATCAGCTTATTGAATTATGACAAAAAGTTAAAATCGAAAAAACAGGCATTGTATGGGACGCTGATTCAAAAAATAAACGTAAATTTGCATTTTAATTTAAGAAAAAAAAGAACCAACTTTTCTACCAAGAACAGAAAAATAAAACAAAAATCAAAATGACTATCCGTGAAATAATGAAGTTGCTCGATGCCACTGTCTGCATCGGCGAGAACCGGCTCGACGAGGAAGTTGAGCACGCATTTGCCTCCGACCTGATGAGCGACGTGCTGACACTCAAAGATACACCTATGCTCATCACAGGGCTCTGCAACATACAAACCATACGAACCTGCGATATGGCCACTCTCGACATCATCGTTGTGGTGCGCAACAAAAAAGTCACCGACGATATGATTGAGTTGGCCGAAGACAACGATATGGTAATACTCAGCTGCCCCTATTCTATGTTCAAAGCCTGCGGCCTGCTGTTCCAAGCCGGAATCAAGCCGCTTTACTAATAATTAACAATCAGAATTATGCATCAAGAATACACTGTCATAGAAGGCGACTTTGTCAACGCCGGGAAAGCCTCAAGTTCTGTCAAAAAGACCCTCAAACAACTCAATGTGGAGCCTAGCATCGTCAAGCGCGTCGTTGTGGCTCTCTACGAAGCCGAAGTCAACGCCATCGCCCACGCCTACGGCGGCAAAGTGCTGGTAGACATCGACAGCGACAAGATCAAGATGGTAGTCGCCGACAAAGGGCCAGGCATACCAGATATAGCACTGGCAATGCAGGAAGGCTACTCGACCGCCCGTCCTGAAGTACGCGATATGGGCTTCGGTGCCGGTATGGGTCTGCCCAATATGCAGAAAAACGTCGACAAACTCAACGTAACTTCGGAAGTCGGTGTCGGCACCACTGTCGAGATGGAAGTGAACTTTTAAATAAAAAGTTCAAAAGGTTCGCTCCCTACGGTCGCTTAAAAGGTTTAAAATGGCATTGCCTCTTTTAACCCTTTCAACCCTCAAACCCTTTCAACCCTTTTCAACCTTTTAATCCTTTTCAACCCTTCAACCCTTCAACCCTTTCCAACCTTTTCAACCCTTTCAACCTTTTAATCCTTTTCAACCCTCAATCCAATGTTCGTACACGCACTCAAAATTGACGACAAGAAATGTATCGGCTGTATGCGCTGCCTCAAGGCCTGCCCCACCGAAGCGATACGCATCAGCGAAGGCACGGCATACATCCAGGAGCACCGTTGCATCGACTGCGGCAAATGCCACGAAACCTGCCCTGTCGATGCCATATACATCAACGAGGACGACTTCCAGATGGTGCACGAGTTTCCGCACTCTGTGGCTCTCATTCCTGCCGTCTTCCTCGGCCAGTTTCCCGAAGACATACGCGTGTCGCGAATATACGACGCCCTCGTCGATCTTGGTTTCCGCCACGTCTTCGAGGTCGAATCTGCCGCCAATATATTTGCCGAAGCCAAGGAACAGTACGCCCGCGAGAACCCCGACATACGTCCGCTAATCTCGAGCTTTTGTCCTGCCATAGTCAGGTTGATACAAATCAAATACCCTTCTCTGGTCGAGAACATTATGCCTATCAAGGCTCCACTCGACATTTCAGCCATCTATGCACTTCAGGAGCTGCAGAACCGAGGCATTCCGCGCGAAGAAATAGGTCTCTTCTATGTAACACCCTGTGCAGCAAAAATAGCTGCCGTCAAGGCTCCTGTAGGAGAGAAACGCTCTATCATCGACGGCGTGATCAATATGGACTCGCTCTTCAACCGTACATACCGAAAAATAAAGGAGCAAGGCAAAAACTACATTTCAAAGCAGAGCCGAACCATAAACCTTTCCAGCGATGCCATTCTCAGCACTCTCACTAACGGCGAACGTCGCATCTGTCTGGCCAAGAAAAGCTACTCCATCGACGGCATTCAGAATGTTATGGATTTCCTCGACAAACTTGAGAACGACGAGGTGGAGGATGTCGAATTCCTCGAGCTGCGCGCCTGCGACCAAAGTTGCGCCGGAGCATTGCTAAGCTACGAGAACCGATTCCTCTGCGGTGCCCGTATGTATGCCCGTGCCCGCAAAGCCGCCGAGCGCGAGCGTAACGGCGAGGTGCCGCGTGAACGCGAGATGGACAAGATGAAGAAATTCCTCATTGAGAACAGCCGCGTCGAGGCACCTCAGCCACGTTCGATGTTCGTCCTCGACAAAGACCGCAGCAAGGCCTTCGAGAAGATGGAACGCATCAATAGGCTTAAGGCACGTCTGCCACAGATCGACTGCGGACTTTGCGGCGCCCCCACCTGTGAGAGTTTCGCCGGCGACGTGGTCATAAACCGCATAGGCCTATCAAGATGCATATTCTACCAACGCCACCTTGAGCGCAAAAACGACATCACACGCCAAGAGTGCATTGCCGCAATGAACGCCGTATGGGGCGACGACAGGATGAAGGAAGAATAGTTCTTTCGCAGCTTAATACCCATAAACTTATGAAAAGATTAATACCCATAAACTTATGAAAAAAACACTATTCCTTGCGGTTATGCTTATCACAATAAATGCAGCCGCGCAAGACACTCTTTCGACAGACGCTCCGCGCTTTTCGAAGCACTTTGCTGAAGCAAAATTTATTTTTGGCCCAGTCGTTGAACAAGACGATCATCCAACACAATTCAACGTAGATGTCGGCATCGGCATCCAGTACTCGAACTTGTCTGACAGATGGGGATGGTATGGAGGACTGTCGTACATCGACGGGAAATACAAGAACTATGTCGGTATTACGGGTGGTGCCGCCTATAGGGTTTCAAACGCAAGTAGCAAAATTGACTTTCAAGTCTATAGCGGACTTTCCTGCGGATTTGGATTAACCAGCAACAATCATTTAATAATCTATCCTGGATTGGATGCCGGATTGCGTATTGCTCCCGGCGCAAAAGCTGGACGGAGCAGATTTGCCTGGACAAGTTTCACGATAGGAAGAACCCACTTCTACAACAAGCCCGTCTACACTGTAGGCTTCAGCGTCAGTCTGATTCCCGTTCCTGTTGTCGGGCACTTGCTTTTGAACAGTCTTTTTTAACAATAAACATTAAGGACTAGTAGTTCCACCCTGCGTTTCCAGTGGCAGCTCTATCACCTGACCGCGTTTCTGGAAGTGCTCGAACAGGGCTTTGTAGAACTTGTGACGCGACAGTGTCTCACTGTTGCCTATGACAATCAGCTTCATACGCGCCCTTGTTATTGCGACATTCATTCGACGCAGGTCGCCGAGGAATCCAATCTCGCCCTTCTCGTTGTCACGAACCATACTGATGACGATAACGTCGCGTTCCTGCCCCTGAAAACCGTCGACGGTGCGCACCGTAATCTGGCCTCGCAGACGGCGATAGAAACGCTGCATCTTCAGCAGACGGCGTATCATACGCACCTGAGCGCGATAGGGCGAAATAATACCGAAATCGATGCCGTCGGCCACGACGCGTTCCAACCCAAGCATATCCACATAGTCGCGCAGTGTGTGCACCACCAACCGCGCCTCGTCGGCATTGCTCAGGCTTCCGCTGCGTCCGCGACGCTCCCCGCTTTCCACTTTTCGCTCTCCGTTTATAGTATCTACCCACGTCAGCGGAGTGTCCATCAGGTGTACCACACGGTCGGCCACTTCGGGTGCGGCTTTTAGTGCACCGTGGTAGAACCAACGCGACGGGAACTCCATTATGTCACGATGCATACGGTACTGCGTGGTCAGCAGGGTGACACATTCGGGTTTGGTCTTTACCACATACTGCATCAGCGTGTCCGCCAAGCCTTTGCGTGTCGCCTCGACACATTTGACCGTCGGCGGCAGCTGCTGGTGGTCGCCGCATAGTATCACACGGTCGGCTTTCAGAATCGCTGTCCAGCAAGCCGGCTCCAAAGCCTGCGCAGCCTCGTCAATGAAGAGGGTGCTGAAACGGTGATGCTCCAGAATGTGGTAGGCGCTGCCTATCAACGTGCAGCTCACCACTCGCGCTTGCTGGAAAAGCTCGTCGTTAATCTTGATTTCCAGCTCGTCGGCGCGCTTACGCATCTTGCGGGCCTTCTCTTTCGAAGGCGGATGGTCGGCATTGCGCAAGTTCTGCCTCAACTGCCACAATTCGGGATAGTCGGGATGGTCGGCATAGCGTCGCTCGTAGCTGCAAGCAAGCATCTCATCGCTCATTTTCAGTGGGTTGCCTATACGCAGCACATTGACGCTACGTTTCGACAATTGCTCGCTTATCCAATCCACGGCGGCATTGCTGGGCGCACAAACCATCACCTGCGTCTCGCGCTGCAGGGTCTCTATGATAGCCTCGACCAGCGTAGTCGTCTTGCCCGTGCCGGGAGGGCCGTGGACAACAGCCACATCCATAGTCGCAATAACCTGTCGCACAGCGCGGTTCTGCGTGTCGTTGAGCCACGGGAACAGCACAGGCGGCAGCTGGCGGAAACGGGGATGAAGATTGCCTACGAGGGTCTCGCGAAGGCGTATAAACTTCTCATTGTCAGAACGCATAGCCGCCACAAGCGACTCGTGCATCACGCGGTACGACGTGCTGTCGATAGACACGCGGACACCCAGCAGCGTCCGCGACGCAAAGTCCTGCAACGATTTAAGTGCGTCGCGTCCAGGCAGCTGAATCTGCAGCACACCCTCCTTGTAGCTATCGACGAAACAACTGTATTTCAATTCAGCAGCGACACTGTCATTGCCCTGTAGATAAAAGAAAGACACAGCGCTGCCGGGCTCGAAATCGTTCTCAAGCTCATCGCCGTCGGTATCGTAAGCGACAGTGACAATCAAGTGGTTGAGAGCATTGTAGCCCCATCCTCTGATGGCAATGGGATACTTGCAGTCGGCCTCGTTGGCACGTCCCGTGATGCAACCCTCACCGAGTGCTCGGGCATAGGCAGCCGCCTCGCACTCCTGCTCCATCCTGAGCAGTTCGTCAAGTTTCGCTAGTCGTGATATGCTCGTTTGGTTCTCCATTTTCTTATGAATGTCGGCACACGAAGGCACTGATTTGCAACACAGCAATTTCGGAAGAATCCGCCGCCCAAAGTCCATTACGCTTCAAAGTGCAAAAGTACGAAATAATCGCGACACAGTCCTTGCAACTTTCAAAACAGGCCAACAAAACCATTCGCCGCGCCATTATCTCCGTATAAAAAATTAACTTAATTTTTAACTTAATTCTATTAAAGTTCACAAAAGTAAAATTTGATAAAACTTTGATAAGAATTTGGGTAAACTTTGGTAGGAAGATGATACCTGGAAATCAAGGGGTTGAAAAAGTGCATTTTCAAGGCGTTTTTAACAGTATTTAAGTTAATTTTGGGGTTTCAAATGTTAAAATTCCGATAAGGGAAGCTTGTTTGCAGAAAGGATATTTTAACATTTCGGGATCAGTTTTTCGGGAGGCACAAAATAAATATTAACGAACTGCGTTTTAAGACAAAACCGACGGCACACGTACCGTCCGGCGACAACGAACACTTATCGTACATTATGTTTCTGGAAACACGACATATAGAAAAGAATTTCGGTGACTATCGCGCCCTCGACGACATCAATATCGGGGTGCGCGAGGGAACGATTTTCGGTTTGCTGGGTCCCAACGGTGCCGGCAAGACGACCCTGATACGACTCATAAACCGCATTCTGCGACCCGACCACGGCGAAATACTGCTGAACGGACGCACGATGCAGGACGACGATGTCCGCCAGATAGGCTATCTGCCTGAGGAACGAGGACTTTACAAGAAGATGCGTGTCGGCGAACAAGCCGTTTACCTGGCACGCCTGAAGGGGTTGTCGCGCCTCGAAGCGGAGAGCCGCCTCATAAAATGGTTCGAGAAATTAGGCATCGAAAGCTGGTGGAAACGTCCTGTCGAGGAACTGTCGAAAGGTATGCAGCAAAAGGTGCAGTTCATCGTCACCATCCTTCACAACCCAAGCCTGCTCATCTTCGACGAACCGTTCAGCGGCTTCGACCCTGTCAATGCTACACTCCTTAAAAACGAAATACTGGCGCTGCGCGACAAAGGCGCAACTGTCATTTTTTCAACACACAATATGGCTTCGGTCGAAGAGATATGCGACGACATCGCGCTCATCAACCATTCGCGCGTGGTGCTAAGCGGCGGCGTAGGCGAGATACGCCATTCTTTCAGCAAGAATCTTTTTGAAGTGGTCACCCAACCATCTGAAACCCAGTTGGTGCTGCCCGACGAATTTAAGGTTTTAAGCCACAAATCAAACACCGACAGCGAGCTCACGGTGGTGACATTACCCAACGGTGCCACGGCCAACGACCTGATAGCGCTGCTGCTAAACCAGCGGCAAATATTATCAATCAATGAAAAACTGCCTTCGATGAACGACATTTTTGTCGAGGCCGTCAAGGAAGGAGGCGAGCAATGAGCAAGACACTTCTTGTCATTCAACGCGAATATGCAACACGTGTCCGCAAGCCGTCATTCTGGCTCCTTACCATACTGGTACCCATACTGTTGGCCGCTTTGTACGCCATACCCATCTACACGGCATTGAAACCCGCTGAGAAAACAACCGTACTCGTTGCCGACGAATCGGGGCTGTTCGGCGGTATGGATCGCAACGACACCCTGCGCGCCGACAGCAGGTTTTGTTCGACAGAGAATATTGAATATCAGTATGCTGCCACACTTGAATATGCACGCCGACAGATGGATGCCAGCGACAGCATAGCTGCCATACTATACATCCGCAGTCGCGCCAGCGGAGCAATCCCAACCGACGCCTGTCTGTACTACAAAAGCGACCTGCCGCCGCAGCAGGTGCGCTACGACGTGGATCGCCAGCTGCAGCGCATACTGCGCAACAGGCTGCTGCAGGCCCACAACATCAGCGGCGACGAATATGCCCTGATAAGCAATACAAAGATAAACCTGCGCACCGAAGACCTTGAGACCGGCCGCGATGCCTTTGTCGAGGTCAAGACAGCGCTGGGACTAATCCTTGCGATGCTAATCTATATGGCAATCTTTATGTTTGGCAGCCAGGTGATGCGTGGTGTAGTAGAGGAGAAATCCAACCGCATTGTCGAGGTCATTGTCTGCTCGGTGCGGCCGTTCCAGCTGATGATGGGCAAGGTGGTCGGCATCGCCCTGGTGGGGTTGACACAGTTCCTGCTGTGGGTTGTGCTGACAGGCATAGCGCTGGTGGGCATTCAGGCCACCAACAGCGAACTGTTCCAAACTGCAACGCAAAAGCACGAGCTCACCGAACTGGCCACCAAAGGCAGCGATGCCACACTTCAGATGGAGCAGTCGACCGAAATGGCCGACTTGCCGCAGCTGGTGGAAGGCATTGCATCTATCGACTGGGGAGCCATACTGCCAGCGTTCCTGTTCTATTTCATATTCGGCTATCTGCTCTATGCCACTCTTTTTGCCGCGGCCGGAGCATTGTGCGACAACGACACCGACACGCAGATTTTCTCGTTGCCGCTGACCGTGCCGCTGCTGCTGACCATACTGATGATGCCTGCAATGCTCAACGAGCCGTCGGGAACAGTCAGCCAAGTGCTGTCGCTCATCCCATTTACATCACCCGTGGCAATGATGCTGCGCATACCCTTCGGCGTGCCGCTAACGCAAGTCTATTGGTCTGTAGCTCTGCTCGTTGCATCATTCCCTTTATGCACGTGGCTTGCAGCGCGCCTCTATCGCGGTTCGATACTGCGATACAACCGACTCGCCTCATTTCGCGCCAAATATAAAAAAAAGAAATAGAAGGATCGTACAAACAAAAAAAATTACCGACGGAACACACCTATAATCACCCTTTTAACACTTATTCACAACCTTTGGAAGAAAAAAATAGAAAAAATAATTTTCCCATTATCCAAAAAGTTCGTAATTTTACACCCAGTAAAAAATGAAAGAAAAACGTTGGATAACAAGGAAAGATTATGATTTAGAGGTTGTTGAAAAACTTGCGGATTCATTGGGTGTGGACAAAATTATCGCCACACTGCTCGTAGAACGTGGTGTCACTACTTTCGAAGAAGCCAAACACTTCTTCCGTCCGAGTTTAGACCAACTTCACGATCCATTCTTGATGAAAGATATGGATCATGCTATTGTGCGCATAAACGAGGCCATCCGTAAAAAAGAGCGTATGCTTATCTATGGTGACTATGACGTCGACGGCACCTCGGCCGTGGCGCTGGTTTATTCTTATTTCCATACGCTCCACTATAATATCGACTTCTATATTCCTGATCGTGATACCGAAGGATACGGCATATCCTTCCAAGGTATCGACTACGCCAAAAAGACTGGCGTCAAACTGATTATTGCCCTCGACTGCGGCATCAAAGCCGTCGAGCAGGCAGATTATGCAAACCAATTCGGCATCGACATCATAGTTGGCGACCACCACCTGCCAGGCGAGAAACTGCCCGACTGCTGCGCAGTGCTCGATCCAAAGCGCGACGACTGCCCCTACCCTTACAAGGAACTGTCGGGTTGCGGCATAGGCTTCAAAATTGTCGAAGCCTATATGGAGCAGAAAATCGGTGTTCGCCTGTGCGACTCGGCATCGGAGCTGACCGAAGCACAGAAGAAGAACCTTGAGATGCTGAAACTCAAGTTGCTACGCTACCTCGACTTGGTAGCCGTCAGTATCGCCTCGGACATCGTGCCGATGACAGGCGAGAACCGTGTACTTGCTTCGTTCGGTCTAAAGGTCATCAACACCTGCCCTCGTCCAGGTCTTGAAGCCATACTTACCTACGGACACATTGAGCCACGTTCGAAAGAAGACCGTGCCGGACATCCCGAGAAGGAGTCCTACTTTGTCAAAGACCTGAACATAAGTGACCTCGTTTTCCTCGTAGGTCCACGCATCAATGCAGCCGGACGCATTCACAGCGCTTTTGATTCTGTACGCCTGCTGTTGGCCGAAAACCGCGAAATCGCGTCAAAACTGGCGGAGGAAATCAACAACTACAACACCGAGCGCAAAGACCTTGACACTTTGGCCACAGAGGAGGCAAAACGCCGTCTTGAGGCTGACCCCAATCTTGTAAACCGCAAGTCGATAGTACTTTTCGGCGAAGAATGGCACCGCGGTGTTGTTGGCATTGTCGCCTCACGTTTGGTCGAAGCATACTATCGTCCTACCATCGTGCTCACCCACTCGACCGACGACCTCTATGTCGGCTCGGCACGCAGCATCAAGGAGTTCGACGTCCACGCCGCCCTTGAGGAATGCAGCGACCTGCTGGAGCATTTCGGAGGACACAAAAGTGCTGCCGGAGTTTCGTTGAGGCCCGAAAATTTCGAACGCTTCGTAGAGCGTTTCGAGGAGATTGTAAGCCGCACGATGCCTACAGAAGCCACTGTTCCCGAAATAGAAATCGACGCTGTGGTACGCTTCTCGGACATAACCCCAAAATTTCTGCGCATCCTCAAGCAATTCTCACCCTTCGGACCAGACAACAACGTTCCGGTTTTCCGCACCAACCATTTGGAAAGCAATCCGCTGCAACCACCTCGCGTAGTGGGTTCGAATCATTTGAAGTTCTCCGTCTTGTCGTCAGACAGCCCCAACTCCTACCCTGCCATCGGTTTCCAACTGGGCGAATACTACAGCCGCGTGAACCACCAGGAAATGTTCGACATCTGCTACCAACTCGAGGAGAACTACTGGCGCGGCAAGACAGAGATACAGCTGAATGTGAAGGATATCCGCTTTGGAGAGTGAAACCTGTCGATGCTAAACGACATTTAACTCACCAGGACTATGATTGTTCGGTGCTAACACATAATTGAATTGCTGGTAATCGCGCTGTTTCGTTCGTGCGGTGCAGCACAATAAATACTGCACAAATTAAGCATTACAAAAACAAACCATTATTTTAAAACACAGCTTATAACCTATACATCTATGGCAGACGACAAAAAGATTATATTCTCGATGGTCGGCGTTGGTAAGCTTATTCCGCCTTCACGCCAGATATTAAAGGACATATACCTTTCATTCTTTTATGGTGCCAAAATAGGCATCATCGGTCTTAACGGCAGCGGCAAGTCGAGCCTGCTTAAAATCATTGCCGGTGTCGACAAGGACTACCAGGGCGAAGTTGTCTTTGCACCAGGATACAGCGTTGGCTACCTTGAACAGGAGCCAAAACTGGACGACGCTAAAACCGTAAAAGAAGTGGTGCAAGAAGCTGTGCAGGATGTGGTCGACTGGCTGAAAGAGTATGAAGAAGTCAACAACGCCTTTGCCGAGCCAGATGCCGATTTCGACAAACTGTGCGAACGCCAAGGTGAGCTGACCGAACTTCTTGAGCAGCACGATGCCTGGAACCTCGACAGCCGTCTGGAGCGCGCTATGGATGCCCTACGCTGCCCTGACGAGGATCAGCTTGTAAAGAACCTTAGCGGTGGTGAACGCCGCCGTGTAGCCCTGTGTCGCCTGCTGTTGCAAGAGCCTGACATCTTGCTGCTTGACGAGCCCACCAACCACCTTGACGCCGAGAGCATCGAGTGGCTTGAGCGCCATCTGCAGCAATACAAAGGCACCGTAATAGCCGTCACCCACGACCGCTATTTCCTTGACAATGTGGCCGGTTGGATTCTTGAGCTCGACCGCGGCGAAGGCATACCCTGGCAGGGCAACTACAGCAGCTGGCTCGACCAGAAAACCCAGCGTCTCGCTATGGAGGAGAAGCAGGAAAGCAAACGCCGTAAGACGTTACAGCGCGAGTTGGAATGGGTGCGTATGGCTCCCAAAGCCCGTCACGCCAAGGGCAAAGCCCGTCTGGCAGCATATGACCGTATGATGAACGAGGATGTTAAAGAGAAAGAGCAGAACCTTGAAATATACATTCCCAACGGCCCACGTCTTGGCAATAAAGTGCTTGAAGTCGAAGGTGTAAGCAAGGCATACGGCGACAAGCTGCTATATGAGAATCTTACATTCTCGCTGCCTCCTGCTGGCATTGTGGGCGTCATCGGTCCCAACGGATGCGGAAAAACCACACTGTTCCGTCTCATTATGGGTTTGGAAAAGCCTGATACAGGAACATTTACTGTAGGTGAGACCGTAAAGATAGGCTATGTCGACCAGCAACACGTGCAGATAGACCCGGAAAAGTCGGTATGGGAAGTTGTCAGCGAAGGTAACGAACAGATACAGATGGGAGGACGTCTGGTGAACAGCCGTGCGTACATTAGCCGTTTCAATTTCAGCGGCAACGACCAAAGCAAGAAAGCCGGTGTGCTCAGCGGTGGCGAGCGCAACCGCCTGCACCTCGCACTGACGCTGAAGAGCGAAGCCAACGTACTGCTACTCGACGAGCCGACCAACGACATCGACGTCAACACAATGCGCGCTCTAGAAGAGGGTCTCGAGAACTTTGCCGGATGCGCCGTCGTCATCAGCCACGACCGATGGTTTCTCGACCGTATCTGTACACACATCCTTGCATTTGAAGGAGACTCGCAGGTCTATTTCTTCGAAGGCAGTTACTCCGAGTACGAGGAAAACCGACGCAAACGTCTAGGCGACGATACGCCACACCGCTTCCACTACAAGAAGCTGCAATAGTTTAAATGCTCCGACATTACAAATTCCTCCTTCGCCCACAACAGCAAGATTAAAAGAAATATAGTATGAAGAAAACAGTTTTATTTATTTTCTTGTTTCCGTGTATGTTATGGGCACAGCACACGCAAAAAGGACTACTGCAACCGAACTACGATACCTACAATCTTCGTCACTGGCCGAAACAAATAACAATTGTGCAACAATATGCTTCCGGACAAGACATCAACTTCCAGGAATCCTATCTGTTCGACTCGGTGGGCGACCTTGTCGAATACCGCAAACGTGGTTTCGGAGGTCTACGTATCACCAAATACCCATTGAAAGAACTTGACCCGCAAAAGCAATATGACTTTGATTACGACGGTGACATATTGCGCGTAATGGAATTTGATTTAAAAAAACGTCTCGTTTCGTCGACACATTACATATACGGAAGCGGTGGCGACCTGGCACAGGCCATAAGCTATGCTTACAACGCCGCCGACAGCGGTGCGGTGATGGAGCGCACAGTGACACTTTATGACAAGAACGAAAGACCCGTATCAATAAACACATATACAGCCGACGAGTTACTGCTAGTAGCAGAAAAGATTAAATACGACCGCCGCGGCAACGACATCAGACGTACCATAACATACTACGACGAGGAGTCCACCACCGTAACCACCGAAAAGCGTGCCTATATATACGACCGTCACGGCAACTGGACAAAATGCATTTACTCGCTAAACGGTGATAAAATATACACTATTGAGCGCACATTCGAATACTACGGCGATAAAAAATAACTTCAGGCTTTCTCCCTATAAAAACAACCATATTTGAACTCTACGACCAGCGACTACACTGGTCGTTCCTATTTGCTTAAATGGTAAATTATGGCGACTGTGAAAGCAATGAGAAATACCTGACATCTGATTAACGGACAAGATACCATTTTATTTGTTGTAATATATTGTTTTTGCATACAGTAAAGTGTATGTTGAAAAGTTTTGCCCACAAAGGTCGCCCGAAAAGGAAAAAATGTGTAATTTTACACCCTCAAATATACATTAAAAAAAAAGTATAGTATGCCCTATTTCACCCACTTACACGTACACTCGCACTTCTCGATACTCGACGGTATGTCGAAGGTGCCCGACTTGGTAAAAAAATGCAAACGCAACGGAATGTATGCTATGGCCCTTACGGACCACGGCAATATGTTTGGCATCAAGGAACTGGTGGACTTCGTGAAGAAAGAAAACGGCAAAGTTAAAGATGAAATAGCGGAAATTGAGGAATCAAAATCGACAATTGGAAAAAATCAAGATGGCGAACTGACAGAAGAAGAAAAAAATGCACAGCTAGCTGAACTTGACAAAAGAATAGCCTACGTCAAATCACAGATTTTCAAACCAATCATTGGCATAGAGACTTATTGTGCACATCGTACGCTTTATGACAAAGACCCTTCAGTGAAGGAAAAAGACCCCGAAACGGGGCGCGAACGCATCACCGACCGCAGCGGCTGGCACCTGATACTGCTTGCCAAAAACAAACAGGGCTACAAAAACTTGTGCAAACTTAGCTCAATAGCCTACACCGATGGCTTCTTCTACCATCCACGTATCGACCACAACCTACTGGAACAGTACCACGAAGGCGTCATATGCTGTTCGGCCTGCATCGGTGGCGAAATACCACAGAAAATAATGAAGGGCGACCTTGCTGCGGCCGAAGAGGCAGTGGTGTGGTTCAAAAACCTGTTCGGCGACGATTTCTACCTCGAAATGCAACGCCACAAAACCGACAAGCCCAACGCTGCCTACGACACATATCCTCGCCAACAAATGGTGAACGAGCACTTGGTTGAGTTCGCCAAAAAATACAATATCAAGCTGATAGCCACCAACGACGTACACTTTGTAGAAGAGGAACACGGCGAGGCCCACGACCGTCTCATCTGTCTTAGCACCGGCAAGGACTTTGACGACCCAACACGAATGCACTACACTAAACAGGAATGGTTGAAAAGTCCAGACGAGATGGCCGCTATCTTTGCCGATATACCCGAAGCATTGGAGAATACTCGAGAAATTGCCGACAAAGTGGAGGTGTATAGCATCGACAGCGACCCCATTATGCCAATGTTCCCCATTCCAGAAGAATTCGGCACGGAAGACGAATACCGCAGCCGCATAACCGAGCAGGAGCTATTTGACGAGTTCACTCGCAATGAAAAAGGTGAAGTGGTTATGAGTCAGAAAGATGCAGAAAAGAAAATCGGCAAATTGGGTGGATATGACAAACTCTATCGCATAAAGTTCGAGGCCGACTATCTGGCCAATCTAGTATGGGAAGGAGCAAGGAAACGCTATCTAACCGTAGAGCAGACCGCAGACAACAAGAAGATGACCACCGAAGAGATAAAAGCCGCATTGACCGACGAACAACGCGAGCGCATCATTTTCGAGCTGCACACCATAAAGACGATGGGATTTCCTGGTTACTTTCTGATTGTTAGCGACTATATACGTGCGGCACGCGAGGAACTAGGTGTCAGTGTAGGTCCCGGACGAGGCTCGGCAGCAGGCAGTGTGGTAGCCTATTGTTTGTGGATCACCGACATAGACCCTCTGAAATACGACCTACTTTTTGAACGCTTCCTTAACCCCGACCGTATTTCGCTACCCGATATCGACGTGGACTTCGACGATGCCGGTCGTGGTAGAGTTCTGGACTGGATTACAGAAAAATATGGAAAAGAGAAGGTTGCACACATCATTACCTACGGCACAATGGCCACAAAATCGTCGATAGCCGATGTTGCACGAGTTCAAAAGATACCCTTAGGGCTTGTAAACCAGATTAAAAGTTATATTCCCGACCGCGGTTTTCCAGACAATGTGAAGGATGAAAAAGGCAAATCACCAAAGGTGAATCTAAAGAACTGCTACAAATATGTGCCCGAACTGCGTGCCATAATGGAAGGTCCTGACAGCGCAAAAATTATGGACACTCCATACAGCACACTTAAAGAGGTGCTTACTTATGCCGAGGAGTTGGAGGACACCAACCGCCAGACAGGTATACACGCCTGTGGTGTCATAATTGGTGCCGACGATTTGACCAAGTTTGCCCCAATGTGCACCATCAAGGACAAAGATACTAACGAAGATGTACTGGTGACACAGTACGATGGACACGTCATTGAGAACGTGGGCCTTATAAAAATGGACTTCCTTGGACTGAAGAACCTCACCATTATTAAGGACACCCTGAAAAACATCAAAAGAAGGCACGGAATAGACGTAGACATAGACCATATTCCCATTGATGACAAACTCACCTACAAACTCTTCTCTGAAGGCAACACAGTAGCGACATTTCAGTTCGAGTCGCCCGGAATGCAGAAGCACTTGAAAGACCTTGAACCGTCGCAGTTTGAAGACCTTATTGCTATGAACGCGCTCTATCGACCAGGCCCTATGGCATATATTCCACAGTTCATCAACCGTAAGCAAGGCAAAGAACCGGTAGAGTACGATATACCCTGTATGGCGCAATATCTTAAAGAGACTTACGGCATCACCGTTTATCAAGAACAGGTTATGCTTTTGTCACGTCAGTTGGCCGGCTTCACACGCGGCCAGAGCGACACCTTGCGCAAAGCTATGGGCAAGAAGCAGATAGAAAAAATGAACGAGCTCGAACAGCTCTTCTACGAAGGTGGTGAGAAAAACGGTCATCCTCACGACAAACTGAAGAAGATATGGGAAGATTGGAAGAAATTTGCCGAATACGCCTTTAACAAATCCCACGCCACCTGCTACTCGTGGGTTGCCTACCAGACAGCCTACCTCAAAGCCCACTACCCTGCCGAATATATGGCCGCAGTGCTGACATCATCGCTAAACGATATCAAGCGTGTCACCGAGCTTATGGAAGACTGCCGCAAAAACAAAATTGAGATTTTGGCGCCCTGTGTCAATGAATCGGACATAGACTTTTCTGTCAACGAAAAAGGCCAAATACGCTTTGGACTCAGCGCAATAAAAGGTATGGGTGAAGCCGCAGCACAAGTCATCATAGACGAGCGTGAAAAGAACGGGCTCTACAAGGATATCTTCGACTTGCTGAACCGAATAGATATGAGAGCCATAAACCGCAAAAATCTGGAAGTACTAGTCAAATCAGGTGCATTCGATCAATTGGAGGGTATGCACCGTGCACAATATATGTGTAAAGACGTCCAATCCGACAGTGCACCGTCGTACCTTGAAAAATTGGTGCGCTGGCAGGCCCGCAAACAAGAATCCGCCAACAAGGCACAGATGTCCATCTTCGATATGTCGGATGAAATAAAAGGCGAGGATCATCCTGCTATCCCGGAATGCGAACCGTGGAGCAGCGTAGAACAATGCAACTACGAAAAAGAGGTCATAGGATTTTACATCAGCGGCCATCCACTAGACGACTATCACGACGAGATGACAAACTACGTAACAATCAATGTCGCTCAACTGGCAGACCTGCAATCCCTTGTAGCCCGTCGAGAAGTGAAGTTCGGCGGAATAGTCACGGCTGCAATGTCTGGAATATCGCAAAAATCTGGACGTCCATACGGTTCTATGACAATAGAGGACTACGATGGTTCATATGAGCTACGCCTTTTCGGAGACGATGCTGTGAAATACAAAGAGTTCTGTGCCAAAGGGCTATTCGTTTTCGTCCAAGCCAACGTCACGCAAGTGACAGTACGCAACGAAGGAGTAGAAACCAAGCTCGACCCACGTCTGAAGATTGTAAAGATAATGCTACTTAGCGACGTGATGGACCACTACACCAAGACCATCAACTTTACAATAGACATAAAAAAACTGAGCGACGAGTTCTGTACCAACCTGAAAAAACTGGTAAAACAGAACCGAGGCAACACAAAACTTACCGTGAATGTGAAAGACAAGGACAATGATTTGTCGCTGTTTATGTCGTCAAACGAGATGAGCGTTGAAGCAAGCAAATTTGTCCATCTGCTGCACAACCTACCAGAGGTGGATGATGTGAAACTAAACAGCAAGTAACTACAGTGAAGCAACTAAAACTACATACCAGCGTTCCAATTGAGGCTCTCGGCTTCCGGCTGTCGCACAACGACCACATTATGCTGACCGGTTCGTGTTTTACCGAGAATATGGGTCAACGGCTTACGGCGATGCATTTCGACACACTGATTAATCCTTTTGGGATAATGTACAATCCCTTCTCGATGGCCGAAGCGCTGGAGCGTTGCTTGGATGGCAATGGTATTGGAGAAGAAAACCTTGTGTTTCGCGATGGGCTATGGCACTCGTGGCTGCACCACGGTTCTTTTTCGCGACACAACAAACAAGAATGCCTTGATGCCTGCAATAAAAGCATCAACAAGGCACACTTTTATCTTGGCAAATGCCACAAAATCATAGCCACTTTTGGTTCGGCATACTACTACACTCTGAAAGACAGCAGCATTATCGTTGCCAACTGCCATAAAGTACCTGCGTCCCAATTCGAATTGCGACTTGCCGAAGTCGACGATATTGTGGATGTATGGTCGTCTTTGATTGAGCGTCTGCAGAAAAGAGACATCGAGGTGCTTTTCACCGTAAGCCCCGTTCGTCACAACGCCTATGGCGCTCACGGCAACCAGCTCGGAAAAGCAACAATGCTGCTGGCTGTGGAAAAACTATGCAAAAAATATGGCACAAGTTACTTCCCTGCCTACGAGATTGTCGTCGATGAATTGCGTGACTATCGTTTTTATGCCGACGACCTATCACACCCCTCGACTATGGCCGAAGAAATTGTGTGGCAACGCTTCCAACTTGCTACAATGTCGGACGAGACAATCGCCCTTTGCGACCGCTACGACAGCGAGAACCGGCAGGCAGCACACAGACCGATAAACTCACTATGACATATATAAACCTTAAAACAACAAGCACAATATATCAATGAAAAACATAGCTTTAGTAATGGGTGGCTTTTCTGGCGAGCACCAAATCTCAATCAATAGCGGATGCCAGGTGTATGAAGCTTTGGACAAAACCAAATATAACGTATACAAAATCGTCATTGGGGAACTGGCAAACAACAAAATAGACCGTCAGCAATGGTACTGGCTCACAGACGACGGCAAGCATCATCCTGTGGACCGTGCAGACTTCACCGTGACCGACAACAGAAAGAAAATCCGCTTTGATCTGGCATTCATAATAATCCACGGCAATCCCGGTGAGAATGGCGTAATGCAAGGTTATTTCGACCTGTTAGGCATAAAGTACACAACGTGCGGATTCTATACATCTGCCCTTACTTTCAACAAAGGCTATTGCAATGCCGTGGTGCGCAACTTCCACGTAGTGAAAGTAGGTAAATCACGTCTGTTCTACCGCAATCAGCCGATTAATACCAAAGAAATTATCAGCCGTTTAAGACTGCCTCTGTTCGTCAAGCCCGCATCTGGCGGTAGCAGCGTCGCCACGACAAAAGTGAAACGTGCCGAAGACTTGATGCCAGCCATCGAAGAAGCCTTCAACGAAGACGATGCCGTTATGGTGGAAGAGTTCGTACAAGGCCGCGAATTCGACTGCGGAGTAATGAAAATCAAAGGCAAAAAATACGTTTTCCCCATCACTGAAATAATCCCAATCGGTGGCCACGAATTCTTTGACTACGCAGCAAAATACGACGGATTCTCAAACGAGGTGACCCCTGCCGAAGTAGACGATGATGTTGCACAAGAGATAAAGGATGTGTCATCCAAACTTTACGACCTGCTGGACTGCCGCGGAGTAGTGCGTTTCGACTACATCTACAATGAAGAACGCAAGCGCCTCACCTTCCTCGAAGTCAACACCATACCCGGCCAAAGTGCCGAAAGCATCGTACCGAAACAGGCTCGTGCAATGGGCATATCTACCGAAAAGCTCTACGATATGATCATCGAAGACGCTCTGGGAGAATAATAGATTCAAACTAAAACAAAGATATATGGACAACATTGTTTTGAAAGCATTGCGCGAACGTCGCAGTGTGCGTGCTTATAAACCTGAACAAATAACCGACGAGGAACTCATAGCTGTATTGGACGCCGGCACCTACGCTCCGACAGGAATGAACCGTCAAGACCCTTGGATTGTGGCTGTTCAGAATCCAGACATAATAAGCCAATTGGTAACGATGAATTCCAAATTCACCGAACAAGAAGGCAATCCCTACTACGATGCACCGACAATCGTACTGGTCTTTGCATCGCATCCAGACAAATGGTCCAACGGCTTTGCCGACGGCACATTGGTGCTTGGCAATATGATGAATGCAGCACACGCTATTGGTTTGGGTTCCTGCTGGATAAACCGTGAACGGCAAATGTTTGAAACCGATGAAGGTCGAAAACTTATGAAACAATTAGGTCTGCCAGAAGGTCTTATTGGTGTCGGTGCACTTTCTCTCGGCTACCCTGCAAAACCACTTTCCACTGCCCGTCCCCGCAAGGAGAACTACTACCGCATTGTGAAATGAACTGTCAGATTGACGAAACCACAGTACAACTGCTGCGATGTTACGCCAACCGCTACGAGACCGCCGACTTTATAATCGGCGATCCGTCGTATTGGATGCATCAGGTACACGGCGTAGAGAACCAAGAAACCACGGCGTTTCTGGCCTCCTGTATCAGTTATGGTAGCCGCAAGCAGTTTATGCCCAAAATACAACAATTTCTTGACTGGGCCGACGGCGATGTGTACCTGTGGGTCAAAGAAGGCTGTTTTAATGAGCATTTCAAGGCAGGCGACACAAAATGTTTCTATCGGTTGTACAACAACAATTGTATGAACATTTTCCTCACAGCCTGTCAGTATTTGATTGGCAAGTACGGTTCCATTGGTCGTTATGTGCGCAGCTGTGCCCATAACGGCTTTGAGGCTGTTGAGGCCCTTTGTACCTTTTTTGCATCAAAAGGTGTCAGCGTAGTAGTTCCAAAAGACACACAATCGGCCTGCAAGCGTGTCTGTATGTTCTTGAGATGGATGGTGCGCGACGGCTCACCTGTCGACCTTGGGTTATGGGCCGACTGCATTGACCGTCGCACTCTCATTATGCCTCTAGACACTCACGTTGTCTCGCAATCTGTCCGACTCGGACTACTCAACAGCAGCTGTGCATCAATGAGTGCTGCGCGCCGTCTTACGTCAACACTGGCAACAATATTCCCCGACGATCCATTGCGCGGCGACTTTGCATTGTTTGGATATGGGGTGAACAATACGAACAATCAAGACCTATGAAAAGACTACTGCTTCTATTTACGATTATGGCGATGGTTTTCCAAGTAACTGCTCAGATGCGGTTTTACAACCTAGAAAGCCCCGACGGACGGCTGACGGCAGAAATCACAACCCTTGACGGCGGATTGTATTGCTGCACCGCTCTCAACGAAACGCTGTTGACCCGCACACTGATAGGCCTTGACTATACACAGGGCGACAAGGAATACCACAATTTGTCGGTACACAAAACCTCGCGACGAACCATCGACGAGACCATCGCATCGCCTTTCTGCCGACAGACCTCGATGAACAACCACTGCAACGAGCTGACACTGCATCTGAAAGAGGGACTGTCGGTTGTATTCCGTGCCTACAACGAAGGTCTTGCCTATCGCTTCGTGTGGGAAGGGAAGCCTGGACGGGTGGTCAAAGAGGTTGTGAATCACGACTTCATCAACGACAGGACGGTTACGGTTCCTTACGTCATCAGTTTCGACTCCACTCGCCACGAGATACAATACAGCACCTCGTTCGAGAACCACTACACCACCAAGCCCATCTCGCAACTCGACACGCGACGGCTCTGCTTCCTGCCGCTGATGGTGCATTGCGGCGACGTGAAGCTCTGCCTGACAGAGTCGTCTTTGTGCGACTATCCGGGGCTTTATCTGCACAGCACCAAAGAGGGGGAACTGGTGGGCGAACACGCGCCTCTGCCCAAACGTGTGGAGCAGGGTGGACACAACAACCTGCAGCAGCTGGTGAAGGAGCGCGAAGATTACATTGCCAAGATGGATAAGAGCAAGCATTTTCCCTGGCGCATAATGATGGTGGGCAGTGCCACAGAAATTGCAATGAACAATATGAGCTATCTTTTGGGCGAGCCCTCCAAGGTACAAGATATCTCGTGGATAAAGCCCGGCAAGGTGGCCTGGGATTGGTGGAACAACTGGAACATTGGCGGCGTGGACTTTGTAGCGGGCATCAACAACGACACCTACAAGCACTATATCGACTTTGCCTCTCGCTACGGCATAGAGTATGTCATCCTCGACGAAGGCTGGGCAGTAAACGGCAAGGCCGACCTCTTCCAGGTGGTGCCGGAGATAGACCTGCCTATGCTCGTCAACTATGCCACGGAGCGCAATGTGGGCATCATTCTTTGGGCGGGCTACTATGCTTTCGACCGCGATATGGAGCACGTCTGCCAGCACTACAGCGAGATGGGCGTAAAGGGCTTCAAGGTCGACTTTATGGACCGCGACGACCAGATAGTCACCGACTTCTACCGCCGTACCGCTGCAATGTGCGCCAAGTACCACCTCGTGGTCGACTTCCACGGTGCCTTCAAGCCAGCAGGCTTCAACCGCACCTATCCCAATGTGCTAAACTTCGAGGGAGTCTTCGGACTCGAGCAGATGCGATGGGCAGGACTCGAATGGAACCAGATGCGCTACGACTGCGAGATACCCTTCATCCGCCAGGCCGCCGGCCCGATGGATTACACCCAGGGAGCTATGCTCAACGGATGCCGTAACAGCTTCCGTCCCTGCTGGAACGAGCCTATGAGCCAAGGAACCCGTTGCCACCAGCTGGCGCTGTATATCGTGCTGGAGTCGCCTCTCAATATGCTGTGCGATTCGCCTACGAACTATGATAAGGAACCCGACTACACGCGCTTTGTGGCCTCGCTGCCCACGGTGTGGGACGAGACGCGCGTGCTGCAGGGCGAGGTAGGCGAATATATTGTCACCGCCCGCCGCAAAGGCGACACGTGGTACATCGGCGGCATTACCAATTGGACTCCCCGCGACATCGACCTTGACATCAGTTCCTTGGGTATAGCCAACCCCACCATAGAAATATTCAACGACGGAGCCAATGCCCATCGCAAAGGCAGCGATTATAATTACGGGGTTGTCACTTTCCAGAGGGCAAAAGTGCATCTCGCCCCCGGCGGCGGCTTCGTGATGAAAATTAATTAAGACGGCTTGTTAGGTGGTGGCGGCCGCTGCCGAGGACTCGTTTTTCGGCATAGCCGTCTTGGGTGGGCAGGTAGACTTCGGCGCTGGTGTTGGCGGGGATGAGGATGTCCCACACGAAGCGGTTGCCTTTGCGTTTCCACTTGCTCTCGATGAGGCCGCTGACGGATCGATAAGAACAGTTCACATAGTCGAGACCTTTGATGGGATAGGGCTTCAGCATAATTTTGCTGTAGCCGGGAGCCAAGGG
>JAEEGL012349995.1_pt1 | contig 68010 bp, 121 predicted proteins | sample 9134231 | NCBI WGS metagenome assembly JAEEGL01 (sample SAMN16246548, study PRJNA631951) | gut metagenome | biome: gut microbiome; feature: rumen; material: fiber-attached | host: Bos | place: Iran: Karaj | collected 2018-10 | reverse complement strand
AGGAAATACTCTAACTTTTATATTATTTTCATGTAATAGTTTACTAATCCAAAAGATATAGAACCCCATTTCCTCACAAATATACATATCTGTTGGATGATATTGAATTAATCCATTAAGCTGATCAAAGCTTGTAACTGGGTTTAGGAAGAAATGCGGAATTTGATATTTTTCTGCTCTTGATAAGTGTTCTTTATTGTTAAAATCAAAGATTATTTTAAAATTAGAATATTTATCATACAATGCTTTTAATAATACAGCATCAGTCTCTTCAAAAGCATCAGATACATCTATAACTATTGAAATATTTTGATAAGTTTTTAAAAAATCTTCTAATGTGCGGTCCGCAGGACGATAATTGATTCTTAACTAATCTGCATCATTAAGATATTTTTCATGCGGATAATAATTTAAACAAAACATATAGATCTCCTTAGATAAAAATAAGGGGGATATAAATCCCCCTTATGGTTAATTGTAATTCTTACTCAGCGTCTGCTGCTTTTGGAAGTCTATAAGCCATTCTCTTCTTGCCATCAACCTTTACAGCTTCCTTCTCAATGCGACCTGCATTAACAAGCTTGCCAAGTCTAGCAGTTACCTTTGCACGACTTACTTCCTCTTCCTCGTCAAATGTGATAACAATCTCATCGACTGTAATAAGTTCATCACCAATTCTCTCGAAGATTTCCTCTGTTAGAGCATCAGACTCGGCTTTCTTTTTCTCAGCACGAGCGGCTGCCGCAACCTTACGTTTCTCAAGAGCTTCGACCTGTTTGTCGATAAAATCTACAAGCTCATTTCTACGGGCTTCATCTTCAACTGCTACTGTAACCATCTCACGAAGTTCTGCAAAATACATAGCCTTAGTTTTCTTTTCCATAGTGTTTTCTCCTTAATAAATAAATGTTAATTTGTTTTTTATGTTCTCTTTATCTTATGTATCTATTATATCAAAAATTTTTTAAAGTTGCAAATATTTTTTATTATTTATTTATGCTTTGAACAATAAATAAAAGTTCTCGATTAGTAAGTTCTTCATATGAGAGACCGTGATTATTTAGCACCTGCTCAAATTCATCATCACTAATATGATGCGGCGGAGTGTTTCTTATTTCTTTAATTATGGCATTTATTCTACCTGTCCTAGTAGGAATATCTCCTTCACATTCCATGTAATATAACATTTCTGGGAAAGTTATCATTTACATTGACCTCCTTAAGTTATGTGCGGTCATATAATTATCTACATATGATTTTATAATATTAATACCTACTTGCTTTTCAAAATATTTAGGACATCCATCACAACTCATGCCCCAAGTATTGTAATATTTACATTCAGGAATTGTTGCACTCATATCCTGTCCTTCATCGTAGAAAAAGCAATCTCTTTTATTCATTTTTAATATTTCCTTTCCTTTATTATGTATATATTATATCAAAAATTTTGTTAAAAATCAAATGTTTTTAATAAGTTTTATCCAATCCAATAAATAATTCTAATTATGCTGTAATCATCTTTCCAAAAACCAGAATCATCCATAACGTCAAGAAAAGCATCAACACGGTCTTTAAGTGCCATAAGAGGATTTGGCTTCATAATTTTAGTTACAGGTTCATTATCATAATAAGCTTCATCTCTAACTTCATAATCAGGAACTTCTGGATGTTTAAGACAATAGATATACATATCGGCGTAAGTAAACCAACGAGCGGTGGGAGTATAAGTATGTTTTTCGTCAATTTCATAACAATGCTCGTTATAAATAGTTTTTATTTCTTCTGAAACATCTTTAGGTAAACCATAATGAATTCCGTGCATACTTGGGAAGTCTCCTGCATTATCCTCTACAATAGAAAAAAGGTTATGATAACCGTTGTAAGGAAAAAGTGCTGCGGGGACTCGCTCAGTGTGTCTAAGATTCCAAACTAATGGATGATACATTTCATATTTATTAGCATAACCATCAAAATTTTCAATAAAAAAGAATGGACTTCTACTCATAATCATTCTCCTTTAATAATCTTTCATCTGTTGTTTCATATCTTTAGTTCTAATTTTTTCCATCTTCTGCTTTTTTAGATTTTGACGGGCAGGAGAACTGCCAAGATTAGGCTTATATTTACCACAAGTTTGGCAAGCCTTTCTAAAAGTACCTGCTTTCCCTTTCAGACAACTACCCTCATATTCATAAAAAACACAAGCAATCTCTCTGTCTTTCATATTATTCTCCTATTTTGTTTACGATACATCTGGTTAAATAAGTATTTTTAATTCCCATATATTCATCAAATTTCTTAATAGTGCCTGTAAGGTCTACAGTCTCACCAACCGCAACGGTAAGAGTTTTTGATGTCATCCATACAAAAACATAATTTCCAGAGGTAAAGGTATATACATGAGTATAACCATAGATGCCTTCAAAACCGCGGACACTTGCAACTTTTGCTGTAATGTTGCGAAGTCTTTCTTTCTCTACACCAGGATAAAATTCTGAAGTAGACGGTCCCTTAAGTTCAGCAATCTTACGAGCTACGATGTTCTTAGCATCTTCTTTAAAACTTGCCCACTTTGATTCAGGATTATAGTCAAAAACTTCATCAAAAGCAAGTTCACAAAGATTATAACCTTCCGGAAGCTCTACTTCTTTTGAAAAGAACCACTTAAAAGTTGGGTCAAACTTTCCACCGAGCTTCTTTAGTTCATCTTTGATTGCGTAAGTATCATCACCATAAACAAGATAGATTTTTTCATCTTCGCTAAAACCGCGCTTAAGAGCTACTTCATGCTTATATTCATCTGCGTGGTCAAGAGCGTCCTGAATTCTTGCGGTTTCCGCTGCTTCACGCTTCTCTGCAGCTTTTGCTTTTGCTCGCTGAAGGGCATTGTATTCCTTCTCTGTATAAGCGCGGACTACTTTGGTCACAACCTTTGCACCGCCGCACTTATAGCAGACGCCGCCATCAACAGGAATCGGAACATACTTGCCATTCTCGACTCTTGCAACAATAATACCAAGACCGCCGCAACGCGGGCACTTTTCCTTAATTCTGACGTAAAGGCGGCCCTTCTCATTTTCAAAAGGTTCTCCAATAATCTCTGCATTTTCATAAGATGGAGCGACGTATATTTTATCCATTTTCATTTCCCTTTCTCTTTATCTTTATATATATTATATTATTTTTTTTATAAAAAATCAAGAATAAAGAAAAGAAGTAGTTTCTAACAACAAATCTTTAATTGATAAATTTTCATATTGTGTATATGGAATACGAATTAATGGAATATTATTTTCTTCACACCATTGATTTTTAATGTTATCTCTTGCTTGAATATCATTTAATGATTCTCCCCATCCACCTTCTATATTAAAATGTTGTTTCCCATCATATTCAATAAAATATTTAATTTTTCCTGATGAATCAAAAATTGCAAAATCAAAATATCTATTAGAGTTTTGAAAAAATATTTTATATTGAGTCTAAAATATAATATTATTTTCTTTTAAAATTTGAATTATTTTAAATTCTCCCTTAGATTTAACACAACCACAAGATGTGATTTTATTATTAATTAATATACTTGTTGCAACTGTAATGATATTACCACAATCGCATTGACATTTCCACCCTGCCTTGTTAGTATCTTTATTCCAATCTTGTTGTAATGCAATTAATTTTCCAAATCGTTTCCCTGTTAAATTGTATTTTCGTTCTTTAGCAATTTCTTTTTGTAAACATCCACAAGACTGAGTATAGCCATTTCTTAAAGAAGATCCAGCAACAATAACAATATTACCGCAATCGCATTTACATTTCCACATAGCTAGTCCTCTTTTGTTAGATTTTTCTTTATTTAAAACTTCTAATCTTCCAAATTTTTTGCCAATCATATTTATTGTTAATTTTTCTCCTTTAGTGCATCCGCAAGATTGACTATGCCCAGATCGTAAATCAGTACCACTCACTAAGCGTTCTTTTCCGCAATCACATTGGCATAAATAATAATATCTATTATTTTTTTTTATAGGCGTATCATCTATAATAGTTAAATGTCCAAATCTATCTCCATTATACATAGGTTTTCTTGATGACATAAATCATAATCCTCCTTGTTTGTTTTCTATTATAAATAAAAAATATCTATTTATAATTATGTAATGTCGCCCAAACTTATAAAAACCATATATTATATCAAAAATTTTTAAAAAAATAAAGCTGCGATTCGCAGCTTTACATATCAATAAATAATGGGGCGCATATAAAAATAAAAAGTATTAATATTATAAAAATTTTCATTATCATAAATAAATTAAACAAATTTGTTGTAAAAGATACAAGAAAAGTATTACAGTAGCAACTACTGTATAAGCATATTCAGCTTCCCTCGCACTTTCTCCTATTAACCATCCACATAAAAGCCCAATACAAAAATTAAATAATATATGCAAATTTTTTCTCCTTTCATTTATCCTTGCCACATAAGTACTACAGTTATAGCGTATATGAAACATCCAATAATCCAAGCGGAAGTTGCCATAGAATCTTCATCTCCAACTGATAAAACTAAACTAACTACGCCTGTACTAAATAGATACCCTAATGCAGCTACAAAAAACAAACCAAGGTCTGCTAAAACTTCTGAATTAATCATTTAATCGCCTCCCGCCATCGCCCCAGCTACAATAATAGCTAACATTAATAATCTCATTTCTAAACTAATGGAATCAATAGCATTTGCAGTCAATACTATCCATGATATTGCGGCAATTGCCGCATATAGAAATCTCATTTTGTCTCCTTTTCTTGATTCTCAATCATTAAATCTACAATTACCGCAAGACTTAGTGCAATTTCCCCAAGTAATACAGTTTGCATATCTTCGCTTGGTAAATCAGCTATGTCTTCCATTGATTTTGTTACCTGTTCTGTTCGTGTCATTTTATTCTTCTTTCTTTTCTGTATTTCGTCTTTCTTTAAGTTCATACAACCATGCGGCGATTTGACGGTAAAAGTCAGAGGTCGCCGCAAGAGCTTCAAAATATTGAATTGCTTCTTCTAATGTTATTTTTAGATAATCTCTTCTTTTAATCATATAATTTACTTTTCTTTCTTATCAATCACTGTCAATAGAAGAGTATTGACTTCCATGTTTTTGCCCCTCTGCCAAGCATGAAAAATTGCATTGTTTGCATCGACATCATCTCCAACTATTGGATAACTTGGAGAATCCCATACCATATCACATCTACGGCAATGGAAACGTATTTTTTTCCATTTATATTCTTTTTTCTTAAACAAACCAGTTTTTCCAATAGGACGAATTCCAACATCTTTCTCTTCGTAAGTAACTGATTTCTCATAGTCTGGGTCATAAGTAAAATGATAAGAAATTTCTTCTCTAACATCTTCATTGGCACAATAAGGACATGTCCCATAAACTTCTAACATTTTATTCCAAATGCGTTTATCTATATCAAGTTCTTTTGGTAATCTAACTACATCAATCATTTATCAAGCTCTCCAAATATAAATAATAGAATAAATAAAACCAATAATACTAGCAATACGCAAAACCGCAAGAGTCCATAGATACCAAGGCTTTTCAGTTCTATCAATAATTTTCTTTAGAACTCTTGGTGATTCGCGCTTAATGAAAAAATTGCGGGTTAGCATTTTCCATATGATAGTAATTAGCCAAATTGCAAGTGTAATTTTCAATCCAATCATTTATTTTCTCCTTTAAAATTCATCTACCAATTTAAAAAATTTAAGTTTAGCAATAAATTTAACTAGCCATTTTGCCCAAAAGTCGTCTTTATCTTCTCTATAACAAATATTATCAAATTCAGTTCTAGCAATATCATAAAAAATTTCAACAGGTAAATTAAGAAGTTCTGAATCTCTTGTTATATTATATTCAGTTAAAGTATCTTTATATTTTTCTACAGTTTTATTACGAAGCTTTATAAACATAAATTATGAATTTCTCCTTTTATTATAAATTATAAAATAATTTTTTGGTAAAAACAACTGAAAGTTGTTTTTACCAATTCTGAATAACATTAATTTTCGCGCCACAGCAATTCGTGGTGTAGTTATGCGGATATTTAGTTACATTACAAGCACGAGACTTACCGCCAACATATTTGCCGCATTTAGAACAATAGATAGAATACTTATAGACCTTATCCTTTTCTACTGTTCGTTCAAGATTCTTATAAACTGCCTGGTCATTTGTTGTTCCAATTTCATGACAATAGAAGCGAAATGTAGCGTCGTGACCATGCATTTCATGTGTGATAGCACAAACTACATAATGGGCGCATTCGTGAGCAATGACTTCTTCGATGCAATTATCTGGAGATGTTTCAAGAAGCTGCCGCGAAATTTCGATGCGGATAGGTTGCCAAACAGAATCAATCTTCTGATAGATACATCTGCCAAGAGTGCGGGTAAGTCTGCCATTAATGCCAACAGGAGAATTGAATTCAACACCACATCTGCCGCAATAATCAATACAACGCTCTGTAATTCTTTCTATTGTCCACATACTGTTTTTTTCTCCTTTTTTATTATGTAAATATTATATCATAAAAATTTTAAAAAATCAATAGAAGATAAATGATAAGAGCGGCAAGGGGTTGATAAACTAAAAAAAATATTGTATAATATAGTATAAAAGCATAAAGGATGTGATTAAAATGTTAGTAACATGCTATGTGGGCGGGTGCCCGTATCATAGTGAGCAGAATTTCTGTTTGAAACCTACTGTTGTAAATATAGATGAAAATGGAATGTGCCGGGTGGTGTGGAAAAGAGGTCAGCCGCGCGTTTTAGATAAGCCTTTTGAGAATTTTTATTATCCAAAAGAAGAAGTAATAATTATAGATGGAGAGGAGTATCATGATGAAGGAAGAGTTGATGGAAACACTGTTGACAAAGATTAAAAATGCTTTTTATGTTATTGATGATAATGAGTATCCGCAATCTGAAGACATTTGTTCTTTAAATAGAGATGAAATATATGTATATTTATATGATGAAGAAAAAAGACGAGATGTAGGTCAGTGGCGGAAAGCATCTGATTTTATAGATATTGGAAGGAGATAAGTTTTGAATAGGTAGCAGAGAAGAAAGTTGATGAGGGAGATTCCAGGTTATAAGAAGGCGCTTAGCGAAATTTCCACTAAAGCGCTCGACGATTTGGAAAAGATGTTTCAAAAAAGGTGGGTTGATGATGAAACGCTCAATGACGGTGAGAGAGATTATTCTGACTCTATGGATGATGATGTTTATAATGATTAATAAAATTTGCCTTTTTTCTTTTGAAATTAGAAAGGGGCTAAAAAGACATTGGGAAAAGGGTAAAATTCATATTTAGAAGGCAATGAATAAAGTTGGGGACATTAAAAGTAGAAAGTTTTAGAAGCCAACTTGGGGTTGCTTTTGGTGTAAAAAGCACGGGGATTAGACTGGTGGATTTCTTTAATAAAGGTATATAGGGGCAAGTGAGCAACTATTGCCGCGGTAAAAATTTTAAGTAAAAATATTAGTTTGAATGGGAAAAAATTATAATTGTTGGGTAAATATTTGAAATTTTTGGGTAAAAGTGATTAATTTATATGGAGTATTTTTAAAAATATACAAATGAGTAAAGGAGAGAACTTTTATGGCAATTATTGAAAAACATTTTCCCGCAGATACGAGTTTAGATATGTAGACTTTTTTAAATAATAAGAATATAGACGGAAGACTATATGCGTATTTACAGAGTAAATCAATTCCAGTTTTAATAGAAGAAAATGGTATCAAAAGTTATGAAACTAGGGTAGATAAATATTAGGTAGGTACACAAATTGAGTTTTGTAAAGCAGTTCATATAAAATCACCAAAAACATTAAGAAAATATTTAAATATTTTGATGACAACTGGCTATATTGAAGATAAGGGGCCTTATTATCTATTGCCGCGAAAAGAAGATATATTTTTTAAAATACCTTTAGATACATTAAGATTTATTCAAAATACTATACAAGAAGATGTTATTAAAATTTATATTTATTTGGGGCAAAGAAATAAATATGCATTAATGAATGGTTATAGATATTCTTTCACTATAAAAGAAATTATAGAACATTTAGGGTTAAGCGTAAATAGTGAAAATAGTAGGACTTTTGTTAAAGATGGATTAGACGCGCTTATGAATAATGGATTAATTAATTTTATACCTTTTCATGAGGGGCGGATACCAAAATTGCGATTAGTAGATTTTTCATATGAGTATAAGACGAATTTTTTCAAAAGATAATTTATTAGAATGGGTAAAAAACTACGTTTGATTTAGGTAAAAAATGATGTTTGATGTTAACAAAAACTACGTAGTTCTAAGTAAATAGAGAGTAATTTTTCTAAGTAAATAAGTGATTTGATCTTTCGCTTCGCTCAAGATCAAATCACTTATAGAGCCGGGCGTCTCAGTTAGTTGGGGGGATTAAGGGCAAGGCGAAAAATCGAATTTTTTAAGTATCCCAAGTCGTATTGAAAATGAAATGAAAAGAAAATGCGGTGAAGGTGATTGGGGGAGAGTGCGGAAGGTATTTAAAAATGCCGCAAAATTGATATGGGGGGCTTAAAAAGTGGGGAAAAATAAAAAGGAAATGGGGCAATTGCCGCATTTCAAGAAATGATTTTAAAATTTGGAAAGGAATCAAATGAAAATTCATTTGAAAATTTGGTATGAGATTAGTTAGAGCAAGAAATAAGAAGAATAAAGCAGAAGTTGTAGATAATAGACCTTTTATGATAGAGGATATTGAGCTATATGGAAGTGGGTTTAGGATTGTTCTATTGGATATATATGCTATGCATAGTGAATTTGGGAAAATAGAACTTTGGTATGGGAAAAGAGAATGGTTTGATGAAGAATGGGAATTAATTAATAGTATTGATTATTCAGTTAGATATTTTGATTTAATGAATCGTTATCAGGAGTGAGTATGGAGTTTATTGCGGTTTTGGGGATAATGTTAGTGATATTATGGAGAAGGATGTGAGAAGAGATGGATGGAGCTTTTATGATAATGGCAGGAATTACAGTGTGTTTATTGATTGCGGTGTTTCTCTTTTGGTTGATATTAATTGGGTTTGGGATTCATTGGATAGTTGAGCATAAGAAAGAGATTAAGGAGTAGCAAAGGGAAGTATAGAGGAAGGAATAGTTAGTTAATAATATTAGGGAATGGACGGAAGATGATATGAAGAATTTTAAGATAGTGAATAAGTGAGGGAAATATGGTATTTGGGATAGTGTTTTTAGGAGTAATAGTATTTATGACAATTATAGTGTGTTTAAGTGATATGGATGATGATGGTTGGGAAGGATAATGAAGGGGGATAATAATGATTGATTAATTAATATGATAGTGTTGCTATTGTTATTGAATAATTAGGGTTGTTAAAATTGTTAAAATAGTGAGTGTTGAGTACACGAATCCAGACCCCATGACGTTTCTCAAAGCGGTAAAACGACCGTAAACAACAAAAGAGCTTAGAATTACTTCTAAGCTCTTGTTATTATTAAACCAATTTATCAACAAAATCTTTAATTACTGCATCATCTGTTGTGAACTTAACTGCACATGTCTTTTCTTTGACAAAAGGCTTTTTAGGAAGTTTTTCTGGGAATTTCTTTAGCTTTTCAATTTCTTTTAGATCATGCTGAATAGCTGCCATTTCCTTCTCTGTCTCAATGCAAAGCTGTTCAAGTTTTTCACGAGTCTCTCTATCAAACCATTCACCCGTAAGTGCGGCAGTATAGTCTTCCATAGCATTAATAAAATTTTTACGTGCTTCTTTAATTTCTCTTGCTTTTGCGGCTTCCTCTTCGTCAATCATCTTCCGTGCGGCTGAAATTTCATTTGCTACGATTACATAAATCTGCCCGACAGTCTTGCCTTCTTTTAGCATTTCATAAATATTCATATATTTTTTCTCCTTTATCATTGTAATTATATTATACCAAAAATTTTTTAAAAAATCAAGCGGTTTTAAAAAAGTGTTTTTTTTAATTATAACAAAATTTTTTTAAAATTTCAAATAGAATTGTTTTAGCGGGGCTTGGCCTAATGGGGTCGAATTTTGGGAAAAATGAACGCGGCAAAACCAAACGACCATGTTCTGGAAAAAAGTCGCCTAAGGGTCTGGAATGGCGGAGCGGCCCTCGGCTGGGGGCCAGCGGGCCGACAATTATACCATACCAGAATATGGTTGTCAAGTAGTAATTTTTAACAAAAAAATAGTCAGTTTTTCGTCATTTTGACGAAAAACTGACTTGAATTGTCAGATTATTTACTTTTTCGGCGGTCTTTTCTTCACTAAATCCAGTTTATAGTGGTTTTCACCGACAGAAAACTCAATCAGCTTGGATTTATTTGTAATTTCTGCTTCAAAACCCTCATTTTTCAGACAATTTGCAAGGATTTCGATAATATTTTCCTTTTCAATGTCAGGTTTTCGCTCACGCTTGACCGCTTTTCTAGGCTTGTCGGCTTTAGCTTCGTGGTTGATTTTATTAGCCTTAGCCTTTTTTGTCAGCTCCTCAACTTCCTCATTCTCAAGGTATCCCTCATCCTCAAGGTACATCTCAATAGCTTCTTCCTTTGACAGCCCCAGGAGTTTCATGCTTTTTTCAAGTTCAGCATCGGGAATATTGATTGTCTTTCCATTAAAATCGTATTTCATGTTTTTGTTATCCTTTCTTTATTTGATAATTCAATTATAATGTATTCCCTAGCTTTTGTCAAGCATTTTTTTAAAGTGGGGAAAGTTTTTTTACTTTCCCCACTGGGGAATTTATGCGATTGAGAAATACGGTCTCTTCTTAACGTAAGTCTTTACTACCTTGTTATCAGAGACAAGAGCGGACAGAATGTGAGTGATTCTCTGATTTGAGAATTTTGCAACAGATGCAACATCCGCCTGAATTTCAGAGATGTTCTTCGGCTGGTCAACCTCAATCAGATAGGCAATGATGTCAGCCTTGCAACGCTCATTCTCAAGCTGGGTTTCTGTCAGCTTTTTCGGTGCGGACTTCTTTTTGTCAAGAAGCGCAATTTCACGGTCAATAAAAGCTACCATGTCAACATTGTCAATAACTACTTCACGAATTGCTGTAAACATTTCTCTCTTTGTCATACTAGACACCTCTTTCTTTTGTAAAAATTGTTTTGTTTGTTTTCTATATTATTATTATAACATAAGGTCTTTGTTTTGTCAAGAACTTTTTTTAAAAATTTTTCAACCTCACCAGATTGTTTATAAGGTTCCCATTTTGCGGTTAGCCACGTCCGCTTACTGGTATTGACTTTTATCCTTTCGGTCTTGCTTCCACCCAAGATTTTTTTTGTTTTGACTTCTTTGACTTTCCTTACCTTATGTATTTATTATAACATAGGTTTTTTTGTTTGTCAAGAACTTTTTTTATTTTTTTTCTTGACCTCTCAAGGTGTTTTTCCCTTACCTTGTATAACTATTATACTAAAAATTTTTTAAAAAATCAATATGGAATTATGCCCAAATTATGGGATTTTTAAAGTGAAATCTTTGTTTATTTTGCCTATTGACAAAAATCGAGCGGTGTGGTATAATGGAATTTTCGGGCTTTGCCCGTGCCCCCGCGGGGCGACTTTAGTGCGCTAAAGTGTAAAAGTGTCAAGAGAAAAAATAAAATCCGCTTATGCGGATTTTATCAATTGGTTTACATAAAGATGAAATACACAATACAGATAAACGCCAAGCGGAAGCAAGAAGTCTGTACAACTTTACTATAAAACGGTTCCCACTCATCATTGTACCATTTAATATGACAATCTGCGATGTGACCGACAAACATAACGATTACAAAAATAATAAACATTGTCATTCTAGTTTCCATTTTTTTACTTCCTTTCTTTTCTTGATAATATTATTATATCAAATAGGGATTGTTTTGTCAATCCCTATTTTTAATTTTTTTTTATTTAGGCAAATTCCGTAAGAAACGCCTTAAAATCAGGCTGAGGGATTCTCCAAGGCATAACGATAATATTTTTATTCATTTTCTTATGCTGTGCCATACATTTAGCAAAAATTGATGTTTCAATTAAGGCGTCCTCAAGTGCGGTATGCGCTTCCTCAAAGTCAAATTCTCTGTTAATATATCTATGTGCAATTTCCGCTGAAGTTTTTACATTCCCTGCTTCACTCACCCAAGCGTGATTATTAGCGGTTTTAAAAAAAGTTTTCTGTTTAAAAATTGTTTCGCAAGCCATACCCCAAGAACACCAAATATTAACTTTTTCATTAAAAAATGTTTGCTCTTCCTCAAATTTACTTAAAAAGTTAATAGTGGTATTCAGTGCCCTAATATCAAAACCTGCGTTGTATGCAATAACAGCTTTAATATTATATTTTTTCATAAGTGAAAAAATTTCTTTTCTAATTTCCCAAAAAGACTTTACTTCCCACTTACCCTCTTTAATGCCTGTCCTATAGCAAGGAATTTTACTAGCATAATAGGCAGTTTTCATTTTTCGCCACTCACCAAAGAAAATTTCCCTTATGACATAAGAGCGTTTTTCATAAATGACACCCTTTTTATCATGGATAGTGTAGCCAATGTCATATACAAGCGGTTCACCAAGACTACCGCAAGTTTCTGTATCAAGTGTAATGTAATAGTTTTTTCGTCTGTCCATGTCGTCTTTCCTTTCTTTAACTTATACATTGATTATACATGATTTCTTTTGAGTTGTCAAGGGGTTTTTTCATTTTTTTTATTTTATTTTTCTTTGTTGTCCCTCAACAATTATTATTATATATGATTAGCACTTAAAAATCAATATGGGATCTTGCACAAATTTTGGGAAAAATTTTGTGCAATTTTTTTTCAAAAAATGCTTGACAAAAACATGCTGAGTATGTTATAATGGAAATTTCGCGCCAGCTCGATGGCTGGCGCGCCAATCAAAAAAGAGGGTATAAAACCCTCTTAATCAGTAGTCCCTTCTCTCAATTCTCGATTCAGCTCTCTCACAATTCTTTTAGTTTCGTCAAGACCGATTGTAACAATGGCTTTATTAATCTGAGAAGCGATTGCTTCCTTACAGTCCTGACGCAGTCGTTCTTGTTTTTTCTTTTCTCTTATTTTCATTAAACAGTCGTGAAGTGCTTCACATTCATCTGTTGTAAGAAGATATCCCATGAATTCGTTTGTCATTTTTTTTATTTCCTTTCTTTTTGATGATTTAATTATAATACAGAAATTATTATTTGTCAAGACTTTTGTCTAAAAATAATTTCTGTATTAGTTCCATAAGTTTCTAGAACCTCTTTTTCAAATCCCTCTAATTCAAATTTCTTAATAAGGTATTTTTCAATTTCCCAATGAAATTTTCTCCAAAAAAGGTGGTCTTTTCTTTTTAAGAATCTTTTTGCAGACCAGATTTCCCATCCATAACCATTGTCGTAGAACCAAAAAGAATTTTCTTCAGGAAGCCAATCGCTTGCTCTAGGGATATAATGCTGAAGAATTTCATCGGCTCTTTTTTCATCCCAAGTTGTGCGTTCATAAAGCCAATTTTTAATTCGGTCGCTGATTTCAACATAAATCCAAATAGGAAAAAGGATGACTCTCATTACTTTGTAGTTGTTTCTGCTCCACCACTCACGAAAAGGATGCTTTTTCTGCTTGTCTTCAATAGCTTTTAAGATTTCTTTATTCATTTGTTTTCTCCTTTTTTGATGTTATATATATTATACTTTATTATTTGCTATTTGTCAATACTTTTTATTCAATAAAACAAGAAATATCAGTGACAACTTTTGCGGAGATATAATGCTTTTTACAATTAACAGTTTCATAAAAAGCCATATCTTCCTCATAATGCTTGTCAAAATCAAGAATAGCGTTCATGTTTCCTTGAGTTGGATTAATGTTATATCTAAACTCTAGTCTATTCCGCCATGCTTTAGGATTTTGAACAGGAATCATCAATTCAAAATCAATATGATTATCAATAAGATAATTAATGACTACTTTATGGGCGGATATGAAAACATTTTTATTACCATAATCACTAAGGGCTTTAGCAATCATAACATAGTCTTCTTCCCATCCGGCTCTTTTTGTGAACATGGATGAATCTAAATCAATAGTAGTGTCGGGATGTTCCCTGCAATATGTGCTCTTTCCGCAACCTTGATAACCGCAATAAATCATTTTTTTCTTTTTCCTTTCTCTCTGTTGATGATATAAGTATATCAGATGTTAGCGGTGGTGTCAAGGAAAAAGTTGCACAAAATTTGGGATTTTTTAAATTGAAAATTTGTTTAATTTGTCTATTGACAAAAAGTGCGGTGGTGTGGTATAATGGAATTTCGGCGCGAGACGGTGGCTCGCGCCCCATAGAAAAAAGAGTGGCAACCGCCACTCTTTTGTTTTTCTTTATTATATATTATTTTTTCTTGTTTGTCAAGGGATTTTTTTAATTAATCCGCAATATAAACAAAACACAACTCCTAAATAAAAACCAAAAGCAATTCCAATTATAAGAATACAAGAAATAAAAAATATTGTTTCCATATTTTTCTCCTTTTTTGTCAAGGGGATTTTTACATCCCCTTGAGAGTTTCAATAATTGAATCTACATCAAAAGCCTTACCAATCCAGTTTTCTCTGTTCTTAGTTTCATCATCAAACAGAATATCATTTGCGGTGGCAAATTTTTCTTTAGGTGTTCCATAAGGAACAATGTGAATTTCATCAAAAACTACACTTGAGAGATGTTTAGCAAGCCATTTTTCTTTTGCGGTGGTCACTTTTGCGTCATACTCAGGCGTTGAATTTTTACTCAGCCATGAGATAATGCCGATTCTAATTCCCTGTCGCTGAAGCCTATTAAGGATTCTAGCAAGGGAGTTCAAATTTACAAGTGGCTTGGCTTCCGCATAAAGTTTCGGGTCATAGGCTCTAAGAAGAGGAAGCCAATTAGGAACACTGTAAAGGTCTGCGATTGTACCGTCCATGTCGAAGTAAATTGTAGTTGTCATTTTTTTAATTCCTTTCTTTTGTTTTCCTTTGATGATATAAGTATATCAAATTAGAATAGTGAAGTCAATAATTTTTAATAAAAAAGTTGCATAAATTCTGGGAAAATTAGAGTTAAAATTTTGTTCAAATTATCTATTAACAAAAAGGCTGGCTATATGATATAATGGAGTTTCGGGCACAGCCCGCGCGACAGCGCCCCGCACAAGAGCAGGGTTTAATAACCCCACTCTTTTGCTTTAAGATATTCTTCTTTTTATATAAGCTTCCCAAACAGTATACAAACTTCAATCCATTCATCATCGTTGTTTGCAATAAATTCAAAGATTTCATCATCGGGTTCATCGGGGATGCCATCTCTAATCCATCTATCATAAACAAGGTCATCCCCCATATTAAGGATGTAATTATGCATATCTTTGAGGAGGCTAATTCTTCTTTCAATTTCAATCTTTTTTCTAAATGTCATTTTTTTATTTCCTTTCTCTTTGATGATATAAGTATATCAGATTGATTCTCTTTTGTCAATAGTTTTTTTAAAAAATTGCCATTAAAAAACTAATAATTGCTACAACGATGATTGCTACATAACTCCAATTCCCAGGAAGCGGCTCTGGGAAAATATCATTAAGAGTAAATAGAATAACTATAAACCAAATATAAAATTTAAATAGTACTTTAAAAAGTTCAAAAGAAGAATTCATTTTATTTCACCTTTCTCTAAAGAAGAAGTCTAAAAGTTCACTTTCGTCTTTTTCGTCATAAGGGTAAATTTCAGTTTCACGAGCCTCAGGCGGAAAATATTGAGGGTCATTGTGGTCTGCCCTGAGATAACAATATTTTTCAGGTGTCATTTCCACAACTTTTTCCACTCGCATTATATAAGAGATTTTTACTTTCATTTGGTTTGTTCCTTTCTTTTATCTTATGTATAAATTATAATAAATTTTGAGAAAAAAGTCAAGTTGGAAATTTGCACAAAAAAAGAGGATTTTTAATCCCCTTCTTTGTACATATTGCAGTAGCAGATTTGACAATCAAAATCTTCACAAATGCTACAATCACAGCCAATGCAATTATCTTTTCTTTTGCAAGTGCCACAGGCACATTGTATTACACAAAAACTATCTCTTTCTTTAACTTCAATCTTGAAACGGTCAGTACCAAACATACTAGGCTTTGTGAGTGTCTCATAAGCCCTTTTAAAATCTTCTTCTACCATCCAGTCTGTCGGTATAGTGTCCCAACCGCCAACTGTATCAGAGATATAAATTTTATACATTTTCATCTTATATCTTCACCGCCTTTCTTAATCCAACGTGCTTCATTAGGTGAAATAAAAAATTCATCAAAAATAAGGTCACAATATGTTCCAAATGGACACTCTTTACAATTTGTTGATACTTCACTATTTTCTTTACAAGCGAGGTGAATAAGTTCCATAGCCTGTTTCATTTTTGTAATCCAATCCATATTGTTTATTTCCTTTCTGTTGATGATATAATTATACAAAAAATTAGGAAAAAAGTCAACAAGTAATTTTATACAAAATGCAGATCAAAAATTTGTGCAACATTACATATTGACAATTGGCGTCGCGCGGCGACCCATCGCGCGACGCCAAAAGGGGTTGCCATCTACGACAACCCCTGCACCAAAAGAAAGGAAAAACGAATATTAGATTCTTAGTGGGGGTGAAGTGATTCGAACCCTCGACACCACGATTAAAAGTCGTGTGCTCTAAACCTACTGAGCTACACCCCCAGAGTGGGGATACGTGGAGTTGAACCACGATTCAGCATACACTGTATGTCTTACTTTCCGCAACGGTACAATCCCCATAAGGTGCGGTTTTTAGGGGTGACCGCAAACCCTTTGTGTCACTCAGCCTGAGCAATGGCGAAGAACGGAACTTTCTTTACCACGGTTCTCTCGACCTTATTCTCAGACTGGAGAGCCATGAGCAGGTGAGTGATTCTCTGATTGGACAGACCTGCGATAGACGGACAAGCGTCACACAGTTCCTTGATGGTTACAGGCTTATCAACCTCAATGAGGGAAGCGATAATGTCAGCCTTGAAACCCTCGTTCTCAAGCTGTTTAGCTGTCGGCTTTTTCGGGGAAGCCTTTCTGTTGTCAAGCAGTTCAATCTGCTTATCAATGAAAGCTACCATCTCTGCATTTTCTGCACCGTTTGCATTGTCAATAACTACCTTGCGAATCTCTGCGAACATCTCACGTTTTGTCATACTAGACACCTCTTTCTTTTTTTTATGTTTTGTTTTCTTTACTATGTATATTATACTTTATTTTTTTTATTTTGTCAACAGTTTTTTTTATTTTTTTTATTTTGTTTTCGTGGATTTGGCGCCTTATACCACGTGGCTGATAGCATTTTTGTTAGCCCCTTACATCCACCTACATGGGGCTTTTTGCCTGACTCCCATACACTTAATGTCCTTTCCTTACTTAACTTCTGTATTTATTATATCATAGTTTTTTGAGTTTGTCAATAGTTTTTTTATTTTATTTTTTCGGCGGGTCTCTCATAAGATTGGCTCCTCTCCTGACTTTATTTACTTCCAACCTGAAAGTATGTCATAAACTTTTTAAAATTTTTTAAAACGTTTTTCGGGGGGTCTCTCATGTGAGTCACGTCCTTTCTTTATCTTATGTATTTATTATACCATAAGATTTTTTATTTGTCAACAGTTTTTTTAAGATTTTTTGAAGTGACTTTCTATTGTTCAGATAACCAATAGGCGCTAGGCTCTACTGACCACCCTACTTAATGTTGTTGTCCTTTCTTTATCTTGATATAATTATACTAAAATTTTTTAGAAAATACAAGCCGGAATTTTGTACTAATTTTGGGATATTTTTTTGTGTAATTTTTTTCGAAAAAATGCTTGACAAAACCATGCGAGGTGTGGTATAATGGAATTTTCCCGCCGACCCGAGTGTCGGCGGGCCGAACGAAAAAAAACAGGGGGATCACCCCCTGTCCCATGCATAGTCAATAACACAGACTTTCTTCTTATAAAATCCTACATTGCCAGCATGTAAGTCGTTAATGTTGCTCTTCAACCAGCGCTCTTCTTCTGCGGTGCAGTAATCTTCCCACCAACGGCAAGTTCCAACTCCCTCAACCCTTGGCATAACACAGCAGGTAAGTCCGTTAAGATGAAGGACGGTTGTCTTAGCAAGAAGGTACTCCATACCCGCCCTAAGAGCCTTTTCATAGACGTACTGTTCACTCTCGCAATCCCCGGCGCGCCCGTCATCAAACCAGCCTGAAGGCTTATAATTGAATTTTACTACATAGTCAGACCGAATGATTGCAATTCTTGAAACGCCCCAATCATAGGTAAGAGGGATTTTGTGAGTGCAATTGTATTTATAGATAGCTTTTTGAAAATCTCTAAAAGTTACACAACCTTCAAAATGTTTTGACATTCTCTGAGCAAATGCGATTCCTCGTGCTTCATAAGTTTTTCTTGCCATTTTATTTCCCTCTCTTTTGTATTTTTATCTTCCTTTGATGATATAAGTATACTATAGATAGCTTTTAATGTCAATTAAATTTTAAAAAAATTTTGCACAAAAAATGGGAAAAAATGTTTTTAATTTTTGTCTATTTTTTCTCTTGACAAAAAGCCTGGTCATGTGGTATAATGGTTGAGCGGGCGCAGCCCCGCCGCCCACGTGGCGACAAAAAAGGGGCTTGTGCCCCCTTATTTTTAAGCCTTATAATAATTAGTGATTAAATCAATGACTTCCATTGCATCAAGTACAGTTACATCATCTCCATCCCACGGAAACCCCATGGATTCAACATTGTTTCCGTAATTACCAAGCATATAGGAGTGAGCAATCACATCACCACAGCACCAAGGGAAAGTTACCTTATAGCCATCGTACAAGTCTTCCACATGGCAGGGGACTCCATTGTTACACAGAGCGAGGACTAAATCAGCGATTCTTTCAAAATATTTTCTACTCATTTTTTTATTTCCTTTCTCTCTTTGATGATTTTATTATATCAGTTTGGGGTTGTTTTGTCAACCCCTTTTTTCAATTTTTTCACGTCTTTTCTGTTCAGCTTTTAAGGCGTGTTTCCGCATCTGAAGCTTTACATTTTCGGGAACCTCATTGACCTCAAGCAGGAAAGTTTCCTCAATCCCCTCTGTCTTGGCTACCGCAAAATTTTCTGTTACATTACCGTACTTTGTGATATATCTAACTGTCCTCATTGTTTGTTTCCTTTCTTTTTTTGATGATTTAATTATATCAATTTGGAGTGGTTTTGTCAAGTATTTTTTTATAAAACATAAGTTTCTAAATATTCCTGAAGTTTTTTATCTCTTTCCGTCCCCTCAGTACTTTCACTGATTTTCCACAAGTTGTCAAAATGATAATCTGTTAATTTTGAAGCGTCGGCACCATGAGTTTTTATAATCATTTTGCAAGTTTCTTTAAAGATGCTTTTCATAAGTTTTTCTAACATTGTTTTATTTCCTTTCTTTTGCTTTTCTTGATGATTTTATTATATCAGTTTGGGGTTGTTTTGTCAACCCCCTTTTTTAATTTTTTTATTCAATAGGGGTAACCTGCTCTTTAATCATTACGGTACACCATCCTTGCTCGTAGATAGCCTTTTTTTTCTCAGCTTCCTTACGAGTATCAAAGGTAGCTAAATTACCAAATCTATCGTAGAGAATAAACTTAACTTCACATTTCTTTTCTACTTTCTTTTCTACGGGAATATAAACTGTTCTGTAGGCTATCATTTTTATTTCCTTTCTTTTCTTTATCTTATGTATAAATTATAATAAAAAATATTAAAAAAGTCAATATACAAATTACATAAATTACAGGAAAAATTTTTGTGCAAAATTTTTTCATTTTTCTCTTGACAAAAACCCAGCCTATATGCTATAATGGTTCCGCGGGCAGGGCCCGCGCGCCTACGAGGCAACGAAAAATAAGGGAGCTAAATCTCCCTTAAATTATAAGAATTTTTTCAGTTTGAAAATCATATTCTCTCGGAGCAATCTCTGGAATTTCAAGGTCATCGGAGCCGTTATAGTAACCGCCGCCATCTCTATATTGAACCACCACATCTAAATCAAGAACGCCTTTTTCTTTTGCCCATTCATATAAGCTTCTTAATGTCATTTTTAAATCCTTTCTTTCTTTGATGATTTTATTATATCAAAGGGGTTGAGGTTTGTCAACCCCCATTTTTAAAATTTTCTAATAGGTCTTTCTTTATTACAATATGCTTTTCTATATCTTTCCGGCACTCTAGGAGCAGTTTCTTCAATTTCCATTTCTGTAATACCGTAAATATTAAAACCACCGCTCATTTCTTCACTATACTGAGCATAGGCACAAGCTTCTTGAGCAAGCTCTTCAGTCTTATAAGTTCCGAATGTGTGTCCATAAGTTGCTACTACAAAAACTGTCATTTTTTATTTCCTCTCTTTTCTTTATCTTATGTATTAATTATAACCCGCTTCTTTCATTTTGTCAAGCATTTTTTGAGAAGTTTTTAAATATTTATGTTTCCTATTTTCTTCACACCAGGGGCAACCGCCATGATTTCTACATTGTTTAGAAAATGATTTACTTCCATAATATGGACGTCGATGTTCTTTACCGCTGGTAATTGATTTCATTAAAGACATTTTTTTTATTTCCTTTCTTTTCTATGGTCTTATTATATCAGGGGTTGAGCATTTTGTCAACCCCCTTTTTTAATTTTTTTAATTCGGGAAGGCTTCCATCATAGCCTTATATTCATCCGGCGTTTTTGCCAGTCTATCAACAATGCGGAACCAAAGGTCCATTCGGTCAGAGATATTTGCCCTATGGCCCACCATATACTCAAAATTTTCGATTGTCTTGTTGTAGATTGCGATTGCTTCTGTCATGTCTCTGTTCTCCTCTCTCTTGATGATACTAGTATAGCATAGCCTACATAGGAAGTCAAGTAAAATATTGCACAAATTTGGGAATTTTTTCAACTAATTTTTTGTACAAATTGCCTATTGACAAAGCTGGAAGGTATGCTATAATGGTTCCACGGGCTGCGCCCGACCGCCCAGGCGGCGACGAAAGGGCAGGGGATTTTTACTCCCTGCCCCTTATTTCTTTAAGCTACATACCCGATTAAGTAGCTCTTAGAAATCCCATTGAAGCTAGTCAGAAGTTCGAAATCCTTTTTAGAAAGATTCTTCTTAGCTTCTTCAAGTGTCCATGTAAAGTTCATTTTTCTTTCTTTTGTTTTGCGGTTGACATAGAGTGTGATATAAGCTGTTTTCATTTTTTGGATCCCTTTCTTTTTGTTTTTTTCTATGGTCTTATTATACTATAGGGGTTGAAGTTTGTCAACCCCTATTTTTAATTTTTTTTAAAGAATAATCATATCCCATTCTGTTTTATATTTGTCACTTACAAAAACTCCACCTTTTGCATAAAATTCGTATCTAATTTCATCCCCATAGACTACTGTTCTTTCAATTCCGCAGTGCTCTTCTCTAGCAAGCGCCTTAGCTTCTTTCCAAGCCTGCCCAAAAGCTACTGTATCATGAAACTCAGCACCATTTACGTTGTAGTAGAAATCCTTTGTCATTTTTTTAATCTCCTTTTCTTTTGATCTGTCTTTATTATACTATAGGGGTTGAGGTTTGTCAACCCTTTTTTTTTCATTTTTTTTAATAAGGAAGAAGAAGTTCTTCAGCAACCGCCTCAGCCTCAGCTTCAGTCAGTTCGTTTTTTGCGACCATTTCAACAAGCATTTCAAACATCATATATTTCATCATTTTTTGTTTTCTCCTTTGTTTTATTTTATATACTGATTATACAGGATATTGGGAGACTTGTCAAGAAAAATTTTCATTTTCTTTCAAGTTTCCAGATTGGATTTCTTGCCGTGTTTCGTGTACCGTCGGCGTTAAAGAACCAAATTGCACGATAATTATTCATTGAAATAATTACCATATTGCCAAATTCTTTTATTTGATAACCACGGCTTTTATGAATACGAATGAATTTGTCTTTTGTCATTTTTTAACCCTCTTTTTAAAAACCAATGTATCTGTCAAACTGTCCATCGATTCGGCATTCAATATACCAATCTTCTTCAGAACACATATCTTCCGCAAGACGAAGCCCAAAAGCATAAGCCGCATCATAGATAGTAAAGGTTTCTTCTTCCCAGTGCCGTCCCATACAATCAATTACCCATACTACATATTCAAACATTTTTTTGTTCTCCTCTCTTGTTTCTGATATAATGATACTACTTTTTTAGTCACTTGTCAAAAGATTTTTTCAATTTTTATGCGGTTTTACATTTTGCACAAAAAGACTTTAAAAAGTTTGTATATTTTGCTATTTTTTATTTTTACTATTGACAAATATTTTTTTATGTAAATTGCACAATATTTGAAGTTTATTTTTATGTAGTTTACATAAAATTAGAAAAGTCAATATGACATAATGCACAAAAAATCGTGCTGTTAAAAGAGGATTTTTGTGCAGTTTGACGAGAAGCACATTTGCATTAGTTTGTCAATAGGCAAATTACACAAAAATGGGAAATTTTTATGCTTAATCTTTGTGCAATTTGCCTATTGACAAAACCCTGAGGATAGCGTATAATGGTTGAACGGGCAAAGCCCGTGCGCCCACGGCGCGCCGAGCTAAAACCGGAGCTCAGGAGTTAAAGAATCTCTCCCAAGCTTCAACCTCGTCAGCCCAGAACTCTTCCCAGTCTGACCAGTCGAAATGCTCATCCCACAGGACGCTTCGGCTTGCCTCAGTGGCTTCCATAGCCTTGAGATACAGCTCTACCTTTGTGGATGTCATGGTTGCTGTGATACCGTCTGCGATGATGATTGTTGTCATGTTTTTGTTCTCCTCTCTCTTTGATGATTTTATTATATCAGAGCTTTCGTAGTTTGTCAACTACTTTTTTTTATTTTTTTTGGTGAGGGATGGGAACTTGTCCACTCACCGTGCCTGCATTCATCGCGCCCTAATGTCCCCAGGCTCTGGCGCATTTCTTTAGTTTGTTAGCTTTTACGGCGGGTCTCTCATTTTGGCTTTTCCTTTCCTTTGATGATTTTATTATATCAAATGAATTGAAGTTTGTCAACCCTTTATTTTTATTTTTTAGAAGTTTTTGATGTGAGTGGGAGATTTTCGACTTAGTTTAAAACTTACTCGCCTCGTCTGGGTGAACTTGCTTTAAAACACCCGACTAGGTAAAGGAAGGAATCGAACCTTGTGTTGCTGTCAGCCTTTCTGACTGCCCTTACCTTATGTCTTTATTATATCAGAGGGGTTGAGGTTTGTCAACCCCTCTTTTTAATTTTTTTAAAAATCTTTGAGAAGCTCTTCAGCGATTTCCTCGGCTTCTGCTTCGGTGATTTCGTTGTAGGCTACCATCTTGACCAGTTCTTCGAACATCATGTACTTCATTTTGTGTTCCTCGCTTCCTTTCTTTTGATGATCTTATTATATCATGGGGGTTGAGGATTGTCAACCCCCCAATTTGAATTTTTTTATCGGTTGTGGATGATTTCCCCACCGATTTCAAGAGCGACACTCTCAGCACGTCTGCCGTTGCTGTATGCACCATAGAACCAGTACTCACCGTCAATCAGCCTTACTACCATGTACTCATAGTTGCTTGCGTATGTCGGAAGATTGTTAATTGTTGTCATTTTGTTTTCCTCTCTTTCTTTTGATGATATAATTATAACTCTATTATTTTATTTTGTCAACAAATTTTTATAAAAAATATTGCACAATTTCAGGATGGGATCTTTGTATATTTTGACGGATATTTTTTTGTTGACAAATGGCTGACGCGTGTGGTATAATTTTGCGGACCCAGAACGACCGTTCGGGGCAACAAAAAACTGGCGTTTTGCCAGTTCTTTATTTTTTATTCAATATAAACTTCACCATATTTATATTCTACATGGTAAATATATTCACAGTGGTCTGAATACCACGGGTCTTCTTCAGTGTTTAATCTCAGCACATCCGCATCCTGAGGCATTGTCTTTAAGATTTCAATCAATTCTTTTACTGTCATTTTGTGAACCTCTCTTTTCTTTTGATGGTTTAATTATATCAAAGGGATTGAGATTTGTCAATCCCTTTTTTAATTTTCCTCAAGATTTTTATAGAGTTCTGCTAACCGTTCATATAAAGTCTCAATTTCATAATTCAATTTGACTCTTCTTGCAAAGTTCCTGCATTTATTATAAGCACGTCTTTTATCTTTAAGCTGTTTTTCTACCTCATTAATCTGAATCCTTGTCATTTTTTTGTTCTCCTCTCTCTTGATGATATAAGTATATCATATTAGATTTTTAGTGTCAATAGTTTTTTAAAAATTATATTAAAAATATTGCACAAAAATAGGATTTGATTTTTGTTACATTTGACGAATAAATTAGTCTTGACAAACTGCGTTATTGTGTGGTATAATTTTGCGGGCCCCGAACGGTCGTTCGGGTTAGTCGGTTATATAAAAAATAAAGGCGTTTCCGCCTTTATCTTACTTCATTGTATCTAGCTTTTGTGTGTTCTTTTGCGAGTCTCAGCAGGTCTACCGGAATAACTTCATTTTCATTGTAGTATCTTTTAATCTGTCCCGGTCTTGCGATGAGTTTTGTAATCATCTTATGTGTTCTCTCATTGTAGATTGTGATGATTGCTGTTGTGCTGATAACGTGGATTTCAGCGCCGTTGCGATGTCCTCTGTCTACTCTGACTTCCTTTACTGGTGTACCTAAACCGATCATCTGAATAAGTTCTTCTCTTTTTTTTCGATCTGAAGTGTAATGCTTGCTTGTCATGTCTTTGTTCTCCTTTCTTTTGATGATACTATCATACCATGTTTACTTTCTTTTGTCAATAGGTTTTAGTAAATAATTTTGTACAATTTTAGGTGTTTCTTTTTGTTACATTTGACGAATAAATTAGTCTTGACAAACTGCATCGCTATGTGGTATAATGTTTCGGACCCCGAACGGTTGTTCGCGTTGACCGAATAATAAAAGCTCAACTTTTCAGTTGAGCTTTTTTCTCAGATGCGCTTGAGCGCTTCATCCGCCATCCTTGACCATTCCTTAAAGGTGTGTCTATACTCGGCATCCGCATCCATCCAAGATAAATCAGTTTTTGGATTTTCCATCAATCTATTGTAAGCTACATCTACCATTGCACTCAGTTCCATTTCCTTGATTCTTACTTCCATTGTTGTCATTGTTTTAATCTCCTTTTCTTTTGGTCTGTGAGGTTTCTTCCCTCATCTCTTGATATTATTATACTGCTGACATGCTTATCTGTCAAGCATTTTTTGTATTTTTTTTTATTTTTTTCACTTCATCACTTTACTACATTAAAGTATTAGTGTGTTAACACATTAATGTATTAATACTTTATTATATTAACACTTCATCACATTAAAGTGTTAATGTTGTATCACTTCACATCGTTACACTTCAACGTGATGAAGTGTTACAGTGTGACGCTTCAACGCACTGAAGCGTTGGCTTCTTTAGCACTTCAACGCACTGAAGCGTTGGCTTCTTTAGCACTTCACAGTAGTGAAGTGTACTACTTTAACGTACTGAAGTGTCACCGCGACACAGCACGAAAAACAGGCAAAAACAATTTTGCCCTCGATTTCATCACTTCACCGTGGTGAAGTGTCACACTTTAACGCAGTGAAGTGGTAACGCGTTAACGCTTTAGCGCGGTGAAGCGCTGAAATCAGGAGCAAATCGGGACTTCACCGCGCTAAAGTGCTACGCTTTAACGCGCTAAAGTATAACGCTTTAACGCGTTAAAGTGCAAAACCGGCATGCAAGCGTCTATCCAGCGGACGCTTGCATGCCGCGCTCATTTTCAAAGCTCTTTTTAATTCGGCTGACTTGTCCTAAAAAAGATTCTTTTTTTATTTACTAATGTTTATTATTCCCCAGGTGTTGTTTGATTCAATGTTTTTTAGGGCCGTGTCATCTACCAACGTACTCGTACATTTTTCTCAGCTAGCGCCACTCCCTGTATGTTTATGTGGGGGGTATATTTCGGGATAAAATTTTTTTAAAAATAATAAAAGGGTATGTTCTCCACATTTCCCTCTCCAAATCATTTTTCAAAACAAAAAAACGAAAATCTATTTCCCTCTCCAAAACTAAAAGACAACAAATCAAAAAAGAAGGGATGATTTATCATCCCTTCTTATCATCCCTTCTCTATCTTATCCGCTCTATATATATTAGGATACCAACTCAAAAATGGAATTCTACTTCCGCCTACAGTTATATTATAGCTCTCTCCAACCTGAATCTTTCCATATAAATCAGACGAATTAAATCTTGGATACAGCCAACTATCAGTAATTTCATACGTAGTATCTTCCGAATAAATCAGATAAACATCATCTTTTACCATTTTATCCATAACCACGATTGTCTCTTCCCGTAAATTAGAAACTTTATCAATAGGTCTCCAAAGTGAAAAAGCAATAAGTCCTACTATCAAAATAACATAGAGAAATAGCGGTAATGCTACTATCCAATCATCATTTCTATACATGACTTAATCCTCTTTTTCAGCGTTTTCCCAATTCAGCGCTGTTCCGCAATGCCCGCAAGTTTCCCTGCCCCAATTGGGGGAATCCTTATAAAACGCCGCACCACACGTCGGACACCAAACAACATTCTTCTCATCTTCTCTAATTACAACATTCTTTTCATTCATATTTAAACTCCTCTTAATTATCAAAACATCTTATAGTTAAAAATACAATTAACACAATCCAGCAACAAATATAATTAATAACAGAAACTGCTCCGCCATTAACGGGCAGCACCCGCAATATTAATTGCTCCAACAAAAATCCAAACTATCAATAAAAATATATCCATTTTTATTCATCCTTATCCGCCACATAATCGGCGATTCTTTCAATAGTATCTTCCACCTTATCCAAATTTTCTGCGGTAACCTGTGATGCAATAATCATTTTATAACAAGTATCCTGTGAAGGGATAGCTACTGCAAGGGCTAAAAATATAAGTCCAATAATTGCCGCAATTTTAAAATTTTTATCCCACCAATGGGGCATACCATCGCTATAATGTCCCGCTATTCTAATTAACATATAAATAACAATAACAAGAACAGCAAGTATAGTAACAAATTCTAAATTATCACATATTCCAGCCAAATAAAAAATCCACGGGTTTATAATAAACATTTTATACTCCTTTTTTTTCAGGTAAATTCAAAATTTCACTAATTGGTGCGGATCTCCATATGCTTTCATAAGAGTCATAATTACTATGAATATATCTATCTCCGCAACTTGCTACCTCTTCTCCAGGGATAGAAAGCCAGTCATCTTCTTCTTTCGCAGAAAGAGAAGACCAGTCAATTGGACAACGTTTACACCATTCATCCCTATTTTCTTTTATTCTCCGCTGTTGAGTATCATATTCACACAAAAAACAATTACATTCAACATCTTCATAACCATGAGTTCGAACCCAATTTAGTTTAAACATTGTGCGGGCTAAGCCATCAGGATTATTGCCCAATTTCAATAACATATCTACCCACATCCGCCGATGAAGATTTAATGCTTTTTCTCTTGTTAATTTCTCTTTCATTATACTAATCCTTTATTTGCGGCTTCAACTTCAGGATCTTCTTCCCAATATCCCTTGGGCGGAGTCGGATCCTTTAGTCTGCCATAAGTTTCAAGTGTTACAAGTCTATCACGCATACTCCAAATATAATCATAGATTTCATTATTAATATCCACCTGGCGCTTCCGTGCGGCTCTCCACTCCGCAAGCTTCATTCCATAAGACTCATCCCAAGTATCCTGCGGGCAGCACTTTGCGATTCCCTTATAAATACGAACATCTTCCATGTCATCATATTTATCATCCGCAAGACCATATTTAGCAAGTCTATCCGCCATGTCATCTACTGTTGTAATAATACAAACTACTGTGCGCTTCTCTTCATTTACAATAAATTCTGTTGTTACCATGCGGTTTTGCAGGTATATGACCGTCTCATACCTGCCGCCTCCTTTTCTCTTTAATCTTTAATATTTTTATTTATTTATCATTTACAAGTATATTATATTATAAATTTTTTAATTTTTCAAAAGTGTAAAGAATATATCAAATTCCGCAAAATTTAAATCCTGTTCCATTCCTTCTTCTGTTGTTACAAGATACTTCCCTTCATTTGTTACTTTATAATTATATTCTTTACCTTTAATAAAGCTTCCTTCATCAAGGGTAATATTATAATTTGCTTTAACTTTCATTTTTATCACCTTAAGCCTTTATAATCAATAATTTGTTTATTCTTTTTGAGAGCATAATTTCTAGTTAAAAAAGTTCCTCCACTACCTATTCCATCCCAAACACATAAAAGAGCATCTGCATTATCTACCATATAATAGTCTCTAATATAATATGCTTTTTTTGAATATTCTTTAGAAATAAAAGCAATATGATTACCTTCCATAATCCATTGTTCAACTGGATGATAAGATTTCTTAGGAAATGGATAACAACAAAGAATAGGAATTCCTAATTCTTTTGCGGCGGTTGCTATAATTTGGTCAGTTCCTTGTGCCATTCCGTCAAGAACCAGTGATGGCTGAAGGCGAGTAAGCTGCTCAACCGCCCATTCTTTTATTAACTTCTCTTGTCCTTTTAATCGTTGTGGACGATGTCCTGTAACAGCTAAAATCATTCTTCCAACTCCTCTTTTAGTCTCTTTTCAAAAAATTTCTGAAATCCGCTTTTCCAAATTTCTTTTGTTCCATCATTCATCCAATCTTTTGAATATTCCCAAATTGGAACGCACATTTCAGTAAAAGGACAATAATCACAATCAGTTTCATAGCAAAAAATTTTACTCATTTTTTTAATGTCTTTCTCTGTAACCATTTTTATTATCTCCTTTTTATTATATAATTATTATATAATATATTTTTTTAAAAATCAATAAAATAATCCCTTATACTAGATTGACAGAGAAAAAATTTTTTGCTATAATATAAGTATAGAATTAATAAAAAGGAGTATTTATGGAACAAAAAGATGTTATAAAAGATACTCCTCTATTGGAAAACAACAATAGTAAAAGACCTTACGCTAAACTGGATTATACAATTACAGATATACAATAGCGAAATAGAATAGTCCATGAAATTGTAAATAGTGTTGCGGCAGATAAATTAACTCCATATTATTTAGAAGAATTAACTAGATATTTAGTTGAGACTCCTGAAAGTAAGAAAGAAAAGACTGTATTAACAGATAATAGAATGGTAACTGTTAATAAAAGAGAAACTTCTTATTAGGGATTAGTTTTAAAATTAGAAAATGGCGAAGATGGTATTTATAATTTTATGACTGGCGGGGATAAAAATATTCTATTAGTTCCAAAAATATAGATTACTGAAGACGATATTAAAACAATACCAGGATTAAAAGAATTAAGAGAAGAAATAAAGAAAATTGAAATTCAGCAAAAGGTAGCGACTGGAAGAAAAAAATATCTATTAACTAAACAATTAATAGAAATGAGACAAGATCAATATATCTTAAAAAGCTCATTTAAACCTCCTATTACCTCCATGAAATTAACTAAGAATGTAAACCAAATTAATTTAAATGAAAAAATAAAAGTCGATGATAGCGGAAATCCAATAAGCAATTGTTTAATATCATTATTTGATCCTCATCATGTAAGTTGTTTATTATGTAATTATTCCAAAATCAAAGAATAGGCTTGGGGAAATTTTGATGGAGATTGGTGGTTTTTAATGGAGGATTTTGATAATCTTATAGATAAATCATTAAAAGAAGATTATCCTATTTTATATGATATTGTAAAATATAAAATTGATGGTTTACAAAATAAAGACATTTCCGCGCAAATTAAATAGAAATATAATGTTACTTATTCTATTGAATACCTCTCTGTCGTTTGGCGCAAAAAAATCCCAAAAATAATTTCAGAAAGAGCAAAAGAAGATTGGATAGTCTGGCACTATACTGTTGAAGAAAAAGGTAAGTGGAAAAGATGCTCTAGATGTCATGAAATAAAGCTTGCACATCCCTATTTTTTTACAAAAAATAAAACCGCAAAAGATGGTTTATATAGTATGTGCAAATGTTGTAGAAATAAAAAAAATAAAATACAGGTCAAAACCACTTAATTCTATATAGTATTTTTTTCTATAATAATAGAAAGGAGAATTTTATGGCAAAGAAAATAATGGGACAATAGCCAGATTAGAATGGCAAATGTACGTGTGAAAGATGCGGGAAGAAATTTGGTCAAATAAATTTTTATAGTTATAAAGATGGAAGCAAATGTGAAATTTGTAAAGCATGTATAACCGCACATATTGATAATTTTGATTCTCATACTTTTGAATGGATTCTTGAAAAAATGGATGTTCCTTATATTCCTGTTGAATGGAATGTATTAAGAGATAAAGCTTTTGCAAAAGATCCTTATAAAATGAATGGAATGTCTGTTATTGGTAAGTATCTTGCTAAAATGAAGCTTAAACAGTGGAATAAATATGGCTATAAAGATACTGAAAAAATTCAAAAATAGATGGAAGCGGAAAAAGCTGCTAAAGAAAAAGAAGAAGCGGAAGAAAAAGCTAGATATGAAGCTGAACTTAAAGTTAAATTAAGTGAAGGAAAAATTTCATTATCTGAATATCAAACTTTAGTAAGTACTGAAACTCAAAATAAAGAGTTGCCTCAACAGTGGGGAAACAATATTACTGGTCAACATATTGGAGAAAAATTTGAAGTTCGCGGGTAGCCGCAATCTTATGCGGAAGCCTTAAGTCAAGCAAAGAATCCATTTCAAGAGCAGTTGTTTATACCTTAGAGTGAAATTACTGATCCTGGCGCTGATTTGGATCAAGAAGATAAGATGTATCTTGCGATTAAATGGGGGCGTCTTTATAGACCTAGTCAATGGGTTGCTCTTGAACAATTATATAATGAATTTATGAGTTCTTTTGATATTCAAGGGGCGGCGCGTATTGATACTTTAAAGAAAATTTGTAAGACTTCTTTAAAGATGGATTAGGCTATTGATAGTGGAGATATTGATTCTTATCAAAAATTATCGCGTGTTTATGATACTATGATGAAATCTGCAAAGTTTACAGAAGCTCAAAATAAGGATGGTAATGGCATAGGAATAGATTCTGCTTCTGCTATTGTAGATTTTGTTTAGACTCACAGTGGTTCAATTCCTAGATATAAATGTAATTAGCCGCAAGATATAGTTGATTAGATTATTAGAGATTTAAAAGAATATAATAGAAATCTTATTTATGAAGATAAATCACTAGCTCAAGAAATTGAAAAATATCTTCAAGATAAGCGGATTTCAGAAGAAATGAAAAAAGATAAAAAAGATGCTAGAGCAAAAGGTTTAGATACAGTTGAACTTGAAGATGAAGATTTTGTAGATTATAAAAATTCCTTAAATCATATGAAAGCTCATGATGATAATTTAAATGATGAAGATATTGAAAAAGAATATTTGAATCGGAGGGTTCAAACGTCATGAAGTTAAAGGAATTGTTACAATTATCTTCTGAAAGAGAATACCGAAAACAAGGAATATCAGAGGAAAGACTTTTACAAGATATAGATCAATTAAGAGACTTAATTGCCTATTTTAGATAGTATCCAGATGTTTTTGTTGATTTTATTAAAGGTAAAGATAGCACTTTTGAATTTCTTTTTTATCAAAGAGTTTTTCTTAGAATTGTAATGAGGCATAGATATGTGTACGCGACTTTTCCACGCGCTTATTCGAAATCTTTTTTGTCAATGATGGCGTTGATGATAAGATGTATTTTATATCCCAACTCACATTTGTTTGTAACCACAGGTGGTAAATTTATTATTTTATAATTTAATATTTTAAGGAGGAGCATTATGAGTGCAAAAAACGTCCTACGTATTTTTGAAACTATTGATACAGAAGAAAAAGCATATTGGTTAGGCTTTTTATATGCGGATGGAAGTGTTGGTTCTGTTGAAAGTAAAATAGAACTTGGATTAGCAGAACAAGATTTTCATCATATTGAAAAATTTAGAAATTTTATTGGTATAAATAATAAAATTTCATATAGAGAAAAAACAAAATCTTATAGATACTGTTTTAGAAGTGATTCTTGTAAGCAAGATTTAATTAATAAGGGCTGTGTGCCTAAAAAATCTTTAATATTAAAATATCCTACTTATGAACAAGTTCCAAAAGAATTGAGCAAACATTTTATTAGAGGATATTTTGATGGGGACGGTTGGTTTACTAATACAGAATCTTGTTTTCAAATTGGCTTAATTGGCACAGAAGATTTTATTAAAGGCTTTCTTAATAATATAGATGATATAAACAAAGATAATAAAATATTTATTTGTCATCGAGAAGAAGGAGCTAAAAGATATGTTTTTGGTGCTTATCAAGATGTTTTAAATTTTTTAAATTGGATTTATCAAGATGCAACAATCTATCTTGATAGAAAATATGAACATTATTTAGATTTTATAAATAATGGTAGTAAATATCATAAAAATATAAAATAATTTTGCCGTATATTATGGAAACATAGTATATGATTATCGCGGAATTAAGCGGGGAAGCTGAGATGCTAATCCGAACCGAAGGCTGCGTATGGTAACATAGTAGTCAGGGGCAACGCATAGAGGGTGAAAAACCAAATAATATAATCCCTCCACGAGGCCGCGACACAGAAGTATAAAGGACTTCTTGAGATTGTCTCACCAACAATCAAACCTAACGATATGACGAGGGTGAAAAGCTATGCTGAGCTTATACGAATAAAGAAGTATAAGAACTAAAAGATAAAAAGCTTTTAGGATAACAAAACTGAAGGAACAGGCCGCTAGTATTACTGTTGCAAAGATTGAAGAAATTTGTAGACTTATCCCTGGTTTAAATGATGAAATCAATTGGGACAGAGGTGTTTCTACAAAATCAAAAGATAATGTAAAATATGTTTTTAAGAATGGTTCAACTATTGACATTCTTGCGGCGAGACAATCTTCTAGAGGTCAACGTCGAACAGGTGGATTAATGGAATAGTGTGTTCTTATTGATGGGGACATTTTAAATGAAGTTATCATTCCTACTACTAACGTTGATAGACGTCTTTCAGATGGCAGCCGCCATAAGGAAGAAAATGTTAATAAATCTCAAATTTACATAACAACCGCAGGATGGAAAAATTCATTTGCATATCATAAATTAATCTAGATTTTAATTAATTCTATTATAGATCCTGATTAGTATATGATAATGGGTGGAACTTATGAAACTCCTGTTGTTTCTGGATTATTAGATGAAGATTTCGTTGAACAATTAAGATTACAAGGAACATTTAATGATTAGTCTTTTAACAGAGAATATCGAAGTATTTGGTCCGGAGATGTAGAAAATGCTTTCTTCTCTTCTGAGAAATTTGATAAATATCGAGTTTTATTACAACCATAGTATGAGTATAGTGGTAGATCTTCTAAAACCGCATATTATGTATTTGGAGTAGACGTTGGGCGTGTAGGATGCACAACTGAAATTTGTGTTTTTAAGGTAACGCCGCAAGTACAAGGTGCTGCTCATAAGACTCTTGTTAATATTTATACCTATGATGCTTAGCATTTTGAGACTCAATGTATTCATATAAAACATTTATATTACAAATATAAACCTAAACGAATTGCTATTGACGGTAATGGATTAGGCGTTGGTTTAATTGATTATTTAATAAAAGCTCAAGAAACTGCGGATGGATAGTATTTACCTCCTTTTGGAGTTTTTAATACAGATGAATATCCAGAATATAAGAAATTTGTAACTCCAGAAACATAGCGCGATATGTTATATATAATAAAAGCTAACGCACCAATTAATACAGAAGCATATAGCTATGCTCAAACTCAAATGTTTAGTGGCAAAATTAGATTTTTAATAGATGAGAGTTTAGCAAAAACGAAATTGATGTCTACTAAACAAGGACAAAATATGAATATGGATGAAAGAAATGAATATTTACGTCCTTTCATTTTAACGTCTATTTTAAAATAGCAAATGTTAAATCTTGTAGAAGAAAATTAGGGTGTTAATATTATTTTAAAACAAAGTAATAGAGGTATTAAAAAAGATAAATTTTCTGCCTTTATTTATGGACTTTATTATATACGTTACGAAGAAGAGCTAAATAAGAAAAGAAGAAAAAGAAATATATCAGACTTTTTATTTTTTACTCAAAATTAAGGTCAAAAGTTATTAAGTTTATAAAAGTTTTTTTTATATAATATAGTGAAGGAGAAAAAATATGCGAGCATCCAGAGGAGAAATTAAAATAGAAGAAATATTACAAGAGTCTGGTTTAGAGTTCGTAGAAGAATACTCTTTTTCAGATTTAGTAAGTAATACTGGGCGTCCTTTAAGATTTGATTTTGCGGTTTTTGATGATTAGCATAATATTGATTTCTTAATTGAATTCCAAGGAATTCAACATTATGAAGCTAAAGAGAAATTTGGTGGTTATAATGGATTAAGAAAACAACAGTATAATGATATGAGAAAAAGATAGTATTGTCGAGATCATAATATTAAATTAGTTATTATTCCTTATTGGGATTAGGCACGTGTAAATTATGATTATATTCTTAAAGCGGCGTATGGATGGTAAAGAAGGAGAGGTATCTAAAGTTGATAAATCGAATGGCTTAGATAAAGAAAAAAGGCTTTAATATGATTGGGGCTGAAGATTATCAAATTCCTAACGATGGTATTGGATATGTGCCTACTGATTTTGCAAAAATTAGAATTGGTGTAAAATCAGTGTCTGATGCTATTTTAAAACTAGGTGATTTACGTAAAGTAAATCCTCAATTGGCAGATAAAGAACAGGTTTTAAGAGCCATTCATTATGGAGACCTAAATAAAATGAGAGATATTTCTAATTATTTTTATAAAATTAGTGGTATCTATCAAAGACTGTGCCGTTATATGGCTTATATGTATAGATATGATTGGTTAGTTACACCATATTATAATAAGGAATCTATAAAACAAGAAAAACTTCTTGAAGGTTTTAATAAAGTTTTAAATTATTTAGATAAATTTGAAGCTAAAAAATTTTTTGGTGATGTAGCTTTAAAGGTAGTAAAGAATGGTTGTTATTATGGTTATTTAACTGCAAAAGAAGGAACTGTTGTAGTTCAAGAATTGCCGCCAAAGTATTGTAGGTCAAGATTTGTTGTAAATGGGCAACCTGCGGTTGAATTTAATATGAAATATTTTGACGACATGTTTGTTGATGTGGAAGAAAGAATGAAAATATTAAAAATTTTTCCACAAGAATTTGAAAAAGGTTATAGACTTTATAAGAAGGGTAAATTAAAACCAGAATTTTTAGGAGATGATTCAGGTTGGTATTTACTTGAAGTTGGATCTGTTATAAAATTTAATTTGAATGGAGAAGATTTTCCGCCCTTCATTGCGGTTATCCCTGCTATAATTGACTTAGATGCTGCCCAAGACCTTGATCGCCGCAAGATGCAACAACAATTATTAAAAATCATTATTCAGAAGATGCCTATTGATAAGAATGGTGATTTAGTATTTGATGTTGATGAAGCTCAGCAACTTCATAATAATGCGGTACAAATGTTATCTAAGGCTATTGGAATCGATGTTTTAACTACTTTCGCTGATGTTGAAGTTGCAGACATGGCGGATAATCATACTACTACTACAACAGATGATTTAGAGAAAGTTGAACGTACAGTTTATAATGAAGCTGGTGTTTCACAAATGCAATTTAATACAGATGGTAATATTGCTCTTGAAAAATCTATCTTGAATGACGAAGCTTCAATGTGGAATTTGATTCAACAATTTGAAACTTTTTTAAACACTTTATTAATACCTTACAATAAGAGTCCAAAAAAAGTTACTTATAGGGCACAAATTCTTCCTACAACTATTTATAATTATAAAGATTTAGCTAAACAATATAAAGAACATACTCAATTAGGCTATTCTAAGATGCTACCTCAAATAGCTCTTGGACAAGCTCAAAGCGCTATTTTAGCAACAGCATACTTTGAAAATGATATTCTTGATTTAGTTAATGTTTTTATTCCACCATTAATGTCTAGCACTATGAACGCAGAAGTTTTAAATCGAAATAAAACTGGCGGAGACGCTAAATAGGGTGCGGGAAGACCAGAAAAAGCAGATGATGAAAAAGCAACAAAAACTATTCAAAATCGTGAAAGTATGAATTAAAATTTTTTGGACAAAAGTTATTAAGAAATTCATTCAAATTTTTATTATATATGGAAATGAAAAAGGAGAATTTTTATTATGCACCAATCAGTTGCAACAATAAACTCTCCTGAGTTTTTAAATCTTCAACCTCTTGATATAAATCCTTTAATGTCTAAATGTGATATTAAAGTGTTTTATCTTGGCGCTAATAGAAACCATAGTTTTATTTCTAAATAGGTTGCTATTGAAATTGGGAAAAATCTTCGTGGCGCGCCAATTGTAGGTTATTATAGAGATAGTAAAGAAGATTTTACAGATCATGGAGAAAAGGTAATTATTGATGATGAAGGAGTAAAATTCGAATGTCAAACTGTTCCTTATGGTTTTGTATCTCCTGATGCAAAAGTTTGGTTTCAAGATTTTTAGGATAGCGATGGTATGGGTAATACTGTTGTAAGAAAATATCTTATGACAACAGGTTACCTTTGGACTGATCAATTTCCAGAATCCAGCTTACCTGTGAATGAAGGTCGTCCGCAATCAATGGAATTTAAACCAGAAACCTTAAAAGGAAATTGGCAAAAAAATTATAAAAATGGATTAGACTTCTTTATTATAAATGATGCAATTATTCAAAAAATTTGTATATTAGGAGACGATGTTGAGCCTTGCTTCGAAGGCGCTTCTGTAACGGCTCCAGATGTAAGTTTAAAATTTACATTAGATGACAATTTTAAACGTACATATTTTAGTATGATGCAAGACTTAAAGAATGCCTTAAACGGAGGAGGACAACAGATGGATAATCTTGAAAAAACTGCGGTTGTTGAAAATGAAAATTCTGATTCTGTTGTAACAGAGTTTACTCAGTCAGAAGAAAAGAATGAAGCAACTTCTGTAGTTGATCAAAGTGAAGATACTTCTGTTCCTGCTGATTATGTAAAAAAGGATGAAGAAAAAGAAGAAGAAAAAACTGAAGATTCAGAAGATTCTTCAGAAGATTCATCTGATGGCGAAGATAAAGATGATGAAGATGATGATAAAGATAAGAAAAATGCGAAAAAGTATGAATTAATTGAAAATTAGCTTGAAACTTTAAAAGCTTCTTATTAGACTCTTCAAAATCAATATCAAGAACTTGTAGAATTTAAAAGAGAAATTGATAATCAGAAAAAGGATGCACTTATTGCTGAATTTTATATGCTTTCTGATGCAGATAAAGCAGATGTTATTAGCAATAAAGAGAAGTACACTTTAGAAGAAATTAAAGCAAAACTTTCAATTATTTGTTTTGATAAGAAAGTAAGTTTTTCATTAGATAAAGAAAAAGAGTCTAATGAAGAAGAAGCAATCGTTACTTATACTTTAAACAACGATAAAAATGACAGCCTACCAGAATGGGTGAAAGCTGTTAAAGAGCAAGAACAACATTAATTTTTATTAGGAGGATGCTGAAACATGGCACTTACAATGAAGAGAAAAGGATATGGACAGGTTGAACCTAATCACCTTTCTGGTATTGTTACCGGTCAAATTTACGCTCAGTTACCGGCGCATGTAAAGGTTGGAGACACTGGAGCAGATTCCATTACTCAGCTTGAACAGGGACAGTTTGCTAAGTATGATTATGCGGCTGGTGAAGTAAATTTTAACGGTGAAGGCGAGTTCATGCTTGTTTATAATGAAGAAAAACTTTATGATGAAAGAAAACAACATCATAAGGATTTTGTATATAAAACAGAGGATTTTACCGATGGAAGAATATTCCCTCGTTTAATCAGAACTTATGTTGGTGATATTATGACAACTAATACAATTGCAGTTGCAAATACTTCTGATACTGCTGAAGTCGGTACAGTAGAACTTTCAGTTGGAAATTATTTACAACCTGGTACAACTGGCTTCTTAACTAAAGCTACTGGAACTGGTATGCCTGCATCTGGAATGGTTTGGAAGGTTGTTAAAGAATATACAATGCCAGATGGACAGCCTGGTGTTAAAATTCAGAGAGTACAGTAATAAGGGAAGGAGAGAAATAAAATGGCATTACAAAAAGATCAATTAATTGAATTAGCTAGAGCCAATGCGAAAGCTTCATTAAATCCTTCTTCAACTTTTTCTTTTGGTGGAGAAAAACTTTCTGCTGAAGCTCTGAATAAAACTTTTATTAAAGAATTAAACGAACTTGGGGCAACTCCTCAAGATTTTAGAGAGAATAAAAATCTTATTTATACATTAATGTAGGTTAGTCTTACGGAAGTTCTTCCGCAAAAGATTATGCAGTCTTATGGACAGTTTGCGGATGTCCGTACTTTTGCGCAAGGAACAAAGCCTGTTTATAAGGTTAAGATTAGCGAAGCTTCAAGAAAACGTGCTAAGCAGTTCGTGACTAGAGTCGGTTTAGCAGGTAGATATGAAGTCTTCAAACTTGATGGATATTCATTCGAAGTTGCTACAGCTGCATACGGAGGAGCTTCTCGTGTAGAATGGGAAGAACTTCTTGATGGCCGCATGACAATGAATGATTACTATAGTCTTGTTCTTGAAGGAATGGATGAAAAAGTTTACAAAGAAATCGCAAAAGCTCTTGAAGCTTTAATTAATAGTATTCCTGCACTTCAAAAGGTAGTCCAAAGTGGTTTTGATGAAACCAAAATGGATACATTATTAGCACTTGCTGATAGCTATGGTGGAAAGAGTACAATTTATTGTACATTTGAATTTGCTTCAAAAATGCTTCCTGCAACTACCGTTGCTGCTGGTGGTGCTGTAACCACTAATTGGGGCGGCTGGTCAGATGGAATGAAAGAAGAAATCTGGAACAATGGATACTTTGCTACTTATAAGGGACATAGAGTAATTATTCTTCCGCAGTCTATTGAAGATAATGTAGGTATGACAGCTACTAGAGTTAATAAAGTTATTAATCCTCAGTTTGCTTATATCATTCCGACTGGTTCAGAAAAACCTGTAAAAGTCGCTTTTGAAGGTGCTGCACAGGTTAAATCTTTTGATAATCGTGATTGGTCAACAGAAATTCAGACTTATCAAAAATTTGGTGTAGCTACTTATTTAGTACATCCAGGTATTTGTATCTATCAGAATACAGCGTTAAATCCTTATTATGGTGTATAATGAGTAAGGATTAATTATCAATAAAATTACATAGGGGAGAATTAAAATAATTCTCCCCTATTTTTTGTAAGTAGAGATAAAAGGAGATTTTTATATGATTGATGGAAATAAAGTTATAAAAGTTATAAATAAATATAATGGAATTGTTGGGTATAAAGTTCCATAGCTTGGAGTTGATAGAACTTTTCATCCAAAAGAAAGTAAGAAAATTAGTTTTAATGAATTAGAAAAATTATCATTTTTACCCGGCGGAGAGTCTATTTTAAAGGATTATTTAGAAATTACTGATGAAGATGCTATCATGGAATTATTTAATACTAAATTAGAACCAGAGTATCATTATTCAGAATAGGATGTAAAAACATTATTAAGAGAAGGAACTTTAGATCAATTCTTAGATTGTTTAGATTTTGCTCCTCAGGGAATTATTGATTTAATTAAAGATGTAGCAGTTAATTTACCTGTAAATGATATGGCTAAAAGAGAGGCTATAAAAGAGAAATTAGGTTTTGATGTTACAAGAGCCATCGAAATTAAAAATACTAAATATGATGGCGGTGATGAGGATGATTTAAAATCTGATGATCATAAGACTGGTAGAAGAGCTGCTCCAATTAAAACTGGTGCGGCACCCGCACCAACAGGAAGAAGATACCAACCAATTAATAAAGAATAATTTTTTTATAGGGGGTATATAAATGAATACTACTTCTTTTTCACTTGTATATGACTCCTTTTTTTCAAAAATTACAGATGATATGTTTTTATAGTTGACAGAAATTGATACGTTTAGAATGTTAGAATAGTTATTACTTTCTGCTATTGAAAAATTTGAATTCCCTAGAGTAAACATATGGGATTATTAGTTATTTGAAATTAATGATGAAAGTGTTTATAATGGGGCGGAAAGTAATCATCAAGATGCAGTTGCTATTATTTATGGTGGCGGATGTTTTAATACAAAATTAACACATGAAGAAATAAATATTTTAGCAGTGTATATGATTGTAGAATGGCTAAGTCAGCAACTTGCAAGTGTAGAAAATACACGAATGAAATATAGCGGTACTGATTTTAAATTTACATCACAAGCTAATCATATGCAAAAACTTCTTCAATTGAAAAAAGATTATGAAAGAGAAGGGTTCCATCTTCAAAGATTATATAAAAGAAGAATTCAAGATTCAAGAGGAGTCATGCGTTCTACTTTTGGAAGAATTATGGAACCAGTCAATTATTCATCTGGAAAACTAGAAGAAACTTCATATAGAAATAGAAATATTATTGACTATAATGAATTAATTAATAAACCTAAAATTGAATCACATACTTTAGTTGGAGATAAGACTTTTGAAGAACTTGGTTTAGAAAATATTAGTCTTGAAGAACTGGATGATATTTTAACTGAAGGTTGAAGGAGGCTATTATGAAACAATATCTAAACTCACAAGGTGTTGCTTATTTATGGAGTAAAATAAAAAAATATAATTTTGAAGTTCTTGTTTTTAAATCAGGAACAACAGCATAGTGGAATAGTGATATTGAACTATTATCTTTAAAAGATGTTTTATATATCTATTCTGATTATAAAACAGTAAAAAACGAGAAGGGTGAGGAAGTTTTTTTACCTGGCTTAAAATGGGGAGATGGGACAACTTATTTAATTGATCTTCCTTTTTTAAATACAGATGTTATGAATGATATGATGTTAGATCATATTAATAATAAAGTTATTCATGTTAGTCTTTAGGATAGAGAGTTTTGGGATAATAAATTAAATGTATCATTATCTCCAGAACTATAGACTTTAATTTTAAATAGATATTAAGGAGATAACAATGGCTGATATTTCGAAAATCACATTACCTAGTGGAACGACTTATAATTTAAAAGATGCGTAGGCCAGATCTCAAATACAAGCTTTAGTTGGCGGTGATGCAGTTGTTTTTATGGGCGTTTCAAGCACTCCATTAACAGATGGGGGAAGTTAGACTCCTAAGGTTAATAATGCAGATGTAACACCAGCTGTTGGTCAGTTATTTTTCTATGGAACTGAATAGTTTGTTTGGGGCCCTGATGGTAAATGGCATGAGCTAGGTAGTTTAGATTCTTTAGGAGCTTTAGCTTATAAAGATGACGCTAGCGGAGCTTATACGCCAGAAGGAACTGTGTCTACACCGACTTTCACAGGTTCAAGTTCAACTGTAACAATTACTGCCGCGGATAATACTAATGGAAATTATCAACCAAAAGGAACCGTTAGTAAACCAACTTTTACTGGTTCAAGTTCAACTTTTACTGGAACTTTTACGCCAGAAGGGGCAGTGTCAGTAACAACAAAATCAACAACAAATAAAACTACTGATGTTTCTGTTGCTTCAAGTGGAACTGTAACTTATACACCAGGTGGGACTGTTTCTCAACCGACTTTTAATGGGACTGCTTTTGATTCATCTGGGACTTTTACTCCAGCTGGTAGCGTAGCTCTTACAAATTCAAATAAGATGGCAGCTGTTAAAACGACAACAGGAACCGCTACTTATACGCCTGGGGGGACTGTTACACAACCTACATTTTCTGGAAACAGTTTAACTTCAACTGGTACTTTTACTCCAGCTGGCAGCGTAGCTTTTACAAATTCAGATCAGACTACTACTGTTAGTAAAGCTTCATCTGGCACTGCAACTTATACACCTGAGGGGTCTGTTGCGGCTCCAACAATTTCTGTAAAAACCGCAGGTTCTACTACAACAGTTAAAAATCCCACATCTGTAACAGTTGCAAAAACTGTCGTTGCAGCGGCTCCTGGAACTACTGCGCCAAGTAATAATCTTACTTATTATGCAGTTGCCGATGAAACTCTTAGTCTTTATCAATTAGGATATACAACTGGAGATTCTATTACTACTGCCAATGTTACTGTAAAAACTGGTGATGCAGCTTATCAAGCGACGGCGCCAGCCTTTACAGGTACGGGAGCAAGACTTGTTACTGGTAACATTTCTATTCCTAGTAGCGCATCTTTTACTGGAACTGAAGGAAATTTAAGTGTATCGGGGACTCCATCTGGAATTGTATCTCAACCTACATTTAGTGGCACTGGGGTTAGATTAATAACTGATAATATTGCTGTACCTACTAGTGCATCTTTTACTGGAACAGAAGGAAATGTTACTGTTAATGGAACTGCTACAGGTACTGTCACTCAACCAAGTTTTACTGGTACTGGTGTTAGATTAGTTACTGGAAATATTGCTGTTCCAAATGCTTATACTGCTACATTTACAGGTACTCAAGGTGATGTTTCTACTTCTGGAACTCCAAATGGCTCTGTATCTCAACCAACTTTTACTGGAACAAAAACTCAACTTTCTGGTACAACTACAGCGCAAGGCTCTGTATCTCAACCTACATTTACGGGTACATCAAAAACTGTTACAGTCAGTTGATAAGGGGGTATTTTTATGGCAGATATATCTAAAATTACCTTACCCAATGGAAATACTTATGATATAAAAGATAATAGCGCTTTAAGAACTCATCAAACTATAAAACAGGATGGAATAACTGGCGCCACTATTAATAGATTTGGTGTTTGTAATACTGCATCAGGAACCGCAGATAAATTAGTTAGTATTACTACAGGAAACTTCACTCTTGAAGAAGGGGCAAAAGTAACTGTTAAATTTGCTGATGTTAATACTGCGGTTTCGCCTACATTAAATGTTAATTCAACTGGTGCAAAAAATATTTTTCATCAAGGATTACAAATTACAGACGATGAAAATATAGCTTTATTATCTGGCACTGTTGATTTTGTATATGATGGAACTCAATGGCAATTAGTTGGCAATAATAGCGTATAGGGAAATCAAGAAGTTTATAGTGGGACAAAATATCAATATATTGGATAGAATATTACATTAGATCCATTGCATCAACCTACATGTTATTTAAAAAGTTTTAAAAGAACACTTAAACCTTCTTCTTTTGGTAACGCTAGTTGGCAAGGAATGGATATTTATGGAGATTTAATGTTTAGAACTGTTGCGGGTGGTCAATGCGCAGTTTATAATATAAGTAATAATGATTTTGATTTAAATCCAGTTGCTTATTTTAATTTAGGAAGTTATACAGGAGATAGTGCAACAAATCATGCAGATGTTTTATGCTTTTCTGAACAATTTTATAGTTCAACTGATCCGTTCCCATTATTGTATGTAACTGCTGGTGATGCAAACCACGCAGAATGTTTTGTTGAAAGGATTACTCGATCTGGGAACGCTTATTCAGCAACTTTAATACAGACGATTACTATTGATTTTAATACTTTTATAAGTTATGGATATAAAGATGATTTTCCATGGGTTCAATTTCATGTGTATAATGGATATATATATATAATTGGGCATTAGAATAGAGCAAACGGAGAATTTGATAAAGTCTTAAATTGTCATTATTTTACTAAAATGAATTTACCTAGTATATCTAGATCTTCTGTTACTTTAACTGCTGCAGACGTTGAATAGCGATGGAGCACAAATTATGAACATGATTATATGCAGGGTTGTAGATTTAAAGATGGAAAAGTTTATATGGTAATGGGACATGGAAATCAAACTACTAATCCATCACCAAATTATATTGAAGTTTATTCTTTAGCTACAAAAGAGAGAATTGCTGAAATTGATTTAACTCAAGGGGCTTATAAAGAATGGATTATTTAGGCTTGTGCAATTTATAATGATAAATTAATTGTTAGTCGAGCAGATTATGCAGATACTTTTTCTGTGACTTTTGCTAAGGCGGTAAATAAACGTATTTCTTATGATATTGGATTAGTAACAAAAACATCTAATGGGTTAATGTCAGCTCAAGATAAAACAAAATTAGATACAATTTTTCAAGCTGAAACTAATTTTTTATTTCCACGCTCTGGTACTTATAATAATCAAGTATGGTGGGGCGGAGGTTTTCTTACTAGAGGGGGCGTAGGTGTATTTTTTACGCTTCCTTTCCCAGGAGCAATACATAGATGGAATGATATAAGTATTACTTGCACTGAGTTAAGGGTTAGAAAGGCTGATGGATATTTGATAGAAAGTATTTCAGAATCTACTTCAGGTTATTCTTTCACATATACTGGGACTCCGTTAGGGATTAATGTCTCAGTAATAAAAGATTCTCAAATTGATTCTAATCTTACACATGCAGCAGTTGGTATTCAATTTGCTTATAACTTAACAATTAATCCAATTAGTACTACAGAACCTACAAGCTGCTTCAATGGCATGAAGGTAATGGATTTTACTGCTTCTAATATTGGTACGGTTGGTTCAGTTCAAGTTTCGTACGATGATCCTAGTCAAAATCAATAGGAAGTGACTGAAGAAGACCTTATACAAGCAATACTATAGCAACAGCTTAATAATCCTTAAAAGGGAGTTTATTAAATGATTTTAAAATATAATATTGAAATTAAAAATGCGAATATTGCTGATAGAATCCAAAATTTAATAAATCAAATTTATAAGTTATTACCAAATCGTGAATAGGGGATTGATTGGGAAAAACCCTTGGAAACAATTTTAGAATAGTTAGTGGGAATGTATAGATTAATGAACAATCAATATTCGGAAATCTTCTTCCCACTATTGAATAAATTGGAAGGACTTTATTCATTAACTAAAGAAGATGATTTTTTGTGTTATCGTAGAACTATCTTTGAATGTTTAGGTTTAATGAATGAATTAAAAGAAAAGATATGTCATTAGAATTATTAAATAAAAGATTACAATATCAAGGCGGGAATCAATAGCAAAGATTTATTAATGACAAATTAAGAAGTTTAAAGAAAGCTCTATTATATTCTTATCAGGCGGCAACAGCTATTTTAGAAGATGGAAAATAGTTTAGATGTTTAATAAATCCTGATAAGAATAAACCCGCCTATGATAATAAAATTATTTCAATTCCATATAAAGATATTTGTTTAAATGAACCTAGAATTGGTAAAACTTCTGAAGGTGAAGTTGATATTAATATGAAACCTGGAAGTACTTTTACTTGGAAAGAAACTAATACACATTGGTTAGTTTATTTGTAGTTTCTTGAAGAAGATGCTTATTTTAGGTCAGAAATTCGTAGGTGTGATCAATAGGTAAAAATAGGATAGAAAAATTATTGGGTTTACATTCGAGGCCCAGTTGAAACTTCTATTGAATGGTCACAAAAGTCTGGAATTGAATGGAATACAATGAATTATTCATTAGTTATGTATATTACAGCTGATGAAAATACGAATAATTATTTTGAGAGATTTAAAACAATTAAGGTTTTAGATCCAAGAAAAAATATTGAAAAAACCTGGCAAGTCGTAGGTGTTGACCCTTATTATGGTGATGGTATAATTCAAGTATTTTTAGATGAATTCTTTGAAAATACCATTGCGGAAGCGGCTGCTGAAGAAAACCAAGAAACTGGACAACAAGAACCTATAGACGAGACTGCCGCATATATTAATGGTCCAACTCAAGTACAGCAATATAGTAAAGCATATTATGAAATATGTAATGCTGAGAATGGACATTGGTACATATTATGGGGAGATGAAGAAAAAGACTTGAATAGTTCTTTAAAAATTCTTCCATTAGAAATAGTAGGAAAATTAAAATCTTTTACTTTAATATATAGAGTAGAAGGGCAAGAAGATATTAAATTAAATGTAAAGATAGTATCTTTATAAAGGGATAAAAGGAGTAGATAAAATATATGAAGAGAGATTTAGCTTTAAGACCTGTTGATTTTACTTCATCTTTTTTATCATGCTAGAAAGATTTAGAAGAAATTTTAAAAAGACTTTTTGTTACTAGTCAGCCTTATAGTGATGAATTAAAAAGATTGTTAGTAATAAATACAAAAGATTGTTTAGATAATAAAACAAGCACAGTTTATCAAAATGCTATTAAAGATATGAGTTTAGCTAAATTAAGATAGCAAGGTTATATCAAATTTGAGCCTAAAATAAAAATGCCTGAGCATGAATAGGTCAAAAGTTATTTATTAATTAGTTTTGATAATTTTAGACCAAACATGACGAATCCTGAATTTAGAGACTGTAGCGTTCATATTGATATTCTTTGTCATACTGATTATTGGGATTTGGGAAATTTTAGAATTAGACCTTTAAAGATTGCGGGCTATATTGATGGGATTCTTAACAAAGCACGCTTATCTGGAATAGGCACTTTTCAGTTTGCGGGCTGTAATGAACTAGTCTTAGATGAAACTTTATCTGGTTATACATTAACATACGCCGCAATTCATGGCACAGATGATGTATTACCAAGTTCGCATGGATGGATTCCAACAAATGCTTGATGAATTACTCTTGTTATCGGGGAATGATATACCATTCCCCTAGGCACAATTAATAATTCATCAACCGCGGTTAAAAGAAATAGCTTATATCACTGAATAGCGTTTTTGGTTTGGATGCGAAGTATTAAAATTTAATAAAGAAAATTTAACAACTTAGGACAAAGTTGATTTATCAAATATGTCAAATTTTAATATAATAATGATGATAATACAAGAAAAAAATTTATAGGCTCATTAGGCTAGATTAAATGTTTTATCTATTCTTGCATTATTATTCCCAACAAAAGAAATTTTGTTGGGAAAAAAGGCAATACAATTACGTGATAATTAGACTGGCGAAGTTAATGAAATTAATGAAAATAATTTTGAAATTTTTAAAGAAATTATCATTAATATGTTTTGTCTAACAAACAGAGAAAATAAATAGTATAATCCAAGTGGATAGTTGGCAAGAAAAATTGCTGATAAAATAAAAAGAGGCAGGCAGAAAAAGGCGGAGCTGGCGCCGGATTCTAAGATGGCAATATTAAGTCGTTATATTTCTATTCTTGCTGTTGGCGAGCGGAAAGATATAAATGATTTAATGAATTATACTATTTATCAATTAATGGATGAATTTAACCGATTTGAATTAAAAATGCGTTATGACTCTTGGTAGAGATTTAAAGCAGGCGGATGTACCGGTATGGACGATCCTGAAGATTGGTTAAAAGATATTCATAATGACAATTAGTCTAACGATTAGGATAACGATATTTTGTACAAAATATAAGGAGGAAATCCAAATGAAATTTGGTGTACGTGAAATTGCTAACGTAGTATTTAAGGCTAAGAATCAACAAAGAATTGGTAGCCAAATTTTCGCAAAAGGACAACCAGTTTTTTATCTTGATTCTGCAAAAACTTCTTCTATGGAAGGTGCGGCTACTACAGTATATGCAACAGGTGGTCGTGGTAATACTCGTTTAATCGCTTGGGAAGGTGAAAAAACTTTAACATTTACTGTTGAAGATGCTCTTCTTTCACCAGTAAGTTTTGCTATGCTTTCTGGTGCTGGTATTATAAAAGGTGCGGCAGATTCTGAAAAAACAATTCATTTCCATCAAACTACTAATGCAGTAATTGAAACGGCTCAGGGTGGAGGGCTTGAAATTGATTTAACAGAAGCTTTAGAATCTACAGAAAAAATTTGTCCGACAGCTCCTATTTATATTATGAAACTTGATGCTTATGGAGATTTAACTGGAGAAGTTCTTACAGGATGGACAGTTGATAGCGCTGGTAAGAAATTAACTCATAGTAAAGTTAGTGGATTAGAAGGTGCTATTATGGTTGACTATTATGTATTAAAGAAGGAAGGAACTGTTTCTGAACTTCAAATTGATGCAGAACACTTTGGTGGATACTACTATGTAGAGGCTGATACATTATTTAGACGTCAGTCAGATGGTAAAGATTTACCTGCAAATCTTACATTCCCTAATGTTAAGATTCAGTCTAACTTTACATTCTCTATGGCTTCAACTGGTGATCCAAGTACATTTACTTTTACTATGGACGCGTTCCCTGGATATACATATTTCAATAAAACAAATAAAGTTTTATGTGCTATTCAGGTTGTTGATGATGCTACAGAAGCTAAATATGAAGCTAAACCACTATTCCCGCATCCAACAGGATTCAATATTGAAGAATCTATTCCGAGAACTGAAGCTGATGGTCAAGTTACTAGATATGGTGACTCTGTTGATGGTCCAGATAATGAAGATGGTGTAGAAGGAGATGCGCCGCAAGGCTAACTTTGAAACATTAAAAATTTTATAGGGAGAGTATAATTTTACTCTCCCTGTTTTTTGTTAAATAGGGGATAAAGTATGGCAACAAATAATGTAGAAATTATAGAATCTAATTTAAAAGAAATTCTATCATCAAAATCTCCTGATTTTATTCGTAGTAATTTATTATTACTTGGACAGAATATAGATAATTATTTATTATAGTTAGAAAATTTTTATAATACTTTAGGAAGCCAAATATCTCCTATTGAAAACCAATATCAAGATATAGGAGCTAATGAGATAACTATAAAATATGCAGTTTTTAAAAAATTAAGTTATGATGAATCTGAAATTGATTCATTATTAAAACAAGGTTATATTATATTGGATAAAGTTAGAGAATTTTTTACAAATGAAAAAATAGTATATGAAATAGGATTGATTAAAGGTGGACAATTATTTGAATTTCAACTGACTTTAGAGTAGTTATTAAAAAATACAAAAGCTTCTTTTAATACTCGTTCAACAATAGATAATATTTTTAAACTAAGAATGTTTGGAGGTAAAACTTCTTTATTAAATACATATCAAGAAGCCAAAAATATTGTTAGTTCAGATGTAAACGATGCTAGTACAGTTTTTTCTGCTATTTATGATTATGTTAAAGTTTAGCATTCACATGGGCATAAGATTAATAAAGGTAATGCTTATGAAGCCTATAAAAGAATTGTTGCTGAACGAGGAAATCAAATTCCTCCAGAAATTTCTACTGATTTAATAGAACAAACTTTAACAGAAGTTAGAAGTAATACTGTAAGTTCATTAAAAGGTGGAGATTATCTTTTGAGCCAAATTAAATTTTATTCTGCAGCCCCTTCTCTTGCCACTACTAATTTAATTAGAACATCTTTAAAAGAAATTAGTAGTATTTTAAAAATGGCAGAAAATTCTAAATTAGATCAATCGTTTAAAGAAGCTATTAATAATATTTTTATTAAAAATAATAAACAAGCTGCTACAAAAGCAGAGCAAGCTGGTCGAGATTAGGCTTTATAGAATTTAACGAAATTATTACAATCATGGGGTTTTAAGGTAACATAATTAATTTGACAAAATAAAAATTTTATATTATAATATGAAAAAGAGTTAAAAGGAGAGTCGGATATGAAAGTATCATATGCAAATATGAAATTAAAAGTTAATACATAGGTTAAGACTTTTGATTTTTGCGGGCAAAAAATTTAGGTTTTACAGTACCTTCCCGCAAGAGATAAATATGATTTATTAATGGTCACATTACAAAAGGCTTAGGAAAATGGTATTTATAATGAGTTTAAACTAAATCTTTATTTTGAATTAAATTTAGTGTATTTATATACAAACATTTCCTTTACTGAAAAACAAAGAGAAGATGAATTAAAATTATATGATACATTAAAGAGTAATGGATTCTTTGAGCAATTTTTCCAAGCTATAAATGAAGAAGAATATAATGAACTTTTTGTACAACTTAATGCGATTAAAGATTCTTTAACACAGAATCATATGAGCGTTGCGGCAATTATTCAATCACTTATTAATGATTTACCTGCTAATGCAGAAGCCGCCGCAAAAATTGTAGAAAGTTTTGATATGAATAAATATAAACAAGTAATTGATTTTGCTACTTATGCAAATGGTGGTAGAAATATTAAAACTAATTTACCAATGAATAATGAATAAAAATAAAAGGGCAGATGATTAAATCATCTGCCCTCTTTTTTATTGTTTACCAGTTGAACCAAAACCGCCTTCTCCGCGCTCTGTCTCAGATAAATTATCTGTTTCATAAAAATTCATTTCAATATAAGGAAGAAGGATCATCTGAGCAATTCGCTATTGAGATACAATAGTTTGAACCTCATCTGTATCATTATGAATGGCTACAATGTACTATCCACGATAATCACTATCACATACACCTACGCAATTTGCGGGGCGAAGACCTTGTTTCGCGGCAATGCCTGATCTAGCAAATATTGCTGCAAATGTTCCTTCAGGAAGTTCAAAAGAAAGACCTGTCCCAATCTTCATAGTGGAATGAGGTAAAATATAAACAGGACCATCAGTTGCCGCATATAAATCATATCCCGCTGCATACTCACTCCCTCTTGTTGGAAATCTTGCTAAATCATTAAGTTTTTTAACTTTTATATCCATTACTCCACCTCATAATCAATATTAACAATAGATTCAGGTTCCTTGATATCATTAAATAATTTTGTTAAAGATAGCTTCCAATACTCATCAACAATTTCACCTTTTGCTTTACGAGTTTTATGCTCGCTTGTATATTTACCAAGAACATATGCACTATCGCTTTTTGCTTCTTCTATTGCTTTTGTTGCTTCTGCTTCCGTATCAACTCTATATGTTTCTACTGTACTTACTAAATATTTTGACATATTATCTCCTTTAAATACATTTTATAGTTAATTTATTTTTATTATATCTTAATAATTCTTTTTCTTGTATTTGTTTTATAATACCTAAGTTATAATGTTTAGCTCCAGTTAAATCAATTTGATAAATATCATAAGCCTAAGATAATTCAAATATTGTTTCTGGAATATCTCCTGTTTTAACTTTTCTTGCTTCTAACTTATTTCCATCCTAATAGACATAAAGAATTTGATATAAGTCAAAAGGATGAATAATTCCTATAATCTTTTTCATGTTCTCTCCTTAACATTGGATAACCCAATCATCACAATTAAATAAATAGTAGGCAAAGGCTTCTCCGCCTATTTCTAACCAAATTTCCCATTTATCTTCTTCTTGTTCTATTGAAAGGATTTTTCCTCTATTTTTTAATATGTCAATGAGTTCATTTGCGGCAACCGCGGGTGGGTTGCGATTTAATTTCTCATATAAATGGAATACTGTAAAATCATATCTTTCTCGACAAAGTAACATAGCATATCCATCAATCTGCCAATTAAACCAATCTTCTAATTCTTTTTTAATTGATTCAATTTTTTTACCTGTTAGTTTACCTTGCCGCAATATTATTTGTTTATTAAAATCATATAAAGTCCCTATTGGAATTTCTTTTGTTTTCATTTTTAACCTCTTTTAGCAAAATTTTTTAGCATATTGGTTATTTGATGAAAGATTTACTCCTAATGTCTAATCAAAACGAGAAGAACGATTTGGTATATATCTTCCATATTTAATTATAATATTTTTATTAACCTATTTACATGATGATAAAAGAAACTTTTTTAAAAAGCAAACTTCTTTTTCTTCTTCTTTATATCCTGTATAAATTATTATATCATCTTTACAATTATATTTAATACGAAGTAAAGTTATTAAATTTATAACATCAGAAAGAGAATCTAAAGGTTCTAGTCCTTGAAAGATAATAGCTTTTGTTATTGGATTATTTATATATCTTTGTAATAAATCATCATAACTTATTTCAATATCTGGCTATTTTATTAAAGTACTATTTTGACATATGGATTGATTACATTCTTTATCACATTTAAAAGTGCAATAAGGAAATTCAATAGTCATAGAAGGTTTTTTATAATTTACAAAATCTTCATCAATTAACCCTTTTATTATCATTTATTTTCTCCCATCTTCTCATATTATACTCTTGTTTTCTATGAGTAGACCATGTTCTAATTGGAGTGTAGAATCCAACAATTCTTGTATATTCTGTTGCAATAGGTTTGCCACAAATTGGGCATGTTGTTCCATAAAAAGCATGATTATCTTCACACGCTTGAATCTTTGTATTAAAAGCAAAATATGTTACACCTTGATCAGCTATATATTTTACCATATCCCAAGCTTTGTCAAAACTATCAAATGGAGCATCTATATTAGCATGTAGAATTGAACCTCCATTACAATAATGATCAAATAAAGCTTGAATTCTAATTCTTTCTTGTAAAGTTGTTTTTATCCCAAGAGGAATAAATTGGTTGCCATAAAGAGGTAAATCATAAATAGTTGCAGTTGGATAAAAGAATTTATCTTTTTTCATTAATTTATCAGCTGCAGTTTCTCCAGGAATTTGTTCTGTATTTATTTTATAATCTAAATGATTTTTTTCAATAAAGTCATCTGCTGTTGAATGAATTACATCAAAGATTTTTTTACCAAATTTAGAAGCTTCTTCTGTATAAAAGATATTTCCAAATTCGTCTTCTTTAATATAATTAAAAGCTTTCATGGTTTCATAAATACCTAAGAATCCAATAGTATTATAAAGATGTTCAAAGTCTATTAATCCATAAGAAAAATTAGGAAGTAAACCTTTTTCTACATTTCTTTTAATAATATGTCTAACGCAATCTAAAGATTGTAAGCAAATAATTGTTCTTCTTTTCAACTCTTTTAAATATTCTTCTTCTGAATCAGTATCAAGAGCTAGTCTAGCTAAATTTATAGTATTAACTTTTACAGAACCAACTTTCAATGCAGTTCCACCAATAGAATTAAAATATCCAAGTTCATCAATATTACTTTTTAATCTACAACAATTAGATAAACTATTAACACTATCATCAACAAATAAATTACTATCTGACCATTTCATATTGTGTTTAATAGCCCATTTTGCAAAATCTTCATCTGCAAAATTACCATCTTGATATAATAATGAAATTGTACTTACTGGAAAAGTCATCATATTTTCAGATCGAATAGCAGACATAGCTTCCATATACCATTTTTGAAAATTAATAATTTCATCCTCATAATCAATCATAAAGCTCCCATCTGGAAAAACACTTCCTCCAAATAGAGCTTCAAAATAAGGACGATCAAATACTGATGTATTAGTAAAAGCTGATTGCGAGCCATCTCTTACGTAAGGTTGATTTACTGCATAAATAAATCTTTGAAAATTTTGAATAGCGTATTTTTTTGGCGGTCCTAACCAATAATGCTCTTTTATATCTTTATTCCAGAAATAAAACATATAAGGAATTAAATTAGGTAAACCTACTGCGCCAGATGTTCTATTGCTATTATAAGAAATAAATTCTTTTACAAAATCAACAAATGTCCCTAAATGCTGCGGTGGTTTTGCATTAAAATTTTTACCTAAGAAAAATAAACCTTTTTCTGCTACATCTTTTAAATCATAAGCGAAACAATAACTTTTAAAAGTAGATGTATCAGAATCGTGCATATATAATGCACCCATCCATTCAAGTTTTAACCATTCATTAGCTATTTTAAAACCATATTTTTTCTGCATTTCATAATGAATTTTATTAAAAGCTAATAATTTTCTATGAGACTTAGGCATTTCATTTAGTAATGTAACAATGTCTTTGTGAGATACATTTGAATTACCATCAATACTAGCATCAGCAACAGTATCTTCATTTATAAAATTACTAATAAAATCATTATAAGATAGTTGCTCATCTGCAAAACCGTTTATTTTTGCAATCTAAGTTCCATATTCAGCTTGCAATCTATTATAAGCTGTTGTAAAGTTTTTATTTAGTCTAATTGTTATGTTCAAGTTTCGTTTTCTCCTTTACCCATTGAATAGCTTCAGAAAATTTTAAATACTAATTATCAATTTTTAAAATAGGAGCTTCTCTAAAACCTCTCTAAATTAATTCTTTAATATCTTCAGAAATCTAAAAATCAATATTAAGATTTTGTAGTTTCTGTTTTAAAACATTGCATTTTGGGCAATTTGTTGAATATAATATAATCATTTAAAAACCTCCCGTTTTACTAAAAATCATATAATTTCTCTTTTATTATTTAAAAAACTTTTAATAAAATTAATCATTTTTGTCCTTTAAAAATGCTGCTACTTTTGGTCTATTAAGAAATCCAATATAATGGTCTGTATCTGTATCATTTAAAAAGAATTCATATTCAAAATCAATTCCTTGAAAATCTTTTTGATCTGCTAAAAAACGACGACAAATCTCTGTGCAGTTTGGATAGATTTCTCTTTTTAAAGAACGTAAGAGACGCTATTTATTTTTTGTTTTAATCCAAACTGGAAGCACATCAATAGTATCTGAATGTGATAATAAACTGCGAACACCCTGTGGATTAAAAACTCCTATATTTATTTTATCTTTTTTTAATTCATCAATAGAAGTCCCATAATACCAATTATTAAAACAAGTATATTCAAGTATTTTATTATTATCGAGCTATTCAAAAAATTTATCTTTTGATATAAAATAATAATCACGACCTTCAACTTCATAGCTTCGTTGTGGTCTTGTTGTATAAGATACTATTCCATGTATAGTATCTTTTAAATACCATTCGAGCCAGTGCTGGATAGTGTCCTTTCCAGCACCTGACTCTCCAAAAAGCGCAAGAACTTTAATCTTCTACATTTGCGTTTATCCTTTCGTGTTCTAAGGTAATTTTTTTATCATTTACATTGATAATTCTATATAATTGATGAGTAGGAGTTGCTTTATAAGTTTTTGCCACAAAAGTATCTTCTCGTCTAAATCCTGTGATTAAAACTTTTGTACCACGAGAAAACCAACCTTTTTCTAATACTTTTTTAGTACCGTCTGGTTGCTTTTCAGAAATTTGACGATTAAACATAGCATAATATTCTTTTGTAAATTTTACATTTACAACTTCATCTGTTGTTAAAATGGTGATAGATGCTTTAGTATTATTTTTACTAATAATTGTTCCAGCAATTCTATATAATTTAAAGATTGGAATTTTTCTGTCTCCTCTTTTAAAGAAATAATCAACCACTGGTTCTTCTGATAAAGATGAAAAGTTTACAATTCCATATTTATAATTATCAATATTAAGTAATTCATGTTCATGATAATAAAAACATAAGCTTTCCATCTCCCAAGCAGAGACATTACCAGTTGCATATTTATTCCAAGTCTCTTTAAATAATAAACTATTATATTGATTTAAAACTTCTTCTTGGTTTTCTTTTAACCAATCTCTAACTTCATCCATTTCTTTCTTATAAATTTTATCCCATTTACTTTGAAGAATACAAGTGATTCCATTAATAACGTCTAATTCATTTAAGTCAAAATAATAAGAATAAAAATTTAAAGAGCCTTCATCAAAAACATAATATTTACCAACTTTTTTATTTTCTTTAAGAAACTTATTAAATATAAAAATCTGTTGTTGTTTAAGTAAATCTTCTGGAATTAATTTATTTTTTAATAATCCATTAAAATTTTGTAATGTTAATTTCTTCTTTGGTTCACTGGCTATTGATATATAATACGCCATTATTGCGTATCTTGGGTTTTCTTTACAAATCTCTGATGCCCAGTTATTATCAACTTTATCAAATGCTCCTGATTTAATTAATGAAATCATTTGAGTTTTATTTAGCGGGCATCTGTTCATAAAATCAATAATTCCAGTATATGGGCGGCCGCCAATAATCTTATCAATAACTGGTCCACCGATTTTATTAACACCTTTTAATCCAAAAAGAATTTCATTATTTTCTTCATCTGGTTCAAAACTATATCCAGATTTGTTAATATCAATTAATGATACTTTAATTCCTTTTGAAGTTATATCTCCAATAGCTTTCGCTAATTTAGAGTAATCAGTAGATTTATCTTTAGTATTGTCCTCATCATCATCTTCGTCATCATCTTCAAGAGAAGCGCTATTAATAATTAGACATGCAGTATTCCAATAAATTGGATTCCAATTAGTCGCTAAATAAATTGTCTGAACTCCAATAAAAGAATAAGCAAGAGCATGAATAATGGAAAATGAATATCCCATCTGAGGACCAACGCCGCATTTCCAAATATATTTTCCAAGATATGGACTAGATGCTGTATCTAGTATCTTTTGATGTAATTCTGGAATTTTTGCCATTTGTTTCTTACCAACGATTTTACGTGCGGCGTTAGCTTCTTTTAATGAGAAGTTACAAATATTTTTATCCATTAACATTCTCATTAATTGCTCTTGTGATGGCGGGACTCCATAAGATTGTTTGAAATATGGTTCAATAAATGTCTGCTCTTCTTTTGTTAGACCTGCTCGATTCATTTCTTGATACCATAATGAGATATTATTTTTATAACGAATATATTTTTCCATAGGTGTCTCTTCACCTTTTTCAGATGTCATAAGACGCATCAAACCATTGGCGTCCGCCATTTCAAGAATATTAGTTGGTTTAATTTTCTTTGCGGCTTGTGACCCTACATCTGAATCAAACTGGAAAACATTTAAAACGCTATTGTTTTGAAGGGATTTCCATATTTTTTCATCGTTTAAAGGTAATACTTCTGGATGAAGATATTTATCATATACCTCTCTTAAAGAAAGGTCTTTATCAATTTTATTATTTTCTTGAAGAAGTTTAATTGTTTGAACAATTTTATCCTGAACTTCTGTGACAAGGAAATCGTATTTTGTCATACCACATGCTTCACACTTATGAAGATCCCATTGAGTTATAATCTCTCCTTTTGGAGTTTTCATAAAACATCCAAATTCATATGGATCTTCATCAAAAAGAATAACACCGGAAGCATGACTAGACCTTTTATTTATTAATCCTTCAATTGCCATCGCAATATCTAATAAACCAGGATATAAATTAATTTCTGAAATAAAAGGTGTAATTGGTTTTCTATCTTTATCTTTGTTTCCATAAACAACATCTTTAAGAGGCCATAAAAATCCTCTTTCACTTGGAATCAAAGAAGATAAAAACTGAGCTGTATCAACATCAATCCCGTCTGGGAAATCTTCTGAGCGGTAACCGCGGCAAGCTGTTAATACTGCTGATTTAGTTCCTTCTGTACCAAAAGTCGCAATAAGTGTGCAACCAAGATTTTTTCTACTTAAATCATCAATATTTTTATTAAAATTTTGACCACGCTCTTTTTTTATTCTTTGAAGAATTAATGGACGTTTTGATGGACAAAGATCTAAGTCTATGTCGCCTAACTCAACACGTTCTTTATTAAGATAACGCCAGAACGGAAGATCCCATTTAATGGGGTCAAGCTGAGTAATACCTAAAAGATAATGATTTAAACCTGAGCAAGATGAACCACGTCCCGCACCAACTGTACTTCCACACTCCCAAAAGAGGTCAACATAATGCTGAAGAGTTATTGGATAACTAAACATATTAGTTCCTAATTTTTCACTAATAGTCTTTTTAATATCTGCTTCTTCTTCAAGTCTAGAAAGGTATTTATTATTATATAAATGTAGTTTATCTAATTTATTAATACATTCGTTTACCCAATATCTTTCGTAAATATTTTCAGATTTTTTCATATTTGCTAAAATAGGGTATTTATCATTAAAAAATCTTATTCCATTATGATTTTTATTTTTTAATTCTTCATCTTCCTTTGGATAATCTTTAACTTCTACTTTTGGAATTGTTTGTTGATGTTTAATATCATAGTTTTTAATTTTGTTATAAATTTCATATGAATTAAAAACTAATTCATTATAATCTAATTCAGATGGCAAAATGTTTTCTTTTATATCATTTTCATCTTGAAGATATGCATATTCATAAAATGCATCAACTTCACGTTCTCCACCTTTTGAATTAAGATATGCCTTGTGTACATATCTATCTTCTTTTTTAAGATAATGAGCATCTGAACCGAGAACCATTTTACAACCAAAGGCGGCAGCCACAGCTCTAAGACGTCTGTTAACCATAATCTGTTCGCTTGATTGACCTGGCGCACACTCAATATAAAAGTCGTCACCAAAAAGACGCTTGCACCATAAAATAAAATCTACAATATCATTATGAGCTTCGGCGATTCCTATTTTATCATTATGCTTTTCTGCTTTTATAAGATTTAAAAGTTGAGAAGAAACTTCTCCGCCAAGACAAGCTGTTGTTGCAATTAAACTATTCGGATATTTATTAACAATTTCCTCAAGTTCATCATATGTTGTAGGAACTCTTTCAAGACCTCTATCCCAATAACTATTCATCCAAGCTCTTGAAGAAAGTTCTCTTAATGCTCTGAATCCAGTTTTATTTTTTGCAATCAAAATAAAATGATAATATTTTTGTCCCATTTCTCGATCAGGAGTTAAATATATTTCATTTCCTAATGCAACTTTAAAATCTGGATGAGTCTTTAAAATTTCTTGAGCATAAAAGTTTGCTTGTGGGGCGCCGCTCAAACATTCATGATCGGTGAGAGCCACGCCACTTAAACCAATTTCTATTGCTCTGTCAATAAGTGCTGGAATTTTATTAATGCAATCTAATAATCTTATGTTTGAAAATTCTGAGTGAGAATGCACCTCAAATCTCTTGACCATCACTTTACCTCTTTCACATTATAATATAATTATATTATAAAATAAATAAATAAAAAAGTCAAGCGAGTTGCCCCGCTTGACTAGTCATATAAAATAAATATTTAAGCTATCCTGTCCATTGGAGTACCCTCCATATTATATTGGTTCAATATGTTAACGAGTTACAACTACTTAAACCATTGGACCGTACCTCTCTTTCATAATATTTATTTCTTACAATTATATTATACAAAAAATTTTTTTATTTGTCAAATTATTCTTCGTTAATATTCTTGATATATTTTGGTACTTTTACTGCGGCTAATGAACCTGCCCATATTAATCCAAATTTCATAGCCTGGAAACATAATTCAGACTTTTCTGGATCATTAGAAAATATTGTAGATTTAAAAGTTTTATTCATATCATCTGATTGAATATAATTAAGAAGAAATTCTTGGAATTCTTCTAAAGAGATATATAAATTTTCTACCATCTTAATTTTTACCTCACCAAAACTAATTTTTCACTAGCTCTCGTGCAGGCTGTATATAACCATCGAGCATGTTCATTTTTATCAAACGGGAAATTTTCTTCAAGAACAACTACCTTATCCCATTCACTGCCTTGTGCTTTATGTACAGTAATAGCATAAGCATATGCAAACTCTTTTGGTACGCAATCTCGATAAGCAGGTTTTTGACCAAGCCGATAAGCGGTTTTCCAATCACAACATTTCTCTCCAGTCATAATCATCTGACGATCCATGTTTAATCCTAAATAAATATCATCAGTTTCTGGAATATATAACTCGCCTGCTAATATATCAAATTGGGTATTTGGTTTGATAAAAGAAGGGATTCTTCTCCATGTTTGGAAACTATTCTTTAGAATACCAATAGTGCCATTAATAAGAGAATCTTCATCTTTACTGACTGTATCCCAATAGTTACGGAGACAAATTAACTTGTCACCATCTTGTGGCGCTCCTTCTTTTCCATATAATTGTCTCATTTGATTATTAATTGCTTGGCGAGTTGCGTTCGTTGCTGTTAAGATTTGGCCTCCCCACTGAAGAACACCTGTATTTAATTTAGATTTTGGCATAATAATAACTTCATGCCCATTATAATAATCAATAGACTCGCCATTCCTAATTTGCATAGTAAGTCGAATAATTTCTGATTCCTGCGCTTGCCGCATAATTTCATCAAGAAAAACATGAGGATTGTCTAAAAGATGATTATCTTCATTCTTATCTATTGGCGGAAGTTGGAATGGGTCACCAAGACAAATAATATAAACATTATGTTTAAAAAGTTGTTCCATTAGTGACTTTGGAGCCATAGATACTTCATCAACAACTATTACGCTATAATCAAGATTGTCTTTAGGCTTACGAAAGAAAGTCCCATCTGGTTTTGGAATATGTTCATATAGTAACTTATGCAAAGTGCAAACATTTTTATTTCCTTTTTTACGTAGAACTTCAGCAGCTTTACCTGTAAATGCACAATAACAAACGTCCTGTTCTTCTATTGCATTACCTAATTTAAGAGCGCTGATAATAAAACGCACTAGAGTGGATTTACCACTGCCCGCATACCCACTAATAACAGTATATTTCTCTCCTTCAGAATATCTCTTTAATGCAATTTTTAATCCTTCTATTTGTTTATCAGTTAATTTCATCTAATTTTTTCCCCATTCTTAATTTCATTAAACGACCTACAAATTCTGCTTGAGTTAAGACTGTTTTTGAAGGATCGTTCTTTCCTATTGAATGTGATAATATCGCTGGTCGACTAGCTTCTAAAGCCTTTCTAAATCCTTCATTTTGATATAGTGCGTTGTAAGCTCTATTTAAAAGAATTTGATATTCCTGACTATTACGTTTATATTCTTTACCCTGCCAATATAAGGTTTGCGTTTTCCACCATTTTTTATCTTTTCCTTTATACTTTGCGCTTTTTCCAACTAAAGAACATACATATTTTTGCATATCAATATTTTTAAATTTCAAAGACTGTAGAAAACCTTCCATTGAATTACAAGGTATTCCATCTATAATAAAAGGATGTGGCGCAAAATTACTTAATGAGGCTGCGGGATAACCTGATCCACTTCCAATATCCATATTCATTCTCCTAACATTTTATTTATATATATTATAACAAATTTTTATAAAAAAATCAAAAAGCAAAAATGCAAATAAAAAAATCCAAATGCATTTTTGCTTCCTGGGTACGGGTGTTTGCGCGCCGAGCCATTAAAAGTAGTATTTAGCAGAATCCACAATTTCAAAATCCTACATAATAAGTTGCGGATAAACGCAACCATTCCACTAATTTTTATTACATTTACAAATAGCGTTTACTTCCAGATACCCTGTTGTTGTAAATCTAGTAATTTCTTCTTCAGTTCCATTAAATTTAATAATAGATAATCCGTTAGGTAAACTAAATTTTAGAGTATTGCTTTTCATAACTTTAAAATTAGAATCAGTAACTTTAAAATTAATATTTACATAAGCTCTATCTACATCTTGACCCCAATAGTCATTCATATTTGCAATATCTAAAATGCGTTGATTGTTATTTTCTTTTTCATTAAAATTATAATCAATTCTATAAATAGGATCAACAGATACATCTTCAAGAAGCTAATCAATCTTATAAAGAAAATCATTTATATAATCTGCTTCTATCCCAAGTCCAGCCGCGTTGTCATGTCCTTCTACATATAAAACTCCTGGGCATTGTTCAAGCACTTCTTTAAAACTATCAATTCCAGTTTTTGTATATCCACGCATAGAACCTTCATAAGTTTCTTTACCATTTCTATTAGTTTTAGTTAATAAGCAACAAGGTCTTTGGTATTTTGCCATAAATTTATTTGCAATTAAACCACGAATTTCAGAATCAATTTTATTAGGTTCTAATAAGAATAAAAGAATTTTATGATTGAGCATATGATTAGTTTCAATCATTTTTTCTAACATAGCTAATCCTGCGTCTTCCGCCCTTGTTTGTCTATTTTTAACATTCGTAACTGTTCTAATTGCCTGTAGAATTAATTTTTCTTTCTAACCTAATTTATGTCCACGCTTGTTTGAAATAACTTCTGTAAAAGCTTTATGATTTAACATAGAATTAAAAAGTAAGTTTTTCTATTCTATTGTTCCACTTCTAGTAATAGCATTAACAAATGGCACAATAAAAAATGCGGCGCCCATAGATGTGCACCCCATATCAGGATCTGATGATACGTAATCTGCTTTTGATAAAGGAAATGAGTTTTTATCAATCATATAGTCAATAAAAGGATTTTTAATATTCTATTTCTTAAAACCTTTAGTGATTAAATATCTAGTCTCAAATGAGCGTAAAGACATCATATCTCCGCAATTTCCAAGGGCAACTAAATCTAAAAAGTCATCTGCTAAATTTACATTTAACTTACTATCAATGTAACGACAAAATTGCCAAACAACTCCAACGCCAGATAGCTCTTTATTAGGATAATTTGATAATTGATTATTAATTATTACTGCATAATCACTAATAGATGGAGCAAGGTGATGATCTAATACTAAAGTATCTATTTCTTTATTATATAACTCACAATGATATTTATAATCATTACTACTTGAATCTGGGCATATAACTAAAGAATATTGTTTATTAGTTATAAAATCTCCTTCAATAATAGACTAATAACAATCTGATAAACCATGCTGTTTACTATCGTGCATAATCCAATCTAGATTATTTATTACCCAAGTTGGGAATATTTTATATAAATAATTAATTAACAATGCGGCGGATGTATAACCGTCACAATCACAATCGACTATAATAACTGCATTATTATTTGCTTTAATAGTCTTCAAAAGTAAAGATAGTCCTTGTTTTAAATTCTACTAACCCAATAATAAAAATGAATTAATATCCTAATCTGATAAATTTATATAATGTGAAATTTTATCTTTTGCAATTCCTCTATTGTATAATACTTGCTGTATTGTTGAAAAATTCTAATTTGGTTTATTTATTAACTAATATCTCATTTTAATCTCCTTTAATATAATATTCCATTATAATTATAACAAAAAAAAGAAGAATTGTCAAATCAATTCTTCTTTACTCTATTTTAATTCTATTTTGAAATAACTGAATAAAAGTATCTTTACTACAGTCAATAGGAGAATCTTTATACCCTAATAAGTTATCTTTATCAAACATATAACTAATATTTACATAACTTCCATATTTATTATATAATGTTTGTAATTTAATAACCCATTTTTCCCATTCTTTATCTCTAGTTTTTTGAAACTGTTTATCAAAAGCAATTACGATTTCTTTTACTCCTAAAGACATTAATAGTTTAACTTGATAATTAATTAAATTACTGCCGCAGCATGCCACGCTAATATCTGAATCTTTACCAAAATAAGATGCATACTTAAGACAACTCTTTTCACCTTCAAAAACAATTGCCTTTTGAAATATAGAAATAGTCTTTTTACTATTATTGAGATTATAGAGTGAAAAACCGAGCGGGTGGTTGTACATTTTGCCGCCAATTATAGCTGGACGATATTTGCCATATATTTCATTTTCTTTAATTAAAGTTCTTTCTCTAATTCCAATTAAATTTCCATTTATATCATAATGTGGGATAACAATTCCTTCGCTTATTGGATTATAACATATACCTCTTGATTCCATTACGTCAAATGTTATATCTTCTTTCTCCCACGGCAAGATGCGGGGATGAGGTAAGTATTTTAATATTTTATCATCATAAGTTTTTAATTCTATAATTTGCGGTTGAGATTTTTCTTTATTTCTTTTAAAATTATTAATAATTTTCCAATCTTCACTAGCGTCTTGATTATCTTCAAAATCAAATATTTCAGCTGTATATCCAAAATATCTAGCTACAAAAGATATTGCTCTAGAAAGAGAAAAACTTTCAATTCCTGCGGTTTTATTAACTCTTAAAACTAAATCATATATATCAAATGATGCATCTCCGCATCCTGTGTAACAATGAAATAAGTGAGTATTTTCATAATAATAAAGTTTATGACTATCGCCGCCATGACAGATGGTGCGGGCGGTGAACAATCCATTACCCATAATTGGTTCACCGCCTAATTCACTAACTAAATCAAATACTTCTTCTATTGATAAGTTTTCTTTTAAAGTATCTTTATCATATTTATACATTTTTTATCTCGATATTGTTTTCTAAATATTTTTAATCTTTTACAACTATTACATTTAGTATGATTATATTTACAATCCCAGCAATTATCATTATCAGCCCAAAACCATTTTGGTGGTTGAGGTCTTGGTTTTCTAAATTTTTCTTTCATTTTAGTATATCTTCAATACTATTCTTTTCTATAAAATTTTCGCAAGAATAATCTATTTGTAAAATACATTTATTATCTGTTTTTCTAGTTTGTGCTTGATTAAAAAGTCGCACAAATTGTCCTAATGAAGATATAGCTTCCGCCATTAAAATCCTACAAATCCCATCATGGGCACATTTATAACATTTACCATATTGCATATATATCCTCCTTAAAATGCTAACGGTTTACTCTTATTAAGTTAACCCTTGGAAGATATAAGATTCGAACTTATCCACCGTAAGGCTCCATTCCATCTCCCAAGGTATCCAGCTTAACAGAGCTTTTATTATTAAAATGCACTTGCTTCTATTTTAGGTGTTACTGTAATTTTTAAATCTTCTATATCTATTAATTCATAATTATAGTTAGTTACAAATAATGGGTTAATACGACAAGTGCCTCGTTCTGATTTACACCAGAGTAATATATCTTTATAACGAGCGCGTCTATTTTTATAAACAGACATTTTTATATCGGGCATCTCAATACCCATTGAATTAACAATATTTTTTAAAGATTCTCTATCATCTTGACTTGTTTGTAACATAATCATGCCGCAATCTATTTTATCAGCAATAGCTTTAGCACCACGAAGAAGATTCTGATCATACTGTTGAGCTGTTACATAATCAGAATTTAACTGTGTTGCAGACATTACAAATACACCATATTGATTACATAAATCTTTAATTCTTACACTTATCATAAAAAGAATATTATCTTCTCTTAATCCTTTAACTCCTGCTTTTGAACTAATCTCACTAAGAATCTTCATACTTGAATGAATATAATCCATGAATACATATCTTACTCCATGATTGCGGATATTACTTTTGATTGTATTTTCAATATCTTGTAATGAAAAGTCTGGTAATTTTTTAATATATAATGGACTTTTTTCAAGAATTTCTGCGGCTTCGCTTACTCGTTCCCATTCATCTCCAACATATGTGTTTTCAAGAATATGTGATTCATTTACATTAGCTAAAAATGCCATCATCATAGTTTGAATCTCATCTTCTTCTTGTTCTGTTGTAATAAACACAGTTGGTTCACGAGTCCCATTATCTTCCCACTGTTTAGTTTCAAGATTATAAAGTTTATTACAAGCAATAAAACAAGCATCCGCAATCATGGAACGAGTCTTACCAACGCCAGTAGCGGCTGACCGCAAATAAAACTTTTTTAATCTAGCCCCTCGGTGAATTGTATTAACTAATCTTCCATATAAAGGGTAACCAACTTCAGGATTTTTTCTTAATCTTTCAAGTAGAGCTAACGCTCCATCTCCAGCCTGAATAATTCCATCTTCTGAATTATCAACATATTTAGATTTTATTTCTTCTATTTTATCATTAATAAGATTAGCAATTTCATCAATAGGAGTATTGTCAAACCATGTCTCTTGAGCCTCTTTCTTCTTTACATCTAAAATATTATCTGGATCATAAAGCCAAGATAAATTCATTCCAACGGTTTTATTATACATTCTTAATAAAGTCATCTTTTTCATTCGATTATAATAATAATCAAATGCTGCTAATTGGCACATTTGTTTAATATTTTCCAAATATTCAGAACCTTTATTCATTTTATAAACTGCGTATTTCTTTGGACGTTGTTCTAAATATTTTTCTATATCTTCAATTGAAATTTGTTTTACTCCTAATTGATGGAGATTATAAATTGAACCAAATAAAATTCTATGAAATTCTTGAGGAAAATCTTGTTCATTGAATTTATATTTATCTTCTAAATCTAATAAAGATGGATTTATAAAAACATCTCCAATTACCTGCATATTCGCAGATACGTCTACATATTTTGAACTCATTCATCCTCCTCTTCTAGCCACAAATGCGGTGGACGTACATACACTCGTGGAGATTCTATTTCTATTGTTCTTTCTTTTGGTAATATAAAGTTTGAAATATCTTTTTCTTTATTTATTAATTGAGCTTGATAAAGTGCATAATAATAATTTAATGCTTGTTTATATATATAAGGAATAATACCAATACTTCCATTACTTTTATCAAGTGAATGACCTTCTTTTTCATAATACCATTTAAGAGTTTTTAACATTCCACTATATGTATATTTATTTTCTTTGACATATCTTTCAGCTAATTTTTTAGTTAATACATAATTATAATCTTCTCCAAATAATTGTCGAGTATAATCATAAAATGCTGCAATATCTTTCTCTTCTTGAGACATATTTGCAAGATGTTCTTCCCAGCATTTTAAATGAGCATATCTACGTGCGGAGACTTGTTTTGTTGGTTCAATATCTCTATCAAATTGCTCGCCGCAATATAAACATTTTACTTTATGAGCCATAAAAAATCTCCTTAAAAAATTTCTTACTATATTATAACATAAAAAAAAAGACTTGTCAAAAGAACGGGACTTTGACAAGTCTTTAATATATAATCATTCTGAAGCAGGCTCTTTAGAAAGTAAGAGAAGATCATCATAAATTAAAGACAAAGCTTCAACTTGTTCTCTTGAACATTGACTCATCTTTTGACCTCTGCCCAAATAACGATCAGTAATTTGAACAATTCGAGGCTGATAAAACTCTTTAAACACTTCTTCAGAATTATTATCAATCATTCCCTTAATTAAGTCATTACAACTCTTCATAAGTTCATCAAAATTAAGGTCTTTAGTTGTATCTTCATAAAGATTATTTTTCTTATCTGTAAAAAATTCTTTTCCATCTTCTTGTGCTTGCTTATCAATAGCATCACTTATGGCGGAAACAAGATTATCATAAGAAAAATCAATATAATTTGGTGTATATTTAAATCTAGAACCAGCTTCATATCTCGGTGTACCACGCATAAAAAGTTTTGTTAAGTTATTACCTTCTTTATCTGTGACGATTCTTGAATATCCAATAATATCTGCCATTCGCGCAACAATATTATTAGCTCTTTTATCAAGAGTTGGAACAATTTTATTATATTCATTTCCAGATTCGTCTTTAAAAACTTTATCAGTTGCGTGTGAGATAAGAATTAGACCATAGTCCATCATAACAATAGATCTAAGACATTCATCAAATTCTTTTGATACAAGACCATATCCTTTTCCAAAAGGGATATCACTAATACTATCTACACCATAACCGCCATCAGGTCTTAGGGCGTTATCGCAAATATACTTTGTACAATAATCATATGCAATATCACAAGTATCAATAGTGATAGTATAGAACATATCTTTAGCTTTTGGGTCTTTTAACTGACGAAGAACTTTTCTAAATTCTGCCCAGTTATTAATAGGCTGTGCCATAACTCCTGGAATTGCATTATAACCTTTTTCAAAAGCTAAAAGAAGATTCTTTTCAAATTTAGATGCGGTTGTAGTTTTGCCACTTTTGGGCTAGCCGTAAAAGAAGATTGAATATCCTCTTAAATTACGGCTAACCTGATGCGGCTAGATGTTAAAAATATTAATATCTGCCATTATTCATT
>JAEEGL010489649.1_pt1 | contig 68060 bp, 59 predicted proteins | sample 9134231 | NCBI WGS metagenome assembly JAEEGL01 (sample SAMN16246548, study PRJNA631951) | gut metagenome | biome: gut microbiome; feature: rumen; material: fiber-attached | host: Bos | place: Iran: Karaj | collected 2018-10 | reverse complement strand
TACTTTTCTCTCACTTTAACTTCCTCCTTTTTAATCTAATTCAACATATTCTAAGCTTCTACCATCATCACTTATTTCGGCAGCTACATTTGTTTCTTCATTAGTTAATACTCCATCTGTATGTTTCTCAACATCTTTTGGATCTACCTTAACTCCTGCTACTTCTTTGTTGCCCTCTACTGTTTTAGTTTTAGCCTCTTGTTTTGGCTCTTCTTTTTTCGCAGCATTACTTGTATATACAGCATCACCTTGGATAGCAGCAACTCCATTTCCACTCATGTTATTTAATTGAGTAGCATTAAATGAATTTACATTGCGTTTTCCTTGGTTAGCAACAGCTTCGGCTAAGTCAACCATTCCATTTCCAGTTGATGCTTTAACACTATTGTCAACTGACATTAAGTTAGCAACTTCTCCTTCACCAGAAATTACGCTGCTTAATTGAGCATCTGGCTCTGTATATGATGGATCTAGTGAACTTAAACTAATATTATTTGGATCTAATGTTCTATCTGCATCTGTTACACCAGCAACATCATCTATATCTGTTAATAAATCCATTAATTCATCAGTTGAAATCTTTTCTTCAACTTCTGTTTGTTCTGGTTTACTTGAAAGCGCTTTCATTACTGGACGTTTAGCACCAGAACTTGCAGTAGTTTGTGCAGGTTGTGTAGATGGTGCTTCAGGAGTTGTTTCACCAGTATTCTTAATTGTAATATTACCATCAGCATCACCAACAACATCATCAGTTGTTAATGTACTACTAGAACCACCATGTACTTCAGGTTCAACTTCACTTCCACCACCTGAAATTGGTTCAACTTCAGTTGTAGTACCAGGTTCCCCAGTTGTACTTTGGCTATTTAATATTTCATTAGTTACTCTAGTTTCAGTTTCACTCAATGTATTTTCTGCATTTGTTAATAATTCACGATCATTTAATGCAGCTGTATGAGCTTCATTTGCTGCTTTATTAGCATTGTTGTAAGCTTCAATCGCTTTATTGTATGCTTCAACATCATCTTCATCCCATTTAGAAGGATCTTCTCCAGATTTCTTAACAATTCTCTTACGAATTTCTTCCATTTCTTCTTTCTTCTTGTTAGCTTCGTCAATAGAATCATTAGCTTTCTTAACAGAACTATTGTATTTAGCTCTTGCAACTCTAACATTATTTCTAGCTTCTACTACATCATCATCGACATCAGCCATCAATCTAGATGCTGACATACCATCTTCTAATGATAATCTTGATAATCCATTATCATAAATTGTATCGAAGTTTTGAATGTCATTTGCTATAGCTAACTTATTAGCTATTTCTGTTAAGTTCTTGCTTTCTGAAGCAAGAATATATGCTGTAACAGCAACTTCTTTATTATCCATAATGAAGTCGATATCGACATCGTCGAATCCGCCTTCTTTTAATACATTCTTGAATTCTTCAACATTTTCACCATTGAAGGCATCCTCGACAGCTGATAAAGCGTTTGCTCTATCTGCAGCAAGTTCTTCAGGACTTCTATTGTAGAAGATTTCTTTAGCTTGTGCATCTATTGATGCAAAATCTGTATCTTTAATTGTACTTGGAACATCTACTGTAGTGATATCACTAATAGCTGTAGTCGTTGTTGAAATAATATCTTGTGTTGGCGTTGTAATTTCTGGAAGTGTTGTAGATGGTATTCCACCACCACAGCCGCCTCCGCCGCCGCAGCCTCCGCCGCCACCGCAACCTCCTGCAGTAGGAAGCACATCAGAAACAGGATTAATAACATCTTGTGCAGTTTGTGCCAATGGTGTACCATACGTTTCAGGATTTTCTTGAATATCTTGAGCAGTATCACGAACTTTATCTCTAATACCACCGAAGCTGATTTCTTCTCCAGTCTTAGTTCTTAGAGGAGCACCAGAAGCTTCAGCATCACCCATTCCCATTACTAATGTAGGCATAATTGCAGCAGCACCAACATATGGAGCACCAACACCACCACATAAGTATTGATCAATGAATCCTAATTCTTCATCTGTAAGTCCACCAGCACGTTGTAATGATTTTGATACACTTGCAAGATTTTCTTCATTATATTCTAAGCCAAATGTATCTTCAAATACTTTAGCAATAGCACCAGAAACGCCATCTTCACCCCAGTTTGAACCATACATTCCTTGATCAAGAGCTGTACCAATTCTCTCATCGATACGTTTCATACTAGAATCAATAACAGTAGCTGTAGTCTCAGGAGCCCAATTACGTTGAGTAGCTAAAGCAGCAGCTCCAACTGCAGCAGTTGACTTAGCAACTGCATTATCTGCACCTGCATTAATTCCATCATTCATACTAACAGGTGATTTACCATCATTATTCTTAACAACTGTTGTTACATCACCATTTTCATCTTGTTCAAAATCAAGATTTTGGGCTTTATTATATTGTTCATAATATTCATCGCCATCACCATAATTATCTTGAGCATCATAGTATAAATCTCTTTTATAATCCTTTAATGCTTGAGCCATATCTGGATCTAAAAGTTCAACTTCATCCATTCCAGCATTAATTTTTTCCAATGCCATTTTTAATTTATTAAGTTTATCTAATACTGTAGCCGCTTTTCCTTTATAATTACCTTTCCATTGAAGGTAATGATTTCTCATTGTCCTAACCCAAGCTTTAGCAGCATTGTCTTCCTCAGTTTGTGCAGCTCTATGACCATTCTCATCGTATGTCTCATCAATAATATAATTTCCATATTGGTCACGAGCTCTTCTGTTGGTTTCAGGATCTATTCTATACTCTCGTGTAACGAAAGCAGCTTTTGGTATTTTTCTTGCATGTTTTTCCCAATACAAAGTTTCCCAATTTTTTGATTCTTCATCAGCAGCCCTTTCATAATCTCCAATATAATCTAAAACAAGAGAATATTTTTCTATTAACGATTCAACTGTCTTAATTTGATTATCAAAAGCTGCTCTATTAGCTTTAAAATATTTAGCCATTTCGCACTTTCCTTTCTATTCTCTTATCGACCATATCCGCTCATACCAGGGCTATAATGCGATGTAGGAGCTCTTTTACCATAATCGTTAGTTTTTACAACTGAATCAATCGTCTTCATATTGGAAGATACAATTGTAAAATTTGTACTTACTTGTCCAACTAGAGATGTAAGTTTTCTTATACAATTATCAACAGCCGTACTAATATCATTACCAATATTGGTATCTATAACATCTGTTGAAAAATCTATTTTCTTAAATGAATGAATACCATTTGATAAGAATTCTTTTACAAGCGTCTTAGATTTATTTCCAGTAGAATAATCTATCATATTATCTTGCCACCTCTCTATATTTTTCTGCCAACATTTCCATTTCTTCAGGTGGAATAGTAGCTTTTAAAGTTTCCAATAACTCAGTATCATTTTGCTTCATTGCTGATCTATATTTCCACATATCTGTCTCAGCTTTCTTAGATAATACGCTCATCATATAGTTAAGTTCTTCTTTAGACAAATTAGCAACTTGTTCACTCCATCCAGCATTATTTTCTGAGTAGCCAGAAACCATATTTCTAATATTTTCTCTTCCATCACTATCAAGAGGTAAAACTAAATCGTCAACTCTAAGTCCAGTGTATGCACCAGCTTGGGCAGCATCGCCTAGGGCTTCAGTTGCACCCTCTGAATTATAAGTAGAAACAGCTTCTTGTGTATATTGACCACCTAAAGCTTGTGCTGTAGACATTACAGTATTCCATTCATCATAATGAGCCATAAAATTATCTAATTGAACTACAACATTTTCATCCCATTTAGCTCTTAACCTATCAGATAAGCCTTTAACTCTTAAATAAACACCTTCTGTAGCATCTATATAAGTTGGCAAATCATCATTTATTTGTTTTAAAGATCTAGATAAAATTTCATAAGATGAATAGATATGACTTTGAGCCTTGGACATTGTTGCCAAGTCCATTCTTATTGAATCAGCAGCTGAAACTCCTACCGCAGCAGCAGTTCCTATAACTGAATTTCCTACTTCGCTCTGAGCTTGTTCATTAGCCATCTTTACTCATCTCCTATCAATTGTACCGCTTCATTTACAGCTTTATTAAGAATTGTACCAGCTATTTTAATATTAACTTGATATTCTAACATCGTTCTATAAACACCATAAACGGCCTCTAGAGCATCTAAATAACTTTTATAGTTATATGCGCTTTCTCTAAACTCTTCATATTCGGCGCCGCTCCATCCTTCATTCATTGCATCAATACCGTTGTAAATAGCTTCAACGTTATCGCTTATAGTTTTACTTGCATTATCTAAAATTTTATATAATTCTAAATATTGATCATAATCATATATAAAATCCATAGTATCACCCTATCTCTTTTTTTATCTTTCTCTTGCTTGTTGAAGAGTTGAAGAATAAGCTTGTGTTGTTTCTTGATGGAACTTATCTGATTCGTTAATAATTGGGAGAACCTTTTGCATTAAGAATGCTTCTGTTTTAGTACGAAGCTTAGTTTCAAAAGAATTTCTACTTCCTGCATTCCAAATTCCAGCACATATTTCTCCTAAAGCGCCACCTAAAACGGCTCCATTATTAGTGAAAGCATGATTTACTTCTTCATTTGCTCTTGCAAATTTTTCTTTTAAATCATCATTATTTTCAATTGCTTCATTTAAAGCCTTTACAGCTTCAAAGCCATCATAACCAAAAATTGCCATATTATCTATCCCCCTAACTACTCATTTTACCAACAACACCTGCAAGGTTGCTTTTCATTTCAACTGCGTCTTGTTGATTCTTTTCGTTTTTCTTAACGAATTTTATAAATTCTTCATCAAATTTTTGGACTTCATTCAATACTTCTTTATCATATTGTTCCATAATAACTGGAGTTAAATCTCCAGGAACACCAAGTGAAGCGAAATTATCCACTACAGCTTTTCTCAAAGCTAATGCAGCTTCTTCCATTGCAACTCCTGCTTTAGCTAAAGCTACGTTTTGTTCATTCCAAGCATCTAAACTTGAAATATTAAAATCAACTGCCATTACAGCACCTCCATATCATAGTTTTTAATAGAGATTATTTAACCCAATAACCCACCCTATAAACTATACTCTTATACATAAATAATACTCTAATTTAAAAGTCAAGTCAACGAACTTGGTCAAAAAAATCTCATTTTACAGAATGTCTAAAAACATTTGGAAAAAATAACACAAAAAACAAGGCGTTTTCCACCTTGTTTTATAATGTTTCATACTCTTCTTCTTCGCCTGATTCAGAGATATATTTAACAAGTACAGTTGTATTACCATCAACATAGTAACCAAAGAACTTATCAATTTTCGTAGATAGAATACGAGAACTTAGAGAAGACTTCAATGTGTATTGAGTAGAAATACCATTTCCAATCCATACACCTCTTGTACCTGATAATGTATCTTTATACCAAGCTTCGAATTCATGTTTCTTCATATTGTCACATGTATCAACAATTATAAAGCTTACCTTAGGCATTCCTTTAACCATTGAAACAAGTCCACTGAATGCACCATCGAATTCATTACCTAGAATAGTTTTAAATTTTTCTAATCCAACGATTACACATACATATTCAGGACTATCTTTAAGTGCTGTTGGATCAAAACTAGCTTCTTTATACTTAGTATTCATATCGAAAGCAATTTGACCAAACTTTTTGAAATTCTCTAGTAAATTAGAATCGAAATAACTAACGCCACTTACTAAATCAGCTAAAGTTTTTTCAGCATCATAAACATAACAATTAGTTCCTATCAATTTAGAAATTTCTTTAATAATCATTGCACTTATAATCTTAAATTCATCATTAAGTTCAAGTGATGTAATCATTGAAACAGTATCTTTTGTTAAATCTAAACAACGAACACGAAGTGATTCTTTTTCAATACCAATAGGTATAGCATTTAAGCCCTTTAATTCAGAAGCAACTTCAGCAATTGTAACAACTTCTGGTAATACTGGAACTTTAGGTGCACTTTGTGGGAATTGTGTTTGTAATACTTTAATCTTATCTAAAACAAAAGTATTTAATGAATCTTTTTCTGCTGGAACAGCAGCTTGGAATTCATAAACATTATCCAACTTACACAATCCACGACCTTGAATATTCGCAGGAGTTACCTTTGTTCTTGCTAATAATGAAGAATAATCATATTTATCATTCATTTGGAATACCAAGTGATTTGGTAAGTATTGAGCAAGTCTAGATCTAATACCATTTGAAGTATTAGAAGTCATAACAAAGAAGATACCATATTTTTGGCAATCACGAGTAATTGTTGACAACAAATCAAATGTATTATCCCCGTAATTTTCATTGTATAATTCAAAACCATTAATAACTACTACAATATTTGGTAAAACTTTACCAGTAGCTTTGGAGTAAGAAATATAATCACCACCAAAATCAGCAAATAATTTCTTACGACCATTAATCTTTTCTTGAATCATTCTCCATAAGTTAGTTACCTTATCTGTATCATTTTGTAAGATAACATCACCAACTTGAGGAGCTTTACGATAAACTTTCAATGTCTCAGCACCAAAATCTAATAAATACATATTTAATTCATAAACTGAATATGTACTAATACAAGAATAAACAAATGAATTAATAGCTTCTTCTTTACCACTATCGGCCATACCATAGAAAATCCAGTTACCACCTTTAGTGATAGGAACAGTTAATAATCCTTGTTTTTGGAAATCTGGTGCATCGTATTCACCAATGACCGGATTAATATCACAATCAATTTTCTTATAACTATATTTTTCCTTTAAACCATCTATAAATATTACAGGTGGCAAAGCATTTAACCATAATTGTCTTACTTTGATATTTTCTTTTTTAGAAATATCAACTAAGTATTTCATAATATTAGGTAATTCCTCACCTTTTAAAATACCAGCTGTATTAGATTTACCATCATCAACAACCTTAACAGGCATTCCTAAATTATCAACAAATGTAATTGTATTATCAACTTTCTTCTTACGAACATCTGATTCATAATATGGAGCACCAGTCCAAGCAGATTGACCTAATGCGAAGTATTCATCATAACCTACTTGTAGGAAGAAACGACCTGTTTCTTTAATAGATGCTGCATCTGGTCTCTTAATCATTTCTTGAGAATCTGATCTATCTTGAACTTTTAAACATATTTTAAATTTAGAGTTTGACCAAATTTGATCATTAACTACACCACTTGGTTTTTGTGTTGCAAGAATCAAGTGAACACCAAGTGAACGTCCAATACGAGCAGTTGAGATCAACTCATCCATGAAGTCTGGTTGTTGAGCTTTTAACTCAGCGAACTCATCGGAAATAATAAACAAGTGTGAGATTGGATGTTCAACTTGACCATTACGATACAATCTTTGATATTTATAAATATCAATTGTTGATTCACCTACTTTATCTCTTGCTTTATTAAATTCAGCTTGACGACGTTTTAACTCACTTTGTAATGAAGCTAAACTACGATTGATTTCTGAAATATCCAAGTTTGTAATAGTACCAGCTAAGTGTGGTAATTTTAAACCTGTTTCTCTATTTTCAAAAGCACCAGCTAAACCTCCACCTTTGTAGTCGATAAGTACGAATTGTACTTCATATGGATGGAAATTCAAAGCCATTGATAAGATAAATGTAATGATAAATTCTGATTTACCAGAACCAGTCATACCAGCTATCAAACCATGTGGTCCATGAGCTTTTTCATGTAAGTCTAATTTAAATAATTCTCCAAATTCACTAATTCCAATTGGAACTGATAATGAATTAATCGGATCACTATCTTTCCATCTTGAAATACAGTTCAATTGGTTAACATTAGAAACGTTATACATTTCAAGGAATGTATACGTTGCTGGTAATTGGAACTTACCACCATTTAATGCTATTGGAATATTAGATAATACATAAGCATATTTTTCTAATGAGCCAAACATAAAATCTGGTGTAAAATTAATTCTCTTACTATCAGTTAATACTCGTTCAAATACACCACCAGTTTTATCATCAATTGAAATAAAGTGTTCTACTTCATTTGGTAATGAGTTTAATCTTTCTGTGAAGATTAATAAACTAATACCAAAGTATTCTTGAGATTCAATAACTGAATGTATTAAACTAACATTTCTAACTAAATCAATATCATCAGTAATAATTAAGAATCTAGTGGCTAATTTCAATTGTTCTTTATTAGTTCTTCCATAGCCGTCATCTTGAGCATCTTTAAGGGAACTTAACATTTCTTCAAAGTAAGCACTAATTTGACTAATTTCATCACTATTAGTACCAAAGAATCTTATTGTTCTATTATCATCCCAGAAATAAGGACAATCTTTAATATCATCCCAGAAACGAGAATTTTCATTATTAGTAAATACTACAAGTTTTAAGCTATCATATCCATGATAAGCAAATATTTGTAACAATAAACCTCTTAAGAACGGATCCGTTACCTCTTTAGAACCGATAATACCAGTTATATATTTATCAACAAAAGAATATGTAACTGGAACATTTTCTAACATACTAGTTTCTTTTTCTAGAATTCTTAAATATTCCATTAAGTTATCTTCATCTTCCATTGAGAAGTGTTCATCTGGATAAGCTATCTTAAAGAACGGTGGTATTGATCCAATACCTAAACGTAATGACAAGAAATCATAATCATCAGGATTCTTCTCCCATAAATTACGTTTTTTAAATAGAATAACATCGCCAACATCTTTTAAAGGAATATACTTCTCTATTAAAATTTGTTGTTCCTTTTTCATTTCTATTAAGAATTCTTCACGTTTCTTACTTACGTATGTACTATAACTTGCTTGTCTTTTTCTTTCATAAACTTTCTTTTTATGTTTGTTATACATTTTACTAATTGTTGGTAAAACTAACATACATATTAACATCGCTGATGCCGTTAATAATGAAGGCGCAGCAGATGATAATGGCGTTGTTCCATTTAATACATTTGTTAATGTAATAACTCCTGTCATAATAGAACTCATACCCATCATCATCATAGAACCCATTGTCAAAATGGCAGGCATTTCTTCTTGTTTTTGTTTTTGTGGAGGAGGATCTATTGTTAGATTCTTCTCTTCGATTCTTTCATCAAAACGTGGTGGTTTTAAGAAATAATCTTCTTTTTTATACATTTCTACAACAGGATCAGATTCAGTAGGAATCTTTCCATAATCCAAAGTAGGTATTGATCTTAATTGGAATACTGAAGAGTCATATTTAACCAATTTATTAGGATTATTAACATAGAAAATATCTCTTACTACAGATATTTTTAATCCTAACATAAAAATTGTATCACCATATTTTAATTCGGCTTGTTCACAAGGAATACCATTTACATACATAGGTATTTGTGGGTTTAAATTATAAACCGCATAAACCCCAGCATTAAATGTTAATTTCAATTGGTTTCTTGCAATACCTGGTTGTTCATAAGAAATAATATTAGGGAAGCTGCTTGAGTTATCTTGGCCACCATTGTTTCCAATATACCAAGACATCGTTCCCCCACCAGCTGCTGCACTTAAATTAATATTTAATTGGAATGCTCCAGTATCATATACAGGGCAAGTATAAATAACGTAGCTCTCGCCACGCATGACATTCTTTAAAGTATAAAATTTTTCAGATTCTAGTAATGTTTCATCAACAGCTGTACCATTTCTAAATACTTTTACCTCACTGTTGCTTTTAAGTACCCAGTTATTTTCAACTGCTTCAACATTAACCAAGTTTTCTCTGCGGTCGTTAACTATCCAATAGTTACCGAATATATCTTTAGGTAGAACCAAATTAACTAACTTGGTTGCATCCATTAGCATTATCTTCATACTGGCCACTCACCCTATTCTATATAAAATTATAACTTAAATATCGATTAAATACAATAAAAAAGAAAACTATTTTTCAATAGTTTTCTTCTCTTCATTTTTAGCTAATCCTATCACAATAATTAGAAGTATTATTAATAAAATCAACAATAGAATTAATAACCATAACCATGATAGTTTTCCAAGTAATTTTAAAATAAACACAAATAATAATACAACTAATAAAACCAATATTTTAAGATTAAATCCATTCTTACTCTTAAAGAATTCTCTCAATAATTCTTTATTAGCTTCACTTAAAATACTTTCATTTATTAAACTATCAATATTCGTTAATTTATGTAAGTATTTATTATAGGCATATAATACTGCCATTATAATTGTCATTAATCCAGCAACAGCAAAACAAATTGGATTTAATAAATTTATCGTTGCTAAGATATATGTAACAATAGAAGATACTATACCCACTCCAGTTAAAACTAAAGAATCTTTAATATTTTGTTTAATTTCACTAAATATTCTTACTCTTGCCTTAGCATTTCCTAAATTAAATAAATGATCTAAATATCTATTAAAACCAAATAAGAATGCTGCTACAATTGTTGCAACGCCAACAGCTATAAAAATAAACGGATTAAGAACACCTGTTCCAACAAAGATACATGATAATACAGTAGCAACAATTCCAGTTCCGGTTAGAATAAGTGCTGTTCTTACTCTCTTTCTTATTTCTTCGGCAATTCTTCTTCTCTTCTTTTCTACATCATCTTCATCATCACTTGCTGATTTAGTACTTATAATGCTGGAATCTTTTTTACCAGTATTTTTGGCATGGAAATGATCATCCTCATCTTTTTTATCGGTTGTACCTATAACAGTAGCCCCAATTACTGCTGCTCCTGCAATAGCTGCCTCATCTCCCTTATTAGTATTTTCGATATTGGTAGAATTAAGATTTAATTTTTCTAAGCCATCATTTTCTTTAGGATCTTCAATTCCCCTAACAGTAGAACCATCGATTCCTAAAAAAGCATTCATATCATCTTTAGGATTTTTGGGTATCTCCCTACCAATGGCAAAAGGATTATTATTTATATCGTCATCAGCTGGAATCTTTGATCCAGGAGGATAAACGATATTAACCCCACTAACAAAATTATTATTTCCCTGTTCTTGATTAGATGAATCAGATGGCGTCTCCACATCATTTTCTTCTTCACTACCGGTAGTAGCTTCTTGATTAGTTTCACCACCAAATGGTTCTTTTATACCATTTATATTATTTGACTCATCTTCTCCTGGGTTTTTACCATCTGGATTATTTCCTGAAGGTATATTGGTATCTTGAGAACCTTTTAATTTTGGAAGATCAAAAGGGTTATCTTCTGTTTCACTAGAACCTGTTGGTTTCGTTTCTTCTTTGTCTTCGTCTTCGCTTCCACCTTTTATCGGTTCTTCAAAATTAGGTTCATCTCCTGGACCAGGTTCTCCTTTATTATCTGAAGGAATTGGATTAAATTTTGAATTTGATTCTGGAATATCACCAGGAATTATAGTTTCATCTGAAGGATTATTTTCTTCAGTGTCTTCTCCCTCATTATTCGAATTGTTTTCCGAATCTTCTTCATTTTCATTTGAAGCTTCCGGTAAAATTGGTCCTGGTATTTGATTAGGATCAGGATTAGAAGGTTGCTTCTGATTTTTTTGTTCTTCTATATCTTTACCGTCTCCAGGTGGAACTAATCCGGGCACTGTCTCCTGCTCCACAGATTTTTCAGGAACTGTACCTTCTGGAGTAACTGAATCTTCCGGTTGTTCTAATTCCTTCATAACAACTCCAGTCATTTTTGGATATTCTGATTCACCAACATCTGGTAAGGAACCGATTGAAGTAACCAATTTATTCATGATACTATTTTCATATTCATTTGAGAATTTCTTAAGTTTAATGTCTTCTGTTGTTTCAAAAGTATTAATTTTATCTAATATTGATGCAAAAGCACCAATTACTTTACCAAGATGCAAATTAGTACTAATTGCAACATCACTTGAAATAGCTGATATTGAGTCAGCACTTTTATTAAATAAATCAGCATTAACAGTATAATCATGTTGATCTTCTGGCACTGGCAACAAATCTGTCGGTGTTTTTAAATTTAAATATTCTTGATAATCTTGATCTATGTTATAGATTTTTTTGGATGTTTTATCAACTTTAGTTAATAAAGATTTATCACCTATAGTATTAATACAATCGGTAATATTTTTTTCTAAAAGAGTTAACTTCTTACGAATTGAAGCAATTTTAGTTTGATTAGCTTTTATCATTCTCAATCACTCCATTTCTTATTATCGACCATATTAGCGTATTCTTTTTTTACTTTAGCCAAATAAAGAGTTAATTCATTTATCGTTTTTGTTATTTCATTACGAAAATTACCAACTAAATATTTGGTATCTGAAGAAAGAATATCTGAATGAACATCACCTAGTAATGTTTCTAATTCACCAATATAACCTTCCAACTCATCAATTTTATTCTTTAATTCTTCCATAGAATCACATCCACATTATTTTAATGAAGTGCTAGGTAATGAACCGATTGGAATTCGTCCATCATTACCATTAAATTCATAATATATTCCATTATCCTCTAAACGCCAATAGCTATAACTATTGTCATCACGAATCATATAAAAACCTTGACCATTATTAGGTTTAATCTTTGTACTAAAGACCCCAAAAGGTAATCCACTATCAATCTTAATTGATTTATCACCTGGAACATATATTACCTTTGGTAATTCTTTCCAACCATCTTCACTAGCACATACTGTACTCCACATATCTTTAAAGAAGTCAGATCCTGAAACCGTAACAACACTACTATCATTTATATCTGGAATTCCATATTGATGCAGTGCCAAATAAGCACCTTCTGGAATCTCAACATTTCCTCTAATAACTTTTACAGGTCCTGTTCCGTCATCAAAAGTCATTGCTGTAAAGCCTTGATTAAACTCGTCAGCCACATAGTTGCCAACAGTTCCTTCCATTCTTACAAATTCACCATTTTCATATGTGTATGCAACTGATTTTTTCCAACCATCATATGAATTATAATATTCCTCATTTCCATCATTTAATGAACGGAATATTGGTTTAGGATTTTTAGCACAATAACCCATTTCATATAAACCTAAACCCATAAATTCGTAAGGCATTCCATCTTTTGAAATAGCTACATCCCCAGGATAAACACTTAATGAACCAACACCTGTTAATAATAAATCAGATGATGCATAATCCTTAAGTAAAGATTCAACTTCAGAAGCCCTATATAAAGTTACTCCTGTCTCTAAATACTTAATATAATTTTTTCCTTCTTCATTAAGGCCTTCAACGAAGCTATTCCAATCCTCTTGTGTTATTTTATCAGCTTTATAAGCTTCATATTTAACATTAATTTTTTCTTCGACGATTCTTTTATCGATCTTTGTTCCGCCTTCAGTAATTACATTACTTATTTTTCCAGTATCATCACGTATAATGAAATATTTCTTACCTCCAACGATAACATATTCATCATCGCCATCTTTAATCGTTTTTATCTTTTGACCATCTAATTCTTCAATACCTAAAACTAAAGATATCAGAATTTTAAAGTCTTTTAAATCTTCAAATTCTTTAATTGAATCAAAGGAAATTGTTTTTGCATTCTCACCAAAAACTGAAGCTGCTACTGCTCCATATTCTTTACCTACTTCAATAACTTTATTTGTCCAGCTTTTAAATAAATAATAATAGTTTTTAAAACCTGCACATTTTTCATTCCATTCCCTCAAAAATTCGATACCTTTATCTCCATAAAGAGCACCACTATCAAAAATTTGTATTGAAGAATTTATTTCAAAATCAATCTTTAACATCGCCTTATAAAATTCTTCATAAGCCGCTTGTAAAGTTATTAAATCATTATTAACTAATTTATAATCAAATAGATCTGTGGTATTACTACTCATCGCTACCACTTCCTAATCCATTACAAATTGTTTCAATATCCGTAGTTAAAACTTCTACACTTTTTGAAACATTAGCTAAAGCTTCTGAATAAGCGCTAAGCGTATCTAAAATGCCTTGCATACTGTCTGAAAAAGCATCAACATTTTCCGCCATAAAGACATTATAAGATTCACCTTTCCATGAACCATTCATGCTTTTAAAGGTGTTTTTAATAGTTTCAAAACTATTACTCATAATCTCTTTTTCTTTATCTAAACTGCTTTTAAGAGCATCTAAATCCGTGTTTGAAGCAACAAAATCATATACTGCCATTGTATCACCCTTATCCGCCTATTATCTATTAAAATAATACTATCAATTCATATTCTAGTCAAATAAAAAAACAAGATAAAATCTTGTTTTTTATTGATTATTTCCTGTTCCATAAACGCTTGAAGCAACTTCGCTTTGCGCATTAATAATTGTTGGAACTTGAACATTTAAAAAGTTATTAATTCTTGATTGCATCAAATTATAAAAAGCTTCAGCTCCACCTTCAAACAATTTAGAACTATAAGCTCCAAGTGTTGCAGCTAAAGCAGCTCCACCTGTTCCAAAAGCAGCATCTATTTCAGTTTGAATAGCTGTAAATTTTTCTTTAATTTCTTCATTGTTTGTTAAAGCATTAGAAAGTGCTGTTTTTGTTGTATCTAGATTAATTCTTTCAAAAGCCATATCTTCATTCCTCCTAAACTATCCACGAGCAGCATTAACTGCTTTAGTACTAGCTTCTTCTGCTACGCCTTCGTCTACATCACTCTTGGCAACAAAATCTCCAATTTCTTTTGCAAAATTATCGATTTCACTTAAAACATTATTTTGAAAAGATATTACTAACTCTTTTCCTGTTGCACTCTCTGGAGAAATACCAGTTTTCATTAAAGTATCATTAACAGTTGTTACCAATTGTGCTGATAATGAATCAAGATTTGCTTTCAATGATGCTAAATTAGTATTAACTGTTGCCCATTCAGCAGTATCATAATGAACTACAGTTCCTTCTTCTATTGACATATTGTCACCCTCCTCGTAAGTATATCTATACTCTATACTTAAATCATATAATCTATTGGAAATGAAGTCAAATAAAAAGAGCTTTATTTTACAAAGCTCTTCTTTTATTTATCATATCTAGTTTTATTTTCTAAATCACTAGTGATTAATTTAATAAATTCATCATAACTTACAGTAGTTGTTTCTTCACTACCAGCACGACGATAAGATACTGTATTATTATCAACTTCTTTTTGACCCAATACTAACATATAAGGTATTTTCTTTAATACAGCTTCTCTCATCTTATAGCCCAATTTTTCATTACGATCATCTAAATGAACTCTAAAACCTAATGCTTTTAATTTATTGAATAAATCTTCAGCATAAGCTAAATGATATTCATTATTAACTGGTAATACTTCTAATTGTACTGGAGCTAACCATAAAGGTAAATATCCTCTAGTTTCTTCTAGATAGAATGCAATAGTTCTATCAATTGAACCAAAGATAGCTCTATGTATTACCACTGGAGTCTTTCTATTACCTTCTGAATCAATATAACTTAAATCAAATCTAGCAGGTAAACAGAAATCTAATTGACAAGTAGATAAAGTAAATTCATTACCTACAGCTGGTTTTAATTGAACATCTAATTTAGGTCCATAGAAAGCAGCTTCTCCAATCTTTTCAACATATGGAATCTTTAAATCTTTCATTATTTTTCTTAAAGCATCTTCAGCAGTATTCCACATTTCATCATCATCATGGTACTTAACTTTATCTTCTGGATCACGAAGTGATAATTCAAAGCTAAAATCAGTAATACCCATTTCTTTATAAACTTCTAGAATTAAATCAACTACACCTTTAAATTCTTGTTCAATTTGTTCAGGTGTACAGAAAATATGTGAATCATTTTGACAGAAAGTTCTTACTCTTTCAATACCTTTTAATGAACCACTAGTTTCATAACGACAATCTCTAGCTATTTCAGCAATTCTAATAGGTAAATCTCTATATGAATGAATATCATTACCATAGATAACCATATGATGAGGACAGTTCATTGGACGTAATACATATTGTTCATCTTCAACATCCATTATTGGGAACATAGCATCTTTATAATGTGCTAAATGTCCTGAAGTTTTATATAAATTAACATTTCCTAATGGTGGAGTTTGAACGTGTAGATATCCTCTTGCTAATTCTTTATTTCTAATATATGTTTCTAATATGTTCCATAATAAGAAACCATTAGGTAAATACATTGGTAATCCTCTACCAACTAAATCACTCATCATAAATATTCCTAAATCTTTACCTAATTTACGATGATCTCTTTGTGCTCTTTCTTCTAATTCTTTTAAGTGTGCTTGTAATTCTTCTTCAGTTGGGAAACAAACACCATAAATTCTTTGAAGCATTTTATTATTAGCGTCACCTTTCCAATAAGCACCACTAAATTTAGTTAATTTGAAATTCTTACATAACTTCGTATTTTCAACATGAGGTCCTCTACATAAGTCAGTAAAGTCTCCTTGTGTATACATTGTAATAGTAGTTTCTTCTGGATCCATTCTACTAATTAAGTCTACTTTATAAGGATCATCTTTAAATTGTTCTAAAGCTTCTTCTTTGCTAATTTCATGTCTTACGATATTCTTAGAATCTTTAGCACATTTTTTCATTTCTTTTTCAATTTTTTCTAAGTCCTCTTCAGTAATTTTTACATCACCTAAATCAATATCATAATAGAATCCCTCTTCTACTACTGGACCAACCCAGAATTTAGCTTCTGGATATAAATGTTTTACAGCTTGTGCAAGTAAGTGAGCACAGCTATGATTTAACATATTAAGTTTTTCATCTTCTTTAAAATTTACCATTTCCTATCTTCCTCTCTTCTTCATCTTCTTTAAGGATTTGTTCTACTTTTATTTCAGCCAATCGATCCCTAATTTCATTAATTCTTTGAAGCATTTTTTCTTCCTTTTCAACATCTTTAATCGGGAACTGTAATTTTGCTTTAAGATCGAACATTTCATTAATTAATATCATTTCTTCTTGGGTTCGTTCTTCCATAAATACCTCTTTCTAAATAAAAAAACCACAAAATTGCAAGGAGCAATTCTGCGGTACCATCCTTTATTTTTCTTAATTTAGATAACGGCTATTAAACCGGGTATTATTATACCTCTCAAGAAATAGTAATTATTAAGTCTCCTATTAGTTTCCACCAACCACTAACTCTCTTTAAGCAAGTTTCTTAATAATCGTGTTTTCTCTCTTCGAACTAACTAAATGATAAGACTAAAACTATGTTTTGTCAAATTATTTAATAGTTTTTTCCAATTTCTTAACATCTTTATTGAATTCTCTCTTCGCTCTTTTAACATCTATTTTATCTTCTATGCGTAAGTGAGCTAGAACTCTTTCAAAGTCTTTGCCAATACTTTCCCCTTCAATGCCCATCTCTCTTGGTTGATCAATGAATATTTCATTTTCGTCCATTCTTCGAGCTTTTCTAACGAATTCTTCACTACAAGTATGTCCGTATCCATCTTCCCAATCTTCTGTAACATCTAAGGTTTCTAATACTCTAAATAATAATCTTCTTAAGAACTCCACATAACATAAAGTTTTATATAATGAAGCCTTATTAAATGTTTCACTATTATTTTTTATATTAACATCGATATCTATGAATTCAGAACTATATTTACTCAATTCAAATGTGTTTATTTCTACTATATAACCAGCTCTTTCAAAAGCATTTACTAAAGCAGCTACTATTAAAGCTCTATGTAGAACTTGTTTTTTAGTAGTTCCGTGATAATAAGATAAAGCTATATTCACTCTTATAAATTTTGGAACATAAACACTTCTAGATGTTTTAAAGCATAAAGGATTTCCAGTTACATAAGAAGGAACATCTACATATCCTCCTCCTGGAGACTTAACATCAATGTACTCTCTAACATAATCAGCTGCTGCTTCATCTAGTTTTTCACTTAGAGTTAAGAAATTACGATATTCTCCTCTTGGCGGAGATTCCAACGATTCTAAAGCTTCCTCATATGGTAAACCAGCCCACTCTTCGCCATTTGTTAGACTATGTAATCTTGAGAATACTTCACCATTAACACGAGGATTAGAAGACAAGTACTCATATAAATCATGCAAGCTTCTAAATACAGCTTTATATCTAACATATCTTTCATTTCCCACTAAAACTTCTTCAGGTTCATAAATATTGAATGGAAACTCTTTATTATTGTTTGGATAATTTATTTTTCTCATATACTCTTCCTTCCTTTCCTCTTCTTCTCTTAATTGCTCAAATTCCTCACGACGTTTTCTTATAAATAGTATGCTTAATATAAAATCTCTTAAACTTATTAATGATTCTCTAATATCAGCCATACTATTTCTTCTTTTCTAATTTTTTAACACTATTTATAACTTCTGTAGCTTCATAAACAAATACGCAAGCTATCTCGTGAGCATCTAATTTTTCTAGATTCTTTTTATTTAGTATTTCTACGAAATCTCTAGAAACATCCCCTTCTACACTAAACTTTGTTTTAATATTTTTAATTAAGTGTGCTAAGTAATCAACTTCTTTTGTTTGTACAAAGATACCATTGATTAACATTGAAGCAGTCATCGAATTTTCACTAATACACTCTGCAATTGTTGAAGCATCTCCAGTAGTAACGTTTCCTTCTGAAGAATCCATTCCACTAGTAACTGCCCAACTATTACATAATTCTCTAAAGTAACGGAAGAAATTTAACCATTCATCTCGACCAGCTAAAATCTTACTTTCAACCGAATCACTATAACCAACATAGATATGTACTAATCTTTCTAATGAAGATTCATCCATTCTACTACGAGCAGTATATTCTCTATTTCTTCCTTTACCAGTAGTATTACCAGCAGCAATCATTCTAGCATTTGCATTAATAGGAACAAATCTTCTCTTTGCAAATTGAACTCTAACATCCTTTTCAGGATTATCTATTTTATTAACTAATTTGGAAATAAATGTACCTAAAACGATAATGTTATCAGGATTGCCATTATCGAATTCATCATAGAAAATAGTTTTTCCATAATAAAGTGCATAGAATAAAGCATTCTCATCGAAGATTCCTCTAACGTCATTATATGAAGTTACAGAGTGTTCTTCTGTAATCTTTCCACCATCTAACAACTCTGATCCTACAACTTTTACTAATAAATCAGCAACAGTTGTTTTTCCAGATTGAGTTGGTCCATAGAAATATACAATTTTCTTACCCATTAAATACCAAGGTAAAGCTTCTCTTAATGCTTCTGGAATTATATATCCTTGTTGTTCTAATGATTTAATTCTCTTTTCAATTTCCTTCATTCTCTCATCAAAAGGATTCGCTCTATTAAAAGCCGGTAGAATACCTTCTGTCATATTAAATTTAGGAACTAAGAAACTTTCTTCTGGAACAACAATATCACTACTAGGAACGACAACTCCTCCACTAGGGATAACTAATCCAGCTTTAGCGCCATTTATTTCTCCTTGAGCAGCACTAAATTGTAATAAAGCTTTCATAACCTCTTCATTGTCTGTAGCTACCTTTAAAGATTGATGCAATTGAGGATTATTCTCAACATAATTCTTTAATGTTTCTAAACAAGTTTGCGTTTCTTGTTGAATTCTTAATAATTCTCTTGTAGTTGTTCCAGATAAACTTCCAGCAATAACTCTAATTTGTTCAATCTTTTCTCTAGCATCAACTAACAATTGATTGAATACTTGATCGCTATTAGCTTTCATAGTTTCTTCTAAATTAACTAGATATTTATTTAATTCTTCTTGTAATTCTTTTTTTGCAATATCTAAATCCTCTTGCATTTTTTGAACTGATTTAGTTGCAAATTCTTGAATTTGATCAACACCTTTGCTAACCGTTTCATTTAAAGCATCAACACCTAATTTAGTTTTAGTATCTACTCTTTCAACATAGCTATCAACTTTCTTTTCTAGGATTTCTAATTTATCTAAAATTCCTCTAGCTTTTTCTACTTCTCTTGAAATAGTCGCAACAGTTTTTTCATTAATTCCAGGATATACTCCATATCTCATTCTAGCTTCATCTATTCTTTTTTGTAGATAAGCGTCATCATCAGATAAGATACTTCCGAATAGATGTAAGAAAGAAATTATCTCTCTTTTAATTAATCCTTGATCATCTACTTCTCTAGCAATTTGTACTGCAAAGTAAACTATCTTATCAAAATTATGAACTAGATTTTGATCATCAGTGATAATATCCATTATTTGAATAAAATCATTTCTATTTTCAAAAATACTATATAATTCAGAACTAAATAAACCTTTGTTTATTAAGTTGAAATAATGAGTTATTACTTCATTTTTAACATCTTCAAATTCTGGAGTTCTTTCTCTTTGAGGGAAGAACAATCTTACTTTATTAATAAGATTTCCTAATGCTAATTTGAATTCTTCTAATGATTCATAATCATGTCTTAGAAGTTCAATAACTGCACACTCTAATACTTCAGCATCAACAAAATCATTTATTACTTTTCCGTCTTTAATTTCATTAATGTAGAATAATAAAAATTTCTTACTCTCTCTTTCTAATTTCGAATATCTAATATATTTAATTAATTCTCTGTAAATTGCCATTTCATCTCTTTTATTAACAATTCCCATATTTTATCGCCTCGCTAACTTTTTCTTTAGTTTACTAGCTACTAGTAAGTCAGCTCCTTTAATAATTTCATCTTCCTGACTTAATGTAACTAAGCCATCTCTTTTTAAACCTTTTAATTTTTTCTTACTTTGTGCTGTATGATAAAAATATTTATCTTCTAAATAAGAATCATAATAACCATTAGTTCTCATAATTCCACCAAAGTAAGTTTCAATTACATAAACGCCTTCTTTTGGATCAACTAGAATACCAAATACTCTTTTACTTACTTGATCCATAACAACAAGATTAGCATGTGCTTCAAATGTTTTCTTTCTACGATATTCTTTTGAAGCATATTCTCTTAACATAAATTCATCATTTATAATTGCCAAATATTTATTATGACCAATTACTATTTCATCTACTTCACTTAACTCTTGTACTTGATTGTTGACCCCATATAAAGCATTCCATGGTAATTGATACCACACCATATCATCATCGCTATCAATACTACTGATGTTAGGTAATGGATTTTCACACTTTTCCAATTCTCTTGTTTTATAAATAGCTATTTCGCCATTTTTAGTTACTCTAAAAATATTGACAATAGTATTATTCTTTTTAACTTCAAAACTATTATTTATAAACAAGCCATAATCACTAAAGTGTGTATTAACAGTAATATCATTATTGTTAAAACTAATGGACATCTCTAATGGTTTAAAGTTTTTTTCTCTACTTCTAATTTTTAAATTAGCAGTATTACCATCAAAGCTTATAAAGTTGATTAATAGCATATCAACTGTGCCATCAATTTTATACTCCATACCATAATTAGTTCTAAAGCCATTAACTACGTTATCAGCAAATGTTACAGTTTTATCTGTACAATCAAAAGCTAATTTTAAATGATATTTAACTATTGGTAACAATTGTTTTAAAACATCGCTTTCAAACAATAAAGATCTGTCATAACTTTTCTTACCAGCATAGAATTCATAGATTTCATTAATCTTCGTTAAGTCCCCTGATTCTAAAATAGTTTTGGTCCTTTCATCGATCTTTATTTCTTTCCTTTTTCCAAACGGATCAAATCTCGGATCACTTACTAGCATTCCTTTTTCTTGATTATAAACTTGGAATACTTTTCTAACGAATTCATCAAAGTATTTATCTTTAGAACACAAACTCATATATTTGCCACCATCATACATCACATATAAATTAGGCATTACAGTCATTTTGTCTCCATAAGATGATGGAGCTAGATCACTAAAGCTAATTTCTTCTATGTCTTTTATTTCATTAATCTTTACTAACATAGAATCCATTCCTCGTAATATTAATTCTCTTTTTTCCATCCGGCATCTCTCCTTTTTTCAAAGGTCTAAAAAAAGACCTTTATGAATATTCATAAAAGTCTTGTTCAATTAAGTTTAAACCGGTTAAAACGTCCTGACGATATTAAACCATCTCTAGATGAGAACTACTCCCTCTTAAGTACCTTAAGTATACCATATTTTAGGGGATTTTTCAAGAGGTCGACCGTCTTACGCTCTTACCTTCGCTTCTTTAATTATTATCAAAATACTAAATGAAATTACTAATACTGAGAACAATATTACAAAAACATCTTTGGTATTAGGATTCTCTACTATTACTGTTTCTATCTTTGGTTCTTCATAATTATTTTCGAAAAATCCAATCGTTTCTCCCAAAACAGAAGAATTTTTAACATTCAAATAATCACCACCAGGATAATATTCACATGCTGATCTACCTGCTCCATTTAAAACACGAGTATATTCTCCAGTTGTTACATTAAACAATTTAGCAAAGTTATTATCAAGCATTCCATATATTCCGTTAAATTGATCACCCAATTTTATGACTTCTATACTAGATTCATAAAATCGAAAATCTCCACTAGAATATGCACCACAAAGCGGTGTTCTAAGATTAGATATGTCTATATACTTCAATCTTGGTAAAGAAAAAGATGTAGAAAAAATAGATTGTTCAGGATTTTCAAAGTCCCAATGTGATAAATCCAAATATTCAAATCCACAGGTATGAAAAATGCCAGTCGCATAAGATTCAGGCCCAAGCATTAACCAGGTCATATCCATACTTTCAATATTCTTTGTCTCTCCAAACATATAATTAGCATCTTTCAATTTGTTTGTCTGCGAATGAGATGATATTTTAAGTGTTCTCAAATGATCAGCAGCATGAAACATATATTGAGCACTTTCCAAAGACTCAAAAGTGAACGATCTTAAATCTAGTTCTTCTATATCATGAGAATTCATAAACATTGAACTCATAGTTGTCACCTTACTTGTATCAAAAGAACTTAAATCTAATTTTTTGCTTCTGGTAGATTCAAATGCACTTGCCATATCTGTAATATTTGATGTATCAAAATGTGAAAAATCAACTTCCTTATTATCTAAATTGCCATAGGCAAAAATTCCTCTTTTTGATGAATATCTAACAAAATTTAAATTTGTAAATTTTGGCTTAAATGCTTCTTTAAACTCTATTTTTGTTGGCTTTATTTCAACATTATTTAAAAAATAAGATGTTGTAATTATTTCTTCTAAACGCTCTGCACTGTCTTCCCCGCCACGATAATAAACCTTTTTGTTTTCCAAATCTACTGCTCGATCTGGGGTTACGTTACTACCAAAAGGTGTTGAAAATGAACTAGTATCCAAATCCTTAATTCTTATAAATGATAGAGTTTTCGTTTCCAAATCGAAAACTCCATACGCTTCTCCTTCTAATTCTTCTTCTGTTGCATGATATGGTTCTTTATATTCATACTTTGGAATCTTATCTTTATATTCTTTTTCTACTGAACCTAATTCAAAAGTATAAAGACTCACTATATTACTATTAAAATCTTTTCTTAATCTTACTAATATTTTTTTATCATCATAGGTATATCCTTCAATACCTTCATTTTTTTGAACAATATAATAAAAGGTATTTGTTTCTGTTTGATATTGTTCTGGCGCCTCTGGTAACTCTATTTCACCAAAATCTACCACTCCATCTTTATCATTTTTAACTTCTTTTATAACATTTCCTTTATTATCTTCTAAATAGAAAGAGAACTCTCCTTCCTCTAAATCTTTACCATTTAAAGAAACTTTTGTTTTAATGTTTGTCGTTTCCGCAAAAGTAACTGATAAACAAGATATAAATAACAAAATTAAGAATGCTACCTTTTTCATAATAATCTCCTATTCTTATCTAATTAATTCGTCACCAATCTTTAATGTTTTTATTTTTTTATTATCTATTAATGCTTTTTTTATTTCTTCATTAATAAAATCTCTATCAATATATAAATATATTGTTTCAATTTTCTTTGCTATTTCTAATAGTTTTATATCTACTTCATCCATATGCTTTAAATAATATTTATCATTAATTCCTAAATAATTTTTAAATACATAATCATAACCGATTGCTATTGGTTGATCTTCTTGCGTAAACTCAAGTAACCCTTCTTCAATTTCTAAACTAGGAGCATAAAGAATTGTATTAAAATGCCATTCGTGAAGATGCTCTATTACTTCATCTAAAGTAGACTCTCTAATTGTGTAATACTCAGAACGACATTTAAAAGCATTCAACTTTTTCATCTTTACACCTATATCCTAAATTCTTTACTTCGATCACAATCAAATTTATCTGACTCTTCAAACAATGGTACCTTCGTTCCATCTTGAAGAATTTTATATTTTACTGGGAAAGAAATCTTTGCCTTAGCAGCATTATATGCCATTACTTCATCTAATTTGGCTTCTAACTCTTCATCATCTAAAGTACTAGAAACACGATATACTTCTCTAATAGCATCCCTTATTATTGGACCTTTAATTCCTTTGTTAACTTTATTAAGAATATATTCCCCAATGTCACCCATAAACAAACTAAATCTTTCTTCGTCTATCATTGGTTCAATTTGTTTACATTCTGGATATTTATTTAATAGCATTTCACCAAATTCTAAATCTAACTCTTTAAATAGTAGAATAACTCCTTTTAAGAAATTTCCACAAATTAAAGCCGGTTGATTTTTTATTTTATTCATAAATGATACACATGTATCATATGGAGATTTTAAACGCCAAATGATATCATCTAGATTTTCATCTTTTAATTCATCATTCACCGCACAAAGTTTTACCATAAACGCCTTTAAATTTGATGGCGGTTGTTGAGCTCTAAAAACATTAGCGAAATTAGTTCTAAAATACTCAGCCTTTTTACTATCGATTTTTTCCAATTCATTCATATAGTCTGCTAAGTTTCTTCTAAACGTAGCATAAAACTCAACCACATTTTTAAATAAAGCTGTCTCTTTTTCCCTTATATTTTTACCAATTCTAACATTGACTTTTTCATTTAACTCTTCTTTAGAATGAACAAAGAATATTTCTTCAAGATAGAAAAATGATAAATAATTTTCTCTACGTATTGTATTGTATTCATCAGGCGTTAAGAAAGCGTAATTATAAGAATCATTTTCCATGTCATTATCCCATGTTGGGTCAGCAAAATAAATGCCGTCTATTCCATATTTTGGATCAACAATATTAACCATAATACGTGCATGGTTACCTACTCTTGTCTGGACACCATCAGGAATATCTAAAGTATCCAAATCAATACCATCATGTCCTACATTAACGGCAACACTTAATTCTGAACACCCTAATCCTAATTTGTTTAGTAGATCAGCTAGTAATGTTGCAAAACCAGCACATACCATATACTCACCTTCAAGAACTTTATACAATTGTCTGGATTCTTCTTTATTCTCGTGATTTTCTTTATACTTTTTAAATTTTTTAACTATATTATAAGCATATAAGTATTTTTCAAAAGGACTTAAATTCAATGCTGGTTTAATCATCTCTACTAATTGCTTTTCATATTTAACATAATCTTTTAAAGAGTACTCTTCATTAATTCCTACCACTACTTTAATTCTATCGTTATTTAAATATTTCAAATGATTAAAGATTACTTTATTAAATTCATTCTTATAATCATAATTATCACTCTCTTGAGCACGAATTTTATATTCCGGTCTTTTACCAAGACTCTCAAATCTATCAATTACCTTTAAAAAAGATGCAAAATCAGTACATTTATAAAAGGATACCATTTTTATATTAGGAACATACTGCAAATAATCTATTTCTTCATCACTTATTGGTTTTGTAAAAACAAGAGTATCAGTTCTATTCGCTTTTTCATAATTTAAACCATCTAATATTGTTTTCCTATCATTATAAAAAATCTTTTTGCCATAGATACCTTCTAATTCTGGTACTACTGCTTCTGTTTCAATAGATTTAATATTTGAATTATATAAAATTTCATAATCATGAGCAGTTAAAACATATCCACTATTTAAATTACCTAATTGTACTTTTTTAATATTAGGATTACTTGCAAGAGCTTTTAAAAATCTATCATTAATAAAATCTTTACCAAGGATAAAAAAACTACTCTTACTATTTAGGCAAGCCATTTCAACAAGATCATCAATTTCATTCTTGTGTTCTTGATAAAAGCCTCTGTCAATTCCAAAAACAGTTCCTATAAGTGATAAATTTACACCATACATTAAAGGATGTTTAGGAGTCGCATAAACAAATGCCTTGTTATCATTAACTTGAATGCTAGGTGCAATAGATACTTGGTCAAAAGAAAGACCAGCTATTTGTTCTCTAGCTGTTTCTAAGCTCAAATCTCTAAGATCCCATCTTCCTACATCGAAAGCATCTACTATTTCCATACACTTCACCTATTATAAATTATACCATAAAAAAAGATAGTTTATTCACTATCTTCTTCATCTTTACTTCCTCTATTTTTAAATTGCAATGTAATTGGTGTTCCTGTAAAGTCAAAATTATTTCTAATTGTATTTTCAAGATATCTTTCATAACTAAAATGAACTAAACCTTTATCATTACATCTAAAAGTAAATTTTGGAGGACATATTCCTGTTTGACTACTGAAATATATCTTTAGTTTTCTTCCTTTATAACCAGGTGCTTCATGTAAGTCAGTAGCATCATTAATAACATTATTTAATAATGATGTCTTAACTTCTCTCCTATTATTTTCATAAGCACTAATAATTTCTGGCATTAATGTATGCATTCTTTTTTTCGTCTTAGCTGAAACAAATACTTGTTTTGCATATCTCATAAATTGGAATTCATTTTCTAATTTTAATTTCCAATCTTTAAGAGCTTGGTCTTTATCTTCAATAGTGTCCCATTTATTAACAACAAGTACTAATCCTTTACCAGCATCAATTGCATAACCAGCAATATGTTTATCATGTTCAATTATTCCTGTTGAAGCATCTATTACAACAACACAAACATCACTTCGATCAATAGCTTTTAAACTTCTAAGTAAACTATATTTTTCAATTGATTCATATATCTTACCTTGTTTACGCATTCCGGCAGTATCAATAACAGTATAGTCTGCACCATTATATTTAAACTTCGTATCAATTGAATCTCTAGTTGTTCCTGCAACATCAGATACAATAGATCTTTCTTCATTTAAAATTGCATTTACTAAACTACTCTTACCTACATTAGGTCTACCTATAACACAGAACTTAATACTATCATCTACTGGATCATCATTTTCTTTAAAATCTTCAGTAATCGTTTCTAATAAAACATCAAACCCTAAATTATGAGATGCTGAGATTGGAATTACATATTCAAATCCTAATTCATAATAGTAATAAACTCTTTCTTGTTGCATATCATAATTATCTAATTTATTTAAAGCTACAATTACTTTTTTATTGGTTTTCATTAACATGTCACGAATATATAAATCGTTACTTGTTAAATCTTCACGTCCATCAACAATAAATACTATTACATCAGACTCCGCAATAGCTATTTCCGCTTGAGCTTGAATATCTTTATTAAAATCACCATTTCCTAAATCAATACCACCAGTATCAATTAGTAAAAATGTTTTATCATCATAAGTAACATCGCCATATATTCTATCTCTTGTTACACCAGGTGAATCTAAGATAATCGATTTTTGTTCTTTAATTAAACGGTTAAAAATTGTACTCTTTCCAACATTAGGTCTTCCGATTAAACAAACAGTCTTTTTCATTAGAACCCCTCCAATTCGTATGTATTTTAGCATATTTATTATCTTAAGTAAATTATTACAAAAAAAGAATGCTATTTCAAGCACCCTTCAATAATTGAATATAATTCTTCTCTTCCTTTTTTCGTTACTGAAGAGAATAAAACGATGTTATCATTTTCTTTTAAAGTAAATGATTCTTCTAAAGCTTTATCTACTTTATCACGATCTTTTTGTTTAACTTTATCATACTTAGTTGCTACAATTGTAACATCTAAATTATAGTATTTTAAGAAATTAAACATTAATTCATCGTCTTCTGTTGGTTTGTGACGATAATCTACTAATAAAAATACTCTTTTTAAGTTTTCCCTATTGATCAAATATTCTTCAATCATCATGCCAAACTTTTGTTGCTTTTCACGATCAACCTGTGCATAACCATAACCAGGAGCATCTACTAAATAAAATTCATCATTAACTAAATAAAAATTCAATGTTTGCGTTTTTCCTGGTGTTGCACTTGTATGAGCAAAGTTCTTTCGCGCTACTAAAGTGTTGATAAAAGAACTTTTACCAACATTACTTCTTCCAACTAATAAGAACTCACTCTTATTATCCTCAGGATATTGACTTGCTCTAACGGCTAAGCATTTCAATTCAACCGAATCAATTTTCATAGTATCACCACTCACAATTATTTAAACAAAAAAGGCCACCCTTGTCAAATAACCACTTTTTATACAATAAACATATTTTTTTATAACAAAAAAAGGATAAAAGCCTTAATTTTATCCTTTTATTCTACGGTAACACTTTTAGCTAAATTACGCGGTTTATCAACATCTAATCCTCTTGAAACAGTTATATAATATCCTAATAATTGTAATGGTATAACTGTAAGTGATGGATAGAAATATTTATTTGTTTCTGGAATTTCTATTGTATAATTAGCAACTTTACTTACGTCAACATTTTTTGGTACAACACCAACAACATAAGCACCTCTTGATTTAACTTCAACAAGATTGCTAATTGTCTTTTCTAATATTTCTTCTTGTGTAGCAATACCAATTACCAAAGTTCCATCTTCAATTAAACTTATTGTTCCGTGTTTTAATTCCCCAGCTGCATATGCTTCACTGTGAATATAACTAACCTCTTTTAGTTTTAAGCTTCCTTCTAATGATATTGCATAATCTAGTCCTCTACCAATATAGAAAGCATCTTTAATTCCGGCGAATTTACTAGATAACCTTTGAATCTTTGTTGTTAAGGTTTTTAAGATATCTTGAATCTTGTCAGGAATTGTTTTTAATTCCTCTAATAATTCCAAATATACATCATCTTTAATTTTCTTTTTAACATAAGCCATTTGTATAGCTAATACATAAGCTGCAATTAATTGTGTACTAAATGCCTTTGTTGTTGCAACAGCTATTTCTGGACCTGCTAGAGTATATAATACGTGATTTGCTTCTCTAGCAATAGATGAACCAACGACATTAACAATTGCTAATGTTTTAACTCCTTGATTTTTAGCTTCTCTTAAAGCAGCTAAGGAATCAGCAGTTTCACCTGATTGACTAATTATAATAACTAAACCGTTTTTATCTAAAATAGGTTTTCGATATCTAAACTCTGAAGCTATTTCTACTCTAACTGGAATTCTTGTTAAATCTTCTAAAACATATTGAGCACAAACTCCAACATGATAAGCTGAACCACAAGCAACAATATATATTTGTTTAAATTTCTTAATCTCTTCAACTGTTAAACCTGTCGCACTTAAATCAATTCCATCTTCCTTAACAAAAGAATTAATGGTTTTCTTAACAACATCTGGTTGTTCATTGATTTCTTTAATCATGAAATGTTCATAGCCTTCTTTTTCGGCAGCCGAAACATCCCATTTGATTTCCTTTAATTCTTTTTGAACTTCATCACCGTTTAAATCATAAAAAATTACTTTATCTTTCTTTAAACATGCAGCTTCTAAATTATCAATATAATATACTTTATTAGTATATTTTAAGATTGCTGGAACATCTGAGGCTACATAATAGCCATCCTCTGCTTCTCCAATTATCATTGGTGAATCTTTTCTTGCTACCCATAATTCATCTGGATGTTCTTTAAACATTACAGCTATAGCATAAGATCCTCTAACTCTAACCATTGTTCTATTAATAGCGTCGATTGGACCCATCTTATACTTCTTATAATAATAATCAATAATATTAGTTAATACTTCTGTATCTGTCTCACTATATAACTTATAATCATGTCTTCCTAGTTTTTGAATTAATTCTTGATAGTTTTCAATAATACCATTATGAACTAAAGTTACATTTCCATCATTTGATACATGAGGATGAGCATTAACTTCACTTGGTTCTCCGTGTGTTGCCCATCTCGTATGACCAATACCAATTGTTCCTTTTAATTCTTTATCTTGAAGTTTTTCTTTTAAATTTGTTAATTTACCTTTTGCTTTAAAAACTTCTATTTCCTTATCTCTAATAGCTACTCCAGCTGAATCATATCCTCTATATTCTAATCTTGCTAGACCATCTAGAAGAATATCAACAGCTCTTTTACTACCGTTATAACCTACAATTCCGCACATAAAAATCCTCCGTGTCAATTAATTCAAGAGAATTATCCGCAATTCTCTTTATTTATTTTAATTATATAATAAGCATATATTTAAACGCAAAAAAAGGAAGTAAATTTACGTCAATTTACTTCCCCTAATACTATCGTTAAACTATCAAGCATTATATCAACACTATCTAATACTATATCAAAATATTCACTTTGTGCTTCATAGTAAGCAATAATCAACTTATTATCTTTTTTATATACACTTACTAATACTTGATTCATTTCATTTTCATATAGATAAGAATAATTTTCATAGTTGTCATTATCATCATATATTTTGTTAATTAACTTATAATCTGTATTCTGACTTTCAATACTAAATAATATTTCATCTATAATATCAACTAATTTAGTATCCATATAACGATCATCTAATTTTTTTCCTTGAACCTTAAATTTAGCATTCGATTTTTTGTGAACTAAATCCAATTCATTTTTGATACTCTTAGCTCTCCAAGTTGTATCATATTTAATTTCAAAGAACTCATTTTTATACTCAATAATTTTAACTTTCGATGAATATGAAATTCCAATTGCTAATAATAAAACTAAAAAGCCAACGACTAATAATACTACATCTCTCTTTTTCATCTTACTTCTCCATTATTAAGACAATCAGGTATTTGTCATTATCTTTTATAACTATTTTATAATCATTATTAGCTAATATTGTTTTTCTCTTATCGTTAACCAACAATTCAAATCCTTCACTTTTTAATTCTTCGACATAATCAGAAACTAAATATATTGAATCTAAAGACTCACTAGCTTGATTACGATATCTAATACTTACTATCCTATCTTTGTAAGATGCTTTAATAACATCTAATTGAATCTTTTCTTCTATCTTTCCAATTTCTTTATATTTATTCCAAACTTTTTTTGGAATACTATTATATTCTTTTTCATTAGCATAATTAGCATAATATAATTCTTTAAAATCATCTAATGGTGTAAATTTAATATCCATGAATTTCTTTTCTACTAACATTTTTTGCATATCTACTAAATAATTAGTACTATTTGCATAAGATAACTCCGAATTAATTAAATCAGCAACATTAAAACCTACTACTTCACCATTTTTATTATACAAAGCTGCTCCTACATCAGAATTAGTTAAAGCAAATAAATTTCTTAATCTTCCATTTTCAGAAGAAATAAAAGAACCATATGTAATACTAAATCCACCATTATTTTTACTATCAATCATAAATAATTTATCATCAGTTTTTAAATTATTTACATTACCAAAAGTAACTTTTTTTCCAGTTTCTTGATTTAATCTTAACAATACAACATCATAATTACTATTAGCTGCCACAACACCAGAAACATAATAAACATTTCCGTTACTATCATTAACATACAAATAATTACTATTTGCTAAGAACTCTAAAAATAATGACCACGTAGTAGCAATTACTCCTTCTCTAATAAAGAAACCACTACCATACATGTTATTTCCAAGTCCATTCATTCCTGTTATTTGTACTGAACTATCTTTATTATTACTAAATAAATTTTTTAATTCTGCTTCATCAACTTTAACATCATTTTGTGCTAAAGATAATTTATTATAAGATCCACCAATTGTATTACCATTATTTTCATTCTTTGTTAATCTGTTAAAATAATCTTTTAAATCTTCACCAACAGTTACCCAAGGATAAAATAATTTATAACCATTAAATCCTTTTTTCAACCAAAATACCATAATAACTTCTCTAGTATTTTTGTTAACTTTTACATCATTTAAATACACAAAAGCTAAAACATCTTCACCATTAAAAGGTATTGCTTGAATACTTTTAATATATCCCATTTCTAAATTATATTTAGATAAGTCATCGAAGAAAATTCTTGTTAATGTACTAGTGGATAAAGTAGAAGTTCCTCCTCCTTCTAAATATAGATATTTATCATACTCTTTTTCCCTACTTGTTATATCTTTATTAGAAACAGCCAAATAAACCAGATTTTTAACTAATCTAGTTACATTTTCATCTTGAACAATACCATTACTAAAGCCATTTGCTTCAATCTTATAGGTATTTTCCAACTTACTTATAGCTGCCTCACTTTTAGATTCGATATTTATTTTATCCATATCGATATCAAAAGCTTGTACATGAGTAATACTAATAAATAAACAAATTGTCAAAAATAGTATTTTCTTCATTCTATACTCCTATATTCTTTCTTTTAATACATTACATATCATTCTACTTGCTGGTCTAGCTGCTTCTCCATTTAAATAAACATCATGGAATGCTTCAGCAATTGTTTCATCATAGATATAATTTCCTTTTTTATCTTTAGCTACAGCATACAAAGAAATTGATTCTCTAAATTCATCAAAAGTTAAATCATCACTATACATTTTTTTATATCTACGATAGCCTTCCTCTACTAAGTTTTTGCTAAAATCGCCGCTATTAAAATCACCATATACTTTATATAATTGTTCAGACTGTGCAGCTCTAACAAAGTTTAACCTTTCAGAATTATAATGATTTAATAATGCTACATAAGACAAATAGTGTCCAAACTCATGAGCTACTGCACTTGATCTAGTTGCGTTTTGAGGGAAATATCCACTCTTAACACCATAAGCAACACTATTATTTAATTTATCAATATTTAAAAAGTATTTAGAGTTTAAGATAATTTGTGTTTTTATGGCAACCGGATAACCAGTAGATGTTTTACTGGTTCCAAAAGTAAACACTGGCATAAATGCTGCTATATATGTATTGCTTCCTACGTTTGCAATTGTCATATTAGTTAAATAATTTCTTGCTGTTGGAAAAGTTTCATAAATATAAGCTATTACATCTCTTAATTCTGCCGCCATTTCAACTGGCATTTCACAGAAATTAACAGCCATTATTCCATAATTATTTATTATTTCATTTTCAATAGCTATAACATCTGGTAAACAATTACCTTTTTGTTTATTACTATCATTAACAATTAAACGTTTTACGTCATTCTCAGAATTAAATATCATTTGTTCAAAATATTGATAATCGTAAACTATCGTTGTCTCATCATTACTAGTAACAATTCCATTTTGACCACTTTTTGATACACCTTCATATTGCATCATTTCTTCATCAATTATGACAGTACTATCGCCTTCGCCAATAATAGTTTTTGTTTCATCACCAAAGTAATAAGCGTTACTTTTACTATCTTTAAATATAATCAATATACCAATTGACAAAATAATCAACAAAACTAAAGCATGACTAAATCTAAATCCTTTTACTGGTTTTTTATTAGAACCGACCTGTTCAATATTATTTACTTTTCTAGTTCTTGCTGTACTAGTAGTAACTGCTCTATCATTCAATGACTTAGCTTTATTCTTACTTGTACTAGCACCTGTGTTACTATTTATAGCATCAGCTGATAGTAAACTAACAAATTTAGTTTTATTTTGTTCACTTCTAGCTTTTGCTTCTTGATAATCTATATAATTAACATAATTTTTACGATCAATTACTTGCTTCTTTTCTGGTCTCTTTTGTATTTTTATTAATGCTTTATGAGCAACTACTCCACCAGTTTTAGAAACAGCATTACTTTGAATAAACTTATTCTTAATAACCTTTTTTATCTGTTGTCCACAGTGTGGGCATGTACTTAGATTATCAGAAACATTTTTACCACAATTATTGCATTTCATCGTACACACCTCCACTATTCTAATTATAACAAAAATATCAAGAAAAAAGAAGATTATTCATCTTCTTCTGTACCATCTCTACCAACTAAAACTTCTCGTGGTTTTGAGTTTCCTGTACTAGGTCCAATAACTCCTCTTTCTTCTAATGTATCAATAAGTCTAGCTGCTCTATTGTAACCTAATCTAAATCTTCTTTGTAATAATGAAGAACTAGCTTTACCGGTTTCTAAAACGAATTGATAAACTTCATCATACATTGGATCATCATCTGTTCCACCAGGTCCAGAACCTATACCATTAGAAGCTCCACCCGGTCCTTCGTTTCCAACATTAGCATATTTCTCATCATAAACAGCTGTTTGTTGATCACGAACATAATTAATTACTTTTTCAATTTCATCATCAGAAACATAACATCCTTGAATACGTGTTGCAGTATTTTGACCTACTGGTAAGAATAACATATCTCCTTTACCTAATAGTTTTTCAGCACCAACGCCATCTAAAATTGTTCTTGAATCGATTTGAGATGCAACCGCAAAAGCAATTCTTGAAGGTATATTAGCTTTAATAACACCAGTAATAATATCTGTTGATGGTCTTTGCGTTGCTGTTATTAAATGAATACCAGCAGCACGAGCAAGTTGAGTAATTCTTAATATTGAATCTTCTACTTCTTTTCTTGCTACTAACATTAAATCTGCCATTTCATCGATAATAACAACAATATAAGGCATCTTCTTAAGTTTATCTTCTGCAGGTCTCTTCTTATTCTTTTCATCTATCATTGCATTATAATCGCTAATTTTCTTAACTGAATTTTCAGCAAATGCTCTATAACGATCATCCATTTCTGCAACAATTCTTTGCAATGTTGCAGAAGCTCTTTTTGGATCAGTAACAACTGGTAATAATAGATGTGGAATACCGTTATAATTTGATAATTCTACTTGTTTAGGATCGACTAATACTAACTTAACCTCATCTGGTCTATATCTCATTAAAATAGAAATAATAATACTATTTGTACAAACAGATTTACCTGAACCTGTAGCACCAGCTATTAACATATGTGGCATTGTTGTAATATCGCATGTACGATAATTACCTAACAAATCCTTACCTAAAGCGACTTGTATACCTTTTCTCGTATTAATAGATTTTAAAATACCACTAATTCTAACCATTGATATCTCACCATTAGGAATTTCAACACCAACAGTACTCTTTCCAGGTATTGGAGCTTCAATTCGAACATCTTTAGCTGCTAAAGATAAAGCAATTTCTTTATTAATATTTAAAATCTTACTTACTTTAGTTCCGCCAGGAATTTCTAATTCATACTGTGTAACAGCAGGTCCGATATGCGTATCAACTACTTTAGATTCTATTTCAAAAGATTTTAAAGTATTAACAAGTTTTTCACCCGTTGCTTTAATAACTGCCATATCACTACTATTACCATTACCATTATCTTTTTCCAATATTTTATCAATATCAAACATTGGTAAACGATAACTTCCTGGAGTTTCTTCTTTAACTGGTTCAGGAATAACTTCTTCCTTAACCTCTTGAGCAACTTGAACTGGTGTAACCGCTTTTTTCGGTTTCTTAATTACTTCACCAGTTTCTTCATCTATTTCCTCTTCGTCTTCTTCTTCATCATCGTCACGTTGAGTCTTTTCTTTAATCCAATTTAAGCCTTCACCCAAGAACTCACCAATATCAAAATTAAATAACATAATGAACGCAATCAATGATAGAACAACTAAAACGATTATTGTCCCTACTTTAGCAAATAAACTAGCAAATAAACTAGCAAATGCAGCTCCGACAATACCTCCACCAATTTTAATACTACTCTGTCCACTAGCAAATACACTTGCATTTGCGTTAATCGTATTAATCCTATATTGGAGATTACTTGTTGTCATTGGCATTATTTGACTAGGAGCATAGTTTTTTATAAATGAAAAATGTAAAGCAGTTAAAATGACAATTCCAACCAAAATAGCACCTAGTGCATTAAACGATAATAAATCCGGAAATTCATTTTCAACAATAAAATATAACCCTAATATTAGTAATAAAACTAATAATAAAGCCCAACATTCACCAAAGACAAACATTGCACACTTCTTAAAGAATAGACCTACAGCGCCAAAACCAAAGCCTAAAATTGCAAAGCATACTAATAAGATTCCTGTAACAATGAAAGCAAACTTTCTTTGTTCCATTTTTTGTCTTTTAGATGATCTTCTACGTCTTGCCATATTCCTCACCATATTAATTATATCACATATAAAGAATTAAAAGAAAAATAATACACCTACTTTACCCTAAATTACAGGGTATTATTATTTTTTATACTTTACGTAAATACCTTGTTTTTTAGAACTCACATTGCTATAATAGTAAATGTTAAGGAGGAAAACATGAAAAAGAAAATTATTGTGCTAGCCCTTTGCGTATTATTGATTTCAGGGTGTGGAAAAACAATACCAAAATTATCTAATGGTGACGAGGCAATTGTTACACTAAAAGATGGTCAAATGATTAGTGTAAACGAACTTTATGAAACAATGAAACAGGACGATGCAACACTAGAAAAATTGGTTACTATGGTTGATAAGAAAATATTAGAAGAAAGATACAGTAATAGCTTAGAAGAAGCAAAAAGTACTGCTGAATCTAGAGCTGCTGAAGTAGAACGTTATTATGGTGAAAGCTTAACTTCTATCTTAAATCAAGCAGGATATGCTGACATTGAAGCATATAAAGATGCTGTTTATTTAGGATTCTTACAAAATAAGGAAATAACTGAATATTGTAAGAAACAAATATCTGATAAAGAAGTTAATAACTACTATAAAGATAATATCGTTGGTGATATCAAAATTAGTCATATTCTAATTACTTCTAAAGCAACTGATGACATGACTGATGAAGAAAAAGCAAAAGCTGAACAAGAAGCTAAAGACAAAGTCGGAGCTATCATCGATGAATTAAACAAAACTGCTAAAGGTGAAGTTGCAAATAAATTTGCTGAATTAGCAAAAGAACAATCTGAAGATGCTTCAACTAAAGAAAACGGTGGATCTCTTGGATGGATTAATAAAAACACTTTAAGTAGTGAATATGATGAAATCGTTAAAACTGCTTATAAATTAAAAGATGGTGAATTTAGTAAAACTATCCTAACAACTGAACTTGGATACCATATAATCATTAGAACTGAAACTAAGGATAAAGCTCCTCTTGAAGATGTTAGAGATGATATCCTTGAAACGTTAGCTAACGAATACTTACAAAAGAATTCTGTAGCAAGTGTTAAAGCTCTACAAGAAATGAGAAAAGAATACAATGTTGAAATCGTTGATTCTGAATTACAATCTAAATATGCTAAGATGATTCAAAATATGATCAGTGCATATCAAGAACAAGATTATCAAAATCAAACATCAGGTAACTAAAAAAAGGACTTTAAAAGTCCTTTTTTATTTGCTTACTTTTTCAATAGCAGAACTACTAAATCCTTTTTGTAATAATTTCATTTTAATTTGATAAGCTAATTCACTACCCTCTAATTTCTTAGATAGTTTATTATATGCTTTTTTGTATTCTTTTTGCACCAAAGCCAAGTCATCTTCAAACTCAAAAGAATTAATAACTTCTTCAATCATCCATTTGTAATAACCAGTATTCATTAAATCAAAAAGAATTTTTTCTTTTAATTTATATGAGCCATATGAATGATTTGTTTTTATTTTCTTTCCAACTAATCTTTCTAATTTTTCTAGCCATACATTATCATCTATCTTATTAATTCTAGCTTCTTCCTCATCTTGTGTATAACCTAGTTTAATAAGGTCTTTTTTTATTTTCTCAGGCCCATAACTGCCAAGATTAACTTGGTCATCTATATAAGCTTTTAAATATACTTCTTTATTAATATAACCATTATTTTTTAATTTATCGATTACCTCATTACAAACTCTTTTACTATATACCTTATTTAAATAAAAGAAGATTTCCTTTTCCGTTCTCATCTTTGAACTTAAATATTTCAATCCTTTGTAATAAGCTTCTAGGTTATCATTATACTCTGTAATCTCTTGAAACTCTTCATCAGTTATTTCTTTCTTACGTAATAGTTGATATTTGATAATTACATCATCATATAATTTAACTTCAATATCATCTATCTTAACTTTATACTTATTACTCTTCATTTTTGTGTACTTAATAATCTTCATGTAATCACCAACTTCATTATAACAAAGACAAAATTCTAATTCAAGAACATTTGTTCTCTTCGAGTGAATAAAAAAGTCTAGTTGTGATCAACTAGACTATCTTTATATTTTTTACAATCTTCATCTAATGCTTTTAGTAATGCATCAATGTCTTCTTTATTATGTGTACGAACACCAGAAGCATATTTATGACCACCGCCACCAAATCTAGCAGCTGTATCATTAATAACTGGTCCTCTACTTCTAATATTAACTTTATATAACTCATTCTTCTCATCATAAGTTACAAAAGTCCAAGCATATACATCTCTAATATTACTAAAATCATTAATCATATTTGAAGGCGTTGATGAATCAACACCATATTCTCTTAATGTTTCTGGTGTAATTGTTATATATGCAAAACCATTTTCTGTAATAGTTAAATTTTCTGATAAATAACCATGAAATTTAATTTCCTCATATGGTCTTTCATATAAACGTTGATATAAATTTGTAAAATCAATTCCCGTCTTATCAATTAACTCTCCTACTAACTTGAACGTCTTCGAAGTTGTATAACTGATTAAGAAACGATCACTATCAGAAACAACACCTAAATATAAATTCTCAGCAATCTTACGATCCATCTTTAATTTTGTTTCTAATAAGAATTCAATAATCATTTGACAAGTACTTGAAGAAGTCTCATCAACCCAATCACATTCTCCAAAAGTTTCTTCTGAAGGATGATGATCAATCTTAAAGATTTCTGCAAAAGCTGATTTATCTACTCCATCAATTCTTGATAGATTAGGTACATCTAAAGCTATAAGTAAAGCTTCTTTTTCGAATCTTGTTTCATCAACACGGTCTAAAATACCATAGTACTTAAACTTAGCTACACTTGCTCCAACTGCATAAACTTCTTTTTTGGGAAAAGAAAGTTTAATAGCATCTCTTAAAGCTATTTGTGAAGCTATGGCATCAGGATCAGGACTCATATGACGAGCTATAACTATGATGTCATATTGTTTAATTTTCTTTAATATTCTTCTGATCTCTTGCTTTATCATTTAGTCCACCCTCTTTACCTTTTTCTTTCTATTACTTATTTGTTAATTTATAAGTATCTCTAATAATCATTATTTCTTCATTAGTTGGAATTACATAAACTGGGAAAGCAGATTTCTTAGTTGTAATTAAACCTTCATGAATATCTTTCCAGCCAGCAATCTTATCGTTTGTACCACTATCAACTTCTACGCCAAATGGTTTTAACATATTGATAATTGCTGCTCTAGTTTCAGAACCATTTTCTAAAACACCAGCTGTCATAACCATAGCATCTACTTTACCATCTAATTCAATATAGTATTCAGCGATATATCTACAAATAATATCAATATACATATCTAAAGCTAATTTAGCTCTTTCGTTTCCTTCAGCTATTGCTTTTTCAACATCTCTATTATCGTTGAATCCACAAATACCTAGTAAACCACTCTTCTTATTTAAATCATTAGTAATTTCTGATACATCTCTGCCTGACTCTTTACAAACATATTCAATAATAGATGGATCGATAGAACCACATCTAGTTCCCATCATTAAACCATCCAATGGAGTAAGACCCATTGTTGTATCATAACATTTACCATCTTTAATACAGCTAATAGAAGCTCCACTACCTACATGGCAAATAATTAAATTAACGTCATCTTTACCTAACATCTTCTTCATTGTTTCAGTTATGTATTTATGACTTGTTCCATGGAAACCATATTTTCTAACACCATATTTTTCATACCATTCATATGGTACTGGATACATATAGTTAACTGGTGGCATTGTTTGATGGAATGCTGTATCAAACACTGCTACATTAGGAACTCCTGGTAAAGCTTTACGCATAGCTTCAATACCAGCTAAGTTACCTGGATGATGTAGAGGTCCTAACTTAGTTAAGTCCTTAATATCTTGTACTACTTGATCATCAATTAATACTGAATCAGAATATTTTTCTCCACCATGTAATACACGATGTCCTACACCCTTAATTTCATCTAAACTTTCAACAGCTTTATATTTTAGAATTTCATCTAACATAACATCTACTGCTTCAGTATGATTCTTTAAGAATTTTTCTCCTTTAATTTTTTCACCATTGATTTTAGTATTCCAGAATGAATCTTCAAAACCAATCTTTTCAATATAACCGCTGATAATTACTTTTTCTTCAGGCATTTCAAATAATTGAAATTTTAAAGATGAACTACCAGCATTAACACATAAATATTTCATTTATAACACCTCAAATGTATTATACACAAAAAAAAAGAGAATAGCTATCTCTTTTTCAGTTTTATAATAAATCTTCAAAGTCATTTTCTTTTTCGTTTACATTTATTTTAATGACTTCGTGATTTTTAATAGCTTTGTAGATTAAATCTTCGAAATCAAAAGCCTTTTCATACTCTCTTGCATTTTCAAATGTCGGATTAATAACTGGATGATCTGGAACAAAGATTGTACAACAATCTTCAAAAGGTAAAATACTAGTTTCATAAGTATCAATTTTCTTAGCTATATCTATTATTTCTAGTTTATCAAAACAAGCTACTGGTCTTATAACTGGTATTCTAACCACTTCATTTATAACATTCATGCTAGTAAGTGTTTGGCTTGCTACTTGACCAATACTTTCACCATTAACAACAACCTTACAGTTATTCATTCTTGCTACTCTTTCAGCAATTCTATACATCATTCTTCTCATGATTGTAATTAAATATTCATGTGGACAATTCCTATAGATTGCTTCTTGGATCTCTGTAAATTTAATAACATGTAATTTAATATCATTATTATATACAGCTAACTTACGAGCAAGTTCAATTACTTTATTCTTAGCTTCTATACTAGTATGTGGAGGACTTTCATAATAAATACATTCAAGTCTTACTCCTCTTTTAATAGCTAAATATCCAGCTACTGGTGAATCTATTCCGCCACTAAGCATTAGCATTCCTTTACCAGCAACACCTACTGGATATCCACCACAACCTTTTTCACTATTAAAATATACATAAACATCTTTAATTCTTACTTCAACATTTACTTCTAGTTCTGGTGTATGTACATCAACACTAATACCATCAATATTTTTTAATAAAACTGCTCCAACTTTACGAGATATTTCCATACTCTCCATTGGATATTTTTTATCACTTCTTTTAGTAGTTACTTTAAACGTTTTAAATTCTTTATCTTTAACTAATTCAAGAATCATTTTACTAAATTCATCAAAGTCTCTATTCTCTAATTTATAAGCAATAACATATTCATGAATTCCAAATACTTTATGTAACTTTTCTAAAACAATATCAAAATTCTCTTCCTTACAATCAATAAACATTCTACCTTTATCAAATTGTAAAAGAGCATCAATATCATTTAATGCAAAACTAATATTCTTTTTTAATTGATTTAAAAACAAATTGATATTAGCTTTTTTAGTTGATAATTCACCATACTTAATCATTATTAATTTTTGCATAGTATCACCCCAAAACTAACCATAATTATACTAAAAATAATAAAAAAAACAACCAAAGTTGTTTATTTTATTTTTCTTAAAGATTTCGATGCCATTGAATAAGCGATCTTATCTCCATCTAAGCCTTTTCTTTCAGCATATGCCATTATTTCCTTACCAAATAATCTCTTTAACTCCATATTAACGAAATGAACTATTTGATTAGATGAAAAATTAGGATTCTCTCTTCTTAAATTAAAGATAAAGTTCTTTAATTTTTTAGAAATAACTTCTAGCATTTGTTGATATTCCAACGATTCAGGAACAACTAATTGTTTTTCTGTTTCTTCTAATCCTTCATAAGAAACATCATTACCATAATCGCTAGTATAATCAAAATTATCTATTGAAAATAAAACTTTTCGATAACTCTCAATAATTGATAAATCAAATAATGATAGTGTTTTAACTGCAAATAATCTTCCCATTTCCTTAGCAACACTAGAATTAATACCTGTTAAATGATATGGCTCTACATAAATACCATCGTAATCTAATGCTACTCTTTCAAAGTCAAAATTATATTTATTTGCTAACTCACTAAAACTTTCCAAATCCCTTATGTTAAAAATACGAGCATTACTTTTTATTGAAACAATAGCTCCTGTCATCCTAAACGGATCACCAGGTTGAATATATCTTCCATAATAATCTGGATTTTGTATTAAAAAATCAATCCACTCATTAAAATAAGGTGAACAATAGCTAGTTGTCCATAAACCACCAGCTGGTTTTAGTTTTTTATCACTATTCATTGGACATATAAAATACTCTGATAATAACTTATCAGTACCAATATTAACATATTCCATTCTAATCACCCACCTGAAATACAGCAATATTTTACATAAAACAGCAAAAAATCTCAAATTTTGCTCACAAAAAAAGAACTAAATACTAGTTCTTTTTATTTACAATTATTCATGGCACCCAAGTCATAAACTTTCTTATAACCAGCTTTTACTAAACTGTCATAAGCAGTTCCACTTCTTTTACCACTCTTACAATAAACAATTATTGGTGTTTCATCTGGAATAATACTATCATAAGTAGTAACTCCTGGATTAACAATAACATCATATGGAATATTAATAGCACCATCTAAATGTCCTTCATTATATTCCTCTTCTGTTCTAACATCAATTAAACGAGGATTATTATCACCTTTCATAATTTCTTTCATTTGATCACAAGTAATCTTACCTGGAGCTATTTCTTTATTAGTCTTTCCACAACCTACTACTAAAAGTAAACATACTCCAATTAATAGTATTAATTTCTTATTCATTATTGCCCTCCATTAAACTATTTAATTCATTATAATTTTTCTTAAATAGATTTAAGAACTTACTTACTTCTTCATTAGTTGTTACATAACTAAGACTTATTCTAATTGTGGAAGTAGCTCTTTTTTTATCATTATAAACAGCCATTACGGAACTACTTAAGTCTCCACTACTACAAGCAGTATTAGTACTTAAATAAACTTCATCTTCTTCCATCGCATGAATAAAAGTTTCTGGTTTAATATTATCTAGACTAATATTCAAAATATGAGGAATAGAATACTTAGTTTTATTAATAACAACGCCATCTATTTTAGCTAATTCATTACAAATTCTTTCATTTAACGTTTTAACCTTTGCTTCCTTTTCTTCTAACTTCTCTAAAGCTATACGACAAGCCTTTGATAAAGCAACAATTAAAGGTAAAGGCGGAGTTCCCTCTCTTAATTCATTTGTTTTACCACTACCATGAATTAAAGGAACTAATTTAACCTTCTCAGCTTTATATAAGAAACCTATTCCCTTAGGTCCAAATATTTTATGACCACTCATTGAAGCAAGATCTACATCATGCATATTAACCGGTACTTTACCTATTGCTTGTGTCATATCTGAATGCAATAAAGTATTAGGATTTTCTTTTTTAATTATCTGTCTTAAAGTTTTTAAAGGTTGTCTAATACCTAATTCACTATTAACAGCACAAATACTAACCAAAATTGTATCTTCCCTAACCTTATTCTTTAAATCTTCAAAATCAACTAATCCTTCTTCATCATTATTAACATAACTAATTTCAAAACCTTGCGTTTCTAAAAAATCACATATCTTATAAATTGAAGGATGTTCTAACTTGGAAACAACTATATGTTTACCAATTTTTCCATAAGCCATAGCTACACCTTTTAAAGCCATATTATTTGACTCCGTAGCTCCACTTGTGAAGGTCAATTCCTCTTCACTAATATTAAACAACTCACATATTTGCTTAGTAGCACTATTTAATAAAACTTTTGATTTAACTCCTAAAGCATGTATTGAGTTGGCATTACCCATATAATCTCTAGTTGCTTTATTATAACTTTCAAGTACATCATAAGAAACAGGTGTTGTAGCAGAATAATCTAAATATATCATATCAAAATCACCTATTATAATTATAATTCATAATAAAAAAAATATCTATAAGAATAGATATTTTTAATTGATTATTTCAGCTGATTTTTGGAGCTTTTCATATACTCCAGGTTCAATCTCATTGATTGATCTTACAGCATTATCTAAAGCTTTTTTATAATCTCCAGCAAAGAATAATTCTTCGGCTTTTGTTAATTCATCATCCAAATTTTTATTAACAGAGCGATATCTATTTCCATAGATAATTGCAACCTCAAACATTGCTGCATTCTTAACCAACTCATTAGCTGTATTATATAGTTTTAATACTAAATCTCTAGCTGTATCTACACGAATATTTAAAGTCTTAATAGATATTGGTTGTTTATTCATTTCTTTAATCATTTCTTTAACAGCACCACCAGCTTCTTCTAATTCTACATAATAATTAGAAGGAACAACCGGTAATTTATAAGTCGTAATTCTCTTACGAGCCTTCTTCATAATATCTTTAATTTCTGTTAATTGATCATGAGCTCTTTGTTCATCTTCTTCTAAACTACCTAAAGTCTTCATTGCTACATTTAATTTCTCTTCAGTAGCAGAAAGTCTATTATTTAGGTTTTCCATCTCTTTACCTAATCTTGTATAGGCAAATGATTTATTACGATGAGCATCTACTATTTCATTATAATCTTTTTTAATAGTAGCTAATTCTTCTTTAATAACACTAATAACTTTAACATCATCTTCAGTTAAATCATAACTATATTTAATTACATCTAACTTACGATATAAACCATTATTAGTCTTTTCTAGTTTATTACACTTAACTAAAATCTTACGAACATATTCATCGAATATTCTTCTAGCATGTTTTTCAGAATCAAAATCTTCATAGATATTATCAAAATATCCTAGAATTGTTTTTAATTCAAAGATTGAATCTGTAACATTTAATACGTTTAATCTTGCAAAGATATCTTGAATCTTCTTTTCTGATTCTTCAATATTATAATCTAGATTTAAATAATCTAAGTTATAACCTTCACTTTGCATTCTTGTTTGAATAGCTTTAACATCTTTCATCTTTGTAGGTATTAAGTTTTCACCCATCAATAAAATTGTTGGAGCTTCTGTAATAACAACATCTAAATTACCAACAAGATCATCAATTCCTTTAACAATCTTACCAACTTCTTCATAACTATTAGCATCCATTGCCATTTCAAATGCCGCAAATAATTTATCAACATTTTCAAATTGCAATTCTAATGGACCACATACTTCTTTATAGTCATTTTTATTTTTATTATAAGTACTAATTATTTCACGATATTTACTCTTTAACTTAGTAATTGTTTCTCGATTCTTTTCTTCAGATAAAGTTATCTCTTTTATTTCATCTAACAAGAAATTAGCTTTAGCTTTAACATAATAGATTTCTAATTCTGCTTTAGCTATCTTATCACTTAATTCTTGATATTCTTTTTCATTAAACATATCTTCTATTTCAATTAAAGAATCAGTAATCTTAGGTACTTCTACATCTTTAATTTCTTTAAATCTTTCTTGCCAATCATCATAAGTTTCTTGCATCTTATCATTATTTACTAATGCTTCTACCTTATTTAATTCGCTCAAAATTGAAGATGAAATTATCATGTTTTTATCTCTTTCTAAACCAATAATTTCTTCTTCATATTTTTTCTTTTCCTTTTTATTAACAAAATTTAGGATTAAAACGATAATAATTATACTAACTATATAATAAGTAATACCTGCAAGTATATAAGCAGTTTGACTCATACTATCCCTCCATCCTAATATCTAACAATATAATAACACAAAGTAATTGTAAAATATACATTATTAGTCTAAACTTTGTTAATCTATTTGTAAATTAACATTATCTATATTCTAACATAAATCCCCCTATTTTATTGACTTTTATAAATAAATATGTATAATTATTAGTGCGATGTATTTGGCAGCGTTATAAGTAGTTATAATGTGTTTATTGCCGCAAGGTGTACAAGTATCTAAGACTGCCTTAGAAAAAGTATAGAATAAACTCCCTATTTACTATTTATAATTCCTTATATATCAGAAATATAGAAAGGAGAAAATACTTATGGCAAGATATACTGGTCCTGTTTATAAAAAATCACGTCGTTTAGGTTTCTCTATCCTTGAAAATGGTAAAGAATTAGCTAAACGTCCATATGCTCCTGGAGCTCATGGAAATGATTCAAGACGTAAATCTAGTGAATATGGTATCCAATTAGCTGAAAAACAAAAAATCAGATTAATGTATGGTTTAAATGAAAAACAATTCCATAGATTATTTGATAAAGCAGCTAATATGAGTGGTAAATCAGGTTACAACCTATTATGTTTACTAGAATCAAGATTAGACAATATTGTTTATCGTTTAGGCTTAGCTAAAACTAGAAAAGCTGCTAGACAAATTGTTAATCATGGACATATTACAGTTAATGGTGTTAAAGTTAATGTTCCATCATATCAAGTTAAAGTTGGCGATGTAGTTGCTGTTAAAGAAAATTCTTTAGATCATCCAGCTATTAAAGAAGCTGCTGAAACTACTCTAACTCGTCCAGCTTATGTAGAATTCGACAAAAACAAATTATGTGGTAAATTCTTAAGATTACCTGATAGAAGCGAACTTAACGCAGACATTAATGAAACACTTATCGTTGAATACTACAACAGATAATAAAAGCATTAAAAAAATTGACTATTGGATAGTCAATTTTTTTTGTCTTTCAATTTCTTGTAAGTATTGTTTATGTCTCTTATATGAACTCATATTACGCCAAATACATGAATCTGCATAAACATAACCAAAACCTAAGTCATTAGCTATTTCTACTAAATCAGATGCATTAATTTGACTTTCATGTAACAATCTTTTTGTTTCTTTAGTTAATAAATCTTCATAACGCATTACTAAACGATATACTTCTAAAGGTGCTACCATTTCATGAAGAACATCCTGCATTTTAAATCCATCTATTAAATCAAACATTCTGTCATTAAATATTAAGATATTTTCTTCTCTATCACCTTTAACAGATAATTCCAAGCTATCAAAAGCTCCTTCATGAACCATATTCGCTTTTCCAGTGGCTATTAAACTATCAGCTACTGTTTTATTTTCTGCACTTAAATGTGTATAATCAATTCGAATTATAGATTTAGCAGGCATTATACCATCTTCGTAACAACCTTCTGTATCATTATAAACAGTTCTAATATTTTTCTTAAATAATTCTAAACTAGGATATAAATTAGATATTTCACTATAATAAATTACATCTCTTTCTGTATCTATTGGATGTCCCCAACCACTTATACATCTAGCTAAAACATTTTTAATCTTAATACTATCAACAATTCGACGGTCTAAACTAAACATTAAATCTAATATATCATCCTTTTCGTATTTAGGAATAATAACTAAACTTTGTTTAATTTCTTCTAAAGACATGATATCTCTACCAAATTCTTTAGCTTTTTCCATTTCTGTATGATAAGCTTCTTCATATGATGTATATAAACCATTAATAAATTCATAAATTCCATTACTAAGAGGATCTACTAAATACTTTATTTCTGTACCAATAACAAATGGTTTAATAAGTTTTTTAAATAAATGCCATTTGCCTTCCATTAAACAAACTTTCAAAGATGTTGAATCATTTAAAGATCTAATTTCATATTCCTTAATAATTCCAGCATTTAAATCTTTTTCTATTCTATTTAATTTGTAATAAGTATCGTTTATTTTTCTAAAGTCGACACCAGGTATATATACTTCGTAGAATTTTTGTGTTCTAACCATAAAAAACACCCCTTACATAAAGGAGTATTTTATATAAAATTTAGCAATAAGTCAACTCTAGCTTTTATATGGAACCATAACAACTGTACTATTATGTTCCAAATCTAGTTTACTTTTAACTATATTTAGATTTTTCATGTTAATTCGATTAAAAATTTCATAATTATTTGTAATTAATTTATTGTATGTAACCAGTTGATAAGCGATATCTGAATTAACATATTCTATGTCATCAAAGTCTCTAATTAAAGAAGAAATATTACATCTACGACGACGTATTAAATCCTCTTCTGTTACTTCTAAATGTTTCATTTTATCTTTAATTCTTTTAATAACTTCTTTAGGATTTCTTGTTTCAGCAACAACCTCTAAAGTTATAACGTCTTCAAAAATATCTCTTTCGGCACTTAAGAAATTGACTAAATTCTTATCAAACAATTCCTCTCTAAAATATGAGATAGGACCAAAATTATTACGCATTAATATACTTAAATACATGCTTAATTCGATATCATCAATACCTTTAAAGATATTCTTATCCATTTTATAACAGATCTTAACTTTAGGTATTTCAACATTAGCTTCTATTTCTTCATAATCCTTATTAACTTCAATACTTTCTTTAACCTTTTTAATAACTGGCTTTTTATATTTACCAAAAGTCTTTTTCTTTTGATTTTCTTTAACGATATCTAAAGCTTTTTTAACATCAAAATTACCAGTTATAATTAAGAACATATTCTCTGGATGATAGAAAGTTTCATAAACATTTTTTATTTCTTCTAAAGTAGTTCCCGAAACATCCTCTACTTCTCCTGTTACTAAATTTCTTCTTTTATCATTCTTATATAAACACTTATTCATACCGTAATACAATTTATGTCCTGGATTATTCTTACCCATTTTTACTTCTTCAATAATAATACCTTTTTCTTTGTTTATTAATTCTTCCGTAAAATATGGTGTTTGAACATAATCTAACAAGTGTTCAAGATTGCTTTTAAATTTATTACTAGCCATTACTTCATAACTAGTAAAATCAAATGTTGTAAAAGCATTAATAAATGATCCTAGTTTTTTAAAATAGTCATGAGCAGTTATTCCTTCACTTTCATTAAAATTTACATGTTCAAGAAAGTGAGCCACACCATCATGTACTTTAATTTCTTTATTACCAACTTTATATTCAGTATCAACTGAACCATATTTAACACTTAAAGTAATATAAAAATTATTAACATGTTTATTAACTAACATATAAACGGGAAGACCATTATCGAGCTTTTCATAATAGACTACTTCATCTAAACCTTTTAGTTTAATCTCTTCCATTACTCTTCCCCCTTTAACAAATAAATTGTATTTAAAATTAATTTATCAACAATCTTCATTATTTCTTTTTTCGTAACAGACTTGTAATTATCTATTTCATCTTTAACTGTTGTAAAGCCGTCAAATTCTTTTAAAATTTCTCTACTAATATAACCAGTGTTGGTATTATCAGCTAATATTAATTCATTAATTCTTATTTTCTTAGCATTAGTTAAATCTTCTTCACTAAATTTACCAGTTTTCATTTCTTTTAAAGCTTTATTAACCAACTCTACACAAAAATCTTTATTACTACCATCAATACCCGCTCTTATTAAGAACAAGTTTGTATATCTACTAATCAAACTAGAAACGTTATAACATAAAGAATTTTCTTCTCTTAAATAACGATATAACTTACTAGTTAATTCATTACCACCAAAGATATTATTAAATAATGGTAAAACATATTTTCTTTCACGATCAGTAAAATTAACCATGTTATAAGTCATAACAAAAACATCTTGTTCATATTTACCTGTCTCTACAATTTCTTTATTCTTAGCTCTTGACTTACCTTCATAGTACATAAGGAACTTAACATCATTAGCTTTCTTACTTTCGAACTTACTCTTAATAACTTTAACTACTGCTTTCATGTCTATATTACCGACAACATAAATATCACAAATAAAATCTGTAAATAAACTCTTATAAGTCTTGACTAATGATTCTGGTGTAATCTTTTCTAAATCTTCTAAATAACCATTAGAATCAAAGCTAGAAGGATTATTACTATCAGTTTCTCCTAAGCTTCTAAGCATACTATAACCATAAGAACTTTCTTTTTCTGATTCAATAGCTGCTATCATTTTATTTTTATTTATTAAAAAGTCTCTTTCATTAAAGCAATTATTTTCAATCTTTGGATTAAATAACAATTCAAAAGGAAAACCAACTACTTCTTCTAAGTATCCTTCTTCACAATATTTAGGATTCAAAAAATCAGTTACTATTGTAAATTTTTGAGTATTACCAGCTACAGATGAATAACTATTTTCAAAAGCATTATATAACTTTTCTAATTCAATAGTAATATCTCTTTCTCTTGGATATTTAGAGCTTGTAAAAGATAATAATCTAGAAAGTAAATTGTATTCTGTAATTTTTTTCTTTTCTACTTTTCTTCTAAATATGATTTCTATCGTTGTTGTTTTAAACTTATTAATTTTAATTGTATGTATTTTATAATTTCCACAATCATAAACTTTACTCATAGGCTTCTCCCCTTAACATCCTTGTTATTATAACACATAAAAAAAGGTTTTTAATAAAACCTTTTATTTATTGCTTCCATAATATACAGGAATACTTGCTACTCTATTAACATTTTCAGCAATCTTAACAGATTTATTAGTATATCTATATAAGTCTCCTCTAGATTTAGAAGAACTATAATCTTTAATAATATAGATTAAATTATCTTTAACATATTCAAATGTATGAACATCTGTTTCGATTCTCTTGTTTTTATTTCCGTTAGTATAATATAAATCTCCACTAGTATTAGAATCTTTAATATAGTAAATACGATTACCATCAGTATTAACCACTATAGAACCACTATTTACTTCTTCATCTACTACCTTAGCTTTACCATTCTTAGCAACATATAATTTACCTGAATAACTATCAGAAACATCAGCTACAAAAGCAAAGCCTTTATTATATTCATAGATATAACCACTAACTTTTTCGGCAAGATTTTCTTTATCAGTTACTCTTGCTCCATTTACTCTAGCGTACTTAGCTTTATTATCACCAGTTACATAATAGATATCCTTATTATTAAATAATTTAACGAATCTAATATTATCTAGATTTCCATCTACTTTATCAGTTTTCTTAGTACCTTTTTTATAATATAATTCATACTTCTTATTTTCTAATTTAGAGAATACTATTTGTTGTTTTTCAACATCATAAGCTAATAAACTATAGATACCTGTTTCAACTTTTGTATCATCTTTAGAATCATAATAATATAATACTTTTTCATTACCCATTTGAATGTAATACATCTTATCACAAGATTTTTCATCACAATAGTAACTACTTACATTTTCAGATATTCTTTCTTTTTTATCTTTCTTAACATTATAAATATATAAATTACTTTCTGTATCTAAATAGATAACATTTTTACCATCTTTACTGAATTTAATATTTTGATTATAATCATCTGTAATTTTCTTTTTATCATCTTTTGAAGGTTTAATACTTCTAATATATAAAGTATTATCTTTCTCAAATAAAATCTTATCATTAGAATAATCTACAATACTTGTAACATTAGATTCAATCTTTTCTGTCTTTTTAAAATTATATATTCTAATATTCTTCTCTTCATCTAAAGCAATTACATATTTATCATCTTTTGTGAAATAATAATTACTTCCTGCTATATCATCAATAATCTTTTCAGTTTCGCCTTTTTTCTTAGCATCATAAATATATAATGCTTCATCTTTTTGGAATAAAACATATCTATTTGTTGTATTAGCATAAGTAACCTTACTTACACTTTGACCAGTAGCCAGTTTAATGGATTCTTCCTTACTATTAACCTTTGTTGTCGTTAAATAAATATCTCCATCACTGTCATTATAAATAACTGGATAATCAGGAGTTCCTGGTTTACTAAATAACTTTGTAAGTAAAAATAGAACTATAAAGATAACTAAAATTCCAATTATAGGTTTTCTATAATCTTTTACAAATTTAACAATCTTCTTCCCTACATTTCCTAATTTATCAAGAATTTCATTATTTTTCTTCTTTTCTTTTGTCATATAATTCACCTTCTCGCAATTTTTTACTGCTATCTAAATTATAATCTTTTCTAGATTATAAATCAATCTCCTAATCTACTAGCTTCTTGTACTCAGAAACAATATAATCATCTGTCATTCCTGCTATATAATCAATAACTTTTCGAGCATCACTTGTACTTCTTAAATACTCATCTGTCATATCATTTAAGAATACTGTAAATATACGACCTTCTTTATTGTTGTTTTTAACATCCTCTAAGCAAGCATTAAATACCGTTCTAAAAACATCTTCATAAAACTTAATTTGTTCTTCACTATTAGCTTTATTATAAATATATTCATAATTAAATTGTTTTAGTTTTTTTATTGCATTAAATACTTTACTACTCATACACAAATAATCTTTACCAAGACTATGCGTTAGAAGATCAACATTTATTGTATTTATTATTTCTTTATTAGTTATACCTAAAACAGATACTATATCTTCTGGTATTTCATCTTTAGTGATAATTCCCATTCTAATTGCATCTTCAATATCTCGACCAATATAACCAATAATATCTGATACTCGAACAACGCAACCTTCCAAAGTCATTGGTATTAATTTAGTAACTTGTTCTTTATCTAAATAAGTCTTTTCATATTCTTCTAAGAATTCTTCCTTAGTCTTTTCACGTGGACGATATTCTTGTAATTCCAGTTCACCATTATGGCACATAATTGCATCCAAAACCTGCAATGTAAGATTTAAACCTTTACCATTATTTTCTACATACATTAAAGTTCTAACACTTTGCACATTATGATTAAAATAACCTTCACCATTTTCCAAACTAATGGCATTTAAGATTTTTTCTCCTGTATGACCAAAAGGAACGTGACCAATATCATGTCCTAAAGCAGCAGCTTCAATTAAATCTTCATTTAGTTTTAATCCTCTACCTAGAGTACGAGCAATCTTGCTAACCATTTGAACATGAGTCATTCTCTTACTAATATTATCATTGTTATTAAAAGAGAACACTTGTGTCTTATCCATATATCTTGTATATGATAAAGAATAAACAATACGATCAGCATCGCGATAAAACGGTGCTCTAAAATCATTATCATGAATTTCCTTAAAGCGATATGCTTCTTGATCTTTTGTTGCATACTCACTCAAGTTTTCATTCTTAGATAACATATTCTTTTTTATTTCTTCATACATAAGCTTCACCACCTAAATTATACCATAATAAAAGAAGTTATATTTAACTTCTTTTATCTTATAACTATTTCAATATCACTTAGTGGATAAGTGCAACATGGGTGAATTAAATTTAAAGCTTTATCAGCATCATTTCTTTTATCGTTAATAATCTTAACTTCGCCTTTAACAAGTTCGCTGTTACAAAATCCACAACTACCATTACGACATCTACTAGGAATATATATTCCACTATCTTCTAAAGCTTGCATAATTGTTTTATTGTTATAACAATCAACTGCATATTTTTCACCATTTATATAAATATATAAATCATATCTTTGAGTTCTTCTATTTTTAACCTCTGGTAAGAAATTTTCATATCTAATAAACTTCTTAGGAAGATTCAATGGTGCTAATTCAGTTGCTAGATACTCTAATAATTCTTCATCGCCACTAATAAAAATACTTGTATGATCTGGTTTATACTCTGATTTAATCTTATCTAATGATACTTCACCAGTTAAATAATCATCATGATCAGTATCTTCTTCTAAAACAAAACCAACTCTTACTGAAGGATTATCAGCTAATCTTATTAATTCATCACGATAAACTAAATCGCTTTCTTTTTTAGCACTATAGAAAACAGTTAATTGATAGTTTTCAATTTCATCACAGATAGATTGAGCCATTGCTAATGCAGGAGCAATTCCCTTTTCATTAACAATTAGTATTACTTTTTCTTCATCTCTAATATCACTATAATAGAAATCTCCAAAAGGAGCCGATATTGAACATTTTTCTCCTATCTTACTCTTATTAAATAGATAATCCATTACAGCATCATTTTTATCATCTTTAAAAACTGCTATACGATATTCGCCTTTAATAGCATCTCTAATTGGACTTATTATAGTAAAGTTTCTTGTAAAGAAATTACCATCTATATTAACGACCAATGCAACCTTATTTCCTGCTCTAAATGATGGTAAGCTTCTTCCATTAGGTTCATTTAAAACAAAAGTCTTACAATTATCACTTTCATTCAAAATATTTTTAATAACAACATTAGTCATTCTTGGATACATTTCATAAGTTAATTTACTTAGTTTAGTATTTGGATTAATAACCGCGTCAGAGCCACTAGTTAACCACTCTTCTCTAGCTTCTCCTAGTTTTTTAAATTTTTGTTCATCTAAAATACCTAAAGAACTTATTTTTATCTTATCCATCTTACTCACCTACGATTTCCTTTAAAGAATCAATAGTGTTTGCGTATCCATTATAGATAGCAGATTCATACATGAATAAATCACCATTAAATCCTCCTACTACACGTAGACCATCAACATATTTTTCTTTTTCTTTATTTATCAACTTAGGTAAAGTATTATCTAATCCAGATAACATAAAGCCATAAGTATTACCATTTATAGAACCGGTAACTAAAGCATTATCTACTGGTGATACAATATCTATTTCTTCTATATATTCAGAAATTAATATTTTGGTACTCTTTTCAAAAGTTTGAATTAATCTTTGCGCTATTTCTGTAATATCACGATAATAATTATTTCGATCAGTATATTCACTAAAAATATCACCAAAATAAACTGTATTAATTGAAAGAATACATGTTCCTTCAGGGCTTGCAGAAGCATTTATTATATTAGGAACAATAACTATTTGATCTCCCCAAGCAATTTCCTTTAATTTAGTTAACTCAACGTCACTATCTAATGATTTATAGATAAAAGTCATATAATCATTTAAACCTAAATCTTTAGCACTTCTATTTAATCCAAGATTAACAGTAAATAATCTACCACCACTAACTCTATTATTAATATTATTAAATACTTCATGTGGTACAGATTCAGGATTAACCATCTTACTATAAACAGTTTCCATATTACTATTAACTATTACATTTCTTGAATAATAAGTTGTTCCATCTAGTAACTTAACACCATTCACCTTATTATCTTCAATTATTATATTTATTACTTCAGCATTTAACTTTAATAAACCACCAAGCTCTAGATATTTATCTAATAATTTAGCAACAAGTCCATAATCTCCATCTTTAAAAGTAACAAGTCCATAATCTAAAGCATTCAAAATCATTACAGCATATGTTACAAAAGAAATTTCAGTTTCCGAACTTCCAACTAATAACCAATAAGTATTAATAATTTCTTGAATTGGAATTGGCATTCCAATTGTATCTAAAACCTGACTAACTGAATAATTAGAAACTCTCATAAAATTATTATAGTTTTCTTTTATTTCATCGTCAGTCCAGTCATGATTATTAATATATTCTAATGCTTCACGACATTCCGCAGCTAGTTCAAAGAAAGTATTTAATGACTCTTCACTTTCGGGAAACGCTTCAATTATTTTTTTAACAAAAGCATCTTTAGATCCTGGCATTTCAACACTACCATTAGGATTAATCATTCTAAATAATTTTGTAATTTTATATGACTCGGGCATTTCTACATCTAAAGCAGCAAGTATTCTATTATTTCTATATAATTCATTACTATTATTATTTAAATAAAAAGATAAATAATTTCTAAAATCAAAACGACCTTTTCTTTCAATATAAGTCATTCCACCGACTTTATTATTTTTTTCTAATAATAGAACTTTTTTACCATTTTTAAGAGCTGTAACAGCAGATACTAAACCAGCAACACCACTACCAACAACTATTACGTCATATTCGTTCATACAAATACCCTCTATTCTAAAATATATTATAACATTAAAAAAAGAGCATTTCTACTGCTCTTTTATTTTGTTAATCCATCTTCTAATTTCTTTTTAAACATCTTCATATACAGTAACTCTATTACCATTAATAATGATAAACCCAAGATGCAACTTCCTAGGAATAATTTATATTTTAAAGATACTAAGAAGAATGTTGGTATAAAACCAATTATTAAAGATAAAAATGTTGGAACAATTACAATTAATCTTTGTCTTAAGATAGCATTATCTGATTTAGATACTCGATCAACAAAGCGATAATCTAATACTAAACCAGTTAAAGAAACAAATGCCAAGATGAAGAATGGAACTAAGAACCAGAATACTCCAGTTTGAATATTCAAGCCAAAATAGATACTAACTAATGATGCCTCGATTATTATAAAACCAATAGCAATAATAATATTAGTTAACCATTTGGCAGCCAACACTTTATTCATATCAATAGGCATACTCTTTATCATCATTAAATTATCTTTTTCTAAACTAATTGATGATACCGTTGAGACACTTAATGAATTAATCATTCCAATCAAACAAGGACCATATAAATTAAAATAAAAATCAAAATACCTTATCTTTTTAATAATATCAATATCAATAATATTCAAAATAATAATAATTCCAATAAAGAAGACAACATTTACAGCAAATGAATTAAACAAATAAGCTTTATATTTAAATAAGTTACATATTTCTTTTCTGATAAAGCCACTTAATTTACCTAACTTCTTACCAATCTTATAATCAAAATGCGTATTCTTATTAACTCCCTCTAATAACGAACACAAACGCATAATATTATTAGACATAAACTGATTATAAAGATAGATAAATAATACTGGAATTAACATCATTAATAAGAATAAAAAGAAATTCTCTGTTTTTAAAGTTATATAGAATAAATAATTAAACGGTAAAACATAATTTATTTTCATCATAACCGCATCAATTGAATTTTGATTTCTAAATATAATAATTAGTAACCAAACAACAAACGCAATAATAGCAATCTTGGTTGAATAAAATTTTTTCGGTTTTAACTTAATTTTGTAATAATCATTTATATAAGCTAATAAAGAACAGATAACAATTGGAATAAATGGAATAAATAAAGTTATTAAGATATGCATTAAAACAAAGGTGTCATCCACTTTATTTCCATGCGTATAAGCAAGCAATGTTGCTAGCATAATTATTACAACAAAGAAGATATTCCTTAAATATATTGTAAATAATTTTGCGAATACCAATTGATTCTTTGTTATTGGTAACGAAAATAATAAATCATTATCTTTATTACTAAATAGAATTGCTTCAACAATAAACATATCGGTTAACAAACAAAATAAGAAACTACCAACATAACCAAAACATACATAATAAAGCTGATTATCTAACTTTAGTTTTAATAATAATGAATACATCAAATAACCATAAGCTATAGATAAAATACCTAAAATTGTAGTTCTTGTTTCTAAACTTGTCTTAACACGATTTTTCCTTGCAATTATTATTTTATTTATATCGAAGAGACTTAATAAATTAACATATATTAATCGAAATAACTTACTCATCGACAACTAACTCCATGAAGACTTCTTCTAATGACTTATCTTTAATAATCCTATCCATATCCCCGTCAACAATTAATTTACCATCTCTAATAATTGCAATTCGATTACATAACTTCTCCGCTACATCCAAAACATGTGTAGAGAAGAAAATCATTTTTCCTTCTTTAGCTTTTTCTCTAACTAATTCTTTTAAAGTAAAAGCTGCTTTTGGATCTAAACCAACAAAAGGTTCATCCAATATATATAATTTTGGATCATGCATAAAAGCTGCTATTAACATTAGTTTTTGTTTCATACCATGTGAATAACTACTAATTAAATTTCCTAAATCATTAAATAATTCAAATTTTTCAGCATATAATTTAATGTTTTTATCACGCGCAGCATATGTCATATCATAAATATCAGCAATAAAATTTAAATATTGAATACCTGTTAAATGTTCATAAAGAATTGGATTATCTGGTATATAAGCAATCATACTTTTAAAGAGGATTGGATTCTTCTCAATACTAACTTTATCTAATAAAATTTCTCCTTCAGTTATATGATTGATTCCAACAATTGATTTAATTGTTGTTGTTTTACCAGCACCGTTTCTTCCAACAAAGGCATAGATATCTCCTTCTCTTATTGAAAGAGTCAAGTTATCTATTACTTTCTTTCCTGGTACATATTCCATACTATAGTTTTTTATATTCAACATTAGAAATCACCCCTATCTATTATCTTTTGAATTTCTATTAATCTAGTAAGTACTCTCTTACTAATAGGTTTATAATCTTTACTACCTGGTGAATAAAGAACACTAGCAAAACGTAATTTTAATTTCGTTAAACGTCCTTCATCACTAATAAAAGATATTTTTAATTTTCTAAATAAGAAATTACTTTTTACATCTAAGAATCTTATTCTACTTAGAGGTAATTCATATATTTTATCTTCTACTAAACCAAGTGGTTTAAATAAGACAATAAATACTTTATCTTCTGTAAGCAAAATACTGGCTTTTCTTAATGCTATAAACAAAAACATAAATATAAATAATATTATATAAATAAAAATAACAAGCATTTTATTTCTACATAACAAGAACAAAAAATATAAAACAACGAGTATGATTCCTAATGTTTTCCAATTATTTGTTTCATTATTACAATAAACAATATCTTCGGATTTTGTTTTACTAATTTTTTGCATCTTATTAATTAAAGATTCGTAATTAAACATTATCATCACCATCATAATTATATCATTAAAAAAAGTATTATAAAATAATACTTTATTTTTTTATTAAGTCTTCAAAACTTTTTGTTAAATTACACTCATCATCATCTTCGATTATTTCAAATTGCATTTTTCCATCTTTTATTAAATCTACTTTCAAAAATTCAAGAGTTGGTGTAACTAACAACAATTTATCTCCATCAATACCAAAGCATAGATTAAACGAAGCATCAACCATCTTATCAAGTAAAGTTTGATCTTCCATACCAGAATATCTTACCTTATAAAAACTATTAAACTTTTTTTCTCTAATAGCTAAAATAACAGAACAAATATGCTTACAATAATTTTCGCATTTACAATTAGCTTTTATTCTAATATATCCATCTTCTAATTCCTCTATTGCAACTAAATAAGGAGCAAATCCCGAAACTATTCCAATATAGGTGTTTTCTATTTTTTCAAGGAATGTAACCCTTCCTCCATCTGTATACTTTTTCGCTCTATTGATTTCTTGTTCTTTAAATAGCTTTTCTAAATCCCCTTTCATTAAATTAAATTTAAGTGGATTATGAAGATTATAATATTCTTCTCTACCATCAAAGATAGCAAACATTTCTGTTACAAATACTTCCATTGTTCTTGGTAAATAAGAAAATATTAAAGCCAAAGGTGGGATTAATGCTTCCCATTCTAAAGGTAAGAATCTACTAAATATATATTCTTTATTATTACCTGGAAAATATGATAATAATTCTACACGATCTCCTTTAATTTTTTCATCTATTTTAAAACCAGGTTTAATTTTTAGATTTACTATTTCTTCAATAAATTTTAAAGCATTTCCTTTCGTTACCAGTTGTTGATTTATATATTCATCCATCTTTTTAATATCCAAAAAGCCAAGATCAACCCAAACTATTTTATAAGCTGTTATTTTTTTTACATAGTCAAAACGAACATAAATATTATGACCATTATAATCTGCTAAATATAATGACACAATCATTTCATGTCCTTTTTTAATCAAATACTCGTTAATTTTATCAAATACTGATTTATTCTTATGTAAAAACATACTTATCAACTACCACTTCTTAAATCTTATTGCTACTGCTCCATATTCTTTTTGTTCTTCTAACGGATAAAATTTGTTCATTAATTTCAAGTAATCTTCTTTTGAACAATTATCTAAATATAATCTCTTCATTTCATAATTTTCTACTAAAGAACTAAAATCATCATAATAATCTAAACCAATTACTCTTGCTTTTATTTCTTCGTCATTTAAAGGTCTTTTTAAAAAGATTAAAGTATCACCAACTTTTAATTGTTGTTTTTTCTCGTCATTTAATCTTACTTCTACATCTTTGCTACCATTTCTTACAATATCAAAGATATCTGAATCTAAATGTACTTTCATCTCCATAAGAAATACCATCCTCCTAAAATATAGATTATTAACATAACTATATTAACTATAAAGAAATAAATCTTTTGTGTTTTATGTCTAAATATTATCATTCCTAAAAGTGAACCAATACTACCACCAAATACAGCTAGTAATAGTAAAAACTTTTCGCTAATTCTTCTTTTATTAATTATTGCTTTAAACTTATCTATTCCATATAAGATAAAGCTTAAGATATTAATTATAATAAAATAATAATATATATACATCATATTAACACCAAGATTATTATAACATAAAAAAAGTATCTATATTAAGATACTCTTTTATACGATTTTCTATGTTTCTTTGTAGAGTTTAAATAACGATTAACAATTAATAACCAAGCTCCAAAAGACACAGTTATAAAACCTAAAATAATACCTATCTTGACTAATAATTTCCAGTCTATCTTTTTAGTCTTTACAACACTTACTTCTATTGGTTTAGCTATAACTCCATATTGACTCAAATGGCTTGTTTCAAAAACAATATATCCATCTTCTAAATAACCATCAATATACTCTTCAATATTACCATCATCATTAACATAGATGATTTGATAATTATCATAATTATTACTATTGTCATCTAACTTAATCTTAATAGTATATTTTCCATCTTTCATTAATACTTCTTTTTTGCCGTTATAAACACTTACATCATATAAACTTATCAAATCTTTATCATCTAAATTTTCATTTACTTTTTCGGCAACTTCTTTTTCTTTCAAATCTTCCTCTTTAAGCTTATATTTCTTATCAACTTTTTGATCTGAAATAAAAATTACGTTCTCTGTTTGTAGAACACTTTGTTCTACTTCAATTTTTTCTTCCTTTTTACTCTCTTCTACATATTGAACCATACCAAAGCCATCTTCAACTGTTGCATCCAATTTCGTGTTGATGTGCTCGTTTAACCAAGAATCTGTTACAACAACCGAAGTCATCTTAGTAAATTCTAAAGCTTGTTCCAATACATAATCATTCTCGTTATATTCATCAGGTAACTTATTTGTCGTTTTTAATACATCGTAGTTAAGAACAAAATCCTCTATTCTTCCCTCAAATATCTTCTCTTCTTCATTCAATATCTTTTTACCTTTATAAGTAAAAGTATATATTGACTCCCCATTAGATACTTTTTTAATAAATGAATTTTGTTTAAATTTTAAACTACCATTTCCAATAATATTTACTTTAATATCACTTAAATGTAATAATGAAATATTATTACTACCTGCCAAGTTGATGGTAATACTTTCATCATAGTTACTTAAATAATAAGCATTTAAGTTATTAAAATAAACTGTATTATTTGCACTATCATAGTAAATAGCTTGTCCACTAACACCATAATCTCTACCTTTGCAAATATAACTATCCTCATCTAAACTAGAGTTCAATTTAAATGATACTAATACTTTGCAGTCTCCTACAGTTAATGCTTTAACACTACTTAAGCTAAAAAGCATCATTAGTAGAATAACTACTAAATATCTTTTTTTCATAAAATTTTCACTACCTTCTTCAACGGGGAAGCCAGTTTATTATATCATTAAGAAATCAAAAAAAAAGAAAAATTATGCTGTTATAACTTTTCTATATATCTAACTTAAATTGTCATATGCGCTTTTTAAAATGTCTTCATCTTCTAAAATTTGCGTATTAAAATGTTGTACTTTACTCTTCATTTTAGCTATATCTAAGAGGTTTTCTTCTGTTGTCTGAAAAACATATAAGATATCTCTAAACTTAAATAATAGGTCTTTAAAATGATCAATTTGCTTAACACTTAGTTTACCAATTACATAGTTATTTTCTATATCATACTTTTCTAATTCTAGAAGATACATTTCCTTTTTTAAATCTTCTAAAGTCATTTCCATAATAAACCTAGAAGAACATTGCTATTCCAATACCTAGAGAGACTAGCATTAATATTACTAAAATAACTAAATCTTGAATAGCAGTTGTTTTATCCTTTTCAAAATAAACACCTTCATGATCTTTAGGATCAACATATAAAGTGATTTTTTCACCAATACTTGGGATATTTTTATTAATATAACTTAAAGCTCCAACTGTATATACTTCATCATCAATAGTATATTGATAAATTGGTTGGTAAAATTCCCTATTTGTATTTGGATTTTTTAATAAATCAATTACTTCTGCTTTAACAGCCATACTATATTTGCTTAACATTGCTTTCTTATTAATAAAAGTAAAGATAATAGTTATTAACATTAAAAGCGAAATACCTATCATTAAAGCAAATGTAAAAGCTTCACCTCGTGAAAGCACATCATAATGATATAGAATTAATGCTACACCAATACTAATACCAAAACTAGTCAAAGGATAACCATATCTTTCATTTCTAATTATTGATATTGCCCCATAAACTAAAGCTCCAATACTTGCCACAGCAACAACATTAAATAAATTATTTCTAAAAACATAAATTAAAAGGACAAATACAACTCCTACAAAAAAGTTAATCCATTCTAATATCTTATCCTTCATTTTATTCACCATCACTTACTTTTTTAGGTACTGGATCATATCCATATTTACCAAAAGGATGACATCTTAAAAGTCTTTTCATTCCTAGCAAGAATCCCTTAAATGAACCATATTCAACTATAGCTTCTTTCATATACTGTGAACAAGTTGGGGTAAAGCGACAATAAGTATGAACATGTAAAGGAGTAGCTTGATATAAATCAATCATTTTAATTAGTATCCTTCTCATAATAACCTCACTTTTATTTTATCATATTTGTTAATAATAATGATAATAATCTTGAAATAACTATTGTATTTATTTTTTATTATTTGCTATAACTTTTAATTATATCTAGAATGTAATAATCTTTTCCCATGGAAGATCTTTTTTACCAAAGTGCCCATAATTTGTCGTCTTTTTATAAATAGGTCTTCTTAAATCTAAATATTTAATAATCCCTTGTGGTGTTAAATCAAAATGATTTAATACTTTCTTTACTATTTCTTCTTCTGGGATTGTATTAGTACCAAAAGTATTAATATTAATTGATACAGGTTCTGCTATTCCAATAGCATATGACAATTGGATTTCACATTTTTTTGCATAACCATTAGCAACTATATTTTTTGCAATATGTCTAGCCATATAAGAAGCTGATCTATCAACCTTAGTTGGATCTTTACCACTAAATGCTCCTCCACCATGTCTTGCATAACCACCATAAGTATCAACTATTATTTTTCTTCCAGTTAGACCACTATCACCTAATGGTCCACCAATTACAAATCTTCCTGTAGGATTAATGTAGATTTTTGTCTCATCGTCTACTAAAGAGTTTGGAATAACAAAATCAATTACTTCTTTTTTTATTTCTTTTTTTAACTCTTCTAAATCTTTTGAATCACGATGCTGAACAGAAATAACAATTGTTTCAATTCTTTTAACTTCATCATTATCATATTCTAAAGTAACTTGGCTTTTACCATCAGCACCAATCCCTGAAACAATTCCTGCTTTTCTTACTTCAGTTAATCTCTTTGTTAGCTTATGGGCAAGATAGATTGCCATTGGCATATATTCTTTATTATCAGAGCATGCATAACCAAACATCATCCCTTGGTCTCCAGCTCCACCTACTTCATCATTAGTTCCCATTGCAATATCTGGAGATTGCTTACTAGTATTAACTATTACTTCACACTTTTGATAATCAATATCAGTATCTCCAAAATAACCAATGTCTTTAATTGCCTTTCTAACAATGCTTTCAATATCCACATTTCCCTTAGATGTTATTTCACCAGTAACAAATACCTTTTCTTTTCCAGCGACTACCTCACATCCAACTCTAGAATTAGGATCTAATTCTAAATAGGCATCCAAAATACTATCTGAAATATAATCACATAATTTATCTGGATGTCCTTCTGTTACACTTTCTGATGTAAACAAATTTTTCATTTTCTTTCCTCCTCTATAAATATATGTTTCAAGGAAATAAAAAACCTCTGTCTTTGACAGAGATTTAATTCTTTTTACTAATTATAATCATCAGCCAAAGTCTTAACTTTGTCGGTCTTAGCACCTAACTCAAAAGGTTGCTGCGGAGTCATAAAGCCGAATCTCTCGTCCGCTCTTGATAACACATATTTGTCTAAATTATAGCATTTTATTTATTATTGTCAATAAACTTTCTTGGTACTCTTACTCCTATAGTACACAATATTTCATAGTTAATAGTATCACACTTCTTAGCTAGATCGTCTAAGGTAATATTTTCATTATCCCAAAGTACTACTTCATCACCCAATTTAATACCCTTAATATCTGTTACATCAACCATAAAACTATCCATACATACTTTGCCAATAATTGGCACTAATTTATTATCTATCATAACTTTCCAACCATTAGAAAAAGTTCTTCTAAACCCATCAGCATACCCAATTGGTACCGTAGCTACTAAAGTAGTTCTATCAGTAATATAACTTCTACTATAACCTATACTAGTTCCTTCTTCTACTTCTTTCAAAAAAGAAATCTTAGATTTCAAACTAGCAACAGGTTTAAGATCAATCTTATCTAATGTATCTTCGCTAGATTTATAACCATACATAATAATACCAGGCCTAACTAAATTAAAATTAGCTTCAGGAAAATTTAATATTCCATTAGAGGCATTAGCATGTATATATTTTAATTCACCTAACATTTTCTTTGCTGTATCCACAGCTACATTAAATGATTCTATTTGTTTTTTAGTATATTCATAATCAATATCAGCAGAAGATAAATGTGTATAGACACCATCTACTACTATATTAGATTTAATACTTTTAATAAATTTCTCTAATCTATATGGATGAACTCCTGTCCTACCCATACCTGTACCTATTTCAATATGAATATGTACTTCTTTGTTAGTTTCACCTAATAATTCGATAAAGTGATAAGAACTAACTCCAACAACTATTTTATATTTAATAATTTTATCTATTTCTGTTTCATATGGTTGATTAAGTACAAATATTTCTTTCTTATATCCCAATTCTCTTATTTGGACTGCTTCATCCACACAAGCAACAGCAACTATTTCAAACTTATTTAAAACATCTAATCTAGTATTCAAATAAGTTCCGTAAGCATTAGCTTTTATAACAGGCATTATCTTACTATTAGGACATTTTTCTTTAATTCTATCTATATTATAAAAGAAATTATTTATACTTATTTCCATTACTGTAGGTCTTGTTATATCCATACCTTCACCTAGTTTCTAAACATTTCAATAATTACATCTTTATACAGCTCTTTAGCTTTATCATATCCATCAATAAATTGTTCAATATAGTTATCAACCATAACACCACTATTCATCTCCAGAATTAAAACATTATTATCCTCTGTAACAATTATATCTACACTGCCAAAACTCATTCCAACAGCACTAGAAGCATCAAGAGCAATCTTTTTCAACTTGTTATATAATTCTTCATTTTCAATCCTTGAAGCCACTGCTCCTTGCGATAAATTAAATTTCCAATTATATTCAAATATTTCATCTGGTTGCAATACTCTATCATATTTCGAATCATTTAAACGATTTCTAAAAAAGTTCTCATTAAAATCTATTAATAATTCTCTAATAGTTCTTTTTCCATCTCCATAAACAAATGGTTTATTCTTACAATAAGACATTTTTACTTCATTATTCAATAATATAAATCTATATTCATTCTTAATATTATAGAAAGGTCCCATATTAATTGAAAAATACTTCTTAGTTAATTTATCATATAATCTTTCCAAATTATTTAAATCTTGAACACGATAAACATCTCTTCCACATGTTCCATCATTTGGTTTTAAAACGATATCACATTTATGATTTAAAAAATAATCTTTAACATAAGAAAAACTATTACATCCTTGGGCATAATCATCTGTTATTCTTTCTCCATAAACTAAATTATATTCACATACCGGTAATCTTTTTTCATTTAAAACTTCATACAATGCATATTTATCATCAATAACGCTACCTACTGCATGATCATTTAAACTTGATTTATAACCAGCTAAAAATCTTGTTTTATTATTTTTTTCAAACATAAAGATCCAATCCCTTGATAATAAATGACAAGTTATTCCTAATTCATTACAAATATCTAATATCATTTGTTTAGCTCTAGATTCCATCTCCATCACCAACAATATTATATACTATACAAATAAAAAAAAGTAGGATTTCTCCTACTTATAACTTCCAATTCTTGGATATTTTTTTAATACCTTTTGAACAGCCTCGTATTGACTACTTTTATAACATTCCTCAAAGAAATCTAATCTAACATCTTCATAACCATTAGCTTCTATTTTTTCGTCCCTATATGAAGCATTATATGGGTTTAATACAATATGACTTCTTTCAAAATCACTTATACTAGGTCCGTAAATCGTTCTTGTTGATACTTCTTCTCTTGATTCAATATCAACATATGATTTATAGAAAGCTCCATATTTACTATCAGGCCTACAATAATAAAGGATTGGTGCTGAATTATCTTCATCATAAGCTTTTGTACAAACATAAATACCATTAGTTTCTTTTACTTCAAAGTTTCTCAATATCCCTTTTAACATTCCACGAATATTTTCCAAATTTTTCTTATTAGTATCTTCTCCAATAAATCTTAAATACTCTAAGACAACTTCGTTATCAAGATACTGATTAATACGTTGTCTCCTTTCAATCTCTGCTTTAACTAGCCTTCTCAAATTAATCAATTCATTCTTTTTCATTTCACACTCTCCTTACAATTAAATTATAAAATGAAAAAGAATATTTAGAGTCATTTAGCACTCCACTATTGGTAGAACTTTTAAACAAAATAAAAACTCTTGAAAACAAGAGTTTATTATCTAAAATGGTCGAGAAGACAGGATTCGAACCTGCGACCCCTAGTTCCCAAAACTAGTGCACTACCAAGCTGTGCTACTTCTCGATTAATAATGGTGCGCCCAAAGGGAGTCGAACCCCTAACCTTTTGATCCGTAGTCAAACGCTCTATCCAATTGAGCTATGAGCGCATTCCTCGCTTCATTAAACGCAAACTAATTGTATCTTAATTTGTTAAAAAAAGCAAGTATTTCTTTATTATCTATAAAAAAACAAGGATAACCCTTGTATTTTTTAAAATGGTGACCCGCATGAGATTCGAACTCATGACCCTTTGATTAAAAGTCAAATGCTCTACCGACTGAGCTAGCGGATCAGAATGGCTGCCTTGGATGGACTCGAACCATCGGAATGTCAGAGTCAAAGTCTGATGCC